>Ga0209756_1001073_pt1 | contig 25694 bp, 20 predicted proteins | sample ETNvirenome_6_85_FD_184071 | JGI IMG/M metagenome (GOLD analysis project Ga0209756, IMG submission 184071) | Marine viral communities from the Pacific Ocean - ETNP_6_85 (SPAdes) (version 3) | ecosystem: Environmental > Aquatic > Marine > Oceanic | place: Pacific Ocean | collected 2013-06-19 | reverse complement strand
GGGTCGATTTGAGCGTACTTCTTCGCTGCCTGACGGAACTTGGGCAGGTGAGCCCGATCCGACAGGGAAGAAACATCAATATTCAGTTTTTGGTGTTTGATGCGAGCAAGCACTTTGGTCAGATCCACCAAAAAGTCGTAGTTTTGTGGTTTTTCATATTTTTCGAACACATATTGCGTGATTTTATTGCGCATTTCGCAATATTCGAGCAAAAACTGCTTTGGCACGAGGTCAAAAAAACAATTCTCGTTCATATCGACTTTCGCCAACACGAACGAGCGGTAAAACGCTTTCAGTTTGTCTTCAACGACAACCCAGTCGTCTTTCAGAACATCTGGCCAAACGTCATTAATACTCCGATCTCCGCAGAGAAGACTAGCGTACTCCACGTCGCTTTCTTCAAGATACTCCGCATACTTCCACGTTCTTTTAAGACCTTCGGGCAGGTCTTGGAAATAGAGTTTTCCATCTTTATACACTCCTACACACTCGCCCTTATCGTCGAGCGTCTGAAAATACATTTGTCCCCCACGGACTATTAATTAGTATATCACAAAGTTTGATGCTTGTACACTTCGAAGCACCGTCTCGTCAACCGATGTGCCCGTTGCGGTCGGATCCTTTCTCATGTGTATCCTGGTGATATCATGAAACAGTGAACCCTCAAAATGTTCTACGTTATCAAACTTAGAAGTAATGTAACGCATTGCGGTCGCGCTGTCAAGGGAGTTTATTAAATCAATTGAATTTTTTGTGATAACACTCAATGTTCCATCACCATAGCGCAAGCCTGTTTCAGCGTTTCTTATTTTAGCATATACATTAAGCCAAAAAGCATTGGTATGAGAGGCAATAACTTCCCGAACTGTGGTGCGCTTTCTTCTTATCGTTCTTTTTTTCTCACATTTGGCAAAAACTGTTTTAGCAGAATTTGGCGAACTTGTCGCACTTGGTTCTCTTATTACAGTTCTTGGACGATGTACGGCTATGGTATTATAAAAATCAACCATTATTCTGGCCAAAGAATTAATATCATCAAAATATGTTTTATTAAATGCCAAAAACAAGACAGAGCCAGCCCCAATGCCTGGTATTTTGAAGCTCTCGTTGATATACGGCGTCATTTGCGGAGAATTCATATCTGCGATGAGGCGCCACGGAATATGCTTGTCGATGACAAACCCGTGGGCATATGCAAGGTTCTTTAAATATTCAAAATTTGAATGGCGATAAAATAATTCAATTTTCTCTTTATCGCTTCCATAGTTGCCCTCGTATACTTCTATAGCGAGCCCAGAAGACAAGACCGAAACTTCTTTTGTAAGAAGAAACATAGATTTTGTAAAAGGAACCCTCTTCGCTGTAGAGTCGATAAACTCTAAGAAAACATTAACAAAAGAATCAAAGTCTTTTATAGTTTTAAGCCTGCCTTTTCTCTTAGCAAACCCCTTAAACTCGGCCGTTTTTCCTTTAATAAAATCATTATACTGCTTTAGTGGATCCACATATGCTTTTTTTGCGGCAAGCTCTGATAACGCTATTGAATTAGATGAAATTCTTCCTGTCCGAAGAGCTTTATCAAACTTCTTTTTCATGTCCCCAAAAGCATCAGCCACAAAATTGATGGCCGTTTTGTTTTGTCGACCGGACGGATCACCTATTGATTTAAGATATCTTGGATTAATAAATATGGGATTATGCTGCTGATCAACGCGGCCAACAAAAAGCTTCTCGTCTTTTTGAAAATCTTTTATCTGGATTGTTTCTAGCTTTGGTCCGGATACCTTTCTCAACTCTGCGAGAGCGTATGAAGTATATACATTTCTCTCTATCAACATTTCTCTTGCTTTTAAGCTATTATTTCCTTTAAATCTTGGCATATGTATTCCCTCTAATTTTCATCAGGAGCCGCTGCGTCTACTGCTGCTCCGGCTGCTTCCCAGGCGTCGGGGTCGAAGCTCGCGGCGGCGCGAGCGGCTGCACCTTCAGCAACGTTGGCGGCGATATATTCAGGTAACCAACCTTCTCGTTCACCAGGCGATTGCCAGCGAGCCTTGATGGAAGTAGTGTAGCCATCTGGGGATATAGAACTGGCAACCTCAGTAACTAGGTGATAGCCTCCTAAACCCATAATATTCGCCCAAGATCTGAGATTCCGGCTTTCGTTGCGTTGCCAGGATTCGCCTGCCCCAAACGACTCGGCGTTAATATAGACATATTGTCCCACTTTAAATAAGTTGTTCCCGACTGTTTCGATTGTAACATCATAAACATTGGCCAGTTGGTTAAAGACAAAACCGCCTTCAGAAGCATATCTCGCCTCGGGCAAATATTCTTGGTCCGTTTTATCAAACTTAAATGTTTTTACAATGCCACGATCTGCGCCATAATCAAGATGCAAAATTCCATTTGGTATATCTTTTTCGAGATCGCCCGATAAGTCGGAAGGGTGAGATTCTTCAGCATTCACAACAAAATAATCATAGGTATGGGCGCCTTCTAAGGCCGCGGCATCAATACAAAGATTAAACGGAGGGTTCTTGGCATCAACACCTGATAGACTTAAAGTTTTATAGTCATGTGTAAACTTTTTATACAAACCCTTCGGCGCCGCCGTTAAATCGTCAGGGCCAATGAAGATTTGTGTTCTTGGTCGAATTTTGGCGTCTACTAGTCCTCCAAAACAATCTGAGCCGAGTAGGTCAGTCACCAACTCAGATAATAGGTCATTAACAAATTTAAAAAATGGATAGTTTGTTCTGTCCTTAGACAGAACGTTATTGAGCATAAAATTAGAAAATGCTTCCAAAGATATGGGAATATTAGCTAAATTAACGGTTTTTACTCCGGTCGAACCTTTAAATTCGATGTCAACGTTGCCGAGAATCATCTTAAAGTTTTTAAATTTGGCCTGGGTTTGGGCTGGGAGGTTGGTGACCTTGGTCGTGACCGTCTCGATGCCGGCCGTGGTCCATTCCGACGGCCACCAACTAGTAGCAGTAAAGTCGACGGTTTCAACGATATTCTTGCCCATGATATTATCTAAAATTATTCCTAAAAGATCTCCCAAAAAGAAATAGTTAATTGTGTTGTGCGGTACGTTAGTCTTAGCGTCGAGCAATCTTGCCAACATAGCCTCGGCGTTTGCAACTGCGGTTTCCTGGTCGGCCGCCGCGGCGACATCTTCCAACGGATTCTCGATGATGACCATGGTTTCTAATTTGTCGAGTTTGGGCGGCCATGGGAGTGTCCCAATACTCTCTTGGAATTTTTTAAACGCGTAGAACTTGTCCTCCGGCACTTCAACTTGATGAACCATCATTTTAGACAGCAATCTATTAATAATGCTAGAATAAATGGCTTGTTTAAATACCGCAAAAAAACTTGCCCGGGCTTTTTCAAGATTTTCTATTTTTTCTTTATCAGGTTTAGATTTCTTTTTTAATTTTTTAATCTCTTCTTCTATCCTCACAAGAGATATAATACCATATCCTTTTACTTTCGTTTTGGCAACAGAAGGGAGGTTGCCGCCGGCGGGCAGAAGAATATTCATTGAACGCTCATTCATCAAGCTTTCAAGACGACCTCTATAGTTAATCGTCAATTCTAAAGTCCCGTCTTCCCCAAAACTAAAAGCATGATCTGTTAAAGTTAAATAAAGAATCTCTTTTTGGCATATTACACTTTCTTCAATTCCCTTTGAAATGCCGGCCGTTCCACCATCAAAGGGGCTGTAACCAACAACAGCTTTGATTTCATAACATTCGGCCGCTTCAAAACCGTTATAGTCGTCTTTTATTTCTGAACGGCAATCGGGCTGAACTATTAAATCAAGGTAACGATAGGTGTGATCTAGGCCAATGTTCTTCCTCGTCTTGACCAAGGAGGGGAAATGTTGTGCGTGGATTTTCAGGGTCGCCTCTATATCTCGGGTTGCCGTAAAAGGGTCTGTTCCGAGGTTTCTCCATTCAAAAGATTTCACACCAACTTCGGCACCCTTGCCAAAAGAATCAGCTACATAACCTAAGTGTTCTACTGTAAGCTGCCTCGCAATACCGTCCAAGCTTGTAAAATTGCTAAATTCAAACTCGACGGTAGCTACTTCTTTTCCCTGGTCGCGATAAACCTTAAAAAGCCTAAGCATCGGCATTAGCTGGGCTACCTCGTGAGTTTTTATACGAGAAAAAGCTTGAGAACCCTTTTTAAGGTTTAGTTTGTTTACTATCGTAGAACCCTTTGTGTCTTCATCAACGAGCAACATTTTTTTATAGCCGGGTAAGCCGATCTCATTGGCGCCGGTGGTTCCGGCGGGGTTGGCTTGTAAAGATAAATTACCCACATGCTGTTCGGCAAAAACATCTAGATTATAGAGAATATAACATTGCCTAGCAAATCGAATAATTTTAGAAGTTTCAGTTTCATCATCTTTTGCGGCATCGACCGCCTTGCCTGCGGCAACTGACTTAGCCAGATCTCCGGGGGCGAGATTTTCTTTTAAAGCATTTTTCAGGTTTTCGGCGGCTGCGGGGTCGACATGCCCGGCGCGCTTGATCTCGGCGGCTGTTAAACCTGCGAGTTTATCTCTTAAAGTTTCAAATCCTTCTGTTGCCTGATCGAGCTGTATTTGTTCGATATCACTAAGTTCCTCTCCGCGGGCGATCTTCGCTTCTGCTTCTTCTCTTACCCCATCAAAAACAAGAGCCAGTTCAACGATCGTTGCCTCGCGATCGAACTGACCGCCGGTTTTAAAAGTAATTTCATCTTCCGGCGTCGTGACATCATAACCAGGGCTGAAGTACGACGTACCTTCGGCTTCAGCGGCTGCGGAGCCGGCTTGGATGAGACCATAATGAGCATTCGCAGCTTCAATAGCGCTATCATATTTTTTGTTAACGCCCGCTTCGGAGGTGGCGCGCTCGATCGCCCGTCGGTCGATTGCGGGCCGGTGGTCCATCTGTCCCATCTACTATACCCTCACACCGCGCCAAAGTTAAAGTAAGATAACACCTTACTAACTGGCATGGGTATAAAAAGCACTGAGCCTGGCTCAACATGACCTTCTGTTGGCTTTTCGTTATACCAAGCAATGGCCCACCATAGTTTGGGGTCTCCATAATATTGATTGGCTAACTTATAATATCTATCCCCCATCTTCCATGTGTGTCTTCGTGTTGTAAATTTTCTTCTTATCTTTGCGGTTAAGGGAGGCCAACGGGGTGAGCGATAATGAGTTATTTTGGGCACACCTCTACGCTCAAAGAATTCTTCATAAAGCTCTTTGCTGTTTTCTATTGTGTCTTCTGAGCCGTGTCTTGACATGTTAGTTTTCCTTTATTCGAAAATATCCCCATATATCTTTTCTTCCTCAGCGAGGAGCCCGGATGCTGGTGTTAAAACGGCCGGGCCCGTGGTCGTCCTCTTTGCCGGGCCGAACTTATAACCACCCACAAACCTTTGACCGTGATCTCGGCTGTATTGACCAATATCCTCGTCTGTTATGGCACTAAATTCCAAGTCATTCGTAAAACCCATAGGGTGTCTATGTAGCGCTGTAAAATTAAACTTAAAATTGTATCTTACAAAATGAAACTCATCACCAGAGCCTTCGGCCTTAATGCTGCCGGCGGCCGGGTCGCCGTCTGCGGTGGTGCGCTCGACACCACCGCCGCCCCATCTGACAAAAGGAGAATTTTCTGGTGTGAAACCCACGCTTGGTGTGAAGGCAAAACCGTCCATAGCACAAAGGAGAGCTTTGCCGTCGCCATCGCGTATAAGGTTTGCCAGAGATACCAAAACCAAGGGAGGCCTCTGGATGGTCAGAGCATTCGAACCTTTAACATAAACAGGGTATTGCATTTTTTGTAGAAAGGTTATGTAATTTTGGATGCTGGAGGCCAGCAGCTGTCCGGTGCCCGTGCCCTTCAGCAATTCAATCCCCAAACTAATCTTTCTTGTCGACCCTTGATAATTAACAATTGGGTCCATCCTGCCATATGCATTAACTGAATTATATTTTGTATCGATTGTATCTTGAAACTCAGTAAACCCATATTTGTCGATCTCGACCGTCAAACCTGTAGCAACATGTTGAATTTTAAGCTTGGGTTGGGACATAATATTCTCCTTTATTCAATCAGGCTTTGCCTGTTGTCAATCCTTGCTCGATCATTCTGACAACCGAATCATAGAGAGTGCTTTTCTTCCCACTAGTATATTTAGATACGTCCACAGAATTTACCACCGTTGCGAACTCTTTTCCGTCAATACTCAGATTAACATTGATTGTCGGGGGCGGACCGGTAAAAGCAGGAGCAGCGGCGGCAGGAGCAGCGGCGGCAGCAGCGGCAGGGGCTCCTGCGGCGCCAGGGGCTCCTGCGGCGGCTGTGCCGCCGCCCACAGCAGCAGCGGCGGCGAGGGCGCCCGTGGGAGCGAGAGCGACGGCAGCGGAGGCGACGGTGGTGGCTGCCATGGTGGCCGTGAAGGCCGCGGCTTTCAATGCGCTTAATTCGTTGATCTTATCAATAACATTCGCGATTTCAACCGACATTAATTGAAGGTTTGTTACAACACTATCGTTGATCATCGTGGAAAAAGCATAAGACAAGCCTAAAGCCGCGACGGCAACCGCACTGAGGCCCGTAGCTAGTGGGAACAAAAACGGAGTTATAAATATTATGGCCGGAGCAACTTTGTAAATAGCGAAAACAAGCGCGTCGAGGGCATCGAGGATACTAGGGGACCACCCGGCGTAGATGCCGCCGGCGAGTGATGATAGGCCGGCGATAATTAGTGGGATCCCGAACAACACCGCGCTTTCGGCCGCAAAGACGGCCCACAGCCCAGCAGCAAGCAGCCCAAGCCCAATCGCGGCGAGGCCGGCGTATTCTTCGGTGTAGCCGAAGAGTTCAGTAAGTGTAAGGTACAACCCGATGGCCAAGCCAATGGGTAAAATCAACGTGTAGAAAGCCGTTGTTAAAGACCATGTGGCGACGGTCGCCGAGCGTTCGGCGATGGTGACGGCTTGCGTGGCTTCGGCGGCGACGAATGAAGCATGGACCAGCTCCACCAGCGCAGTTACTTTTCTCTGAGTCGCGATGGCGGCTAATGTCATATTCCAGGTCATCGCTGCAAGTTGGCCACCAAGCAGCAGAAGGGACGGAACAATAATCCAAAGAAACTTGGTAACAATCTGCAACTTTTGCAAAAACCATTTGAGCCCTGAAATCACCGGACCAAAGGAAACAGCCAACCCTTTCCCTATTTGCATCAGCTCTTCCATTACGGTATTAAACTGGGCTGTCTGTTCGGCCAGTGCTTCTATGTCTGCTGCCGACTTCGCGGGCTCTTTGATTAAATCCAACCTTCCGCGCATCATAAGAGCCAGTTGTTGTTCATTGAGGCCCATTGCGCTTGCCATGGCTTTCTTTTGATAATAGTCCATTGAGTCGAAGGACATGCCGGCATCGTCAATTCTATCTTTAAGTATTTCAAATCGCTTGGATGGATCCGTCTCGGCAACCAACTCAAGAGTGTTCAAATACGGACCACCCAAAAGAGCATTTAACTTGCCAACGGATTGGGCTGCTGAATCAAACTTATCAAACTTCTCGACAATACCAAGTATTTCACTTAACTGAAGGCCTGTATTCTTTGCTTGGACCTCAAGCTTTCTAAAGGCGTCGACACCATTAGAGCCCAAAGCGGCGATCTGTGGGCCCATAGAAGCAAAATCCTCGGCAATCATTTTGCCTGAAACGCCAAGGTCCTTAGCAAATGTAAAAAGTTCTCTTTGGAGAGCTTCTGCTTGGTTGGTGCCTAAGCCCATAACTTTCGTAGCAAACTGAATATTTTTGGCGGTGGTTTCCGAGGCAACGCCTAGTTCATTTAAGACAGCAACGGTTTCGCCAAGAGTTTCTTGTTGTTTTTCTGACATTTCTGTGAAGTCAGTAACATTTAAGAACAATGTCTGAACAGCTTGGCCGGCCTCTGCTGCCCCGACACCTGCCGTGAATAGAGAGCGTTCGAGGCCTCTAATGTTGTCGTCGAATTCGCCAGACGCTCCTGTTGCTTTTCTAAAGTTGACGACGGCGCCATCTTGTTCGATGGCCAGTTTTGCTGTTTCCATGGCAGCGATATCGAGCAGGCCCGTCACAAGACTCATCGGGGTCGCGAATTCCTTAACACTCTCAGAAAACTTTTTCGAAAACGTGGCGGGATCTAAAATAAAGGAAGCGAAGGCTGTTTCGGGTTCTTGCGATAAAAACGGTGTTATGCGTTTAAAAAGGTTATCAGCATGCCCTATTGTGGTGCCTAAAGCCTTTGCTCTTCTCTCGGCTTGGTCGGCGCCGTCGCGGAGTGCCGCGGCGAGGTGCAGGGATTTGGTAACTTCCTTTTCTCGCTGTTTAACGGATTCTCTAAGAGCGTCGACATCGACGCCCCGGGCCTCGGCCTGTTCAACCTGGGCCTTGAGGATCTCAAGCTCTGTTTGAAGTGTTCTTGCTAATGCCTCCTCATTCTCTTGTGCTAGCCTTTGTTCTTTGACGCCGAGTTCCTGGCGTTCAAACTCATAATCAAGCGCTGTTTTACTTTCATTACTAAGCGCTTTGCGTATTTCAAGAAGTTTCTTTTCTATCTCAAGCTTAGCGGTAGCTTCTTCTAGACTTTCTGCTATTTTTTCTGCTTCACCTTCGAAGGTTGCCATAGTTCAAATTCCTACTTAAAAGGCCACTTAATGCCTGTGTCGCCCTCGAAACCCCTAATTGCGTTATCAAGTTTCGCTTTGTTCTTATATGTGGTGGGATGATCAAGGCCATATCTTCTGGCTGTTTCAATATATCTTTTTTCGCCAGACAGGGCCCGAGCAAAGGCTTCCACATCCCTCTGTGAACCCTTAACCGCAACGGGGGGCGTCCAACCTCCAAACAGGCCGTTTAAGAAGTATTCAATCCACGCCCCAAACATACTCAAATAACCCTCGTCAAGCTGATTCGACTTGAGTTTTTCAAGGTCGAGAACCATATTTACGAGTTTGCCTTCTCGGAGTGCTGGAGTTGTCCCGATCGGTGTCCGGGCCGAACGGGTCGGTGCGCGAGGAACGCGTGCGCGGCTGGTCCGGATGCCCGTGAACCGGTCAGGCCTAATCGAAGGTTCAGATTTTATGCCGCTGGCTTCCCGGCCGGCGGCCCTAAGCATCAAATACCTCATACCCATAAAGCGCACTTTGTAGTTGTCATCAGATAGTTTCCTTTTATGGACCTCAATATATTTTTTGTATGCTTTCTCTATACCATCAAGCGATTCTTTGGCCATTTCTAGTGGGACTTCAATTTCATCCGTTAAGGCGTCGAGAAAGGCATCGTCTTCTCTTCCGGCTGTTCGGCCCGCTCTATCTACTGCGGCTGTCGCGGCAGAGGGTGCGGGGGCTGCCGCGGCCGGGGCTGGAGGCTCTTCCACAAGAAACATTTCTTCTATTATTCCTGTTTCTTTGGATTTAGATTCTGCTGTTCTTGTTCTTGCTGCCTTGGGAGCGCGATATACAATGAAGTATTTTCTTAAGAGCCGGCCATATTTATTAACAAGGGCGCCCGGGTCTTTTGTATTTAGGGCTCTAATTGCGAGGATCTCGGACGCTTTATGGAGCATTTTTGCGACTTCCTCTTTATCCTCGGGGGACATCTCCGGTCGGCCGGTGTCGGTGGTGGTCTCTTCTTCGTCGTCTGTGCCGGTGGTGGTCTCTTCTGGTTCTCCGCCGGTTCCGGTTCCTTCTTCTTCGCCCTCTTCTTCCAAAATTTCAATGGCCGGCCCAATGTGTTGTATCCCCCACAAAGCGCTTTGAATATGTTTGGTTCTATACACGTAGCTGTTTTGCTGTGTTTTCTTCCCAATTATCTTGGCCCTTAACTTTTCAGCTATATGATCATCATCAACCAGATCTACAAACTTCTCGCCCCATTTAGCTACAAATCGCTTCATTCCATTAACTATCTTCTCTTCAGCGGCGCCGGCCTCATTTCTGGCGTTCAGCTTATCCAGCCGAGGTTGGCGCTCCCAGTTCCTATCGAGAAAATCTTTTATTTTTTGAAGGTCGGTTTTCATAGAGTGAAGATATTCGAGCTTTTCGGCATTATCTAACGCCCCGTAATCAAGGATTACATCAACCATATATTCGATAGCATCTTGGCCAGGCCCGCCGCGTCGATCGTCGGCTTCCAAAAGAAGATCTAAATAAAATTGGTCTCCTTCCAAAAAAGACCCTTCCAACACCAAATCAATTTCTTCGTTGAGGTTAATCATTCACGCTATTCTCCCTCTCATATAAATAGTTTCCAAAAGCAAAAAGGCCGGAAGACACTAACGCCTGCCGGACTTTGATTTCTTGCTGGCTTCTTCCATCTTCTCATTTTCCTTTTTAACTTGGTCAACGAGACGCTGAAGGAACCACCTGCGGATTGTTATCGGGAGGTTATAGGCCTCCATAAAGGACCAATTGCCGTGATATTTTAAAAGAAAAAACTCTTCATATACGCTAGCAATATAATCATTGTTTAGACCAAAAAAAGTCAACCGTTAAAGGTATATCTACCTCCTTCTCGAAACCACACGACGGACAAGCAAAGTGCTGTGTCATATCCAGGCCAGGGACAACCTTGAGATAGGCTGCGCGCAAGTATCGAGAATCAAATGCTGGAAGGTTATTAACAACATTGCTTAGAGTTTGTAGATCATCAACGCCATTGACGGAAATAATGATCTTTCTTAATTGATCGGTCAAGTTTGTTTCATAGTGTCCGCGTTTTTTGTTGGCTTTCATTTTTGCGGCAAGTTCGTTCTCGTCCTTACTGGTCAATAAACGAACTTCAACCTCAAACTTTGTTCTGGGAAGCTTTACGATGAACGTCCCGTGGTCGGTTGGAACAATGTCGTGACTCTCAAAACTATCACCATGGTAGGCCATAACCTCTGCGAGATCAAACTTGTTTTCTGACACGGTTGTGCAGCCTGGACAAGTGACCTTTGTTGTATATTCGGCGCCGAAGCCGTTTATACGGGAGGAAACAAGAATTGCGTTCTTATCTCCCGAAAGAAGCGAACTAACTCTTATTCTTTTATCCAAAATAACATTTTGAAGAAAACGGTCAATTGCTATGCCTTTCTTTAATAGAGAAGGGGAAGTTAAAATATCTTCGTCCTTCGCTGTCATATATTTAATTTCAATTGTCTCTGCATTGTGCAGAGGATGTCCCTCTGGATAGAACCTGCCTTTTGACGGCAAGTCAACCAGTTCGGTTGGGGACGAGAAGTCCAGCGAAGGACGTGTTTCATCTACAGCGGTCGGCGCGGGGTCGGCTGCTGCTGAAACTCTCTTGCTATTATCTCTCATAAACACCTCTTGTTAATGTATGTTTTGTTTTTATGAATCTGGACAGTTAACGTCATCGCTTGCGGGTGGATCTTGCGTGCAGCCCTGGGCAAGAAAAAATTTCTTGATGTCTTGCTCGCCTTTCGCGTTCAGGTAGGAATTCTTCTCTCCATCGCCGGCCTTGTCCCAGTAACATCGAAGAGTTTTTCCACAGGTTGCTTGCACCACCGATGTTGGTATCGGCTTATCATCCCTAAAATAATCATAATGAGTCTCCTTCCCGATCGTCGGAAAATCAACCTTAAAGGTTTTATAACCCCACTTAACCGTAATCTCAACCGGGTCGTTGCTTGAATAATCTAATTTCCCAAAATCAACTTCCATCGGATATGCCCTAATCAGGTCCCATGTCTCAATTGTTTGACCGTCCGCGTCCAGTTGAAAAATACGCACGAAACCTGTTGTGTTGACATACGATTGTGTGGCGCCGCCGGCGGCTTCGGCTATCTCATAAGCTTTGTTCTCGTTAAAACCCGATCGACGCAAGAATCTAACCAATTTTCTTGTTGCATTTGGGTAAGATGGGTCGATGAGGGTCATTGTAATTGGCTTATATGTCAGCCTGTCGACAGTTAAGAGCGGGTCTGCTTGCATGCGACTATTGAACCAAGTGTCTTTAGCTATATCTATGACGGAAAACCCTGGTTTGTCTATTGATTTAGCGTACCAAACGTGGCCGTGGGAATCGTCCTCGCCGTCGGCAAAACTGTCTCTTATCGCGTCGTTGTCCCGCGCATCCTCCAGCCCCATACCTCCAATCTCAACTCTAAACCGAAATTGAAGCTTTGGGTCGTACTGTGCATTCGGGAGTGTCCAGAAAGCATGGGATTCTTTGGCTTTGGTTAGGGCGTCGTCTGCGGCGGCTTGATTTTGGGCAGCCTGCCACGCCTCGAACTCCGGGGTTCCGGGGCGGAAGGGGATGTAGTCGGGGTTTTCCGCGGCTTTCTTCGTCCAGGCCTCCTCGGAGGCGGCGGCTGCGTCGTCGGCTGCCTGTTGGGCTGCGGCATCCATCTCGGACTGTTGGGCAGCCTGCCACTCCAGGAACTCTGGGGATCCAGGAACTCCGGGAGCGAAGCCGTCTTCTCCGAAAATCGCCTCTTCCGCAGCGTCTTCCTGCACGTCTGAGAATGTGTCGAGAGCGTCTTCGTGCATCTCTTCGATCGTCTGGTCGTCCGTGGACGGGTCGAAGTGTGTGAAGTCCTCGGGATTTTCAAACTCTGGCTCGTTGGTATCCGGAGGCGGTTCTGGAGGCGGGGGAGGCGGTTCTGGAGGCGGGTCTGGAGGCGGGTCTGGAGGCGGCGGATCTTCGCCAAACGGGTCGTCAAGCCACGACGAGTCGTCATCCGGAGGGTCGGTGTCAACCTCTGACCACTCGTCGGCGAGTGGCGGGTCGCTCGGGAAGACCTCCTCGTCGATAATATCTTGAGCGGCACTCCAAGCATCGATGTTGTCCATGCTCGTCCAGGCGTCAGAATCGCCTTCCTCGAATTCGAGGCCTATCGGGTTGAGCAGCTCGTCGAGGGCTTCACCCGATTGTTCCGCCAACCAAGCATCCCGCTCGGCCGGGGTCATGGTGTCCCAGTCTTCTGGGAGCCCGTTACCGTTGCCCATTTAAACCTCCACTATCAACTAGCCGTCGTTCGGGCCGGTGAAGGCCTTGGCGCCGGCGTGGGTTGACACGCTAGCCCAGTCATAACGGAACTTCATGGTCATTTCTGTGAGTTCATCATTACCATAGTCTAGCTCGCCAAAAGTAACTTCCTGAACCCAAGCATTATAGAGAATCCATTTTTCAAGGGAACTACCCTCTTCATCAATTTGCTCGATCATGACGCTTCCGAGGGCTTGACGAGCCTTCTTCTTCGACATGGACTTCATCGATTCCGGTCTTTGACCGTCCACGGGAATTTCATAACCAGCCCTAGTGAGAAGAGTTGCCATAGTTCCGGCTAAATCAGGACTAACAGGATCAACGAAAGTAACCGAAACTGTATTCCACTCTGCGCGTGCTGGCCAATAATAAGTATGATTCAAATAGTTATGAGAGGCCTCTGTAAAAGAAACCTGTGGCTTCTCGGACTTCTTGGCGTACCAAAGGTTGCCTTTGGCAACGCCTTCGATCGTCACTCGAAATCTAAACCCTCTCTTGGGGTCACGAGTTGGGCTTGCTGTCCAAAAATTTGCATCGGTTGCCATTCTTTTTTATCTCCTGTATTTTATATAGTGTTCAAAGGAAGATTTTTCTTCCTTTGTTCATCAGTCTTCGAATGAGGCGCCAGAGCGTGTGATGATGAAGTCAATAGCAATGAACTCAATAGCCCTAGTCGGCTTAATAAAGATCTTCGCATACATGATGTTTCGATCAACCAGATCCGGAGTGGTTGTGGTCTCGTCCAAGATAATCCGGAAGTCGTCCACACCAAAGCGAACCTTGACGGCACCCAAGAATCTATTGGCTCTGGCCTTGAAACTATTCCAAGTGGCTTCAACGTTAGGCTGGAAGAGCGTCGTGGAAGCAATCTGGGATATTCCTCGCTTGACGAAGATCATGAGTCGGCGGACGTTAATCCGGTCGAGCGCTGATCTGGTCGCCTGAAGCGTCTTCTGTCCGAAGACCACAATGCCTTCTGCCGGGAAGCTCGCAATCGGGTTGATGTTGATATCATAAAGGTCATCTCGGTTTCTCGAAGTGAGCTTCGTTTCAACACCCACCACAGGGAGGCCTCCTGCGCCGAATGAGAGGCCGCCTCGCCGGAAGCCGGCTGGGGCAAACCAAACGTCTGCGGAGCGCTCAGTGTTGGCTAGAACGCCTAGAGCGACAACTGATGGGGGCATGTCGACGAACGAACCGTTAAGGTCGTCGCGGACCTTGACCCATGGGTAGTAAGCACAGCCGTAGGAAGAGTTGAGGTTACGAGCCTTCATGTTAGTAAGGACCGTATCAAGATTCCCCTGCCTATCGGAAAGCGAATTGGCACTTTCGTGGCGTGGCTGGAAGCAACCTTTTAGGTCGATAACAGCTAAAGCATCGGCGCGGGCTTCACAAGTATCGATAAGATACTTTGTAACACTCTCGTTTGTAATACCCGGGAGGCAAGCGGCGTTCATAGCAATCACTTCTGCATCAGCAATCGTATCGATCGCGCGGCGAAGTGTGTAATAAACATAATCTGTCGTCTCGACAGAACCAATAGCTGTATTACGGAAAGGGTCTCGTTCCTTGATATCTAAACCGTCGGCGCCGCCATACATCGGGCTGGTGAACCGATTAATCTGAGAATCTAGGATGTTTTGGTAGTTTGCGCCGGTTCCCAAAGAAGCTGAGGCGTTCCAAGAGGTACCCGCGACATAAGATCCCGAAGTCCAATGAGCGTCCGAAATACCAGTCGTTGGTCTGGCGGAAGTGAAATTAGAGCCTGTTACTGCCCTAACCTCATCTAATGTGAAAATCCACTGATAATCTAGACCGGTGCCGGAAGGGAATCCGTTCTCGCTGAAAGAGTCGCCCCAATGAGCGTCGGAAATAACCTGACGGCCAAAAGCTCTTAGATAATCGGAGTAACCCGGATCGTACACACCACTTCCTCGTGACTTATCCGTCTGTAGTCCGAAGTAAGCGGTCGACAGTGGATTCGATCCGTCATCGGAGGCAGAATGGCGAACAGCCACACCCGGGTAAATGATGGAAGCAGTACCGTAGCCAATAGAGTCGGTGGCATAGAGGGTTTGCGATGTCGCGCCGGCCCAGAGGTGAGTAGCCGTAAGGGCAGCACCTTGAGAGTTGTTCTCTGGAATCGAACTGGATCCAAGTACATAGGAAGTAGTGCTGGCGTGGCCAAGATCACCCGATGCAGACAGAGTGAATGTCCAAGAGGGGAATTTTGGCGGGCCGTAAACTCCGAAGGGAAGAAGTACAGGGTTGGCAGCACCATTACTAACAACGTCGTTTACAACAACTCGAATATATTCAGAACGATTTGGATAATCGCCATATTCACGATATCTCTTTTCTGTATTATCCCATGTTTGCTGCATATCACCAATCTTCACACCAATATAATTCATCGATGCCGGATCGAGAGTACATGCCGAGAATCTTTCGAGGATGACCGGCCTTAAGTCGGAGTCAGAAGCCTTGCGGACCACAATATCAAATGTACCATAAGGAACATATTCGTTACCCGAATACTTGACGTTCGCTATCGAAATCTTGATATTGTTTTGGAGCCAAGAACCATGACCGTTGATACCAACAAACTTGAACAGTTTCTGCTGGCCATCGTAAGTATAACTAGATGTGTCGGCACTTAGGCCTTGGCCGAAGAACCAGCCAGTATGAGCATCCCGGTAGGCATAATCTTTTTCATGGTTACCGGCCTCCTGGGAGCCTGAAGCAAGTGCTAAAATAGCACCATAACGGACAGCAGAACCGTTGAGACTCTGATCGGTCAAATATCTTTCATATGTTTCGCCAAGCCAATAAGACTTTTGATTAACAGAGTCTTCGATCGAAGATACTCGCTGCGGGTTTGTATTAAAAACCTTGCGAATAAAGTTCGAACTGCCTTCGGCCAAACTAAATGTTTTGTTCTCTTCCGTTGCTCTACTTGAGTTGTAAATATAAGCCTTGAACTGGCCGCTGGCGTCGGAGTGGATTATCGTTGCGGCACCAGTAGTCGGCTGGCCGTCGGTGGCGTTGCCCGAAAGGACAATAGCGCCACCTTCGTTAATATACCAAACCGCAGCCAAAGTGCCGATATTAGTAGTCGCGGCCGTGGTGGCGGAAGCAGACGCGAATACAAATAATCCGTATGCGCCGCCATTGCTAGCAACATCCGGATCGGGTGTATTAACGGTTTTCCAGCCAGCATAGCCGGGAACAGTAGCATCAACATGCTGTGTGCCCATTAGGCGGAGGAAAGTTACGGGGCCGACGCCGGCTCGGAGATAAGCCTGGGCCGCGTATGCGGCATAAGTCGGAGAAGCATAGTTGCCTTCGCGCCAAACATCAAGAGTGCCTCCTCGGCCTGGGATGGGATTTCCGAATTTTTCAACAAACTCCGTAAATGAACCAACCCTAGTTGGAATCATGCCCGGGCCGCGTTCGGCGCGACCTATAATAACCGGACCAATACCAATTGGGGCCGCGGGGATCTGTGAGCGATCAACTTCGTTTAAAAAGATACCGGGGGATACGAATCTAAACTTTCTAGCATCTGACATCTATAAGTCTCCTTAACATAGTAAGCATAACTATACCACTTTCACTTTATAAATAGTATTCGCAAGAGGTAAAAACCTTTACTCTCTATAAAAACCTTTGCCCTCTTCCATTTCGTCTAAGAAAGTGTTAATATCGCCGAGAATAACTCTTTCTCTGGGGATTTTTATATCTACAAAGTTTTCCACAACGGTTATCTTTGGCCTAGCATCGTTAACACCTTCGCCCATTAGATAACCAAGCACTTTCAAGTTGATTTCGGTTTGATATGTTCTTTCTTCTTCTCCCAATTCGGCGACATTGTTTGTCTGGCCAAAATCGCCCTCGACGAAAGCCTCATAGCGGTGGCCTTCGTGGGTTGTGAAAAACGAGCTAGCTTGACCTGTTCTCACATAGAAAGGCTGGGTTAAATCGTTCATTTGCTGAATAAACTGGGTTCTTATTTTTAAGGAATACATTGTTTTGACCCAAATAGGTATGGGCTGGTATATTGTTTCAAATACGACTCTACTCTTGTCTGTTTCGATGCCCACGCCTGGGAAACCCGAAGAGGGCCCTTGATATGAGACCTCCGGAGTGGGTACGAGGCCCGGCATGCCATGGAGGGAACCTTGCTGTTGGTGTGGGCCCTGGCGAGAGCCCTGGCGAGAGCCCTGGCGAGAGCCCTGGCGATTGGCCTCCGTCGCTGTCGCGGGGTCTGGGAAATTCTGCTGGCCATGGCCGACGGTTGTATTATTTATATTTCCATACTGGCGCGAGGACCATGCGTTTTTAAAGTTTGATGTCTTTGCCTGGTTTATCCGGCGGCCGGCGGGAACATTTATTCTTCTCACACTATGATATCCTCTAGCAGTATCAGGCATATGTGCCTGGAACGTCCCTCGGAACGCGGGGTCCTTGACCATGGAAGACCTTTCTAAAGTTATAAGGGGCAGTTTTAACACCCCCTGATTATCTCTGAAGTCTCGGTTGTTCTTTATTTGATGCGAGCGCTCGTGCGCAACCCAAATAACAGGTGTCTTTTTCCAACCCTTGTTTGTATTGGAGTGAAGATCCAGACTTTCATCGATATACTTATATACTGCCTGATCGATTGTTTCTATAGTTGATGGCATAAAGACAATTTCTTTTAGTTTTCCATCAACATCTTTTATTTCAGTATGTGAATAATCAGGTGGCATCGAATAAGTCCTCACGGGCGCGGATACATTTGGCCGATATCTCTAAGAGATGATCAATTTGTCCAAAGAGCTGTTTGGGCTCTGACAAAGTAACTATCTCGTAATATATTTTTCCGTATAAAATAAAGTCACCCTCTCTTACAAAAAGGTCTTGGTCCTCGGTTAATCTTCTCTTGTGGAAGTGAACGGTGAGGTTTGACTCTTTGTCAAGACCAATGCTATTTTCATATTTTGTGTTTATGCCCTCGAATTCAACCAAAGCGTGAACTCTTACTGGGGGGAGAAAGTTCTTCTTTATTGCTTCGCCATAAAGAGGGTGAAAATCTGTTGTTGTCAGATCAATCGGGTAGTAAACGACGGTCTGCCCTATGACCCTTTCAATAAGCTCGTCGTTAACTTGTTTAACAAGATCTCTCTCCTTCTTGCCGGTAAAGAGAGGAGGCGGCGGGGCGTCTGGTTGTGACCACTTGTTCTTCGTCGACATTTAGTTACCCCTGGTAGATCATTAATGGAATTCCCTGATTAACCTTGTCCATGGCCGTCATCAGCGCAGAGTCTTGTTCTGCCAAAGCCTTGTAGGTCATTTCATCTAGGATTTTAACTAGTTCCTCTTTGAGCGCGGTTTGTTCGTCTTTGGCTTGGCCCAGAAGGTCTGAGGAGTTAAGTGTTATATTATCTCCTGGGATCGGAATGGTGCCGCCAAACTTACCTCTGATTTGGCCAAGCATTTCTTTGCTAAGAGCAAGGGCATAACGGCGGATCCAGTGTTTGCCGATAGAGTTAATATTCTTATAAGGAAGGTTTTCAAACGGCAGAGTGTTTAAGTTGTTGATGCCGTCGGTGCCGTTCTTTCTATCTGAATCTTGAGTCCACGGATCGCTATCTATTGTAAATTGAACCCACATATAGGGAACAAAACCAGCAGGAAGGGGAGTTATCCTAAGTTTATTATTAAATAACTCATAAGAATAGTGAGAAAGTCTGGTCCACAAGTGATCTTCATACGCCATGGCTTGAAGTTTGTTCTGCCACGCCGGAATGATCTCAAATGTTGTATCGTCCGAATACTGGCCATAATAGTTTAGGTTGCCGACGACATTAAGGCCACCATAATACCCATAAAACCTCCACATTGAACCTGGGGTTTTGTAGAATACTCTGTGGATTTTGACTTTCTTGTTGCCAACTAGGCCAGAATATGGTACCGAACCTCCTGTGGCGACATCTGAATTTTCTGCTGCGGCACTTGATATTATTGTTTGTAAATCATAATCCTGAACGCTGGCGGTGAGCGCAAATGAAGCAGAATAAAAAGTGTTGTTGCCGCCGATGCCTGCCTCTTCCGCGAATCCTTCGCCAACCCTGCGTGCGTATTCAACTTTAAATTTTGGAAACGCTAGATTTACAGCAGAGCCGGACGCGTCCCCGCCGGTCATCTGGCCGTCGTGGTTAAACGTGCCCGTAGCAAAGCCCAGGAGGCTCCCCAGGACGTTCTTGGCCTGATGCTTGTTGATGTGGTAGGAGTACTCTAAGCACGCCTCCTCGTAGGCAGCATAGACGTTCCCCACTGTGAGTTCAACATCCAAGACATCGCCACCTAACTTCTTGTAGGTATAGGCAACCTGATCTGAGGCGCCGGATACAAAGGTGGCGTCATACAGGGCTGATGTAGTTGTAGCATACAGCCCAAACGGATAGTGGGTTGTGTTGCCGGCGCCATTACTCGTTGTAGCCGTACTGCCAGTCGAGGTTAATATAACTTTACTGGTTGCACTTGCTGGGGTTAAAGTGGGCTGAGCCATACATAGATTCTCCTATACATAATAAATAGTTTGGATAAAGTAAAACCTCCAGACTATGCTGAAGGCTTGCTTTATATTAGAGAATATTTATTCTTTGGTCTCGGGCTTCTTTCTGGTGGTCCGCCTTCTTGTTGCGGGCTTCTTCTTGGTTGTGGTCCTGCGCGGCTTGGGCTTCTTCGTGGCCACAGGTGCCTCCACAACAGGCGCGGGAGGCGGCGATGGCTCTGGGGTCACCGTCTCTTCCACAGCATCCAGAACAGGCGTCAGGGACTCCACAACTGCTTCTGCCTCTGCAATCTTGGCCTGCTCTTCTGGTGTGATAACACCATCGGCCATGGCCTCTTCTTTTGCTTCTCTGAGCTTGGCTTGTGCGATCATATACGGATGTGATGCGAACTTCCTACCAAACTTTTGAGGGGATTTCCTCATTCTCTTCTTCTTACCCATTATAACTCCTTGGGATATAATAAATAGTCTCATACAAAACAAAACCCCCAACCGGATGGAAGGGGGTTTGAATATTTAGATGAGATTAGTTAGTTATTACGCGGCAGTAATTCCATCGGCAACTCGTGTTGCGCCTTCTACATACCAAAGGGTACCGTCAGTCCAGAACTCGACCCAATCACCCTGTAAAACTCCACTGGTAAAGATGAGCGTATCGAAAGCAGTACCGGCTGCGGCTTGGGGGACCATCACTGGGGCGGCACCGTCGCCGTAAGACAAGACGTGACCTACCATTTGATTAGCACTATCACTACCATGGGAAACAATCGTGGTTGCTTCTGTTTCATCATTCACAACAAATCTGCACCACCAACCTGCACCTGCGGCGGATAGAAGTGGCAAAGTGTGTGAAAGATCCGCGGATCCAATGGTGAAGTGCGTACCACAGTCTGCAACTGTAATTGTTTTTGCAGCGGTCAGATCTTCGACCTTTCGTCTCTGTGCAGAATACCTTCCTATTTTAGACATATTAATAATCTCCTCTTATTTTTAGTCTTGGGGGCATTCTGCCCTCTCTCTTCTCTTATAAATAGTGTCCTCCAAAAGTAAAAGAACAAAAAGCCCCACCTTTTTCAAGGCAGGGCTTTAAGTCTTAGACTCTAAGGTTTATCAGCTTGCGCCAGACTCACCGAGGAGGCCGCGAACAACCACAAGGCCGTACATATCAGGGCGCACCATCTTCTTGGCGTACCGAGTCATGACACCCTTACGGGGCACGAAGTCCTCAGTACCGAAGATCGTGGGAGTGACCTGTAGCGGGACATATGGAGCGTAAACGTAGCCGCTCTCAAGGAACGAGCCACCCTTACGGCCAACCAGCACGAGGTTACGCGGGAAGTAGGGGTCGACATAGACATCCCACTTCTTGGACACGGAACCAACCTTCACAGCACCAACGGTACCGCGATCGGCATCAGCCGTCACGGAAGCACGGAAGCCGGCCGTGAACTCAAGGATGTTAGCAACCTCTGGTGAAGTCACCAGGAAGTTAGCACCACCCCGAAGCGTCTTGCGATGGATCTGAGCCGACACATCATTGATGGTCTCAATCAGAGTCTCATACCACTCAGAAACCGTACCGGTGAAGTCCGGAGCAGCCGCTGTGGCGCCAAGCTCGGCGCCAGTAGCACGATTCACGAAGAGGCCCGGTGAACGGGACCAGTAGTACGTGCCAGCAGTTGAGCCCTGAACGAGGTCGTTGAGGATCTCACGGTCGATCTCAAGAGCAATCTGCTCAGAGAGAATCGAGGTAAGCTCAACCTCAGCATCAAGGTTGTGGTACGCGTTCAGGTCCTGACCGAGTTCCGGAGACCACTTGGCCTTCAGCTTCTTGGTAATCGCCGTCACAGCAACACTATCCACCTTGATGTCAATCTCGGGGATCTCACTCTTGCCGGTTGTCGAGCCGGCGTTACCTGTGCCCATCATGGGCTCTTCAAGGCCCCATGTATCCTGACCGATAACGGAACCAAGGCTGGCGCCTGTTCCGAACGCGTCGACTAGCGGAGCTTGGAGATATACGGCATCCCCAGCACCGATCGCTAAGAGAGCCTGTCCCGGGGTTGTAGCCCAAACATAGAAAGTTATCCATGTATTTTTGGAATCGGCAACTATGGCACCATTTGAATCTGTATAACCACGATGGGTTAGCCGGCGAAGCAGGGTTCCACCGGTAAGACCAAAGGTGAGAGCGGTAGTTCCTCCAATGTCACTAGTGAGGTGGCATGCACCCAGGACATCTGTATTGATCAAAGCCATGTTGGCCGCCGTGATTCTAACATGAATTGCAAAAAGCTCATCTGTTGTATCAGAAACAGCATAAAGATCAGGATCATAACGAATGGCCTTTGACTGTGCTTCAGAAGCCTTCATAACAGCCAACGTTGCACCCTGGTTGGATGGAACGGCGGTACTAGCAACAGCACCGGAAAGAGAAAGCGTCCCAACAGCGATGCTTGCGGGATCCGTGGCCGTGCCGAATGTTAGTGCAAAAGACCCGGATGGCGAAGAATAGGCATTGGCGAGGTTATAGAAACCACCGCCCTCTTCAGTAATGTCCGAGACACCACCGGTGATCTGCGCACCAACCCTTCCGCCACCATATACGGAGTCACCAGCATCAATAGCATTAATGTTCGTGCCCTCATACGTGAAGTCGAGGAAGAAGATCAACCCCGAGGGGAGACTCATCGGCTGAACGCTTACGAGGTCGTTGGCCAAAAGACCACCGAACACGCGACGAACGAGCGGGAATGCGACTGAGGCAAAGCCCTCAACGTCGCCTGCGGCCATTGATGAAGCTTCCTTTAGAAGCTGCTTGGCCTGATTTTCTAGGAGACGAGCCATACCGTTACGCGAGCTATCGCCGGTTAGACCCTCTAGGAGTCCTGTCTTTTCCCACTTGGAGAGAAGCGCATCGCCTTCTTTCTTGAGATCGCGGTTAACGATCCCTTCAGTTAATTTCTGTAATACTGACATTTTAATCACCTCCTTTTGTATTAAATTTTTGGATTATTCTGTCATTTAAGTCCAGCCAACTTTTGGAAACGTTCTTTCAGAAGGCTTTCGCGATCTGAGTTCACATTTCTTCGTCTTGGCATGGTAGATGAAGGTCTTCGGATAACTTCGCTCAATGATTTTAGTTCCCTCTTAGGGGAGCCCACTGCGCTTTGAAGGGTCTCATAAATAACCTTCGCCTCTTCAACAGAATCAGCCTTTTGAATAGAATCGACAACTTTTAACTTTTGTCGCTCATTCAGGGAGGCGCTACTCAGAGCCTGATTCGAGTAGAGAAGTTTCGCATTAGAAAGATTGACTTCATCGAGTCTCTCTTTCAATACATAAAGTGCTTTGGATAGCTTATTGTTCAGCTTCTCCAAAGATTCGTTTGTGATGGTCAGTCGATCACGGGCATCCTTAAGAGCAGTCATCTCCTCTTGGGCCTCGGTGCTCGCTAACCTAGCAAGTTCTAGTTCTTCGGCGTGGCGCATCTCCCCTTCGGGAGTAGCCAGCCATCCGGTCTTAGCCGGCTTAATATCGACGACCAACTCTTCGACGAGTTCTTTGATCATATCTTCGTCTAGGTCGATGTCTTCGTCAAGGTCGCCTTCTTCGAGTTCAAGTTCTTCGTCAAGGTCAACACCCTCTTGAAGAGTGAGTTCTTCCTCTTCCTCTTCGGGTGCCATGCCAAGATCTCCCATTAGGTCCTCTTGGCCTTCGGGCTCACCCATTGCCTCGGTTCCTTCTAGTTCGTCGGCCATGGCCTTGAGATCTTCAAAACTGAAGGTCATCTCTTGCTGTTCACCAGCGTCGGGGCAAGGGCACATCTCCTCGCCTTCTGCGGCAGCAAAGGCGGGCTCATCAGCCAAGCCTTCTTCCTCTCCTGTAGCCATTCCGGCGCCGAAGATTTCTTCGTCTTCCAGACCCTCAAGTCCCGTTTCTTCTTCCTGCTCTATCAGCGATTCAACCACGTTCTTCACTTCATTATTATACTTTTCCAGAATGGTTGACTCTGCATTTCTAAGAGCCGCATTGCGGATTTCTTGGGCGTCAATGATGGCTTGTTCTAAAAGTGTTGGCATACCTTGTTCCTCGTGTCTCTAGAAACACTTATTTTATCATAAATAAATAGTATGCTACTTGAAGAAAAACCATTATGTCTTCTTGTTTTCCTCATTAGCCTTCTTTATAAGTGCCGATCTCCGCTTCTTTGCACGGTGTCTTTTAAGGGAGGGCTTCTCATAATACTCATATTTTCTGTATTGTTCGATAACTTTCTCTTTCTTACACTTCTTAAGAAAGCGTTTAATGGTCCGTTCGGGGTATTCCCCTTCTTTGGCATATGTTGTAACGTGAGAAGGCTTTTTACTTTTTATATTTAACTTTCTTGATGTTCTCTGTTGGTTTTGGCGTCGTCGGTGTGGTGGTCGACGATCCTGTTCTCTTCTATAGCTCATATTTCCTCTATGTGGTCGCGTATTTTATTAAATAGTTATGTTAACACCGGTGCTGCCTTCCCACGAAGAAGTTAAATGAGATGCTTCAATCTGCGTTAGGCCAGCTATAACAGTTGCATTTATGGTCCCAACATCATCAGAAAGCAAATAAAGTCGCGTAATTCTAAAATCCGCTGAAAAGGAACTTGATTCAGCAATTGTAAAATAATTCCTATGTTCCACGCCTGTATGTAGGCCACCTGAAGCAAAAGCAACCCTCACATTACAAGAGGCGGATGCATTCTCACCATCGTTACGAATTGTAACAAACTTTGTCACCTTTGGAAAAGCAACCTCAAGTGCCGTTGTTATAGCACCAGAAACTGGTACCGTTAACTGACTTTTGACCCATGGCCTTGCGCTCGATTGATAGCTACCAACATTATTAAAGCCCACGCCATAGGAACCGTGAAAAATTGGTTGTCCTGTTTTCGCATCAGTTGCCATTGTAAATCCTCTCTTCTTTTAAATAGTTCTTAGCCTAACAAAGCTTTCCATTTATTTCCACCCACAGACAAAATGCCTGAAATATCAACGCCAGGATCGCCTGGGTCTTGGCCGTACATTGAGCTAGCCTGGGCTGCTGGGGATGGGTTCCCCGAATCTCTTATTGGGCTTGTGCCTTCAAACAAGTCAACGCCATTGTAGGCATCCTTGCCTATTGAATCCAATAAGCCCTCTCTTCTTTTTTTCATTTCTTCGAGCATAACCGAGTTATCCGTAGCTCTCTGACGAGGGCGTTCCTCTTTCATTTCTCGGATTACTTCTTGATTTCCAAGGCCTCGTGCGACTTCGGATACGATGCTGGACAACAGCCCTTCCTTAAGGAGTGTTTCTTGGACGCACTCCTTGACGATGGGTTCTATTAGTTTCTTTAGTTCTGATCTTTTCATTATGAAACTTTCTTAGACATCCTTTTGGTGCGCGCTGTGGGAGCTTCTCCACCGAGCGCGGCGGTACCTACTTCCAAGCTCCCATATGGCGGAGCAACATCAATTGTGCCTTTTTGTAGCCTCTTTGCAACATTTTTAACATTTCCCTTTTTCGGCTCCAAAACAGGCATCTCTTTTCTTGGAGGAGCGCCTTCGACGCCTTTGCCTCCGTAGGCTTTTGATCCCGCTAGTTGCATTCTTTTCACAGCCCCTACAATAGCGTCGACACCACCGATCGACTCGACATGAGCAGAAAGCTTTTCTCTGTTGTAGAAAGCAGAATCCATATATTTTCCTGTTTCAATCATCTCTTTAATTACTTCTGGGTTGGCGGCTTCTGATGTGAAAACGTTTAGGTCGCCTCCGCCCGGTTCGCCTTTTCTTTGATTCCCGTAAGCATCTCCGGCTGCGCGAAGGACAGGTATTAGTTGCGTAATTGGAAGCATAACTTTTGTACCTACGATTTCTGCCTCTGGGTTTCTTATTTGAGTAGCGGCCCATCGATGGTGGCCATCGAGAATGTGATTATCTTCAGAGATAACGGCGCCGATATCTCCGCCGCTTGAAAGCTTGGGAACCATAGACATTCCCAAAGCTTTTCCTAGAAATACAGCATTTTGCGAAGGCATCAAGTTGT
>Ga0209756_1001070_pt1 | contig 25733 bp, 23 predicted proteins | sample ETNvirenome_6_85_FD_184071 | JGI IMG/M metagenome (GOLD analysis project Ga0209756, IMG submission 184071) | Marine viral communities from the Pacific Ocean - ETNP_6_85 (SPAdes) (version 3) | ecosystem: Environmental > Aquatic > Marine > Oceanic | place: Pacific Ocean | collected 2013-06-19 | reverse complement strand
AATACCGAGTGCGAACGAATAGTGACTTCGCTAGCTTCTTGCTTTCCTCATCGTTGTTGTCGCTTCCTTCACGCCATAGCTGGGAAGCAAACTCGCACACTGGGCAGTGCTCGCCAAAGTTTCGCTTCGGACATAAAATGCCTCCGCGATGCTCACCCACATTATAGTGGAAGAACATTTCCTTCAACGGATCTCCATCGTTCGTCGGAACGATCCGAATATCCGTATCTCCCTCGTCTGGTCTAAACCATACCGAGTTTCCATTTCCATCGTGTTCGCCGCGCAAAGTTGCGAGCTTGCGGCGCATTAGCTCCATATCAATTCCCATGTTTTTTCTCCTTATATAATGGGCAACAATAAGCGTTCCTTATTGTCTTACTATATCACTCTTAATCTAGCATGTCAAGAGTTTTCTTCTCCTGTACTACGTTTGTGTGGGCAACGCAGAACCCAAAATCTTCTTCGTGTTCCGTTTCGTAAATCGCATACGAAACCTTTCTAAATGCATTCCTTGGTTTATCTTTCAACATATCTACAATCTTCTTATGAAGAGTGCCATCGCTGGCTAACTTATCTTCATTGATACATAGATAATAGCATAACTCCCGAGGATTGTCAAGGTCAAAAAGCCATTTTTCCTCGAGATTTTTCATGTCCAAAAGGGCCACTGTCCTAATACGGTTAATTGGGCCGGGCTTTGAAACATTTCCAATCTCTGGCTCGGTGTGATTAAAATAATTAATGTAATGCGCCGTTGAAAAAATGGAATTATTTAAGGTATCAAAATATGTCTTAATCGGAACATTGCCAAGCGTTTTCTCAATGCTTAAGTTTGACATCAAGGTAACCGACTCAAAGAGGCCAGATCTCGCATACTGCTGTAAGACCCCGAAAGCACTGCTCTCCAAAAGCATTGGAACTCCTGTCAAAAGTTCAATATCGGGTTGAATATAAAAGATATTAATCTTCTTGTCTCTTATTTGCTCGAGAATCCCCAAAACATAGATTGTACTGTAAGCAGACCCAATCACAAATATTTGAACTCTTTCATCGAGATCCTTAAAAAACTTCTTTACATCTGGGATGTTCTTTTCGTATTCTTCTGGTTCTTCGTAAGTTTCAAGCTTAAACTTATACTTTGATCTGCGCTCAATCTTATTGCTCATCAAGTAAACGTTGTATTGTGAAACGGAAGAAAACTTTTCTGCGACGGCTGATGCGCCGGCGCCAAGCCCGACTATAGAGATCATATTTTCAACTCTTTGAGGTCTAAATAGTTCTTACCGGCATTTAAATTGACAAGATAGTTTCCGAGCGCGTTTTCCGCAAACACTTTTTTGATGTCTGGAATAAGCTTTCTGTCTTCATCAGTCATGTCAAGCACAATTTCATCGTGAACGATATGCGATATAAATGATTTAGTTCCCTCTAACATCTTGTCGATTACCACAGCGCGATCAAGTACAATATCAGACGTTGTGCTTTGGATCAGATAGTTAAAAGCTTTTCTCTTTTCCACTTCTATTTCTCTTCCAAAATGTGTCCTAACATAGCCATCATTATACCACTTTTCGAGCAGCTTGTCTCTATTATAAATGTCAGTTGTGATACTTTTAGAATCCGGATTATACAACCAGCTAAAAATGGACGTTTTTGCTTCTTCGCGGGTCAACGATAGCTCAAATATGTTTTTCATATTCCAATCGTGAATATCGCCCTCTGGTTGTTCTTGATCCGAGAGGGCTAATAAAGTACGCAGTTCGGCACCGTTATAATCTAGCGATACAAACCAATCATTATAAGGTTTTACCAGTTTTCGCATTTCCTTGCGCAACGTCAACATCGGAAATGAATCGGGATAGGTCGCTAAACGCCCAGTAACGGTGCCAAAAATATTATAATTAATATACTTTGGGCCCTCCAAAAGCTTTTTTGCGTTTGCACGAGAAATCGAGCTATAAAACAGTTCTTTACAATCATCAACATTTAAGTTTAAATTTTGATACTTTATCTTATAAAGCAGTTTGTAAACCCTGGCTAAATGATCGTAACACTCGGGCTTCTCATAGTTCTCAAAGACATGCTCTGTTATCTGATTTTTAACTTCACAAAACTCCTTTAAAAAATCGTGGGGTACCAAGTCAAAAATGCAATGATCGCGTAATGCTATCTTCGCCAGCTTGAATGACTTAACATATGCGCGAAGGCGCCTTTGAGCCCTCTCTAGTGGCTCTCTAAGGTGTTCAGGAGCGACTTCTTCAAGCGTTGTGCCTTGTACCATTAGCCAAGCATATTGAGCGTCTAAATCATAAAGAGAGCCCGTATATTTCCAGGTTTTAGTTAAGCCCGAGGGAAAATCTTCAAAGTACAATTGGCCGTCTGCGTAAACCCCCACACATTCAAATTTATCATCAAGTGTTTGGAAGATCAAATGGGCTCCGCGGACCTTGCTGCTACCTGTTCTATAATATACCCCAACGAGCCCCGATAGTCAAATGGTTTGTTAAGAATTGTTTCGAATACATTTAGTGCGGCGAACACATTCTGATTTTGATATATCTCTATGCAGTCATCAATAAGCATTTCCCTTTCAAAATCTTTAAACACAGATTCTTCTTCTATGAAGCGCGTTTTAAAATAAAGCTTTAAAAAGAATTCCTCGGAATACAGCTTAGAAAGTTTTTCCATGGAATAGTTTTGACGAGTGATTATTTTTGTAGAAGTTGTCCCATTACATTCCTCTGTTTCTAAAAAACTCTTGGGAGTTACAGTGTTATATAAGTTTAAAAGATAGTATTTGAAATTTAAAAAATACTTGTTATGGACCGCGGTGTATCCAATATTTAAAATCATGTCAGTACTACTAAAGAGTTGCTCCTTAGCATATTCAAGCATTGCGGGAGATGCAATATCAGCCACGAGACGCCAAGGAACGAATCGATCCACCATAAAACCATATGAATTAGCCAAACTAACGTAACACCCCCAGTTGGGGCTCTCAATAAAATTGTCTATCTTCTCTTCATCGTTGGAGGGATCCAGATCGGCTATCTCTACCGCAAGTCCAGAGCAAGTAATAGGACACAGTCGACTTTTAACGAATCCGGGTTTTGTGAAAGGAAGTCGATGGGCCCCAGCGATAATGAAAGTTTCATATTCTTTTATAAATTCTGAAAAGTCCTTAATTTTAATATCTTTTATTTCAATGCCGGCTGCAAATGCATTAGCGTAAGAAGTCAAATGCGCAGAGTAGAGAGCCCCAGGATCTTGCCACCCTTTGTAGGCCCTTAGATTACTTAAATATGTTTCATCTGCGCTAGCTTTGCCCATTGCAACAAGCTTGTTAAAAGCAGCCACAAAATCGTTATAAGCATTAGCCACAAAATTTACCGCAGAGATGTTGGTTGTAGATGGGAGATTTTTCAAGTTTAATATTTGAGCGTTAAGGGTCATCGGGATAAACGCACGTTTCACTCTTCCATAAAGGAATTTTTCTCCGAAATTAAAATCGACCAAATTGGTGTACTCTACGCTTGCATCGGCTGTTAAATTATATATTGTTCTCTTATCAAAAAGTTCCTTTGCTGATTCTTTATTAGATTCTACATATAAAATTGACATTTATGGTGTTCTCCGTGTTTGCTACTCAGTCGGCCGTCGGGGTTGGGCGCGCGCTGGGATCATCTGGTGCGGGGAGGTCTTGTCCGGGGGGTGTGGTCAGCGCCTGACCAATATTACGAGGATCCACCCGACTGCCCATCAGATTGCTAACTCGGGGTGCTTGTCCGTGCGTCGGAACAAGGGCAGCCTGCTGGACCGACGTCGTCTGGGACGCTTTAGATAGTTCTTCATTGCGCTTGGCCCGGGCCGCCAGCCATTCTGCGCTATTTTCCATTGACACAGTATCCTTGGCTGCTGCTGCCGCGGCTGCGGCCTCTGCGTCAGCTATAATTTTAGTACAAACAGTCGTTGTTCCATCGCCGCTGGCGCGCGGAACTCCCAAAGGATCTGTTGTGGGGCCAACCTCCTGAACCCACTTGGCTGTCAAGGTACTGTTAGCTTCCCCGGGCCCAAATGTATGCTCGGAGCGAATAATCATACAATAACCACCAATTCCATATCGGCTTATGTTCTTTAAATCCTCGGCCCCCAAAGTAGTCCCGGGATCCCACCCACGAGGATCAACAAATATATAGGTGCCCGGAAATGTTCGAACATTTGAATAGCATTCGACAGTTGTATCATACACCACCCGCAATTGTTGCAAACCATCATAACCATCTTGTTCCCATCTGACTTCTGCTTGGTATTTGGCATCTGTTTTTGTAAGTTTAATATTCTTAACGATTCCTCTTGGTTGGCCGAGTATATAATGAAAAATTCCTGCCTTTTCGTCTTCCTCTCTGTTCCCATCCATAGGGCGACTAGAGGGGGTGCGTCCCGCAGAAAAAGCAAGATAATTAATCTCCTCCGTTATATTTCCTTGCACGCGAGGAGAGCCGGCTGGTCCTGAAATATTTAAAAGAGGTTTGCCGAGCGCCTTTGCTTGTTCAAGATACACACGACTCCCAGGAGGATTTTCTTGTTCTACTATATTGTTTGTTAATTCATCCATCAATGGCACAGTGCCAGGATAAGAAGTAAACGTCGCTTGATTCATGCTTATTTTTTGCTTAGTATTAAAAGTAAAACAACTCGCATCATTTAAAAATCCATCAATGAGATCGTTAAAGAAATCTAACAAAAACTGACTTAAAAAATAAGTACTTACGTCGAAGTTAGTCATTTTCTCATTTAACCATTGCATAAAGTATTTTACTGATATAGGTATATCACCTAAACTAATATATGTGGCTTGTCCGTTATCCCTTGGATCAATGATTTCTACCGGTCCAAGGACCACTCTATATCTTTTGAAGTTTTTATAAAATCTAGTGATAGCCACTTTTTCTTTTTCATATTGACAATCTTTTATAATTTTCAAGTCAGGGTCGGTGGAGGAGGCGCGTTCTCTTAACTCGTCCAGAGCGCTGCCGCTATCCGAATAATCATTTAAATATTCTTCTATTGAAGATAACACAACATCTACCAAATCACTCACATAGAAAAAGCTCACATGATTCCACTCAGGATTGTTTGCTTCCAGGGCAATTTTTAAGCTTTCTTTAGTTTTTTCAGCTTCGGGGGACGTCCCCAACGCAGCCGTATATTGTTCTAGGAGTTCCTGCGACACCCCTCCTGTGGCGTCGGATGAATTTTTAATTTCTATGCTTTCTGTGGATTCATAATAGGGCCCTGCAGTTTGGAAGCTTTTTAATTCGTCGTAACTCAAAGGAATAAAAAAAACGCCCCCAGAATCATCTAACTTGCCCATCAGTGATCTTAGATTGGCTGCCTTTTCGGCGTTTGGGGCGCCACTTTTTGCGTCTAGCTCTTTAATTTTTGCCAATTCTTCGGGGGTACATTCTTCCCTATAAGCTTCATAAAGCAACTTTCTTCTCATCAAATTTTGTGTGGCGTCAGCATCATAAAAAATGTTAAAATAAGGTTGACTAAAAAATGTATCAACCCACGCTCGGTAATGAATGATAAAATTAACACGTCCTTGATCATCGATATCAAATGAATGAACAGTGGGAAGTAAATTTAGTGTCACATATGATTCACTAATCGCCTCAAGAATAGTATTCGCGCCACTTGCAGAGCGGCTATTAAATAAACTTTTATCACCCGAAGGATATGCCCATCCAACCACCGCCTTTAATCTAAAATTTAGAGCATCTAGATTATCCGCTATTTCATTTAAGGCGGCCTCATCTACTGTTTCATCTTCGCAAACGCCGTTCTGGGCATTTATCTTTCCGGTCCTCAGTGCTAAATCCGTATATCTATAATTTGTAAGCGTGCCCCCTCTGTCTTTTAGCAACTCGCTAAAACTGTTAGCAAAAATATGCAATTTCGCTTTAATACTTTTCTTAGCAGCAAAAAAGTTGCTACCATCATACGTGAAAGAAAACTTTTTTATACCTACTCCGAACCCTCTCTTGGTTTTATCCATGAAAATACTATCAACGTCTGCGGGGCTGGCGTACGCATCAAAATTAAACTCTTCTTGATACTCAACTCCGTCATCATCTTCTCTAACTTTATATAAACGGATTTGAGGTTGAAGGCTCGCAATTTCTTGTGTTTCCATGTTAAAAAGAGCGCTCGTCAGAGAATTCTGCGTCATCACATTTGTAAAATCAAAAGGATCACCCTCCACTTGAAGACATGCGTTGGTAAGGGGACTCGTTCCCATATAGGGTAATGCCTTGCCGTACTCTTTTTCAATAACCTCTTTTTTGTAGTTAACAATCTCAAATATTTTGGCTAACAAAAAGCACTGTTCTCTAAAAACTAGACGTTCATAAGTAACACCTTCGGCGGCAGCCAAGTCCTCGAGGTCGGCGTCCGCGAGGGCCGCCAAATCTTCATGCTCTTTTCGTAATCTTTCTAATTCTTCTTCGTCGAGCCCTAGCATCATTTGGAGCATGCCGGCGAATGGACCTATCATGGGGATGGGGGAGTCCGCAATCGCCATAATCATCTCTGCCCTAGATATCTCCGCATCTTTCGTCTTTACGAGCAACTCAGCAGTAAGGTTAACCGCATTCTGCATATTTTCACAATATTCGCCGACCTCAATGATCGCCATGGCGGCTTCCGTTGCCGCGGCCGACGCAACGTCGGCTGTCCCACTCGGAATATTAATAGCAACCCGAAAGGCCGCACTATCTTTCCACATGTCTTGACCGGTGGCGAATTCGGACGGTAGCGCTATGATTTCTTGAGGTGGCACAGCGGCTGCGGCCTCGTGGTTGTACACTTCAACCGCTTGGGATCCTTCTTGTAACTTGGCCACCCATTCGGGACATGTTTCTTGATACCACTCCCCCAGGTCCGGTGTGGCCGCCGTACCCGAGTCGATACATTTTTGTACGGCAGAATCAGCCATTTATGAAACCCCCAGAGCCGTCAGTGCTGCGTCTAGTTTTAATGGAATATACAGCAAAGCTCCATTTTGAATATCTGCTTCCGTACCATAGCCATTCCACCATGCAATCACCCACCAATAGCGCGGGTCACTATAATATTGATTGGCCAAATTATACAAGCGATCTCCATATTTCCAAAGATGCTTTGTTGTGGTTATTCTGCGACGCGTCGCACGGGAGGGATTGAGTAGCTTGGGTGTTTCATATTGCTTTATAAATTTAACACCCCTCTCCTCTCGCAAAGGTTTGTAATAGTCACTTGCGTTTGTTAAAATTCTATATTTATCGTATCTTCCCATAATCAACCCCCTATCTTACGCGCAATCGCTGCAGTCGCCATAATCTACGAATATCTCTTCTTCTAGATCGACTTCTTGATCTTCTCGTGCTTGATCGCCTGTATCGTCAGGATCCTCGGCTCCTGCTTGTGCCGCGGTATTCCATGGCGCCTCGTCAATGTCGGTACCCTCTCCCCACTCGATGTCACGCGATGGGCCCACATCATCCGTCGTGGCTGCAGCTTGTGGCGTTGGCAAACTTCCTTCCATATCGACTGAATAGGGGAAAGCCCCCACGGCAAACCTAGATCCTTCCGCTAATGAAGAATCTTCTTGCCATCCCACCACATGCTCATGGATAGCAGCAAAGGATATCTGAACATCTATAAGCTTTGGAAGAATTTTACCGGGCCCTTCTTCAAAAGCACCATCCTCGCCTTCTAGGTTGTGATTAACTGTGAGGTTTTCTATTATTCCTAAAAGGCCAAAGTTGGGAGATTGCTCTCCACTCAAAGTTTTATCAGTCATTGTTTTGTATGTATAAGAGGGCCATGGCGGAGATGAATCCGCTTCTGCTTCAACCTCCGCGACTGCGTTTGCAATTCCCCCCTTATATGACTCTTTCACCTCCGTAATTTCCCCTGTCGTGAATGCGCTTTCGATTTCACTTTGTGTAGATTGAGCATCGCCTGTTCCATGAACATGACTCTGGCCTAAGTTAAGCACTTTCATTCGCACCAAGGGGGATTGTGAAATTGTTTGAGCAAAAACGTTTCCGTCTACGGTCGTATAACTCGGATAAAGAAACTGAACTAGTTTTTGGACTCTTCCGAGATTTTCGAATGCTTCGCTCTGAGATGCTGCAGGGATTTTAAACGTAAGCGTTATCTTTCTTGTTGTGTTCTTGAACATGTAAATAGGATCGGCGCGTCCATATACTTCTTCTTGAGCCCAATTTGATATGAAGTTTTCGTTATATGCAGTGATAAACGCTTTAAAAGAAACAACGGAGTTGCTGGGGACATGCATAAAAGAAATATGCATGCCTTTTTGATCGGCATAGTAATCGGTTGCCGGTATATAAGTGTTTTGCAATTCCGGTTGGAATCTCGACACACTAAAGGCCGGCTTGGCATCGTGTGCATTCGACCACTCGGGTGGGGCCGCAAATTTATCTTCTTCAGCCATGTGTTATCTCCTTTTGTTTCATCATTCGTAAGTCCCTTCGAGGTAAACTGCCTCCCCCACGGCGCGCGCGACTACCTGGCCATCAATCTCAACAACGGGCGCCACATTTACTACAGTTTTACCGCCTCCTGCATTGTTAATCGTGTTCTGGTTGCTGTTGAAGAATTGTGCCATCGCACCTGTTTGGGCGCCGGCTAGCCCGGTTGCTGCGGTGCCGGTGAGTTCAGTAAGATCGCGCTGAGCGTCTACGACTTGGGGCATTATTGTTGCCGGCCGCTCAAGATTCTCGCCCCATTGGTCAAATGCCCCTCCGTTGCTTATAACATCTACAATAGTCGAGCGCCCTATGTCTTTGGTAAACCATCCGATAAGTTCTATTATGCCCCAAGTCAGCAGCGCAATAGCACCCACCGTCAACAAAATGGGTGCCGTAGTTGCCGTGAATGCTGCGCCAATCCCCGCTACCACAAGGCCCATCAACTTAAGTATGGGGAGGGCTAAAACAAACGCTGACATTAAAGTTCCAAAGATCGCCACAGCCCCTCCGATCTTTTGTACGAGTTCTTTGTTTTCCTTAGCCCATGCGGCAAAATCAAGCACTATATCTCTAATCCCCGCAATCAAGGGTTTTAGAATGGGAGTCATTTCCACTAAGAGGTTTTGCAGAGATTCTTGAATGCTTTGCACGGCACGAGCTTTCTCTGCCATTTCTTTATAGTCCGCAGAGGTCTTTCCAATATTCGAATCCAACGACTCCATATCTCCCGACATCATCGCAGCCAATTTAGATACATCTTCCAATCCGAGCGTTTCGGTGTAAAATAAGCGCTGATAATAGCTCATGGTGTCAAAAGACAAACCCGTGCTCTCAATGGCATCGCGAATCGATTCAAAGCGCTTGACTGGATCTGTCTCCATCATCATGCCTAATGCATTTACAAAGTTGCCTCCCAAAGCAGCGTTAAGCTTACCGGTCATTTCGGCGGCACTTTCAAATGTGTCGAACTTATTGGTGAGGTTAAGAATCTGCTGTATTTCAAAACCTGTTATCTTAGCCACTCTTGCCAAATCTTTAAAGGCCTTATTGCCGGCCGCGCCCAATTTGGTCAGTTCCGGAGAAATGGCCGCAAATTGGCCCGTTAACTGTTCAACAGGAACTCCTATATCCATCGCGTGAGCAGTTAAACTCAACATCATGTCGTCGGCGGCGCCGGCAGTTACACCGAGCCCCTTAGTGGCTGTTTGAACGCTAGACGCATAAGAATCGTAAGAAACACCAAGTTCTCCTAAAATACCGGCGGTGCGCTGATGTTCGCCGCGGAGATCAGCGCCTATCATCGTAAAATCAGTAAAAGTTTTATAAAGCGCCTGGCTAGCCTGACTAGCTTCAGCGGCACTCACACCATAAAATCGTGTTGCTTCATAAGCTGTTGTGATGCTCTGTGCCATTTCAAGAGAGGCGCCAGTAGCTTTCCGAAACTCATTCTCCATGTTGGCCAGATCAACTGCCAAATTAACAACGTTGTCAATAAATTTAACTAGCAGCCCAACTGAGAGGGCCCCAAACATAGCTCCCATTGCCGGGGGGCCTGCTGCTATTACCCCCAGTATACTTACAAAGTTGCCGGCCAGTTTTTCGGTACTAATCTGCGTTTTGGTTGTAATTTTAAAGTTATTGGCCATCGAGGCGCCCAACTGCTTGGCGTTGCCGGCGCCTGCTTTTATAAAACCGTTAATTTTCTTTTTGGCGCGCAGTTCTGCTAGGTTTTTCGCATTGACCTCTTCGCCCAGTTGCAACTTTCGCTCTAAAGATCGAAGTTCGGCCTCATCCGCCCTCATTTGAGCATCGCGATATGCTTGGAATCGCTCCATCTTCATACGTGAGCCCTGTGCTTCCTTCTCCCACATTATTTCGGCGTCTGCCGCATATCCTTTAAGGGTCTTCCACTGTTGGTCCAGGTATCCAAGACCTCGCTGAATAGAATCTTCCGTTGCTTTAAAATAACCGGCCAATTCGCTGCCGGCGGCGGCTTGGTCTTTCAGTGCTTGGCGTGCCTCGGTGCTAAGTTTAAGATACTGCTTCTTTAGTTCGACGCGTTCGACGTCTAGCTCTAAAAGTCGTTGCGCCTCTTCTAAAGTTAATTTGCCAGTTTCATCAGCCATTAAATAACCCTCTATAAGTCATCTAAACGTAAATAGTTTCCCACAAAAAAAGACAGAGCTATGAACCCTGTCTATTCTTTGCCATCATTTGCGGAGGAGGTGTTGGTTGGTTGTGCGAACTTAAAGTTTGTGAGTTGGTCCCTTTGGAAGCTTTTTCGATAGCTGCTTGCTCGCTCTCCAGTTGTTTAACCAACCTCTCAACAAACCACTTCCTCAATCCCACTGGGAGGTTATAAGCTTCTGAGAATGACCAACCGCCTGAATACTTTAAGAAGAAGAACTGCTCATATATGTTCTCCATATACTCATCGGTCAGGCCAAAAAAAGTCCGCACTAAGCGGAACCTCCATTTCCTGTTGGCAGTCGCACATCTCGCATTCAAACTGTTGTACAAGATCAAGATTGGGAGCCACAAGTTTGTAAGCCAATCTTAAATGTCGAGAATCAGTAGAGGGAATATTCTCCACCAAATAGTTGATAGCTTCCGCAGAAGAATCGCCATTAACGGCAGTCGCAATATGCACAATCTGGCGCGTTATGCTTCTTTCGTGTATCTTTTGACGCCGATCTGCTTCTATTCCATCTAATAAATGTTTTTCATCTTTAGCAGTAAGTAATCTAAACGTGGCTATCACTTGTGTCTTGGGAAGGACTGTATTAAACGTACCGTCTGAATTGTTTATCACCTCTACAGTGTTGGAGATCTCGTCTCCCTTATATACTTTGGCTGTGTTTAGGTCAAAAGAATAATCTTGGCTCTCGCCACACATAGGGCATGTTACTGTGGTGTCATATTGGTTGCCATAACCAGACACTCGTAGTGCGACAATAATGGCATTTTTATCGCCGATAAGCAACGACGTAGGATCAATGCTCTTATTAACAATTAAGTTCTCAATAACCCTATCGAGCGCCACTCCCTTTTTAAGAAGAGTTCTCGATGTAAGCATATCCTCTTCTTTCGCCGTCATTTGACGGATTTCAATGCTATCTTGGCCGTGCAGGGGATGACCAGGCGGGTAAAACTTACCTTCGGAAGGTAGTTCCACAAATTCCGTTGGAACAACAAAGGAAAATCCTCCTCCACCTTCGTTTTGCAATGCTTGGGGTGGGGGGCTTGTATCGTGTTGTTGAACGCCTCCAGCGCGTTCTCTATTTCGTGACAATATACACCTCGTTTATTTTTGTCTATACGTTAAAGAATTCGGTATCGCCATCGCCGGCCACCAAAACAGACCCGTTGCCGAACGTCTGGATTCTTGCCCAGTCATATGCGATGGTAAGTGACATCTCTGTCAAATCATCTGTGCCGTATGCCAAATCGCCATACTTAACTTCAGTGATGAAAGAGTTCCACAGGGTCCATTTTTCTAATTCTGCACCATTTGAATCGATTTGTGTAATTATAATTGTTCCCAAGGCGCCAGCGGCCTTGGCTTTTGAAATGGTTCCCATCTGATCTGTGGTTGGATCGGTGGGCGGTGAGTATCCGGATTGTACAAGAATATCGGAAAGAGTTGCGGCCATATCGGGATCAACCGGATCAACCAAAGTGAGGGTTATATCCTGCCAAGTTACTTTTCCGGGGTACTTAAATGTATGATTTAAATAATTGTGTTCTGTAGATGCAACCTGGAAACTTGGCTTTGCCACCGTCTTAGCATACCACAAAGTGGCGCCTCCAATAGGTGCGGCGATATTGGAAAACTCCACATAAAACCTAAATTGTCTCTTTGGATCTTTTAAAGTGGTATCTTCACCGAAATTTGTTGACCAGAATGGCATGTTTGAGAACTCCTATAATCTATTTTTAAATAGTGTGGTGGGGGAAAAACCCCCACATCTTTAATCTTCGAATGACGCCCCTGTTGACATGATAACAAAGTCGATGGCGATGTACTCAATGGCTCGAGCGGGCTTAATCATAATCTTTGCATACAAAATGTTCTGATCGATAAGATCTGGAGTCGTGGTACTCTCATCAAGAATGAGCTTGTAATCTGTGATACCGAATCTAACTTTGATGTTAGCAAGGAACGGCTCGATCAAAGCGATAAAGCGATTCCAAGTTGCTTGAACATTTTGTTCAAAAAGAATTTGTGTGGAAAGAATAGAAATCTGCTTCTTCATGTAGATAACCAATCTTCTCACGTTAATTCTATCAAGCGCTGATTGGCGCTCTTGAAGCGTCTTCTGACCGAAAACCACCAGCCCATTAGAAGGGAAGGATGCAATGGGATTAATGCGACTCTCATAAAGAGTGTCGCGTTCCTTGGAGGTGAGGCGTTGGGTGATTCCTGTGATGGGAATGCCTGCGGCGCCTTCGGAAAGGCCACCGCGGTTAAATCCAGCAGGTGCAAACCAAATCTCAGATGCGGCTTCTGAACTCGCCAGAACGCCCATCATCGCAATACTGGGTGGAATCCACAACATTATACCAGTTTCTTCGTCTCGAGTTTGAACCCAAGGATAGAAGGTTGTACCATAGCTGGAATCAATCCTTCTGTCTTGCAGTGCTGTGGCGACTGCAGTTGGTGTTGAAGGAATTCTCTGATCTTTGCTGGAGTAATATTGCTCATGCGGGGGAATATATACATTCCCAAGATCAATAAGGGCCATGGCGTCGGCGCGTTCCTCACAAACATTAATCATATGATTCGTCAAACTATCATTTGTCAAACCCGGAACCGCCAAAAGGTTCATATCAACAGCTTCTGGATCTGCGATAGTATCGATGGCGCGCCTATAAGTATGATAAGCATAACTCGTATCTTCAGTTGGAGTGCCAGTCATTCCATTATTATAAAGCGGATCTGGCTTCATGATATCGAACCCGTCAAAACCACCGAAGAAAGGCGCTGTAAATCTATCATAACCCTTCTGAAGTAAATCTGAGATAGAGGCAGAGGTAGCTGATGTTCCTCTGAGGCGGGAGCCAGATTGATAGGAATAAAGGTTGTCTCCGTTAAAAATGACGTCATCTAGTGAAAACACATAGGCATAATCTTCAACTCCAGTTGTGGCAGCCGGGTTGGTGGGGTTGGTACCGCCGCCATTGGCTGGGCGGCCACCCACTTGCGAACTATAATCGTTGTAAAGAGCGCCATGGTAAGACGAAATACTTGCGTCTGGGCTCGTGCTCGTTGCTGTCCGTGTCGTCTGCATTCCGAAATATGCATCAGTTGCGTCACTTAGGCCGCCATCGGAGGCAGAGTTACGAAGTCTCACTACTGGGAACTCGAGGGAACCAGTACAACTACCCACCGAGCCGTCGCCAATTCCGTAGCCTCCGGAGAGATAAACTACGCCGCCCGCGACGGTCGATGCGGTGTGTGCGACGATAGCGTTGCCGCCCGTTACAAAGAATCTAGATAGCGTGAGGCCGTCGCCTTTGCTGTAGCCCGGGGCCGATGCGCAGGCGCCTGTCATTGTCAAATCATATACGCTGCGGAAACGCGGGGGTCCAAAATATCCAAACGGAAGGAGGGACGCGTCTGTGGCGCCAGCATCGACATCCGCATTCATTTCAACATAAACAAACTTAGAGTTGTTATCATAATCACCGTAGGTCTTGAGGCGCTTGTCTGTGGTCGACCATTGTGCATATTTGTCGCCAATTCGGCGCGCAATATAATCTGGTGATGTGGGATCAAGAGTCAGATTATCATACCGCTCTAATACTTCAACATTGGTATCGGTGTCAAGTATGTTTCGAATAATAACAGAGAAGGTGCCATATTCATTCGTGGTTGTGGTTGAAGTGCGGATCTTCGAAATCGAAACCTTACAATTCTTATGTAGCCACTCGCCATGGCCTCTCCCAACCAAGCGGAAAAGTCGCTGTTGTCTAAAAGGTACATATGCAGTCGCAGTGCCAAGATCTTGTCCAATAAACCATCCGGCTACCCCTTCAATGGATGCTTGAGATTTCATATTCTGTGGACCAGTTGCAACACCGCCACCGGACGCAATCGCCATCATGCACCCAATGGCGCCAGAGGTCATACCGCGATCTCTCAATTCCTGCTCATATGTTTCGCCCAGCCAATAACTTTTACCATATTCGCTAGTGGCAGTATAAAATGTAGAAGCACTTACAAGTTGCGGATTGGTATTAAAAACCTTACGAATGAAAGTACTCTTAGTGTCGTCTAAACTAAAGCTAATTTTTTCTTCTTGACCGATGGCACCGCTAATCACCACCGTCCACAGGTCAGTATTGGCATCAGTACCAATCATGACGTTATTAGAACCCGTCGCGTCAACGTTTGCCAGCCCATTCGGGCCATACTTCACTAATCCTCCGTAAGTTGCTCCACTAAGATAGATGGTACCCTGGCTAACGTACCAAACGGCCGCAAGACTACCGGTACCTAGGACGGCGCCCGTGTCTGAGCCAGATGTGAACACCCAAAGTCCGTAGGCGCCTCCATTGTCAGTTAGGGTGCCGGCCGGATTCTTTAAGGTCTTCCAACCTGCGGCAGCATCGCCGCCTGCAGTATTACCAATTGTAGTTTGCTGGCCTAGCAAGCGGATATAAGTAAGAGGGGCAACATTTGCATTCAGGAACGCTTTTGCTGCATAAGTTCCGTACATTGGAGATTGGTAGTTGCCATGGCGAGAGATATCTCCACCTCCCATACCGGGCACTGTATCACCGAACACTTCGACAAAATCTGAATAAGATTCAACCTTTAGGGGTTGCATCGCTAGGCCGCGGCGCGCTCTTCCGATGACGACGGGGCCGATTGCCTCAGGAGTTCTGGGGATAAAGGAGTTATCAATCTCATTGATAAACACTCCAGGAGATACAAATTTAAAACTTTTAACTGACATTATTGTGTTCCTCTTGCCAAAATAGGTGTAAATGGCGACCTAATCATTAATTAAGTAGTATTTTTAATCTCAAAAGGAGTTCCTGAACTGGCCGAACTAAAGAAAAAAGTCGTCGTTACCTTCAGGAACTGTTCCTTCGTTGGGGAAAGTTATCTCCACCGCATTCTCGTGAATTCTTATGATGGGGCGGTCGTCGTTATCATTTTCCCCAATAAGATATCCCAACACTCTAATTGTTACCTCAGAAGAATACATTCGCACGTCTTCGGCGAGGTTGCTAACATTATTGGAATGGGTAAATCCTTGATCAATGAATGCTTCATACAAATGGCCGTTTCTGGTCATGGTGAAAGCATTAATTTGGCCTGTTCGCGCCATAAATGGCACCAAAAGATCGTTCATTTGCTGCTGATATTCGCTTTTAATCATAATCTTGTAATCGATATTCACATATACAGGGATTGGAATGGAGAGGCTTTTAATAACGACTTTTTTATTGACTCTCGGATAATAAAGTTGCTCGGTACCGCCGGTCTGCAAATCTCGCATAGCAGGCACTGATGCAAAGTTTCTGGTCTTATCTTGGACTATCTTTTTGGCGATAACAACGCGGCCGCTTCTGCCGTTTTTATCCTGGGAATATAAATGCGCTTGAAACGATCCTTTTCTGTTTGGGTCTTTTGTGATTCCCGTTCTTTCGATACTTATTAAGGGCAACTTTAGGGCGCCCGAATCGTCTCTTAATTCTTTTTTGTTCTTGATTTGAAACGATCTTTCGGGAACTTGCCAAAGAACCGGCACTTTAACGAAACCTTCGTTGGTGGTGGCCATTAGGTCCAAATCTTCTTTTAACCATGAAGTAATCGCATAATCTATGTTTTCAATAGTCGAGGCGCGCATGCCCAATTCTTTTAATGTAATCTCTGGCTTGTTGTCAGGCAACATAGCAAAGTCAAAATTCTCAGGTAGCATCGAATAACCCCTTCCTGGCTCTCTTACAGACAGCTGATATTTCAAAAATGTGACTTACCTGTCCAAATAGTTGCTTGTTCTGGACTAGCTTCACTATTTCGTAATATGTTTCACCGTATAACACAAAATCGCCTTCACGAATGTACATGTTTTGATCTTCCTCTAATCTGCGTTTGTGAAAATGCACATTAATTTCCCAAACTTTATCCACACCGACACCTTCCATGTAGGTTGTTTCAAACGTTGTAAACTCCACCAACGCAAACACTCGAACGGGGGGTAGAAACGTTTTTTTAATCGCTTCCCCATACAATTCATGAAAGTGAGTTCTTTCCAAATCAACAGGATAGTAAAGAATTTGCTGACCGATTACCTTCTCGATCAATTCGTCATTTATCTGTTTTACTAAATCTCGCTCTTTTTCACCAAGAAATAGAGGGGGTGGGGGCGCAGTTGGCTTATTCCATTCGTCTGACATCATTTATTACCCCACAAATATTGGCAAAGGCGAGTTTTTAAGCACCTCCACTGTTGCATTAGCTTTCTCACCGTCCAACTTGACTAGTTCAGTGTATTCCATCTCTTTCAACAGTTCTCTTAGTTTGTCTTTCAATTCAGTTTGCTCGTCTTTTGCTTGGCTTAACAATTCTGCATGGTTGAGAGTCACGCTCTCCCCTGGAATGGGTAATGTGCTAAATTTACCTCGAATTTGGCCGAGCATTTCTTTGCACAACGCCAAACAATACTTTCTAATCCACTGTTTTCCAATAGCATTAATGTTTTTATATGGAAGATTGTCAAACGGAATTGTGTTGGCATTATTAACACCATTAACTCCCGACCTATAATTATCGTCTTCATCCCAAGCATCATTGTCGACGTAGAATCTTACCCAAATTCTTTCAAGGCCCCCGAAATCCCAGTAACTTGGGTTGGGATAAAGACGCAACTTGTTATTGATAATTTCATAGGCATAATTAGAAGTTCTTGTCGTAATAGAATCCTCATACATAATAGCTTGCATTTTATTCTGCCATGTTGGAATAATCTCAAATGTCGCATCGTCAGCGAACTGTCCATAAGTTGAATAATTACCTACAACACCAATACCGCCATAATAACCGTAGAACCTCCACATGGCTCGTGGAGATTTATAAAACACTTGGGTGACTATAATACGCTTGTCGCCTACTTTATCATTAAATGGTACGACAGTGCCCGCATCATTAACACCATCGGCTGAGGATGCAGAAATAATCGCTTGTAAATCATAATCCTGCTCACCCGTCGTTGGCTGAAATGAAGCCGAATATTGAGGCACCGTGCCTCCCATTCCCCCCGCAGATACGAGCCCGTCGCTAACATTGCGCGCATATTCAAACTGATACCGTGGGTATTTAAGGGCGACGCTGCCACCCCCTAAACTAGATGATAATGTGCCGGCCTCCAACTCGCCGCGGTGATTGAAAGTACCCGTGGTATTCCCCAGCACATCGGAGAGCATGTTTTTACTTTGATGAAGGTTGATGATGTAAGAATATTCTAAAACTGCTTCTTCATATGCAGCATACACATTTGCCGGAGTTAACTCAATATCAACAACATCACCGCCGAGCTTCTTATAAACGTATGCAACCTGGGCGCTCGCACCTGTTAAAAACTCTAGCGAACCGGTATAAACCCCAAACGGCACTGCTGCCGTAACAAGGGCTGCTGATCCCGTTTTTGTTAAAATCACAGTGCTTGTCTGTGACCTTGGTTGTAAGTTAGTCGGCATCTATATACGTCTCCCCTTTTAATTAGTGATCACTAAAACAAAACCCCTATGAATCTGGGGGCTTCTTGTGAGGAAGATATATTAAGAAGAGCGTTTAGTTGTTGAAGCTTTCCTCTTCTTGGAACGAGTGCGCTTAATCGCCTTCTTTATCGTCTTTTGAACAGGTTCTTGAATAACCACAACTTCGGGGGCTTCTTCAATTATTTCTTCCTCTAAGACAGTATTAAGAGTAGCTTCCACTTCTGCTGGTTCTGTAACAACAGAAGGGGGAGATGTGGGCGCCCGGGCACCATACAACGCCTTCATCCTCGGATGGGTATCATGCTTCCTCCTAAACTTTGGGTTGGTTTTCATTCTTCTTTTCTTTCCCATGGGGAACTCCTTGGTTGTATAGTAATTAGTACTATTCTCGCGAAACCGAAAATCTCAAAAAATTGGGCGCGAAAAAATTCATCAGATCGTGGTTTTTAAAAGAAAACCCCCTCCGAAGAGGGGGAGAAATATAAAGATATATTTTAATTCTTGAATAAGGAGCTATTATGTCGTCGCGAACGGAGTTGCTTCAGCACCACCACTTTGGATCACAACACCTTCAACAAGCCATCTATCAGCAGCTACATTTGTAACTGTGAATTGGCTTCCTGGGTGACCTTGCGCAACGCTATTCAGGTTGATAGATGCAAAAGCATCTCCAACTAAAGCAACCCACGCCTTGGACGCGTTGTCGTCGTCGTTGTCGCCCGCCAGAAGGACGCCAACCATATCTTCATTAGCTGTATCAGTGCATACAACTTTTTGTCCAGTTCCTTGAAAAGTAGAAACAAATCTATAAGTCACTCCAATTATACCACCACCACCAGAATCTGGTAATGTTATAGTTGCTGCAGCATCAGTAAAAACATATAGTGTCCCTGAATCGGCTGCGCTTAATGTAGTGTTGGCCGTTACACTTGTTACCTTATGTTTTTCACCCACCAACTTAGTGCCGCCCATCGTCAACTCTCTCTTTAAATTCTGAATTAGCGCTTGAGTTCTCGCCAATCCTACTCTTTTACTTCCCATTTTTATAACCCTCCATTTATAATCATGTCATTTAACATGGGATGAATCTTTTGATTCATTTATAAGTAGTCCAGACAAACGAAAGCCTCCTTCTTCGGAAGGAAGCTTTACATTTATTTGCTATGCTATTTATTTTAGACCGGATCCACACACCCTGTCGAACCGGTTATGAATACCCACTCGCCACCTTGGTCCGCATCACCGGCGCCAGTCCCGGTAGAGCCAGACAACCATATAAAAAGCTTTTGACCAATGGTTTCGCCCGTCTCGGATGGGCTCGCGGGGGAGTATGTGTGAATGATCATAGAACCAGTGCACACGGCGGATCCGCTGTCGGCGTTGTAAAAACTGCCGGTCTGCGCCTCTTTTATTGGGCCTATTAATGTGCCACGAAGATTCCCAGCGCATGCGCCGCCTGAACCACTTACATATAATGCCATCTCACTTCTCCTCCTCTATTTCTTCTAGAACAAACTTATATAGTTTTCCTGTTTTGTGGTTTCTAATCGTAAGCCGGTCTTCCTCTTCGACAACAGTATAGTTTCCTCTCTCATTTTGCAAATGCAAGTCGCCAATATAAACATTGTCAAAACGTCTAGAAGAGGATCCAAGATTGGTGCCGCGCATCGTGGATGGAAGTATATCAGCCTTTACCAAATAATCCGCAACCGCAGCGTTAACTAATGCTTGGATTCTCCCTATAGATTGCCTACTCATTTTATTTCCTCCTCTTTCTATAAATAACATGAAAAATGCTTTGCATTTATATAATATATAGTATATAGTTTCAGATAAACGAAAGCCCCCGTCAATGACGAGGGCTTTACATTTATTTTGCTATGCTAGTTTTTAACTAGTAGCGCCTGCCTGACCTAAGAGACCCTGCACAATCACAAGACCGTACATATCGGGACGCACCATCTTCTTGGCGTACCGAGTCATCACACCCTTGCGGGGTACGAAGTCCTCAGGACCAAAGATAGTGGGAGTGGTCTGTAGTGGCACATAAGGTGCGTATACATAACCGCTCTCAAGGAAAGAACTTCCTCGACGGCCAACAAGAACCACAGTACGTGGGAAGTATGGATCCACCAAGACGTCGAACTTCTTCGTCAGTGAACCAACCTTCACAGCACCGATGGAACCGGTTTCATCGTCTGCAGTAACGCTCGCGCGGAAACCAGCAGTGAACTCAAGGACGTTAGCAACCTCAGGTCCGCAGACCACAAAGTTAGCTCCACCACGTAGAGTCTTACGATGGATCTGTGCAGACACATCGTTGATGGTTTCAGCTAGAGTTTCATACCACTCAGAGACCGTACCAGTGAAGTCGGGAGCAGCCGAAGATGCACCGATTTCTTGACCAGTTGTGCGATTCACGAAGAGACCAGGAGAACGGGACCAGTAATAAGTTCCGGCCTTAGCGCCCTGGATGAGATCTTCTAGAATCTCACGATCAATCTCAAGAGCAATCTGCTCAGAGAGAATGCTGGTAAGCTCGACCTCGGCGTCAAGGTTGTGATAGGCATTCAGATCCTGTCCCAACTCTGGCGTCCACTTGGCCTTGAGCTTCTTGGTCATGGCAGTCACAGCCACGGAATCGACCTTAATGTCAATTTCGGGGATGTTCGCATTGTTTTCCAAACCCCATGCAGTCGCACCGACAACGGCGCCAATAGCTCCCGCTCCAACGTTCTGGAGACGATCATCAATTGGATAGGTGATAGCTAGGAGATCACTGGTCGTACCAGTGACGGAACAAATGCTTGCCGCGGACCCCCCGGTTGTGCCATCGCTCAAAGGCACCGAGCCCGATACACCGGTAAAGGCCATCGTGAACTTGTAATTGGCACGTTGAGGATCCGTTGTGGTAGAACCACTAGAAACTCGAGTGCAACGACGAACGAGAGATAACAATGCATTTGCGGGTGCACCACTGTTGGTTCTGTCCAGCGATATTCCAATAAGGTTCTCAACATTCAACTGCTCAAAGTTCCCTACACCAGAACCCGTAAACTCACACACCATGACATTCGCTCCGGAGAGATCCACGTCATACTGACAAAGCGAATCAAGCTTTGCCTGGTTGACAGCCGTAAGGGGGCTTGATCCTTGGCCCGGCTGAGCACCAACAACGCCAGAAGCAATCAAGATTGTGCTCACCCCCAACGCGATTTGCCCAGTTGACCCAGTCGGTGAAGCGTAACCGTTGTTTAGAGCATAAGGACCAGCCTCAGCAAAACTACCGGTAAGATCCACACCGCCGGTGATCTGTGAACCGACGCGGCCGCCACCGTAGAGCGACTCTTCCGTTGAACCGTAGCCCAAACGGGGAAGACCCGCACCATTTGTGGAAGTGGTGAAATCCAGGAAGAAGATAAGTCCGCTTGGCAAACTCATCGGCTGAACACTAACGAGATCGTTGGCGATCAGACCTGCAAAAACACGACGAACGATGGGGAATGCGACGGCCGCAAAACCTTCGACATCACCACTGGCCATTGCGCTGGACTCACGGAGAAGCTCTTTGGCTTGGTTTTCAAGCAAACGAGCCATACTTTGGCGGGAACGCTCATTACCAATCCCTTCCAAAAGACCGGTCTTCTCCCACTTATTTAACAATGCGCTACCTTCGGCGCGCATATCACGATTGACGATACCTTCCGTCAACCTTTCTACGATACTAGACATTTTTTAATACCTCCTATAATGTATTTATTTTATTCCTGCTAGTTTTTTCATCCGATCTGTAAACGGATCAGATGGCTGTGCCGACTCTTTACGAGTCGCACGAATAACAGACGAAGGACGATTAATTGCCTCGCTCAGTGATTGTGGGCCACGTTTAACGTGTGCCGGCACTGCGCTTTGAAGCGTTTCATATATTGTCCTTGCTTCTGTTACTGAACCAGCCCTTGAAATAGCTTCGGCAATTTTATTCTTTTGCCGCTCATTTAAGGAGGTATTTCTCAAAACACGGTTCGTGTAAAGCAAGCGAGCGTTAGAAGTGTTTACGTCTTGTAAACCCTCCCTCAACTCAGTAATTGCTTGCTTGTATTGTTTGTTTGTCTCATCGAGTTGGTTATTCTCAAAAACCAATTCTTCTTGAGCTTTCTTCAAAATCTCTATTTCTTCTTGTTCTTTAGTGCCACGACGATGAGCCATTTCTTTTTCCATCTCCCACTTAACATCGTAAGAAGAGCGGCCGGCCCAGCCGGATAGGGTAGCACCCATATCAACTCTAAGTTTTTCCATAATGGCATCAATAAGATCATCGGGAATATCGAAGTTTTCTTCTAGAGCGGCATCTTTCATCTGTGTGGCGTCGGCGTCGGCTGCTGCAGCTATTCCAGCTAGCGCGCCCCCGCCGCTCGTTTGGGGCGCGTCTTCTTGGGCGCCAAAAATCTCGTCAGATCCTGTGGTAATGGTTTCATCAATTTCAATTTCCTCATCATCGTCGGAAAGGATGTTAGCAAGATCAAGATCGCTAAGATCGACTTCTTCGTCTAAATCTTCTTCAAGTTCTCGGTGAAGCGCATCCACGGCCTCTTGAAGTTCGTCTAAATCAACAGTCACTTTGGCTTCTTCCCCTTCTTCGGGGCACGGACAAAGCTTCTCGCCATCTGCTGCGGCGAGTGGAACGTCTTGTGCTACATCCTCGGCGGCAGGAGCTTCTTCATCTCCCATTGCCATTGGATCGCCCATTGCCATTGGATCGCCTATTGCCATTGGATCCTCCATCGCCATGGGATCGACACCCCCCAGTTCAGGTTGTTCCAACAAGCTATCCAATGCGGTACGTACTTCGTCAGAGTATTTTTCAATAATGGTAGATTCCGCATTTTTAAGCGCCGCATCTCGCAATGCGTTCGCGTCAACAATGGCTTCTTTTAGCAGTGTGGACATAAATTAGCTCCTAATAATATAGTAATTCAATGTAAATAGTGATATCAAATTCTAAAAGACCCAATTTATGAACCAGGGATGCCAATAATCCACTCATTTTATAATTATGTTCTTTTATAATAAACTTTGATTATACCACCCACCAGCTTTGAGTATCTTGTCCAATCAGCTGTACAGCCGATCCAGTAGATTCAAGAAGAATGCTATTACCATTTTCCACCGTGGTCCCGCCGGCGGCATTCAAAGTAACATACCCAACACTAGCCGATAGTTTTACAGCAAGTTCTTTTCCGGCAGTAGGGGAAGATAAGGTAACAGTCGAGTTGCCCGCTGTAACAACGCAGAAACCAGTTGCGGCGCTGATAGTGTCACCATCGCCACGAGTTTCCACAGTAAGAGGCAAAATGCCAACATGGGGCTCATCAAGTACTAATAGCCCTGCGGGGGTGACAGATAAATAACTTCCCGGGCCCGCAGCAGATCCGCTAGCAGGACCAGCGAAGGTTACAGCGCCCGTCACATTTAAAGTCCCGCCACCATACTGATCGCCACTTATGAGCATGTTGGCTCCGAGGGTCGTTTGTCCAGAACCAGAGATGGCGCCCCCAATAGTCAACTGGGAACCATCCCAAGTTAAATTAGTATCACCTTCAACCGAATTGGCATCAGTGAAAATAGCTATTTCATTGTCTGTGCCATTAGTGGCATCTACCAGGGTATTGCCCCAAACGCGATTATCAATCTCATCCGTAACAATGGTTGAGCCATTATATACTAACACCGTATCATCAGTGCCGGCCGCCACGCCTGCCAGTGTAATCGTGGTGCCCGCAAATGTAACAGTTCCACTCACATCCAAATCACCTCCGACATACTGATCGCCGCTCATAAGCATGTTGGCGCCAAAAGTTGTTTGTCCAGAACCGGAAATGGTGCCGTCAACCGTTAGCAAGTGGGTGGGCCCAGTCGTATTGATGCCGACTTTGCCAGTACTGGTAATTCGCATTTTTTCGCGAGCGGCTGCCGGTGTCTGATCATCCTCCGCAGTATGAAAAGCCATAGCAGCGGAAGAGTCAGCATCGGCAGCTTCTTCTCTAACAACCGCCACTGTGCCGCCGTAATTAGAACCACCAGTTTCTCCAACATAGAAATCAATTCCGGGTCCGGAACCAATTTCCATGTCAACGCCTTCGTCTGCTACTTGAAGCCTCATCATTTCTACCGTCTCGACGGACGTAGTTGCTGCTTTATATATGTGAAGTGGCGCTGCGGGTGTTGTACTAATCCCCACGGCCGAGGTCAGGGCATCTACTTTAAATACAAGGGCACTATCACTATACATTTCCAAGCTACCGGTTCTAGCGTGGATGTCTGTTTGATCATCGCCAAAGTAAGTTGAACCAGTCGCATCGATAATTGCGATGTCTTCAATGTGATAATAGCTGGCACTAATGCCACCAGTTACAATGAGGTTGCCGGAGAGAATTACCGTACTTGGCAAATACTCAGAATAAGATGCCGTGTAGTAAGTTAATAGGGCCGAGCCAGTAGTGGCTCCTCCCGATTCCGTAACAAACTGCAGAGAATAGGGGGGTCCGTGCGAGCCCGATCCCGGCGTTACATCCGAGCAGTCAATATATGCCCAACCAAATTTGGCCATATTAACCTACTCCTATAGATCCTGACCAGTTGTTGCCGCCTGCTTCAACGACTCCATTAATCGTAGTTAGACCGTTGACAGATGCGCTTGTAGCTGTTGACGTGCGCGCAGCCGGAATACCTGTTAAACCTGCGACGATGTCAAAAGTAAAGGTACCTTCGCTGTTTAGATCGCCCATAAACCATAATTCGCTCACCTTCAGGTCGAGAGGTCCACGCAAACTTGAACTTGCATGCACTCGAAAGTTATGGCCTCCCTTATCATGCAGACCGTTTTCGCTAAATGCGACCCGCAGCGAGTTGCCCAATTCGGCTCGATTGGGTTCAATTTGCACCCATTTGGTTACACACGGAAAACGCACCACGAGCGACGTGCTTCCACTAGCGGGGGCTAGGCATGACCCCGATGCAAATGGCCTTCCGCTGACTTGATATGCACCAACTTGGTTTAAGCCCGGGGCTAATTTCCATGAATCTGCTGGCATTATAAACTCCTAAATTATTTACTTTCACAATAAATAGTCAATACTTTTTTCTATCGCGATTTTCTTGTGCTCTTGCGCGCTTTCGTTCTTCTTTTCTACGGCGCCGTTCAGCGCGGATGCGCTTTTCTTTTTTCGCCACAGAGGGTTTTTTATAATAACGCTTCTCTTTATACTCTTCAATGATTCTCTCTTTCTTTACCTTTTTGGTAAATCTCCGAATCATCTTCTCAACATTGCCGCGACACTGCTTTAAACTAACAGATGCGTTCACACCTTTCTTCATTTTACACCTACTTTATTGACTGCCAGATTTCTGACGCATTTCCGAGAATGGAGCTTAAATCAACACCGGGATCACTAGGGTTCCCCA
>Ga0209756_1001069_pt1 | contig 25793 bp, 29 predicted proteins | sample ETNvirenome_6_85_FD_184071 | JGI IMG/M metagenome (GOLD analysis project Ga0209756, IMG submission 184071) | Marine viral communities from the Pacific Ocean - ETNP_6_85 (SPAdes) (version 3) | ecosystem: Environmental > Aquatic > Marine > Oceanic | place: Pacific Ocean | collected 2013-06-19 | reverse complement strand
TTACGCCTTCCTTGAATTTCTTATTAAGTCGGCCGGGCATAAAATCTGCAGGAACAGCAATAGCTAATTCATCATTAGTTGCGCCGGGAAAGCTAGATTTGGGAAATGCTGAAAGTGGGACTTTTGCATAGGGATTGACGCCTGCAGCCGCGGCTGCAGCGCCGCCGGCACCGACAGGGGGAGGCTGACAATTGACAGTTTGCGAAGGAGTAGGAGAGTTTGCTTGTAGCGCATCTTTGACACTTTCGTTAAGTTCTTTTATTTTCTCTTCTGTTAATTTAATATCGTTATTTACTTTTGCTAAAACTTTAGTATTTTGTAATTTTGCATTCTCGGTAAGAGAATTTTTAACAGCGTCCTCAAAAAACTTCTTTTTCTTTTTGAGTGATAATAATTTCTCCTCTAAAATACCAATTTCTTTTTCTTTATCACTTTTAGTAGCCCACTGTTTTAAGCGTAATCGAATATCTGTTTTGATTTTTTCAAACTGCTCTTTCTCAAGTTGGCCAACTCCGGCTACAGCTGCTTTTCCGTCTGCTGAATCTCTGAGTTTTTCAAACTGAGGTTTAGTCAGCGGAGGAATAGATAGCTTCATAATTTCCTCATCTGTTAGTGGTATTTCTTCAAAATTTCGTGGCTTTCCGCCGGGGCCCTTCGAAGCCTTCTCTAACAACTCCGCTTTCTTGTCAGATATTACTTTTTTATCTTCTGGTTTAGATTCTTCTACAACTTCCGAACTACTTTCTTTTTCTTTTGTCTTTGGCGTATCCGATAGTGTCGGCCCTATAGCCGAAACAATAGCAGGGGTACCCGCGCCCGAGTTCCCTTCCGAATCTACAATGGGTGGGGATACTGCTTCCTCGACCGAATCTGGAGAAGCTTCATCTTTTGCGTTCGGATTTCCTAGCTCTGCTACTACAGACCATCTGTTCTGGTGTTTTAGTTTTGCCCACTCCCACCATACGATTGCGTTTGCCCATGGAATTTTCTTGCCACCTGTAATAGTTCCATAAGCCGCGTGGAGTTCCCATCTCATTCTATTAGCTGTTTTTTTATATTTAGTGCTTCCTTTCGAGCCTACATTGTATGCTCCCATTCCGGCTATAATGTTTTTGAATCCAAGTTTCTTAAAAGTGTCATAACTATTAATCCAATGTGCTTGAGTGTTGTAAAACTTAGAAGCTGAATATGTCTGAGGTATTGCAAAGTCGCTAACTTTTGCCCAAGGTTGTATAGGATTTGAAGCTCGTATGACTGGAATAGTAGTACAGCCTAAGCTTAGTCCATATTTTTTACATTGTTCGCTTAAATTATTGGCTAAATATTTAGATCTTTTGATAGCTTCTTTAGTGGGTCCTTCGCCCTTGCTATTTGGAAAGTCTGTATCTGTCGTTGGCTTGACATAAGTGTCCTCTTCCGGGTCTGCTATAATGCCAACTGCTCCACACTCGGTTGCGCTTTTAATAATCTCTTTGATGAAAACGTCTTCAGGATCTCCGGTTTTTCCTGATTTAGATTCGAATTGTAAAGTGTCAAAAGCATTTCCTGCTCGATTTGCAGTTTTAATGGCCGGCCAACCCCAAATATAGCATCTAATTCCATTTTTGTGGTATGCATCAATTGCAGATTTTACCTTATCTCTATCTTGAATTATAACTTTTCCGCTTCTCATAACCTGTACGGCTTTAATAGCTACCCAACTTAAGCCGGCTTTCTTGGCAGTTTCGACAGGGGCCCACTGAAGTATGTCTAATCCCGGTGTGTAATTACCAAGAAACATCCCCTTCCCTTGGGGAATTTTACCTTTAGCTTCCTGAATTGAAATAGGTTTAAAAGTAGGAGCCATTGTAGGCCCGATCTTGCCAACAGATTCTGTACTCTCCTTGGTACCGACCGGAGGTGTTAGGCCTTCGCCTTGGGCCGGCAACATATTTAAACCATCATTACAAGGAAATGCGTCGCTGGCAGCAATTGTCATAATGGTTTCTAGCATCTGAGATTCTAGAGGGCCTAAATAAATCGGATCTTTTAGTGTTTTTCTGTTTCCAAAATCAACCCAAACAATATCACCCGGCTTGGGGGTACCATGTAGAATAACGTCTCTACTTTTAGCCGTAAAGGTAGGAAACTTATTTATAGCTGCGTGATCGGGGTCGCCAGAGGCTCCCAGCGACTTAGGGGTTGGATACATAGACCCGTGAATTTCTGGAATGGACGCCTTAATTTCTATGAACATGTCTGGCACTGGTAAGTCTTGTGGAGAATAAATTCTATCCAACCAACTTGTTTGTGACATCTCACCGCCTTGAGTATCTCCTCCGAACGCGGCAGATTCAATCCGTAAACAAATAGCTTTGTAGGGTCCTGTGCCGAGAAGAGCATTAGACTCGTATTGTTTAGTACTAACTTCTCTTAGCGCGCCCACTGCAGTCGTACTTCCGGGCTTATATTTCGCGGAAGGATTCTTCTCTAGTGGGTTTAAGTCACCGTAAGCGTAGTCTTTTAGCGGATCAAAATCATTCGACATCTTCTTCTTCAGCCTCTAATAAATCATAGATATTGTCTTTCTCTGCTCCAGAAAATCCAGAAAATTCAGGATTTGATTTCTGTAACAAGGCTGATACTTTAACTAATTGTTCATTAGAACGCTGAAGAGTCTCTAGATACTTCGAAGCTACTTGACCTAATTCTTTATGCTGGTGGCCGGCATTAATATTCTTCATGATATCGGTTAGCAATGTCAGTGCCATAGCTCTATCATTTTTTATATTTTCGACCGCACTGTTAAGGTATTTTTCTAGCTTTTTCATAACTTCGCTTCATCCCAATTTTTTTTAAATTGTCTGTACTTTGTTCTAATCTTGTTAAGATTGTTGACAATCTGCTTTGTATTGAGCCCTGTAATCTCTCTTATATACAGGTAAATAGCTTTTTTATTAAAAATCTCAATTTCATCGATAGAGTCAAAAAGTATTTTTATGGCTTGAAGTACCTTTCTTTCATTTTCTTTTAATTTTAATTTGTCCCAACTGTCAATCTCAGCGAACAAGTGTTGCCAAAATTCGAATTTATCGCGATCTGATTCGTAGGGGTTAACTGTCGACAAATGTTTCTGTATAACTTCGCCAGCAATTTCATCAATTTGCGACTCTCTTTTCATATCCTTACTGGTTTTCTTAACTTTGTGAATAAACCAGTTTTTTGTAATAACACTGAAATATGAGAATGCCTTGGAATTCTTTTGTGGATCAAACTTATCAAGGATAGTAGTTAGCCAAATCTTACAGTCTTCTTTGAGAACATCAATATTCGGAAGAGTTGTAAATTTATATGTATAAACTATCTTATCTACCATTTCGTTAAAAGCTGGCTCGATATAATTGACATATAGTTCTGTTCGAATCTTATTATCTTCCGTTAACGTATAGTTGATAATCGCTTCTTCGTGAACTTTGGTAAAATATTTATTCTTCGATTTTCTCGGCATTTTCTTCTACAATTTCCATATTATTATTTTCTGCATAAGATTGAATTTCTTCTTGTACGTCTTTCATATGATCAATCAAAGCCTGTATGACTGGCTCTCCATAGAACATCTCCAGTTCGTGTACCGATTCTAGATGGTCTGATAAGCCGTTAACTGAAGATATGATATTATCAACGTCCTCGTTAACATAGTCTACTTCGCCTATCAAATTATATATATACCAGCCTAGGCCTACATTAATCAGGATAGATAAATATAAGAAAAAGTACACAGGGCCAAGTACTGCCATTAAAAGGCCCGCGTTCAGAACTACGGATCCTATTAAAAAGTATCTCATGCTTCGTATTCCTCTAATCTCAATTTTTCTTTCTCCTCGTCCAAATCTTTCTTGAACTCTTCAATCTTTTCCTTAACTAAATCGCCCGCCTCTTTGGATCCGGCTTGCTTGTTAGAGGAAATAAAATGCGAAGGAACTCTCACTAGAGAGTCCTTTTCCTCGCAATGCTCACAATTAGTTAAGCGTACTGTTATAGAGTGCATAACTTTTGTGACTTCTTTACAGCCTTTACAGTTGTAATAATAGATTGGCATTCTATTATTTAGAACTCAAGACCGAGACTAACTCTGTCTTTTTCATCTTGCTGTAACCCTTAATATTCTGCTGCTTTGCCATCGCTTTAAGTTGCTTAGTATTCATAGAAGAGAAGTCTGCACTGGAAGTAGACTCTCTGATCTCTTCTACTCCAAACTTGACAAGCGGCGGGTTAAGCACGAATAGCTCGCCGTTAGCTTCTCGAAACTTTAGATTTAAGAGCATTGGTACAATATCCGCCTGCTCTAGAATACTTTTTTGAAGGCACATCATTAGCGCGCCCATGGCTTCTGTTGAAAGTTTTGTGTGTTGTAAATCCATTTTATTCTCCATTGAAAAATGTTTCTGCGTTTATATTTTTGTCATCAATAAATAAATCGTAAACAGGCTTGCCTAATTTTACTTTATTATATTTGGCGCCCCATTCTTTTAATTGCATGACAGTAAGCTCAGTCCAGTCTATACCGGAACCAGTTCCTCTTGCTGTCCAATATACAATTGTATTACCATTATCGTATAATTCATTAATTTTGTTAATATTTTTCTGTATTGGTTTCGCTTTTGAGTAATCTCTATCTTCTGGAGATATACAAATTGTCTCATCGATATCAACATAGATAATCATTTATAAGCCTCTTCCTTCTCATAGAAGTAATCACCCTGATCAAATTGTCTAGAGCAAAGGACCAACATTATTTCGTTACCAGTTATATATTCCTGCTGCGACCAAACCATTCTGTCTAGAAAAGCAGTGTCTCCGGGCTTCAGTACAACTGATGATTCTCCTTCCTTCGAGAAGAAATCTACTTTTATTTCTCCCTGCAGACAAAATAAATACTGTTGGTCTTCGTAGTGACCGTGTTTTCCTCTCACTTCTCCTTTCGGAACGTGAGAAATATAATACATTCTACGAGGTAAGAAGTCTAAGTCTGTGAGTTCCATATAACTCAAGATCCCCTTCTCCTCATCTCCGTGATGTGATAACATCTTTACTCCTTGCTTCTTTGCAATATTATTAAACGTTGCGGCCGAGGACATTTTCCAGACGGATTCGGGTCCTCCCAGATAAAGTTCTTCATGTTGTTAATAAAGTCATCGGCAAATTCTGGTCTAAGTTTTTTAAATTTGTTAAAAATTGAGTTAGGCGCGCCCGGATTATTTTTCTTAGGATCTCCAACAATTTGTTTTATTAGAAATTTAGTATTAACAGTTCGTGGCAGCTGGCCCGAGTCATAAACCGGCTTTTCACCTTCTGCTAACTTACCCTTTACTAGGCGCCTTTTATCTGGTTGCCAATGTATGTCTTCTATGACATAGTAGCCGCCGGGTTTTACTAGACCAGATAGTCTTGTGAAACTTAATTGCTGGTGATAAAAAGCATGAGAACCATCATCTATAATAATATCAAATTGAACGTTGTTCCCGTATTTTTTATTTACAGTATCATTAAAATCTTTTAAGCTGTCTTCGGATCCTTGGTCTCCTTGGAAAAAGTGAAATCTATTTAGACTTTTGTCAATAGGATCTTTTAGTTCGTTGACGTCAAAGCCCCATATTTCACCTTTGCTGAAGTATTCATGCCACATTCTTATTGAAGGATAGTCTTCTATTTTTCTATCTATTTTATTGCTTCCGTGCTCTGGGCCACCGTTGTTAAGACCTATCTCTAAAAATTTGATTTTCTTGTCTTTAAAATTATTAAAATAATATTCGTAAGTATAAGTATAGCCGTTGTTAGCTCCGCGATTGGTGCCCTTATCTGTCTTATATTTGTTAGCTAGCAGCGTTAGAGGACACTCTTCTTGCTCCTTCGCGGCGGGACGAGCACCTAAAATATCTTTTTCCCATTCTTTTTTATCTTTTCGTATTATAGACATTTTCTTATTTCTCTAGCTACAAACTCAACTTGTTCATCTAACAACATTTCATGATACGGTATACTAACAGTACGCTCACTTTCTATCACCGATTTAACTAGTTCAGTATTGTTTTTTGATTTGTAGCATTCGATATCATGTACCGACTTATAGTGAATTCCACATTGTATACCGACGTTTTTCATTTTTTCTATAAACTCAGTACGATCGCGGACCCTTAATCTGTATAAGTGTCTACTAGTGTTTGACAATTCAAACTGTTCATTGTAGAACTCTCTTATCTCGTCGAATCTCTTAGCTTTACTTTCTAGCTTTTCAAAGTTTTTTAAAGCAATATGAGCCTGAACTGAATTCATATACATCTTCCAGCCAGGAAGGACAAATTTCCTTTCCCAACTGTTGTCTTCAAAATTAGTTCCATACCTTGATAAGATTTTTAATCTCTTTATCTTCTCTTCATCATTAGAGACAATCATGCCACCATCTAGGCTGCCAACAGGTTTAGTTGGATAGAAGCTAAATATCATTAAGTCTTCATCGTTTGCTTGGTTTACAAACTGGTTTTCATCAAGCTGTTGTGCAGAATCAATTACCTTGTAATCTTCAAACTGATGTAAGACATAGGAGTGGCCGACCCAATCTACGTCGTCTCGGTAACTAACGTCGTGTCCAGATGTAAGCACCGCGTTGGGCACCACTGGCGGGATTATCGAGGGTATCTCAATAATAGTTTTTTCCTGCTCCAACAGCGACATAAAGATGGCCATAGTTGCACTGTGAATAGAGCACGCGTATTTCGCTCCTACGAACGAAGCGATCTCATTTTCAAAAGTCTCTACCACTTTATCATTTAATAGTGGCTGGAATTGTGAAGTATCCACCACGTAATCATTTACATGCATCAGATTAATCATAATTCAATTTTACCCGTAAGTATATCTTTTGTCATTAGCCAGTCACATATCTTTGCTTTTATAGGTGATGAAAAAGCTGCCGGAATGTTCTTTTCGAAAAAGTAATGGCCAGACCAAGCAAAAGGATATACGACAAGCGGAGCTAATAATAAAGCCGGCCATAGATGTAATCTGATACAGAACACTACAAACAAAACAGTTGTTAGCTGGCCAAAAAGATGTAGGCGCCGGCACCACTTATTTCGGTGTAGGCTTAGATAGTGTTTATAATATTCTTCTAAATTCACTTGTGTTCCTTGTATGTTTCGATATTATAATATATCTTATCACTAAAATCGTGATTATTTAAGTCTGTATTTTGAAGCAGTTCCTCTACAGAATCTCCAATATCATATTTCGGATCGAAGCCCAGCAGATCTCTTGCTTTTTGATTGCTAGCCTTGTAATTCCTGACATCTTGAATATGCTTAGTTTCTATAGTACTAGCATGTCCGAGCACTGCCAACTGTTTCTGGACTTGCTCTGCTATTTCTCCTACAGTATAATTCTTATTAGATATGTTAAAGATCCCAGAAATAGATAGATCAGCCTCAATAGATAAAACATACGATTGTACAACATCTCTAATATCTACTAGAGGGCGCCACAGAGAAGGGTTATTTACGGTAATTTGCCCTTTCGTTAGCGCGCTCTTGGTCATTGCATTGACAACCAAATCGTATCTCATCCTAGGAGACCATCCACCTACCGTTCCTTTTCTTAGAGAAATAGGTCTGAACGTTTCATCTTCCAACATCATGATGGCGCTTTCGGCCTGCAATTTGGCAATTCCATAAGGATATTGAGGGCTTGGACTAGAAGTCTCATCCATGGAGTCTCCGTCTGTAAATCCATATACACTGCATGAACTTGCGTATACAAAGCGAGGTATACCTGCCTTCTTGGCCAGAAACGCCAAATAAGAAGGGCTAGCGCCGTTCTCTACGAAGTTTCCTACCGGATCATAGTTAGCCATAGGATCGTTAGACAAACCTGCTAAGAACACCACTGCGTGGTAGTCTTCTTCTTTGAAAGAATCTAGAGTTAAATCAAAAATTCCTCCGGTTTGTTTTCTAATTCCATCGTTGAGATAATCACCAAACCAGAAATAATCAAGTACGGTAACATCCCATCCATTTTGGTTAAGTTGGTTGGCCAACCTAGTCCCAATAAATCCGCCGCCGCCGGCAATAAAAACCTTCTTATTTAAGTCCATCGACTCCTCCGGGTGTATCTTTTAGGAGAACACCATTTTTTATTTCATTTTCCTCAAAGGGGCTTAATTTAGAGCCAAGCCTTTTGTTTTTAAAGTGTTCATAATATTCGTGCCAAAGTTCTACTGCTCGTGAATGCCACAAAAGATAAGGATATTTAATACTATTCATATCATAGGGATCTCCATCCCAGACGTTTCCCCACGGCTTTCTTCTACCAGAGTAATGGATAATTTTGACAGTATCTTCATGCTTTAAGAAGTGCTCATTGCTGCCAACTCCACCACCACCCCAGTGTTGGAAATTATAGTCATGGCCTATAAACTTTACTCTTTCCGATTCTCTTCCAAACAGAGCCCTCACTGCCTTCTGATCTCCGCCACCGTTAAGCCGTATCTTCTCAGTCTTCAGAGTGACATTTATCAATGCGTCATAAGCATGAGGAACACATTTATTATCAACAATCAATATACCTAAATTTGGATTTCGCCAGACGACATCATGCGGGTAATTCATTACATCTGAAAAGTCGCCTGTACAGAGCATATCTGCATCTAGATATATTGTTTTCTCGTACCCCTCTTGAGCGAAGGCTTCAAAAGACAAATACACATCGTGGTTATCTTTACCATACATTGTTCCGGGGATATGTTTGTAGAATGAAGAGTCTCTAGGTTTAACAAACTTAGTATTTGGCTCTGACTTTCTTATTAAGTCTTTAGCTGTCTCAGATAAGTTATTATAAGGAACAACCACATCACATTGATCGTAAAGCTTAAAATTTGTTTCTAAAGAATGAATAAGCACTGCGGTTGGCAATGCAAAATCATCTGAACACGGGATACATAACGCATACTTTTTCATATTATTTCTCTTTGAAGTATTTTCTTCTTACTGTTGGGCAATCATCGTGCCAGTTCTTTTCGCAAAATCTTAGCTTGTCTAACAAGCCTATTTGTTCTAAATGATATAGAGATTGTCGGTGAGCCGAGATCCTACCTGATTCATCTGTTGGGCACACATTGGGCTTAGAGTATTCTCCCAAGAGATCATATATAGTTACAAATTTATCGATATTCTCTGAATTGGAGAAAAACCACATGCCAAGCAAACCTTCGTCGTTATGAGGGTAACCCCACCACTGTGTTTCGAAATCAAGATCTTGCTCACTAAGTCTCCAATAATCAATATCTTTTAACATATGCCCGTTCAAGATCTTCTTTGGCCACTTCTGCGTCCAAAAATATTGTGGGTCATGTTCTTCGAATATCAGGTCTGTTTGCCAGGCCATATCAAATCTAGCTAACATCACGCAGTCATATTTAAAATTGTTTTCTTTTTCGTATTCTGATTTTAATTGAATTACTTTTTTCCTGCTATTCCACAAGCTATAGTGAGTATGCTTTCTAACATAGTCGCTTCCTATTGGTTCGATATATTCTGGAATGTCGAACTTAAGCTGTTCTTCGATTATATATTTTTTGGGATTATAAGCTTCTAGAATCTCTTCTTCGAGATCTGTGGACCATGAATGAACAAAGATATCAACATCATTCTTTTCAAGAATATGATCTTTGTAAAGCTTGGAGCTTATCTCAAAACATGTATTGAAATCTCCAATTAACTGCTCGCTCTTTCCCTTGGTACTCCCAACAAGCCCATTAAAACAAATTGCTACTTTCATATTTTATCCAGCGTAGGTAAGCATTCTATCAGCTTCACTAGTTCCATATTTGTCGATGTAATATTTCTCTGAGAGTTTCTCAAATAATTCGTTGCCTACATCATCAAATTGTTCTGCTCTTTTGATATCTTCGTGATAGCTTTCGGGCATAGTTACATAAAGAGGGAATACTCTCTGGAGCCCTAGCATCTCTTGTGGTTGAAGGTAGGGTTCCGGCATGCTTAAAATAGATTTCTCAATAAATGAAGTTGCCTGTAAGTTGGGATCTAACCAGCCTTCCTCAATTGCTTTCTGTCTCAGTACTGTTCCTCTGTAAGGAGCAAAGATGTTAACAGCAATAGAATCAAAGGTTTCTATATCCCTTACAAGATCAATAGTGTCAAAGACCAACTCTCTTGTTTCGTAAGGCATACCAATAATGATATTAACAGAGTAGGGAAGTTGAAAATCTCCAAGAATCTTAGCTTTTTCTATCATCGTTTCGTTTTTAATTCTACGATATAACCTCTTCTTCCGGAACTCCTCGTTGCCGTGCTCAAGACCAAAAGACATGCGGTACAGGCCAACATCACGTAACCAGCCTATCTTATCTTCGTCGATGTCTTCAAATCTAGTTTGGCACCAAAAGGGCAACTTGAAATCTTTATACATCTCTGCAAATTCTTTCACTTCGCTTTTAGGTCGAGCCATGAAAGCATCGTCATTTATGTATAGGAAATTAGGATTGTACTTCTCAACCATTGACTCTAACTCTCGTCGAACAGTATCCATACTCTTTCTTCTAGTATAGACTCCTTGATTCTTCTCCTTGGCTAGCACAACTTGAATAGGCGAGTTGCAGAAAGTACATTGGTATGGACAACCCCTATAAGTTTCAATCGGGATTGCTTTCCAAATTTTAGCGCCAAGTGGTCTTAAGAATCGGCGTTCATCAAATAGCGAGAAGTCTGGAATTACGTCATTAACGTTTACCAGAGGTCTGGGTGAGTTGGAAATGATCTTGCCATCTTCACCTTTTACTCGGGTGCCTTTAATATCAAGCAGTGAAATTCCAATTCTTGCTGCTTCGCAAAACTCGGGGATAATATGCTCTCCCTCTCCTGTTGCAATACACGTTACATTTGGATCTGAAATTACATCTTGCGGTGCCATAGTAGGAAAGACGCCGCCTATAATCGACTTAATCTCTGGATACTTGGAAACAATAGCCATCAAGTCTTGTACTTGCGGCCATGTATCTTCAACCAGTGTTGAAACAATGACTACATGAGGTTTGAACTCGTCTAGCTTGCGCGCAAAGTCGCCAAGAAGATCTGTTTTTGGCTCACCAAATAGTTTAATAGGATCAAATTTACGGCTAGCCATAAGCTTGTTGGCGCGAGTTGCGCTAGCTGATTTGTCTACTGATGCTTGTACATCTAACTCTTCCTCTTTATCTTCCTTGCCAATAAACTCATAAGTTGGCATATAGGGTGTGCAGTCAAAGAGATCTACGTTGTAATCCTCTTTTTTAAGTATCGCAGTGAATAGCCCAATTGCATAAGATGGTGTCAACATCATACTTAAATTTGGGTAAACCATTAAGACTTTGAAGTCTTCTCTTTTAATCTCGTCGCTCATTTTATCTCCCGCCAGCGATAGCTTGTTCTATGTCAGCAATACTATTAATATTGCCGGAAAAGCTGGCCTTATCGTCGATCAATAAATCATAGTGCTGTTTTCCCATAACCAGCTTGTGGTGTTTTATACCCCATTCTGTCAACTGGGCTTTTGTTAATTCATATAGATTATGATAAATCTTACTTACATCTCCATTTTGAGTTGTCATCCCCCTGGCTGTATAAATAATAATCTCGTATCCACTATCATAGCATTCGTTACATATGTCAATCATTTTTTGAACGGGACTACAAGAGAGGTATTTTTTTAAATCTCCCTTGTCCGAGTCTCTAGTACATAAAACGTCGTCTAAATCGAATGCAATGATTCTAGCTTTTTGTTTATTTGATTGCATATTTTATGATCAATCTCTAGTAATTCTTTTTTAATTTCTGAGAATTCGTCTGTAGCAAAAACATAATGTCCACAAACTCTAATTAACTGTTCCTTATTATTCTCCGGAACAAAGTCTTTAGGAAACCACTTTTGCCACCTGTTAGAATCATAGCATAACTTATAAAAAATATTAAATAAATCCTCGCTTTCTGATTTATTTAGTTCGTCTAATACACATGCGGTTTCAATTCCTCCGAACTCTGGCGCTATGTTTATGGCGTCTAATCCAATATCAAATCGAGTCTTGATATCTAGTTCTGTTATATAATCTCCATTGTGTTCCTTACTTAAAAGGCCGTGCTTCTTACACACATCTACCATTCTACGACATCTTTCTTCATCTAAGTTAGCGATATTCTTACCACTTTCTAATTTAGTACCAGATTGTATTACGGCAAATTTAATTTTCTCAAACAGCTCTCCAAGATCGTGCTGCAAATAATTTAAAAATAAATCTAATTGTAAGGGAGAGTATTTTCGTATTGCTTCTTCAGTGCCAACTTCATAAAGACAATCTGGATTTATAGAGTTACAGAACTTTATATTATCTATAGTCTCTATGAGCGCGTTCTCTAAATGAAAATGTTTTTTAAAAGGATCAATATGTATTAAATCAAACCCACATTCTGTATCGGCTCTTAAAGATTCTAATCCGTCATCTTCTTCATAGCCCTGCAGTGCTCCGGAGTGATCTCTTTCTACAATTATGTTAGATGATTTGCTTTTAACATATTCTATGAATTCTGCGGTTGTCCAATTATTAACATAACCTCCAGAATACTCTACTTGGCGCCTTGATGGTATAAGGCCAATAGCAGTGTTTTCTTCTTCGCTGAATTGGATAATAGAATCCACAACGTTCTTACTCATGGGCCCTATGAAAAATTTTGGATATGCTGTCATTCGTTTAATATGTTGTTAAGTTGGTATTTGCCTAAGTAAAACAGAAATTCAGAATATGGATAGTGATGTAACGGAGCAATATTCAAAAATATTAAAGCTGTTAGAAGTTTTACCTTCTCAAGATCATAGCCTTCGGCGCAGATAAAATCTTCAAAAATCCTTTCACACTCAATTAATTTGTGTCTTCTTAAGATATCAAACTTAATTATATCTGCATCTTTGTCAATTGTAAACAAATCTTTTCCAACCATTTCGTGTGGTACTATTGAGCCGTGAAGAAGCTTAGACAGATCATAATATATATCACCATATTCTTCAAGCCCTCCAAAGTCTTGGCGCCAATCTAATAATATAAAATCTCCGTTTTCAGCAACTAGAATATTCTCAAAATGAAAATCTCCGTGGTATCGAACGGCATCTCCTGTGCTCAGATTATCCCAATCAATCTTAGCCAAAAGATCGTGAAGCTTAGGTGCTTTTATACCATTAATTATCTCTGCTGAATCCACATAAGAAAATCTGTTAAAGTATTGCTTTACTCTTTTATATGTTTTCGTTTTATAGAACTGTAAACAGCACTCTTGGAATTGTTGTTTCTCGTCTTCCGAGAGTTCCTTGGAGCCCCAAAACTTCTTCGACCATTCTAAAAACTCTTTAAATATCTTAGCGTTAAGTGAACTTGACATCGTTCGGCCATTGACATGTTTGTAAGAATACATATTCTTCTTATAATCAATAATTTCGGGTACATACTCTTTTAACGACTTCGATCTCTTTACTCTATTAGATATAAAATCTTCGTCAATTGAGTATTTTATAACTCTATCATTAACAAACCATATTGCTTCATCAGACTTCTCTAGGATATTAGGAGAATCTTTTTTCTCAAAAGCTCTTCTAGCTTTTTTCAAGTTCTCTACAGTGCCGGTGTCGTACCAAGTAAATTTTCTAGCCCTCACATCAATGTCACTAGCTAACATTTTTCTCAACGCATATGACTCGCCAATGAGAATAGAGCCTCGTGTAACTCCGCCACTCATCAAATCCCAGAAGGACTTATAATCATTAATACCTGTGAGGCCAATGTAGGGCTTCACATCGATACCCTCATCCTTCTCATATATTTTGTTTACCATCGATTTTGAACTTACTTGAATTGATCTATATTGATCTGTATTTTCTACATCTGAATATGCCATCCAATTTTCGTCGGGTTCGGGAATATCTTCTAAAACCAATGTATCGTTGGGACTGAATATAAAAGGGCACTGGAGATGCTCCTTACACTGTAAGATTGAATACCCTAGCCCACTCTTGTGTCCGTGGTAGGAGTCGATGTCTACACAAGTTATCTTTCTGTCCGGATGCGCTAGCGCAAGATAATCTTTTAGAAGTTGTCCTTTGTGGCCTACAGCTATAACAATTTCTATATCTTTTGGGAACTTCTCAATAACGTGAGAAATTACTGGTTTGTGGGCGACCGACACAAGAGCTTTATTTATATTCTTGCCTATATCTCCGAGGCGTGTGCCTAATCCCGCGCTAGGAATCAAGACTTTGTATTTCGACATTCTACTCTTCTTTTTTATTCTTCTTAAGTTGTTCTAAATACCAATCTTGTTCAGCTTTATATACATCGTTGTATTTCATATCTTTATCATGTTCTGTATTTATAATACCGCCTTTTGGCCCACTCCCAGGTTTCCAGGCTAGAGGATAACTCCTTTTGGTGAGTATCGTAACTCCAACTCTTTTCTTTCCGTGACCATATGGCAGATTAATAATATCATATGTTCCATCATTTAGCTCTTCATATAAGTCTAAAACAAGTTTTCTTAACCCTATGTGAGAAAATGTATCGTGAAAAAATATCGAACCGTCTCTTGCAAGAAGTGGGTAAATATTTATAAAATCGTTTTTAGCTCCAGCATATGAATGACAACCATCAATAAAAGCCAGATCTATCAATCCACCTCTCTTGGTATCATGACTAGCCCATCCAATATCTTTTTTTAAAACGTCTAGGAACTCTGGAGATTGGCTATCTATCTTTCTCAACTTAAACAAGCTTGGGCTGTGTCCTTCATCTGCCAATCTCTGCTTTACTGGCTCCATTGGATATTTCTGATCTCTTTTATCATAGGCGCCTATCGTTTCCTCGCCTTCTGGAAAGAAATCGTATCCATATACTTTACCGCCCGTTAGGGAGGCTGCTTCGCACAGGTATGAAGTGGTATTGCCATGTTGTACACCTATTTCTACAATAACTTGTGCATGGCAAAATTTAGCATATGCTGATATAAGCTCACCATGATGTATCATTTGGCTTGATTTACTCAAATCTCTAAGCCTTTTTGTCTTTCCAAATCTATACCCGGGGTTTTTATGTTTTGCCATATCATGAGGACCTCTTATAGTCGTCTTCTAATCTAACTATGTCATCCTCTCCAAAATAGCTTCCATGTTGTACTTCTATAAACACAAGTGGCTCTGCTCCTGTATTACAGATTCTGTGCTTTACGCCAACAGGCACCTCTATTGTAATACCAGGAGTGACTATAGTGTCTTTATCGTCTAGAGTCACAATACCAATTCCTTCTATAATAGTCCACACCTCACTACGCTTATGATGGTATTGATAACTAGGTCTTGAGCCGGGGTTTACATACAGTCGCTTAACTTTGCACGTTTCTGAATCTAAGAGAACTTCATATCTTCCCCATGGTCTTTCTTCGGTTTCCATTAGTTTCCCTTGTATGCTCTAATATCTGTTATCTTTCCACTATCGTCAAATTCAATTACGTCAGTAACGAGAAGCTCTACTTCACCATTGACCGTAATATTTAGTTCGGCAATGACTGTGTTGTTGTCACAGTATATATGTGTAGGTTCAACGTTGATAGTTTCTACAGAGGAAAATATATTTTCATTGGCTGCAACAACTGCGCTCTTTCCGGAGGCCTGAATTTCCCAATCCCTTAAAGAAACTTCATCCGAAAACATCTCCGATAGAGCTTCAATATCCTTATTGGAAAATGTTTCGAAATATTGTTTTGATAGTTGTTTTAAATTAGTTTCCATTTTATACCTTTATTAAAAAATCTGCCACAGGCTTCAAGTTATCGGGAATATTTTCATAGTCTTCTTTATTGATTTGAAACCAATCCTCTTGCGGAGACTCTTGTCGATGGCCCGGGCCGGTTAGCTCAGGATGTATTAAAAAGCAAGCATGAATGGCTATCCTTTCTTTCTTTTGTGGCTTGGCGCCCTTGTGCCAACCGCGAGTATTGGCGAATAATAGATCGCCAAAGTTTGCAGTTAGTGGTAGAATATTTTCTTCACCGTATAGCTCTTGTAAAGTTTGGTCATTTAAATAATGGTAATCCCACCAATTATCAAACATCTTATTTGAACTTCCTGCAACATATGTAAATGGGCCGTCGTCTTCTCCGACATCATTTAAATAAATAACAGCTTTTAAAATCTTCACCAAACTATTATGATCGCGGTGGAAATATTGGTTATTGACAGGTGCAGTGTCTGTAAGGTAACTTCTTCTAACTGCTATCGAAGACAGGGCCGGCATACACCCATAGAAAGAAATTATAGGGTCAATTAAGTCTTTATTGAAAACAATTTTATAGAGGTTTGGTATATTCAAAATAGGCTGATTAATGAAAGCCATATTTGCATCCCTCTTCTTGATATTTTTGTTATCATCTGTAAAATCAATAATAGTTTGTTTCACATCCTCTAGAATATCTTTTTGTGTATCACCAAAGAATCCTTCAACCTTATGGAAACCGGTTTCCATAAGTTCATTTACTATTTTTTCTGCTTTTTCAGCGGGCTTATTTTCAGACGGGTAAAGTTCTCTGCGTTCTGTAATTTTATTATTATAATATTTTACGGCAGATAATCCATCGTGTAAAGAGCCGTGGAAGCCATAAAAATCCGGATCTTTTATTCCTAGCCATTTTATATTTTTATTCATATCAATCTAGTGGGTACATTTTTACATTTCTTTCTGGTATATAACTATGTGTTTTTTCTGATATATATTTTCTCTCTGATATACAAGGGCGGAGAAAGAACACTATTAAATCTCTAGGGTTTGTTCCCTGCTTTGGTATGGTTGCTCTATGGGCCATATTTGGAGTAAACAAAGCATATTTTCCAGGCGCGCCTGTTAAGTTATATATAGACCCGCCCCTGTTAACGGTTTCTTGTATAACTTCTTCCGGAACTCTGGATGCTTGATACTTCTGAGGTCTTTGGGGCGCGCCCCTGTGTTGGGGACCTATTCTGGAAGATTCTATCACATAAAATTCCTTATTCGGCTCTTGTAATACTTGTAGACACCCGTTTTCCTCTGTTACCTCATTTAAATAAACAAAAAGTTTGAGGAATTCTTTTGGGCAATCGTCATAGTGCCATTTCCAGGAGGATTCTACTGGCGCACTGTGTAAGTTTCTATATGGATGCACGAATTCTACTGCCAGGTTTGAGTGAAAAATTTTTTCTTCAATTTGAGGCATTATAATTTCCGCCAGTTCACTCACTTCTTCTATATCTCTCCACTCATTTAATCTAATTGCCTGACCATCACTATAACATCCTTGATCATGGTCGAGTTTATTCGCAATTTTTTTTGACAATTTTTCGATTGTGGAATAATAAATTTCGTTTAGCTCTAAAATATTCTCATCAATGACCAAATCATATAGTGATGAGTATTTAGAGTCGTCCTTTTTACCGGTATATAATCCTCGGCATACATCGTAATGGCCTTTATAGGTCTGCATACTATTCTCCTCCCTCTCCTAAAATTCCGCTGCCTTTCCATTTCGAATTTTTATTTTCCATATTATCGACTGGGCGGCACATGTAAATTGCCCTAAAACCTGTAGAATAACAATCGTAAAGATAAACTAACCTAACATCTGAAAAGTGTTTCTCTAATTTATTTGTTACCTGTTCCAGAGAATAATTATAGTGTTTATGTTTTATTGGAGTTTCGAAAAAGAAATATGTACATTTTTTAGCTATTAAACTTAGGAACTCATCACAGCCAGGATCGGTAATGTCTGGATATAGTTGATGTAAAACTGAACTTAAAATTACTAGTTCATAATGGTCCTTTTCCTGTTTTATTATCTCTTTCGCATCTCCGTTTAAGAATTCAATATTTTTAAGCTTGGTTAAATTATCTCGTATCTCGCTAGCCAACTGAACATCTTCCTTTGTTATTTCCACGCCTTTAACACTTCGCGCTCCATGGAGCGCAGCCTGTGTACAAAAGAAACCCTGATTGGAACCAAATTCGATTACATTTCCGCCCGCTACTCGATCTAAAGGCATGAAATGTATTTTGATGTGGCTATCATAAGTTTCAGAATCAGACATGTATCCTGGCATAACGAAATTATTATCAAATTGCATACCTTGATATATTTTACCCTTCCACTTTGGTACGCCGTCGATCGGGATCCATCTTTTATATCTCTCTAGTGCGGCGTTATAAAACTCTTGTGTGTTTTCATATGAATATCCATTTGAAGGAAATATATATCTATCTTCTTTTTTTCTGAACATGTGGAAATCAACTATCTTGTCGTCGATTATGTTAACAGTAGAAAACCCGCCATTCTTATACCATGTAAACTCTGGAAGTATGTAATGTTTATTAAACTCTTTTATACACTTGTTCAGAAACCACAGGGGGACGTTTAGGTTTTCTTTGATATATTTTTTGTCTTCTTCGTCTAGATATTTTTCTTTGTCAGAAAAAAACACATGTTCTTTTGTTTGTATATTCTGTATCTGGGTGACTATACAAGGTAAGTCACCTATTTCACACTCTTCTGTCCAATCAATACGCGGGAATATATCAGAATCGATAGATTTTATAAATCTTATATTTTCCGCGACGGAATCGAAATCCCTCATTGGCCGAATTATTTTCAAACCTGTTTCGTTGTTTAGGGGAAACCACAAGGCATCTTGGCCGAAGGCGCCGGTACCTGAAAAAGATTTACCATCAATCGTTAATTCATATTGGAATGGTTCCTTGAGGAGTCCTTTTTTCATTAATCGAAAGGGATTTTTAAAGTTTAATTTTTGCTCTTCGCCTCTTTGCGAAATCTTAAATTGTAACTCATTAAAATTGTTTTTACTATTGCAAATTATTTTCATTTTATTTCCTTTATTATGAGCGAGGCTTGTCTTCCTGGCTCTGCTACGTGACCGATCCATTCATATTTTACGTTTCTCTCCTCAACGAACTCTTTAAAAGCTTTGTATTCGTGTGCCTGATAGCCAGTATAGTTATAAAACTCGTCAAACATAATAACTGTTCCTGGGGCTACACGGTCTCCCAAGCAATCAAAAATGGTCTTAGCTGAAGAATATAAATCGCTGTCTATATGCAATAGTGCAACTGGTCCTTTGTGTTCTTTCGCAAATTCTGGAAGGGTTTCATTGAACCACCCCTTTACATATTCGATATTGTCGTATCTCTTTTGTGGGAACTCTCCTTGAAGATCAAAGCACCCCTTATATCCTTGTTCTTGCCGCTCTCCTGTTTCGGGGTCGACCCAATCTTCCGGCAAGCCTTCAAAAGAGTCAAACCCATACACAGTTTTGTGACCGTGCTCAAGCATATTCATCATTTGGGCTATTAAATTAATAGATGTACCAACCCACACTCCGAATTCTAACCACAAACCGTCAACTGTAACATTGCTAGCATTGTGATAATAATAATTAGGAACCTTAGCCGGCATTCTATTTTTAAAAAATACTTTGCTTTCTCTAAGTAATTTTACTTCTTCTTCGGGAGGACGTATCATTTTATTTTTTCTTTTATATGCTCGGGTAGCGGACTTACTAATTTTGTAATTTCAGAAGATGCATTACACGTATGCCCCTCACCAAGATTATATATATTATAATCAAAGTGTTGTTTTAATTTAAGTAGATAATCCCAAAAAGTTATAAACTGTCTCTTTTGAAAATCTTCTCCGTATTTGGTATACCAGTTTGGGTTCTCTTTATCTTCTTCAAAAGAATGCAAAGGCCCTTTAGGCGTAAATCCGTCAACTCCGACAAAATATATATTTTTGCAGCCGGCCATAATAGCATAGCATATGAATCTCATTCCTACCCCGGGCTGAGATTTATATCTTGTATGGAAGAACGTAGTCTGCTCCGGGTATAGATCCGCGAATTTAGCCATTTCCTTAAATTTTGGTTTGTTGTCTCTCTCAAGTTCGAAAGAAATAATTGTATTATTTTTTGTTATATAATCTTTTAATTCTTCTTCTTCTAGAACATCAATATGGCTCGCTATAGTTGCTAAATCTACACCTCTGCTAGCAACCTTTTCGTTTAAATAAAATTTATTAATAGACCATAAATAATCGAATTCTAAGTTATCCCAGTTAACACTATTCGAAGATGGACCTCCTCCTACAATCATGACCGTCTTATCTTTAAATTTTTCCATAAATTTAGGATAACCAATAATAGAATCAGGATTCACTTGAATTGGAGCATTTTTAAATATTTCGTTTTTTTCAAGTATCTTCGTCATAAGGCTTTGGCTCCATGGATGAAAATCTTCTCTATTACAAGAATAAGAATGATCCTTTCTTGGCAAGTTATCAGTTCCCTTCCAGCGCTTATACTGAGCAGAGCCAAAGCAAAACTTATTATCTAAGTCATACCATATACTCCCTCCATCATCTGCATAACTTGGATTTTCTTTTTTATATTTTTTTAACTCTTCTTTCAACGAGTTACTAATATCGTCTGTCTCGTGCCATTGCAGATCTCCTTCAGAGTTTCTCACTAAAACACAATTGTACCAAACAGATCCTAGCTCATTCTTCATTATCTAAAGCCTCTCTGATATTTTTTGGCAGGGGATAACTTTCTTTGAAGAGTCTAGATAATACATTATGTTCGGTACCTTCGCCTAAATTGAAAATATTAAAATTATACTTCTGTTTTAATTCTTGTATGTAATCCCAGAAAATAATAAATTGTCTTTCCTGAAAATCATCTCCAAATTTCTTATACCAATTTGGTATACTCTTGTTGCCGTCAAAAGCATGTAGAAGATTTCCGTTAGTTTCTACTTTAGAGCGGCCGTCTAGACCAATTACATATATATCTTTAAACCCCATACATATTCCATATACAACCATGCGGAGGCCAAGACCGGGCTGACCTCTATATCTCGTATGAAAGAAGTTAGTTTTATACTTATTTAATTCACAAAAGATTGCAGTATTTTTATAAATTTGTTGTATATTTCCTTGCTCTATTTCGAAAGAAATAATCGGGTCGTTGTCATCTATATATTTTATAAACTCTTCATCATTAAAAATATCTACCACGCCAGAATGAACAACAGCTAAATCTAATTTTTTGTTTCTTACTTTTTCATTTTTATAAAAATGATTGCATGCCCATATTGAATCAAAATCTAAGTTTTCCCACTGTACACTGTTAACAGACGGCCCCCCACAAACAACTAGCAAAGACTTGTCTTTATTCTTTTCTAGATTGTGCGGAGCTTCAAATATAATCTCTTCATTACATTCAGTCTCGCTTTGTCTATTATAGAGTGAATATAGTTCTTTATATGCAGGCTCCCAGGAAAACTTATGGCCAGAAAGGAAGTGATTGCCATCTTGTAAAAAATGATGATCTTTGCCCGCTAGACCATCCTTATACTGAGCTTGGCTAAAAAATACATTATTTTTATGATCAAACCATATACTGCGATTTTTAGCATCTGGAAAGCTTCTCATATACTTTACTAATTTTTCAGTGTCTACATTATCAACTATTGTAAATCCATCTTTCTCAGGATGCCACTTGTAAATAAGTTCGTAATGTTTAGTTTTGAATCCAAGTTCCATATCTATATAATTTTTTTAACAATAAATTTGCGTTCCGATAGTTCTAATTTATTAATCTGCGGGTCTTCGTATACCGAATCATTTGGATAGTGAGTGGTAGAGATCTCTTCTACTACACAACCTTCCATACTATAGAAAGAGTGTTTGGTTCCTCTTGTTATTAATACAGGTGCTCCCTTTTTAAGTTCAATCTTCTTATTATTTAATATCAGGGTACAGTCTCCAGAAAGTAATTCAAATGCTTCCTCTTTCTTAATATGACGGTGTGTGGGGTGTTCTTGGCCCGGTAACATCACGAGCAACTTCTTACAATACTCTCTATTGATCTTATTAACAATAAAGACACCTGTTTGTTCATACAAGCCTAGTCCATAGTGGGCCGAGATCTCTGCTGTATCTTTCTCTCCAACAGCGATATTAGAACGGTCTAGAATATCAAATACCTGATTCTTGATCCTATCAACACATTCTTTTTGGTGAGTGGCTTCAAAGCAGTCTTCAGTTATTGGAGAATCTACAGCAATACTGACATTGCTAGCAAACCCTTCTAGTACCTGATCTATACACGATGCATCAAGTTGATTCTCACCTAGGGGCATAGAGAAATACACATCGTCTAGGGAGATTGTCTCTCCTGGTTCTATATCTTTCTTCGCATAAATGCCTCTCTTTAATTTATGAAGAGTCTCTTTCTGGCTAGCTGATTTGCCGCTGTAAGCACTTTCAAAAAGTTGAACCTCTGATATAACCTTTTCCATCTCCTCTGAAGTACATGAATAGCCATTCAATGTTATTTCCTCTGTCTCTACTCCTACATGCTTTTCTAGAATAGTACATCCAAGAGCAACCGCATGAGAGGCTAGAGATTTTTGCTTAGGAGATTCATGCGTCGAAAATCCTATTTCAATATCGGGAAATTCTTTCTTTAACCTTTCGATTCTACTAAGATTTGAGCACTCTATAGGTGTTGGATATTCACCCACGCAATGCATAAACGCAAAGTCTCTTCTGTTCTTCTTAAAGAGATCGTACACTTTTCTAAGTTGTTCTATTGAGGCGCCGCCAGTAGATATGATGATCCTTTTGTTTATCTTGCAAATTTGTCTAAGCAGCGGCCAGTCATCTATAGAGCAGCTAGCTACTTTTACAACTGATATATCCAAGTCTTTGAGCCATGGAATTGATTCGTTATCAAACGGGGTAGCTATTGTTACAAGGTTTTTTTCTCTAATATATTCAGTTATTTCCGTAAATTGTTCTTTTGATAATCTGGTATCTTTAAATCTCTTGACGTATTTTAAATCTGAATTTAAATAATCCTTATGGATAAACGTGTCTAACTGTCTAAACTGCAGCTTAACTCCTGCGGATATATTGTATTTATTTGCCAACTCTGCAAATTTATCTACTATCAATTTGGCGTGCTCTACACTGCCTTGGTGATTGTTTGCCATTTCAAAAATATAAAGCATTAATCTTTCCTGTTTTTATAAATTGTTTCGCACATATCAAACTGCCATTGATAATCTATGTCTAGACATTCAAATTCTTCCATAGGGTATAGTTCAATATCTCCGGCAGTTTGGAAGTCGCCCATCCAAATGCCATCACCTATCAAATCCATACGGCCGGCATATAGACAATGTGCTGCTTCGTAAGTAGTCTCTACAAATTTTGTATTCATACAAGCCTGACCATCTGGCCAATTAGTTACAAGTTCTCCATCTGTATTCCAAAAATAGTTTTTCTTTTTCATAACTCCAAACAGACCATCGGAGTCACTATTTTTATATGCTTCGACGAATCCGTCTATCGTTTCTATTTGCATAAAAGGAGCGCAAGCATTTAATAATATACAGTATTTGAAAGGTAGTTTGTTCCACCATTCATACATATCTGTCAGAGGCGTACCCTCAGAGTTGGCCGACTTTTCAGATCTTTGAAATACGTTTAAGTCGTACTTACTAGCATTATCTAATAGTTCTTGTTCGTGTATAGACAAAAAGAAGTTCTCTTTTGGTATTGATTTTGAATTTAGAATCTTCTGACACATTATATCCATTAAAGTCGTTCCGGCAAAATCTTTTAGCATTTTTGCAGGGACTCTTTCGGAACCCAGCCTTGCCTGTACCACAACACATATGTCTTTTATATCTTTCATATTAACCTAATTTATGGAACTTTTGCCCTTCACCCAAATTAATAAATTCTACATCTGGAAAAATATCTTTTGTATATCGCCAGAAATACTCGTACTGGTTATCATACATAGCTTCTGTAAAGTTAGATGGTAGTAATTTCTTACCCGGCTCGTGTGCGTGGTCCCCTTCATATATGGGAGGGTATCCATCAAGACCAACAAATTTTATAGTCTTACATCCTAAATAACAAGCATGTAAAATCATTCTAATGCAAGCGCCAAGTTTACTATAGAACTTGGTGTGCATAACAAAATATTTTTCGTAATCATCGAACTCATATTCAAACCAACGATCGTGTACTTCAAACCCTAAGTACGGTTGAAACTTATTACGATATGAAATGAACTCTTTAGAGTTTAAATCAGGCTCGCCCATCAGCATAGCTAAATCAATTTTCATGGAATTGATCTTGGGGTTTAAATAAAAGTGATTACAAGACCATGTGAAATCTCTATCCACAGTGTCGTAATCAAGTTTGTTAGTAGACGGGCCTCCGCCTATTATTAATACGCTCTTGCCTTCGTATTCTTTAAAGTGTTCTAAATCAGAATATACAATTTCACTGTTCGTAAAAACTGACTTGCAGAATTTTTTAAAGCTTTGACGACAGTCCCTTATAACCCAGTTGGGAAAACTTTCCGTAGCTCTGTGATGTTGAAAACATCCGTACATTAGTCCCCTCGTAATTTTCTACGAACCGGAAGTTCACCCTCTGTTACTACTTTATTTCCGTCGCCTAGGGCTATTTCTAGCTCTCTAACGCCTTTCACAAGCTTGTAAAGGCCTTGGGGTTCTACGGAAGCTAAATGGTCTGAGCCCCACATTGTGCGGTCTAACGTGATATGTCTTTCTAAGATCGTTGCACCTAGATACACTGAAGCTACAGTTGTTCCTAAACGGAATTCGTGGCCACTGTATCCAACCTCACAATCGTACCTCTCCTTGAGAGTTTGTATACACTTGAGGTTTAGCTCCTCTAGGGGGGCAGGATAAGTAGAGTTACAGTGTAACATTGCAAAGTCTGCGTTTTCCTCTCTTAATATAGTGACAGCACGATCAATCTCATCTAGATTGCTCATACCAACCGAAAAGATAATTCTCTTTCCAGTCTTTGCGCACTCCCTCAATAGATCGTCTTTAGTCAACATAGCTGACGGGATCTTTATCCAAGGCAAGTCATACTGCTCTAGAAACTTTAGACTATCTAAGTCCCAAGGAGAAGCAGACCATTCAATGCCCTTCTCGACACAATAGGCATCAATCTCGTCGTATTCATCTTGGCCAAATTCCATACGGTACTTGTAATCAAGATAAGTCATCTCTCCCCATGGCGTATCTCGCATCACACCTTTCTGGTGTTCCGGTACGCATACATCTGGGTTTCTCTTCTGGAACTTAACTGCGTCACAACCTGTTAGGGAAGCAACGTCTATAAGCTTTTTGGCGATATCTAGCTCGCCATTATGATTAATGCCTATCTCGGCAATAATGTAGGTCTTCATCTTTTTCTCTCCAAAACTACGTAAATTTTCTCGGGTCCCATAACAGAAGGAGCTAGCTCTTTAGGGTATGATACTACCCACTCATCATTTCCGGCGAGAGCTACTATTTTTTCGAAGGCGGCGTCGCTGCATTGAAACATGTCGCAGTTATTACCGCCGTCGAATCCTTGAAGCCGGCCGCGGATAGGCACATATCCAACTCCTCTTTGTAAGAAGATTTTGCCGGTGGGGCTTATACATTTCATCCACTGACTTAAACAATGTATCGGATCATAAGAGTGATCTAAGGAATTACTAAATATGAAAGACGTATTGTTAAGCCACTCTTCCTTTACCTCGTGAAAATCCCATTGTATAGTATCTGGAAACTGTTCCGCTGTGTGGGAGATCTCTGT
>Ga0209756_1001067_pt1 | contig 25803 bp, 28 predicted proteins | sample ETNvirenome_6_85_FD_184071 | JGI IMG/M metagenome (GOLD analysis project Ga0209756, IMG submission 184071) | Marine viral communities from the Pacific Ocean - ETNP_6_85 (SPAdes) (version 3) | ecosystem: Environmental > Aquatic > Marine > Oceanic | place: Pacific Ocean | collected 2013-06-19 | reverse complement strand
TATCTTCAACGTTTTTTTGACAATGTGCACAAGAAAATAATGTCAAAAGCAATACAACAAAGAAAATAATAGCCCTTATTTTTTTAAACATAATAGGTTTCTCCTATAATTAATTATGAAAATAAAATATCAATCGTTCTTTTTTTATTTTTTTATTCTAATGTATATAAAGAACTATTTATTATGAAGATTTATGGCAAAAAAAATATATGTCTTAGATACTAGTGTTTATTTAACTGATGCAAGTTCCATATTTGCTTATCAAAATAATGACATCATAGTCCCTCTTAAAGTTTTAGAAGAGATTGATAATCATAAAAAGCGCCAAGACAGCGTTGGATCCAATGCACGCCGTATAATACGCACACTAGACTCCCTGAGAGAAAAAGGAAGTTTATACAAAGGAGTTAGGATCGGCAAAGGGAAAGGAGTGTTATTTGCCAAAAGTTGCGATAAATCTGACCTTCCCGAAGACTTTGACTTCAGAGTCCCTGATAATGAAATTATTGGTGTAGCGCTGAATGAAAGAAAAAAACATACAAATCGAAAAGTTATTCTGGTCTCTCGCGATATTAATATGCGCGTTAAGTGTGATGCATTGGGATTATTATGTGAAGATTATGCAGTAAACCAAGTTGTTAAAGATACAGGTGCCTTATATAAAGGGTTTCGAACTCACCTAGTAGATGATGAACTAATAGAACAATTTTATAATAGCGAGCCAATATATTTAGAAAAAGACGAAATAAAACTTTATCCAAATGAATATATTATGCTTGTATCAAATTCAAGTGAAAAGAAGACAGCGCTTGCAAGATTTTATAACTATTCGAAACCTTTAAAAAGAATTAACGGAGAACATAAACAAGGAGTATGGAGTGTGCGCCCAAGAAACAAAGAACAAAATTTTGCGTTTGATTTGTTAATGGATCCAAATGTGCCTATTGTTACATTAGTTGGCCAGGCAGGAAGTGGAAAAACATTGATGGCAATTGCCGCTGGCTTAGCGCAAGTTGTTGAAGACCAATCGGCAGTCACATATAGAAGATTAGTAGTATCTAGGCCGATTCAACCAATGGGAAAAGATATTGGATATTTACCAGGAACAATGGAAGAAAAAATGAGCCCTTGGTTAATGCCCATACAAGATAATTTACAATTTTTAATGGGGAATGATAAAGAAACTCTTAAAATGTATACAGATGATGGTACAATAGAAATAGAAGCTTTAACATATATAAGAGGGCGATCTATTGCAAACTCTTTTATTATAATTGATGAAGCTCAAAATTTATCTGCTCACGAGCTTAAGACAATTATTACAAGAGTTGGAGAAAACACCAAAATTGTTTTGACAGGAGATATTGAACAAATTGATAACATTTATGTAGATGAAACATCAAATGGATTAACATATGCAATAGAAAAATTTAAAAGTTACGAATTATCTGGCCATATAACACTTGTTAAAGGTGAACGTTCAAAAGTTGCGACATTGGCAGCAAAAGTACTTTAATTTTTTTATTGACAAACGAATAATGGAGGTATATAATGAAAGAGAATAATGTAGAAGTAAAAGATGATTATAACAATGAAAACCCAGACTTGCTTAAACCACTAGAGCCAGACACGGAAATGAAAGAGTGGCTCATTGAGTATGTTGGCAAAAAAGAACAGCCAGAAAATGGAGAAGTTAATGTTGAAATGATTCTTAAAACAATGGCTAAGGAATTTCCAGAATTTCTTTTACCATTAGCGGAAGAAAACTTTATTAGAGGTTATCAACAAGCTTTATTAGACGTTGAAGAAGGTCAAAAAGCTTGGGAAGAAGAAGCAACAAAAAGATAAAAACAAAATGGACAGTAAATATATCAAAAAATCTCATAATCGAACTTTAAAAGAAAATAAAGAAAAGTCTTTACATGGGAAACTATTTTATATACAAGACCCCCTTCCAAACGATATTGATACAGATTCTGTAATAAAATATGTTGAAAAACAGATTCCTTCTCATTTGATGCACTTTGTTGATTCTATTTATGTGGGGAATTTTGACTTTTTAAATAAAAAAAATATTAATGCATTGTATAAAGATGATGCAATATATGTCACCAATGATCAAACGAACGAAGAAGACATGATAGACGATATTATACATGAAATAGCACACTCAGTAGAAGAGTTAATGAATGAGGAAATTTATTTTGATGGGGAGATCGAAAGAGAATTTATAGGCAAAAGGCAGAGGCTGTGTAGTTTATTAAACTCCGAAGGGTATAATATTCCACCCAGCACTTGCCTTCAGCCAGAATATGATGATAAATTTGATTGGTTTTTATATCAAGAAGTTGGGTATGAAACACTAACAAATATAGTAATGGGTCTTTTTTATTCGCCATATGCTGCAACTTCGTTAAGAGAATATTTTGCAAATGGATTTGAACATTATTTTATTGGGGACAGAAAATATTTAAGCAATATAAGCCCGAAGCTATATAACAAACTTACGGACATGCTTCACTAAAGGAGAAAACAATGGAAAAGAAAAATAAATTTGAAGTTAGTATCGACACAGAAAAAAAATTATTATACGCCGATGTGGTTGTGCGCGCACAACCAGAGTGGAAAGGAATAATATATTATGACACAACAAAAGTGCTCGAAGAACTTAATAAACAAGGATATAATCTTAAACAAAAAGATTGCAAACATCCCAACAAATATGTTTTACGCAGCGACAATGGGAATGGCGATTTCTTTACTGGAAGGTGGGTATTTAGATTTTCAAAGGCGCAAGAAGAGCCTGTTGAAGAAACAAAACCTGCAGTAAAAGAAAAGCCTGCAGTAAAAGAAAAGCCTGCAGTAAAAGAAAAGCCTGCAGTAAAAGAGAAACCCGCCCCAAAAAGTGTGACAACTAAGAAAAAGGCCGCCCCAAAGCCTGCCAAAAAACAAACCACAAAAGAAATTTTAGAAGCATATAACAAAGGAAACAATTAAGAGGCAAATATGGCTCATGTATCTTATTCAGAAATGAAAATTTGGAAAGAATGCCCATGGAAGCATAAACTTACATATTTTGATAAAATTAAAAGTTTTGAAGGAAATGAATACACAGCTTTTGGAACGGCAATTCATTCGACATATGAAAAAGTTTTACTTAAAGAAAATATAAATGAAAAAGAATATTTTCAAAATAAATTTCTAGAAGAGTTGAGGACATTACCAGAAGAAGTTAAAAACAACCTTAATAAAGAACTAGTTGATAAATTAAGAAAACAAGGAGATATTTTAGCTCCTTTATCTATGGATGCTTTGAAAGAATATTTTGGAGACTTTGAAGTTGTTTCCGTAGAAGAAAAATTATATGAACCCATAAAAGCTTCTTTAAAAGAAGAATATAATTTTAAAGGATTCATTGATTTAGTTTTGAAAACTAAAGACGGCAAATATCATGTTATTGATTGGAAAACATGTTCGTGGGGTTGGGATTCTAGAAAAAAAACAGATAAAATGATTACTTATCAATTAACATTTTATAAATATTATTTTGCTTTAAAGCATAATATAGATCCAAAAAATATTGAAACATATTTTGGGCTAGTTAAAAGAACTGCAAAAAATAACAATATTGAACTTTTCAAAGCAACAAGCGGGCCTAAAAAAACTCAAAATGCTATTAATTTTTTAAATAAAGTGCTTTATAATATTGATAAAAGTATTTTTATTAAAAACAGATTATCTTGTCATGGAAGATTTGGCACATGCGAATTTTATAAAACAAAATACTGCACATAAGAGGTATACATGAATAAAAAAATTAAAATTTTAACTTTAAGCGATCACCCATTTTCCCCATCAGGGATTGGCACACAAACAAAATATATTATTGAAGCTATGCTAAAAACTGGAAAATATAGTTTTATTAGTTTGGGCGGCGCCATGAAGCATGAAAATTATGATATAGTGAAAACGCAAGAATGGGGAGACGATTGGGTGATCCAGCCTATTGATGGCTATGGAAATCAAGAAATGGTACGTAGCATACTTCGGCTTGAAAAACCAGATATAGTGTGGTTCATGACTGATCCACGATTTTGGGGCTGGCTTTGGCATATGGAACATGAAATTAGATCTCTTGCTCCAATGGTGTATTATCATGTTTGGGACAATTTTCCTGCGCCAACTTTCAACAAACAATATTATGAATCAAACGATTATATTGCAACTATTTCTAAAGTTACCGATAAAGTTGTTGGTATTGTTGCACCTAGTGTTAAAAAAGAATATATTCCTCACGTTATTGATGAAAATATCTTTAAAAAATACTCTGAAGAAGAAGTTGATGATCTTAAAAGCTCCGGCCTAGTTGAAAAAAACAATTTTATCGGTAATGATGGCGAGAAAAAATTTATATTTTTCTGGAACAACAGAAACGCCCGAAGAAAACAAAGCGGGAGTATAATATTTTGGTTTAAAGACTTCTTGGATAGAGTGGGCCACGATAAAGCCTCACTAATCATGCACACCGATGTAAGAGATAAACACGGTCAAGATTTAGAAGCAATAATAAATGAAATAGGGTTGGTAAATAGCGAAGTAATGTTTTCTACACAAAAGTATCCTCCAGAGGTTTTAGCCAAATTATATAATTTAGCTGATTGCACAATTAATATAGCCGACGCAGAAGGGTTTGGTTTAGCAACATTCGAATCGCTGGCATGCGAGACACCAATAATTGTAACAATGACTGGAGGCCTTCAAGAGCAAGTCACAGACGGAGAAAATTGGTTTGGTATCGGCATCGAACCTTCTTCAAAAGCAATAATTGGATCTCAAGAAATTCCATGGATTTATGAAGATCGTCTTGATGGTAAAGAGGTAGCTGATGCGATGGAAAAAATGTATAATATGACAAAAGAAGAAAGAGAAAAGATGGGCAAAAAAGGCCGCCAACATGTTATTACTGCTTATAATCGCGAAAAAATTATGAAAAAGTGGGACAATCTTTTTACATACATTTATAATGAAATGGGATCATGGGAAAACAGAAAAAATTATAAATCATGGGAATTTAAAGAGGTAATATGAAAAAAGTTTTAGTAAGAGGTCCAGCGTTGACCAGAAGTGGGTATGGTGAACACACTCGTTTTATTTTAAGGTCTTTAAGACAACACGAAGATTTATTTGATATATATATGATTCCTGTTAATTGGGGTAATACTGGTTGGATATACGAAGACACAGAAGAAAGACGCTGGTTAGATTCTATTATAGCAAAAACGGCAGCTTATCAACAACAAACACCGACATCAAATTACGACATGTCGATACAAGTTACAATACCAAATGAGTGGGAGAAAGCGGCACCAGTAAATATTGGAGTTACTGCCGGCATTGAGACAACTCGCGTCGCCCCCGTGTGGATTGAGAAGGGGAATCTTGTCGATCAAATTATCACAATTTCTCAATTTTCAAAATATTCATATGCTAATACGAACTATACAGTAACAAATGATCAAACAGGGCAAATAGTTAATAAGAGTTTTCACTGCACAACTCCAATTGAAGTAGTACACTATCCAGTTAGACAAACTGATGTGAAAGAAATTAACTTAAATTTAACTACAGATTTTAATTTTTTAGTAAATGCACAATGGTCGCCAAGAAAAAACTTAGAGAATACAATATCTTGGTTTATTGAAGAATTTATAGATCAAGAAGTTGGATTAATATTAAAAGTAAATATTGTTAATAACTCCATGATAGATTATCGTGAAACGGAAATGAGAATTAAAAATATAAGTAAAAATTATCCGCAAAAGAAATGCAAAATTTATTTACTTCATGGGGATCTTACTGCAGAGGAAATGAATTCTTTATATTTTCATAATAAAATAAAAGCTTTAATATCTTTAGCGCATGGAGAAGGATTTGGCCTCCCAATATTTGAAGCGGCGTATAACGGATTACCAGTTATTGCACCTGATTGGAGCGGTCATATAGATTATTTATATATACCCGTAAAGGATAAGAAAGGCAAGATTAAAAATAAACCTTATTACGCAAAAGTTGATTATGATTTAGCTCCGGTTCAAAAAGAAGTTGTTTGGAAAAATGTATTGGTGGAAGATTCAATGTGGTGTTATCCCAAACAAGGTTCATATAAAATGAGATTAAGAGAAGTATATAAAGACTATGGCAGGTTTAAATCGCAAGCAGAAAAACTTAAAAAGCATATATGCAATAACTTTACATCAGAAAAACAATACAAAAAAGTTACGGATATAGTAAAATCTTTAATTTCAAACGACGCAGAAGATCAAGAAGTTGATGCTCTATTCACCCAATTAATGGCAGAAAATAATAAATGATCATATTTGTAGCAGATATGTTTGCTAGCCAATATGAGGGCGGCGCCGAATTAACCACGGAAGCAATAATACTAGATAGTTTACTTCCTTGTAATAGGATAAACTCCCAAAGCTCAAATCTACTACATTTGATGGAAAAACATAAAGAAGCCTTTTGGATTTTTGGAAACTTTGCGTTTGTTCCAAAAGACTGTCTATTATATGCTGCCAAACATTTAAATTATAGCGTACTAGAGTATGATTATAAATATTGTGATTTTCGATCACCAGGGAAACATGTTTCTTTAGGTGGAGAGTGCAATTGCCATGATAGTAAAAACGGAAAAATTGTTTCTTTATTTTTATATAATTCAAAAATGACCTGGTGGATGTCACACAAACAAAAGAATAGATATCAAGAAATCTTTCCATTTTTAAAAAAATCTAATAATAAAATATTAAGTTCTGTTTTTTCTGAGAATACATTAAGACATATCAAATCGCTTGATGTTAGCGAAAAAGAAGATAAGTATTTAATATTAAACTCTTCATCATGGATTAAAGGTGTTGAAGACGCTGTAGAATACGCAGAAAAAAATAATTTAAATTATGAATTAGTTTGGGGCCTAGAACACAAAGAACTTCTTAAGAAGCTGGCCAAATCAAAAGGAATAATATTTTTTCCAAAAGCCGGCGACACTTGTCCAAGAATGACCATCGAAGCTAGACTTTTAAACTGTAACCTTATTTTAAACACCAATGTACAACATAAAGATGAAGAATGGTTCTCTAACAAAGAATCAACTTTAGACTATTTGAAACAAAGAACAAGCATTTTTTGGGATGAGATTGAAAAAATTGCAAAAGATTATCTAAATTTGCCAAAAGATACGGCAAACGATAGTCTAACTAAATTTAATATTATTGTTCCTTTTTATAATTGCGAAAAATGGATTAAAAAATGTATAAAAAGCATTAAAAAACAAAAATATAAAAATTTTACTTGTGTACTTATCGACGATGTATCAACCGACAATTCAAAAAATATTGTAAAAGATGAAATATCTGGGGATAATCGATTTAAGCTCATTATAAATAAAACTAAAAAATATGCATTAGCAAACATCGTAGCAGGAATTGATAGCTTAGAGTGCGACGATAACGATGTAAATATTTTGCTTGATGGCGACGATTGGTTTGCATCGTCTAGAACCCTAGACAGGCTTTACAATGCATACGAAGATAATACATTAATGACTTATGGTAGCTATATCTACAATCCAGGTGGACAACAAGGCGTAGAACCATCTAAATACCCAGAAGAAGTTATTAAAACAAATTCTTTCAGAGAAGATCAATGGAGAGCTTCGCACCTAAGAACTTTTAAATATAAGCTATGGAAAAATTTAGATAAAAATGATTTGAAAGACAATAACAAATATTATGAAATGACCTACGATCAGGCAATAATGCTGCCACTTTTAGAAATGGCCTCAGAGCGTTCTAAATATATTCCAGAGGTTTTGCACGTATATAATAAAGAAAATCCCTTGAATATAGATAAAATCAAAGCACAGAAACAATCTGAATTAGCACAAATAATCAGAAATAAGAAACCATACACAAGAATATGAATATACACTTAGAAAACGTTGATTTGCGAAGCACATCTGGGCCAAACCACTTTGCTTCAAAATTGATGAAATACTTAGATACGACTTTTGATATAAATAAAGCCCCGGATGCAAGATTATGTTTTATAGAATCTTATAGAAGTACTTTTGATAATATACCATTATTTCAAAGATTAGACGGCATATATTTCAACACAGCGCAAAATTACAGAATACGGAATACAAACATAAAAAGGACTTATGACGGTGCTGATGGCGCCATTTTTCAATCAAATTTTAATAAGCAGCTTATAACAAAATATTTTGGAGAACATAAAAATTCCATTGTTATACACAATGGCGCTGATATTGAATACATTGATAAAGTGCCCCACTCTTTTAATTCGCGATTAGATAAATATGAAAATGTATGGTGCTGTGCTTCATCTTGGCGCCCACACAAAAGATTGTCGGAGAATATGAATTATTTTTTAGAACACTCTTCTGAAAAAGATTGTTTAGTAATCGCCGGCGAAAAGAACGAAGATATTTTAAAAGATGATAGAATCTTTTATATTGGCAACACAAACATTTTACAACTTATTTCTTTATATAAAAGATCTAAATATTTCATACATTTAGCGTGGCTTGATCACTGTCCAAATGTTGTTGTTGATGCTCGTGCAAGTGGATGTCAAATCATATGTTCTTCTGCAGGTGGAACAAAAGAAATAGCAGGTCCAAACGCCATTATTATTAAAGAAGACGAGTGGGACTTCGAGCCCGTAAAATTATATGAACCACCACCAATGGACTTTACAAAAAAAATAAAAAATAATCATGATAGCGATTATGATATGAGGAAAGTAGCAAAAAAATATGAAGATTTTTTCACTAGCACCAAAAGAAAATTGGATTCTTGATAGAATTGTCAAGGAATGGCGAGAACTTAAACCACAATATCATACAGATAATTTAAACAATGCAAATTTGTTGTGGATTATTAGTCCGTGGCTTTGGAGGAATATACCAGCAAAATTTCTTATTGAAAAGAAAGTTGTAGTTACTATTCACCACGTTGTGCCTGAAAAGTTTAGTAAAGACTCTCTTCGTGAGTTTCTTGTAAGAGACAAATATGTAGATTGTTATCACACTCCTTGTCAAAAAACCAAGGATTTTATTTCTAAAATGACAAAAAAACCAGTAGAGGTTATTGGATATTGGTATAATTCAAAAATATGGAGCCCGACTGACAAATATAAAGCTAGAGAAGAATTAAAAATTCCTGCTGATGCTTATGTTGTTGGAAGCTTTCAGAGGGATACAGAAGGCTCAGACTTAATAAGCCCAAAACTCGAAAAAGGCCCAGATTTATTCGTTGAGACTCTTAAAAAAATTAATAAAGACAATTTATTTGTGTTGTTAGGCGGTTGGAGAAGACAATATATAATTAATCGCCTCGAAGAAGAAAATATTAATTTTCACTTTATAGAGATGGCGCCACTAGAAACATTAAAAGATATGTATGCTTGTTGTGATTTATATATAGTTGCATCGAGAGTAGAGGGAGGTCCACAAGCAATTTTAGAAGCCTCTGCAATGAAAATCCCTATAATATCGAGGGATGTGGGCATGGCTACTGCGGTTTTAAACAAAAATTGTGTGGTAGATATACCTAAAAATATGTATTTTCCAATTAATAATGATATAAATATTTGCTATAATAACGTTAAAAGATATGACATGCACAATCTCGTTGAAGAGTACGCAGGCTTGTTCACAAAAACTATAGGAGAACAAAATGATTAATATATTTAAAGATTTTGATTCTTTAAAAAATTGTAAAGGCGTTTATGTAAACAATAAGGCTAAAAATAATGATTTGTATGATAGAATGTGGGAACTGCAATCAAGAGATTTCCTTGATGACTCTTGGGGAAAATCTCGAATTCAAAAGTTTTTGCGGTTTTCCGGAGGAAATATAAATTTTAAAGATAAAGTAGTTTTAGATGCATGCTCGGGCCTTGGTAGATTTTCTATAGTTGCGGCTGAATTAGGCGCCAAATTTGTGTGCGCAGCAGATGGCTCTTATGTTGGTCCAAAAATGACCCACGAGGCCCTTAAAAATAAAAGAATTCCTTATAGAAAAGAAGAAAATATTTTTTTTAATAATATTATTAATTTAAATAATTTAAAAAACCCTTTAGAGAATTTTTGTTTTTTGCAGACAGATATAGAAGAGATTACAAATGTATTTAATTCAGAACAATTTGATGTGATTATTCATCATATGGCGCTACACCATCAACGCGATTATAAAAAAACATTAAAAGATTTGTCACACTTACTGAAACCAAATGGGTTTTTAATTTTTAATTTTTTTACTGATAACGATGTCCCACAAATCACTTGGGATATAAGAGAAATATTTTTAAATGAAAGTTTAGAAAACACTTATGAGTTTTTAAAAATTATAGGAAAATTATGGCATTATGAAAAAAAACAAAAAAGCTTAAAAGATATGCTTTTGGTTAAAGACACAAAATACTCGAATATGATAAGCGGCCTTAAAAAATTATGTAAAAAATATTCTATAAAAAAAATTGAAGAAGCACTACATTTAGAAGATTGTATAACTCCATATATATGGACTTATGATCCTAGTGAAATTTCTTATTTTGTTCAGAGTATAGGTCTTAAAATAGTTTATTCACATCCAAGTCCTTATACTTTTATTGTTACAAAAATTTCTGGAGAAAAATAATATGAAAATTGGTATTATTGGCGCCGGCATAGTTGGCGCCGCCGTCCATGAAGGATTAAAAAAATTAGGTCATAATATGAGAGTGCATGATATAAAATATGATTCTTCTATTAGAGATGTGCTTGATACTGATATCTGTTTTGTTTGTGTTCCAACTCCATCTAAAGAAAATGGAGAGTGCGACACTGACATTGTTGAAATGGTAGTAGATGATTTAAATGAATATAATTATGAAGGAATTGTTGCTATAAAATCTACAGTTGCTCCTGGAACTATAAATAAATTTTCAAAAACGTATCCAAACTTAGAATTATGCTTTATTCCGGAATTTCTTAGAGAAAGATGTGCAGTTGCAGATTTTATTGATAATCATGATTTGTGTGTTATAGGCACTGATAATTTCTCGACATATGAAATGTTAAAAAATGTACATGGATATTATCCAAAAAAGTTTGTACAACTATCTCCTTTAGAAGCAGAATTTATTAAATATTTCAATAATATTTATAATGCAACTTTGGTAACTTTTGCAAATAGCTTTTATGAAGTATGCAAGGCCGCCGGCGCCGATTATACTAAAATAAAAAACACAATAACACAAAGAAATCATATTAATGATGTTTATTTGAACTGCAATGAAGATTTTAGAGGTTTTGGTGGGCCGTGTTTGCCAAAAGATACAAGAACTATAGCAGCCATGGTAAAAAATTTAAAACTAGATGTAGGATTTTTTGAAATGTTATTAGAAGAAAATTCAAAGTATAAAACAACGGTATTTGAGGGGATGAGAGAGGAGTGATATGAAAATTTCTTTTGGGATCGTTAACTATAACAGACTTTTTTATTTAAAAAGCTGTGCCGAATCTTTAATGGAGTCAGTAAAAGATTATGATGATGAATTAGAATTTATCTGCATTGACGACAATAGTAAAGAAAAGGGTACACAAGAATATTTGCAAACATTAAAAGATCGCGGCTGGACAATTATTAATCAAGAAGAAACCAGATCTAAAGAAAAAAAAGATATTGGAAAAATAAAAGACGTTATCGATGAGTTCTCAGCAGCACTAAATTTGTTTCATCAAACTGCAAGTGGCGAATATATTGTCCCGTTACAAGGAGATACACAATTTATCAGAAAAGGCTGGTTAAATGAATATGTTGACTTCTTAGATTCTCGGGATGATGTTTTTGTTGTAATGCTAGACGCCCAACGTAAAGTTCGTTTAGAAAATGAACAGTACGAAAAACATAAAATGAGTAATTCTATTTTTGCAATACAAAAACATAAAGTTATTCCAGGAGCAGGAGATTGTTTTTATAATAAAGAATGTTTGGATACAATGGGAGGTTGGAAAGTTGATGGAAACATCAATGCTGAAGATCTTTTTTCCACAATGGGGAACGCACATTTTCATGGTCGTAAAAAAGTTTTTGTTCCCTGGTTTCCAGCTTCTGTTGCCATATTTACAGACCCGCGAGGGACTCAAGGCCGCGTGAGAGGAAATGTTAGATATGGATTATATTGGGAAGCACTAAAAGACAATTTATATTATCAATGGGTTGATAAAAAAGATTTTGTATTTCACGATCATAGACCATTTTCTATTGAAGAAATAGCAATCGCAAATGGCGATTGGGAGTTACCAATTGATGAGTGCGGCAACTGGAAGAAGAACCCAATTAATTGGCCTATTGAAACAGAAAATGTATCTTATGAAATAATATCTTAAGGAAAAGGTGTAATAATGAAAATAGCTGGTATATGGTCTGGGCATGATTGTTCATTTTGCGTATTGGAAGATGGAAAACCTCTTGTACATGCAGAATATGAAAGATATATTAGAGAAAAAGAGCCTGCAGGAGATAGTGCACAATTTTTATTTGATGAATATGAAAATTATAACGAGATTCAACATTTTGCGACTTGTTATTCTGTAAAAAAACTAAAAAGCTATGAAGAATCATATCAAAAAATAATGGAGACTGCTGAGAAAAATGGCGGCCATTTACATGTTTATGGGCACCATCAATGCCATGCAGCCAATGCATTTTTTTCTAGTAACCTAGACAACGCCTTAATTGTAACCATCGATGGCGGAGGCTTTGAGTCAAAAGATAATTTCGCAACAGCTTTTACGGTGTGGAAAGGGAAGGGAAACAAAATAGAGCATGTGCACACTTATCCAATTAACTTGGTAAATATTGGAGGAGTTTGGACAAGGTGCACGCGCTATATTTTTAATCTTCAATCTGGTTGGCCCCGAGGACATCAAGCCGGAACAGTCATGGCCATGGCCGCGATGGGAAACCCAGAAAAGTATAAAAACGATTTCTTTAGAATGCTTACTTTCGACCTTGCTGCAGCAACTCATAAGCCCGCAGATCAACCTCGTGGGGCAAACACTGGAAATGACCCTGCACACCCTTACTTAAATAAATGGGCAGAAATAGCAAAAGAAAGCGAACAAGCTAAATTTGATTTAGCCGCAGGTCTTCAAAGAGCCACAGAAGATTATATTAGAGAAATGTTTGAAAGCCTTTTAAATCAGATAGAGGGCATTGAAAATATTTGTCTTTCTGGTGGCGTAAGCTTAAATTCGGTAGCTGTAGGAAAAATGTTTGATTGGTTCCCACAAATAAAAAGTATATATGTAACACCAACTCCTCATGATGGCGGTCTAACAATTGGTGCAGCCCAATATCTTTGGCATCAAGTGCTGGACAATCCACGAATTGAGTGGAAGGACAACTTCACGCCTTATCTTGGTTTTGGATATAACAATGTCGAAGAAGCCTTAAAAAAACAGGATAATATTTTATATGAGAAGTGTACCGACGATAAAGTAGTTGATTTGCTGGATGAACAAAAAATTGTTGCAGTTTTTGGAGGAGGCTCAGAGTCCGGACGAAGAGCTTTGGGGAATAGAAGCATTTTGGCAGATCCTAGAAGTCCTAATATGAAGGACCTCATTAATGAAAAAGTAAAACATAGACAGTGGTTTAGGCCTTTCGCACCATCTATTCTTCGCGAAGAAGTCAAAAATTGGTTCACAAAAGATAAAAATAGTCCATATATGAGCTTTGTTTTGGAGTTCAAAGAAGAGGCAAAAAATAAAGTACCAGCAGTTGTGCATTTAAATGGAACTGCTAGATTGCAGACTGTCACAGAAAATGATAATAAATGGTATTATAATTTTATTAAAAAATGGTATAATAAATCTGGAGTCCCAATTGTTTTGAATACAAGCTTTAATGATAGGGAACCAATTTGTGAAACAGCAGAACATGCACTAGATTGTTTTTTGAGAACAAACATTGACTATCTGTATTTTTATGATGTAAATTTATTAGTGAGGAAAAAATGAAAGTACCACAGTTTATGCCATTCGTTGGGATGGAAGAATATGAAGCAATAAAACAATGTTTTGAAACAAATTGGATAACAGAAGGTCCATTAGCTAAAGAATTTAATCAAAAGTTGTGTGAAAAAATTGGCGTGAAATATGGGGTTTATGCACCAAATGGCACGCTGGCATTGATTTTGGGCTTAAAAGCACTAGGAATAGGCCCGGGCGACGAAGTTATTGTGCCGGATGTTACATTTTTTGCTTCCGCCACTTCTGTCGAATTTTTAGGCGCAAAGCCTGTATTTGTTGATGTTTGTGAAAATTTACAAATTAACGTAGAAGATTGCGACCGCGTTTTAACAGAAAAAACAAAAGCAATCATGCCAGTTCATCTTTTTGGATTTACTTCTAATATGGATCAAGTAATGGCATATGCAAGAAAACATAATTTGCTGGTAATTGAAGATGCAGCCCAAGCGCTTGGTATAAAATGGAAAGGCAAAGGTTGCGGCAGTTTTGGAGATGTTGGTTGTTTTTCTTTTTTCGCAGATAAAACCCTTACAACTGCCGAAGGCGGCTTTGTAACCACAAACAATGAAGAGGTCTATGAGAAGCTTTTGTATCTTAGAAATCAAGGAAGAAGAGGAAGAGGAACTTTTGTTCATCCTCAAGTGGGCTATAATTTCAGAATGACTGATATTCAATGCGCAATTGGTTTAGCTCAAATGAAAAAGTTTGATACCCTAGTAGAAAAGAAAAATTTTATTCATAAAAAGTATACAGAAGCTTTTTCTGAGTTTAAGCATGTTGATATTTATCAACCTCCAGAAGAGGTATGCCCTTACATTCCTTTTAGAGTTATTTTGAAAACTAAAAAAGATGAAGCTGAAGACTTAATGCAACATATGCGAGAAAACGATGTAGAACCAAGAATGTTTTTTTATCCGTTGCACTTACAGCCGGCCTTTGAATATTGGAAGAAAGATCCTCGTTATAATAGAGAGCACTTTCCAGTGGCAGAAAAGTCCTATGATAATGGAATTTGTTTGCCTTCTTTTGTTAATATTAGCGAAGAACAAATTAATTATGTTTGTGAGGTCATAAAAGATTTTTATGTATAAAATAAACAAAGACCTCAAAGAAACAAAATTAATAAATACTTTAGTTTTAAATGACCAAAGAGGTTTTTTATCTCCTCTTACAGATGATATAGATCCTGACTTAATCAATCGAGCGTGTTTTGTTGGAGATTATGGCAGGGGCGTGATACGTGGTGTGCATTATCATAAAAAAGAATGGAAGATATATACTGTTCTTACGGGGGCAGCAAAATTTTTAAGCGTTGATATACCGGAGGATTTAGTTGATAATAACGATGAGCTGGCTATAAAAGAATTTTTAAAAGCAAATCCAAGCTATATTTCAAGTTATGTATTGAGTTATCGTTCACCTAAAGTTTTGGTAATCCCTCCTTATCGTGCGAATGGTTGGATGAGTTTGGAAGAAAATACAAATATAATATTTTTGAGCAATCTTACATACAAAGAAGCGCTATCAGATGACTACAGGTATCACCATTCTATTGTCTCTCAGAAATATTGGGAGGTAAATTAAGTTGAGTTATTCTGGTAATTTTGTAGAATATTACGATAAAATATTTTCAAAAAAACAATATTCACAAGAAGTGGATTATGTTTTTAAAGCATATAATAAACACTCAAAAGCTCCACTTGAATCCATATTAGATTTTGGATGTGGGACAGGAAATCATGCTTCTTATTTATCTGAGAAAACTAATACAAATGTGGTCGGTTATGATTGTTCTTCTGATATGATAAAAATTGCAAAACAAAAATCAATTGAAAATAATTTATGCTTTTTTACTAATACAAAAGAGGATTTAAGTGACAAGAGTTTTGATTTGATGATCAGTATGTTTTATGTGGTTAATCATTTAACCAGCTTTAAACAGTTAAAAGAATTTTTACAGCTAGCCTCTGACAAGCTTAATAAAAATGCACTTCTTATTTTTGATACTTGGAATGGCATTGCTGCAATTAAAGAGCCGCCCTATTCTTCAACCAGAGAGAGATACGCTGATGATAAAAACAAAATAATAACAAAGTGTATTGCCAACACAGACTTATTAAACTCTTTTATAAAAATGAAAAATTATGTAGAAATATTCAAAGACGGAGAACTGGTTAACAGCTTCGACTATGATTTAGACCACGTTTTATGGACTCCTTTTATTTTAAAAGAGTTACTAAATGAATATAATTTTGATGTAGTGGAGATTAATAAATCTTATGATATTGAAAAACAAGCTAGCTTCAAGGATTATAAAATAATGTATGTTTGCAAATATAGAGGTAATAAATGAAAATTTTAATTACTGGTGGTAGTGGTTTCATCGGCGCCTATTTAGCAGATTACGCATTGGAAAACAGCAATATTGTCCATATTTGTGATAATAATCTAAGAGGGGTCAAAGATGCTTTTATAGACGGCTTAATTTCGCGCGGCTCCAAATTTATAAAATGCGATCTCACAAAAATGGATGAAATAATAAAATTAGATAAAGATTATGATATTATTTTTCATTTGGCCGCCATCAATGGAACAGAAAATTTTTATACAATTCCTTATGATGTAATGCGTGTTAATATTTTGTCCACCATGAATTTATTAGAATATTTTAAAGGCTGTCAAACCAAATTTGTTTATTCCTCCTCCTCAGAAACATATTCTTGTACTTTTAAATTTAGAAAAGATCTTATCCCAACCCCAGAAACAGTTGAATTATGTATTGACGATATTTTCAATCCTCGATATTCATATGGTGGGAGCAAAATAACAGGGGAGCTTCTTGTTGCTAATTTTTCTCATCAACATGATTTAGAGTTTCAAATTATTAGATATAATAATATTTATGGCCCACGAATGGGGTTTAAGCATGTCATACCTCAGTTTATTAAAAGAGCATATTTCAAAGAAGACCCATTTAATATATACGGAGCAACTCAAACAAGATCTTTTTGTTATGTCAGTGACGCCGTACGAGCCTCTATGAACCTGGCATTAAGTGATAAAAAAGGAGTATTTAATATTGGCAATGATAAAGAGGAAATGCCAATAATGAATTTAGCTGAAAAAGTAGTTAAATATTTTAATTATAATCCTAAATTTGATATTAAACAACCTCCAGAGGGAAGTGTACAACGTCGTTGCCCAGACTTAACACTTTTAAGAGAAGCTACAGGCTTTAACCCAAAATATAATATAGATGAAGGTCTCAAAAAAACCATTTCATGGTATTCTGAATATTATGGTGCGAATCCAATTCTTGATTCTAAGTTTTTGTAAAGAATGACAAATGAAAATTTATCTTAATAGACAACCGTTAAAAGGGCCATGGGGCGGTGGAAACAAAACAGTGACTAAACTTTCTGAAACATTGGAGAAAACAGGCCATCAAGTTACTTTTCGGTTGGAGGATAATATTGATATGATTTTTTGTTTTGATCCCAGACCAAACAAAAATGGTGAGTGGTACCAACATTTTTTAAATTATAAAAATTCCCGGCCTCGAACAAAAATAATTCAAAGAGTTGGAGATCTTGGGACTCACGGGAAACCGGAATTAACTAATCTTATTAAACAAACAATATTAACATCAGATCATTTAATTTTTCCAAGCGAGTGGGCCAAAGAATATGTTGATTATGGAGGAAAAAATTACAACATTGTTCACAATGGACCATTAAAAATATTTCATAAATATAAAAAAAGCAACAAATTAAATGATACCCTTAATATAATAACCCATCATTGGTCAACAAATCCAAAAAAAGGGTTTGAATATTATAAACTGTTGGATGATCACGTCGCCGAAAATATAAATTTTACTTTTATTGGTAGACTTCCAAAGAATTTTTATTTTAATAATTCTAATCATGTTGACCCAACAGGAGATAATGAGTATTTAGCTAAAGAAATATCAGAAAGTGATATATATTTAACCGCGTCAGAAGAAGAAGCAGGCGCCAATCATGTTTTAGAGGCACTAGCTGCAGGTTTACCTGTTATTTACCACAGCAATGGTGGAAGTATAAATAATTATTGTTGTGAGTATGGATTAGAGTACTCAGATTTTGATGGGTTGTTAAACTCAATAAAAGAAATGAAAGCAAATTATGATAGCTATAAAGAAAAAGCAATGAGTTATACAAGAACAATTGATGATACATTGAAAGAATATGAGAAAATTATTGCAAACATATAATATATTATAAAAACGGGAGAATCAATTTATGGGAATGTCAGATTTTATTGTATTACCACAGCAGAAAGCTTTTATAAACTTTTTGTTAGAAAATGATTATATAGTAAACGATAATGAACAAGTATCTAAGATAGCATATTTGGGGAATTCTAATACAAATGAAACAGTTGCTCATTATAAGCATTTATTTCCAGATGCGCAACATGATTTATATGATATTGTATTGGAAAACTGGAATATTGATGATGAGTGGGAGATTGAAAATTATGATATTGTTGTTTGTCACCGCACAACAATGTATGTTAAAAATATAGATTTTTTTATAAAGCAGTTGAAAGAATGTGTATCTAAGAATGAAAATGTTATATTTGATTTTACTTTATATGCTGGACTATTAGATGACTATGGTTCAACAAGAACGCCTCCTAGCTTAACTGCAAAGTTTGATTTTCGCGATCTGCCGAACACCGTTGATTTTCATAGCGACATACCAGATTGGCAAAATTATTTTAATGCTACAATGACCAATTGTGCTACGGAAGAAACATTTAAAACAAACAACATTAGTGCTAGTGTGATGATTAATAGATTTAATAATTACAAGAAGGATTTGATTACTTACGCGTTTTGGAATAAAAGTGTATAAAGTGAATATTAGCATTGATGATGTTTCTCCACACCCTCGTTCTTCAACGAAAGTATTAAAACGATGTTACAGTTTGATAGAAAAGTTTGAAGATATAAAATTTACCCTTTTTGTACCAATTGCTTATTGGAGAACAATCCGTCATGATATAGCTACAAAAAAACCATTAATATTGTCCGAACATCCTTCATTTTGTGAAGAGTTAAGAAAATTACCAAAACAAAATTTTGAAATTGGCTATCATGGTCTTTTTCACGGAATTCCAGGTAAAACCGATAATGATGAATTTATGACATTAAATTATGAAGAAGCTTGTGAGAAATTTGATTTAATGTTTGATATAGTTGAAAGAGCAAATTTAAAAGAAATATTTAAACCTATTTTTAGGCCACCAGCTTGGCGCATGTCGCCTGATACTTTTAAAGCGTGTAAAGACAAAGGTATTGAAACTTTAGGATTGTACGATGGTCAAGAAGAATATTTAGAAGTATATGCGGGCGAAGATAAAAATTTTGATAAAGTTGTATATGCCAACGTAATGCCACCAGTGCATCCTCTATGTTTATTTGAAAAAACAGAAATTGTTTATCATGCTTGCGAGTGGGATAAAAATTATCTATGTGAGCAGAAGACAAAAGAACTTGGTGACTTTCTACAAAATAATGAAATTCAATTTTGTTATTTAGGGGAATTATAAATTTGGGAGACCAATGAACTTTATCATACCAGAGATGACCTTTTTAAAATATTTCATACCTTTGATTGAAGAAGGTAACAAAATGGGAATAAAGTCTAGTTTATTCTCTTGGAATATAAACAAATATAACAGCATATCTAACAATGTGAAAGAATTTAATAAGCTATTAGAGGCTTATAATTTTAACTTTTATGGCATTAAAGAAATAACAAAGCATCACGGTCCTATTTTTTGTATCGAAGGGGTAGGTTCTAAATATCCAGATAAGAAGAAACAAACGATATTTTCTCTTTCATATGGTACAGATTATGTCGTGATGTTTCATGATTATATTGATAATATTGATTACTCGATATTTCCTAGTAAAGAATATGCAGTTTATGGGAAAACTCTTTCTGATAAAAATTTATATCTTGGGTCTCCAAAATATAGTATAGAACTTGATGCAGACTCTATTTGCAAAAAATACGGTTTAAAAAAAGAGGCTAAAAAAGCTATAATGATATATCCAGATGCACGATATTATCCTGCAAAAGTAAATCTAGATTTTTTGTATACTGCTTTAAAAGAAGAAGGATACGAAATAATTGTTAAAACAAGAGGTAAAAATCCTATTCACAATAAACAATATCGTGGCGATCATTATTTTCTTGATGAATCTTGGCATCCTCACACTTCTATGGAGCTTATGAAAATTGTCGATTTAGTTGTGACTCACGAAAGCTCTTCTGCAATAAAGGAAGCAGTATTTTTCAACAAGCCTTTCTTAGATATGGATGTTCATCTTATAAATAAGCATCGACCAATTGTTAGAGATGTTTTTAGATTTTTTTACGATTATGATTTTTATAAAAAGATTTCCGGAGACATGTCTATTGATGACATAAGAAAAGCTATAAGCGATTTAAAACAAAAAAACTATGATGAACAATTTGCCGATGCAACTAAAAAATATCTTGTAAAAAACGACAATGTATGTCAAAATATAATTAAAACTGCTTACGAACTAGATGGAAAAAAATGAAATTAGGAATTAACGGCTTTGGAAGAATTGGCCGAGCCATATTTAAGATAAATCAAAAGCACAGCTTTTTTAATGTTGTTGGGATTAATGATATAGATAATATAGAAAACATGGCTTATCTGCTAAAATACGATTCAACTTATGGCAGATTTGAAGCGGATATTAAAGAGACTAAATATACTTCCGAATTAAATATAGAAAATATTGAATGGGTCGACGAGGTGGATATTGTTATAGATGCGACAGGTGTATCTGAAAATGTAAAAAAACTAAAGACAATGCTCGATGAGAAAAGGCTGGCCAAAGCAGTAATAACTCATTGTTCTGATGATGTGGACAAAACGATTATTATGGGCGCAAATGAGTCAGAATATGATAAAAAAAACCATAATTTAGTTTCATCTAGCATATGTGACGCCAATGCGGTGGCGCAAGTTTTAAAAATTGTAAACGACAGGTGGAAAATCAAAAATTGTTTTTTTACTACTTTGCATCCCTGGCTTTCTTACCAAAATTTAGTTGACGGAACGGTCTCCTCTGTTTCAAAGCCTGGCAATATTTGGAAAGACTATTCACTAGGACGCTCTGCGGTAAATAACTTAATTCCTAAAAATACAACAGCCGCAAAAGCTGTACTAGAGATTTTACCAGAATTAGAAGGAAAGTTGGATGCAATGTCCTTTAGAGTTCCAACCGATGTAGTGACTTGTTCGGATATAACTATATTTTGTGAAAACGAATTTAATTTAAAGGAAGTGCTAGAAGTTTTTAAAGCTTCACAAAATGATTTCTTAACAGTTAACGAAGAATCTAAAGTCTCTGTTGATTATAAAATGACTGAACACTCAGCAATATTAGACGCTCAGTGGATAAAAGTATTAAATAAAAATACATTAAAGTTAGTAGTTTGGTATGATAATGAGTGGGCATATGCTCGACGCGCACTTGATGTAGCTAGGATGGCGCTAAATGGATAAAGAACAATTTTTAAAGCTCATTACAGAACAAGAAGAAAAAATATTAGCAATTGATTTTGATGGAGTCATACATAGAAGTTCTTTAGGATTTCATGATGGTACTGTATATGATCCTCCAATAAAAGGTTCGGACGAAGCGTTAAAAAAGCTTTCTCAAGATTACACACTGATTGTTTATAGTTGTAAAGCAAATCCAAAACGCCCTCTTATAAATGGTAAAACTGGAAAAGAATTAATTTGGGAATGGTTAGCTGAAAACAATATGGACGAATATATTGAAGATGTATCGTTTGAAAAACCAAATGCTGTATGTTATATTGATGATAAAGCAATAAGATTCAAAAATTGGGAATCTATTTTCAAAGAGGAATTATTAAATAAATGATAGTCGGACTGCAAATTGGAAAAGAAAAAAGCATGGGCTGCCCTGGAAAAAACTATATGAAATTGCTCGGCAGACAATTAAACGAGTATTCTTTAATGGCAGCACATAATTGTAAGCATATAAACAAGTTATATATTTCCACAGATTCGCCTTCAATTAAATCGACTGCACTATCATACAATGCTACAGTGATTAATAGACCACCGGAGTTAGCAACACCAGAATCATTAACTGAAGACGTGTTAACACATGCATATGATTTCATAATAAAAGATCTAGGCGAAGTTCCTGAAATAATTGTTCTTTTGTTTGCCAATACTCCCATGACGGATTGTAATAAACTAACCGAAGCAATTGAAGTGCTAAAGAAAGACGAAACATTAGATTCATGTTTTAGTGTGGTTAAATATAATATGTTTAGCCCAACACGAGCAAGGAAGTTAGAAAACAATATCGTTGATTCCTTTGTAGATTTAAATGTGTTTGATGATGTTTCATCAATAAGAGATAGCCAAGGCGACGTATATTTCGCAGATTTATCAATACAAGTTTTACGACCTGTTTGTTTTGAAGATATTGAAAATGGTAAACTACCTTTTAAGTGGATGGGAAATAAAACATATGGCTTAGAAGTTGACTTCGGCTTTGATATTGATGCTGAATGGCAAATAGCTGTTGCTGAATATTGGCTTAAAAAACACGGCTTTTCTGAAAGCACGACTCCTTATTTGGAATAAAAATGCATAAAAATAATTTTTTGAAAGATAAACTAAACTCTGGAAAAACTGTAATTGGTACATGGTCGGTTATTCCTTCTCCAACGGTTGCTGATGTTCTTACATCTGCTGGTATGGACTTTATTGTAGTCGATGCAGAACACGGCCCAGCATCTTATGAAACAGCACAAAATATGATTAGAGCTTGTGAAGTAAACAGCGCTTCAGCATTATTTAGAGTTGGCGACAATAATGAAAATTTAATATTACGAGCTTTGGAAATAGGCTCTCACGGAGTCATTGTGCCACAAGTTGTAGATTTTAAAAGCGCCAAACAAGTTGCAGAGTGTAGTAGATATTTCCCAGAGGGCAATAGAGGATATTCTCCTTTTACCAGGGCGGGCGGATTTACTGCTGTAGAAAATCATACTAACATAGCAAACAATAAAATTTTGACTTCAATTATTATTGAAGGAGAGGAGGGCATTAATAACTTTAATGAAATATTAGATGTCAAAAATATAGATATAATTTATCTTGGCCCATATGACCTTTCTCAAAGTTTAGGATGCCCAGGAGATATAGAAAATCTAAAGGTATTAAATTTAATAGAAAAGTGCTGCAAACAAGCTGAAAGCAAAAATATTGTCATAGGATCTTTTGTAAAAGATATTAAGTATGCCAAATTTTTAATCAACAATGGCGTTAGACTTTTGGCATATAGAGCAGATTGTGATATGTTATATAATGCTGCAAGAAAGATCACCGATGATATATCTTTTTTATTGGAGTTGGAATGAAAAAAATCGTAGTTACTGATTTTATTACAGAAAGGACAAAAGAGGAGATAGCAGTACTTGATGATCCTTATACTGTTATATTTTTAAATGCAGAAACAGAAGAAGATATCCAGCCCTATATAAAAGATGCAGACGCACTTGTTGTGTGGCATGAAATTCCTATAAGCAACATATCTTTTGACACTATGGAAAAATGTTCTATAATAGTTCGTATGGGCGTTGGATATGACAATATTGATTTATTGCGGGCGAAAAAAGAAAATATTGTAGTTTCTAATATACCAGATTATGGCACGGATGTCGTTGCAGATCATACGATGGCCTTATTATTGAATCTTGTGAGGAATATTAATTCTTATAATGAAAGCGATATTTGGGATCCATTTTTGCCAAAAAGTCTTTTTAGGTTGCGTGGCAAAAATATTGGCTTAATTGGCTTAGGGCGCATTGGCATTGCAGTTGCTTTAAGAGCAAAAGCTTTTGGTTTAAATATACAATATTATGATCCTTATGTTGCTGCTGGAATAGATAAATCATTGGGGGTAGAAAAAGTAGATTTTGATGAGCTTCTTTCAAATAATGATATCATTTCCATACATACTCCTTTAACAGAAGAAACAAAAGAACTAATAGGCAAAGATCAATTTTCTCAAATGAAAGAAAATTGTATCTTAATTAATACAGCAAGAGGTGAGATAATAAGCTTAGACGATCTTTATTGGGCTTTGAAAAACAATAAAATTAAAGCTGCTGGTATGGATGTTTTAGAAATAGAACCTCCTCCCGAAGAACATCCTCTTATTAGCGCTTGGAGAAAAAAGGAGCCTTGGATTAAAAGCAGGTTTTGTATAACACCACATGCGGCCTTTTTTACAGATGAGTCGTTTAGAGAACTAAAAGTTAAAGGATGGAGAACAATTAAAGATTTTTTTGAAAAATCAAAAATACAAAATTGTGTAAACCCATGAGAAAATATATTTTTTTACATAACCCTAAATGTGCAGGATCGACAGTTCATAGTTATTTGCCAAATGAAGATTGGCATAATTTAGATGCAGTTATGTCAAGTAGGGACTATGATATCGACCAAAGAGAGCGAGCCCAAAAATATGGATATCATTGTAAGCCACATCATTATACATTAGAGCAGCACTATAACATGAAAACTTTTAATGAAAAAGATTTTTCAAATGCCTGGAAGTTTACATTTGTTAGAAATCCATTTGATAGGCTTGTTTCTGTTTATCACTATTCACAAGACACATATGGTATTGAGTCTAATATAGCGTTTGACGATTTTGTACAAAAAGTTAAAAAAGCTGTTAATACAAAAGAATATTATAAATGGCTGGGTCGAACACAACCAAATCATATATGTCCTCAATATCTTTATGCATATAATAAAAATAATAAACTTATTCCTGATTATGTTGGCAAACTACAAAATTTTGACATTGATTTACAAAATATATTTGAGCAGCTAAATTTGCCCCTTCCCAGGTCTATAAATAAAACTAATATAACTCCGAAAAGGGATAAATATAAAAAATATTACACTGACGATACAAGAAAGATCATTGAAGAGTTATACGAAAAAGATTTAAACTTGTTTAATTACGAATTTTGAGAGGTTATCATGGGAAGAAGTGATCCATATATATATGACTTTTATAAAGAGCATATTAAGCCACAAGGAGAAGCTGCTTTATTGGGCTTTGTTGATAATAATTGGTTTGATGGGGATTTATATGACCTACAGTTAAATAACTGGAATATAAATGATAGTTGGGAGCTAAAAAAGAAATACGATACTATTATCTGTACTCGTACTGCTTATTTTGCAAAAAACCCAAAAGATTTTATAAAGCGTTGTTATAATAGTCTTAATGATGGAGGAAAATTATATGTTGATTGGGGTTTAGGCGATCATTGGAGGTTTGAAAATTATAAAATAGGATGGGTTAAAGATGGAGAACATGAATATGCCTACGAAGATGATAATTATCTTTGGTCTGGTGTTTGGGATGACTCCTTTTTAAAAGATGAAGAATATAGCTTATTCGAATCAAGGGTAAGACAATATGAATATTTTGACGTTAAAAAAGCCGCTTACGAAGAAATACCAGAAATTTTGCCAATTAAATATATTAAAAAATATTTTGATTTATCATATAATATGAAGGCATTATGGGGCGG
>Ga0209756_1001061_pt1 | contig 25888 bp, 34 predicted proteins | sample ETNvirenome_6_85_FD_184071 | JGI IMG/M metagenome (GOLD analysis project Ga0209756, IMG submission 184071) | Marine viral communities from the Pacific Ocean - ETNP_6_85 (SPAdes) (version 3) | ecosystem: Environmental > Aquatic > Marine > Oceanic | place: Pacific Ocean | collected 2013-06-19 | reverse complement strand
TGAAAAAGACAGATCACTTGAATGCTTCGTCGGAGCCTATGATGTGGCCCCCGAAGACCACATTCGGGTACAAGCGACGATCCAAAAATACATGGACTCCTGTATCTCGAAAACTATTAATCTCCCTTCCACTTCTACACCTGAGGAATTCTCTCAAGCAGCTTTGGATTATGCTCCGTACCTGAAAGGGTTGACGGTGTATAGAGCAGGAGCAAAGGAAGGTGAGCCGTTGGAAGCTATCCCCCTTACTCCAGAAAGCATCGAAGAGCATATGACGGTATTTGCCGAACCTTCCTTGGCTACAGGAGATTCGTGTTCTATGGCAGCGGAGGGTCAATGCTAATGCCTACTTACGAATGGATATGTAGAGAGTGTAAGATTTATTGGGACCGAGAGTGTAGATTAGGTAAAGCTCCTGATAGAACCAGATGCCCAGAGTGTAACAAGTTATCTTCTAGATATTGGCAGCAGCAGGGAGTGGCAGTATCTTTTAAGGATGACGGTAGTGGAAACAAAGGTTCTAATGCTAATGATTTTCATACTGTTAAAAGACGCTATCAAAAACATGCTGAAGATGGATATGATCAGAATTCTGCAAATAATTTCCTTAGACGACAGATTGAAGCGTCTAGAAATTCTCAGGATGATGAGTCTTACCGCTATAGACCAGCAAATTTAAATTACGATAAGATGGCTGAAGACGGATTAGTTACAAAATTATCTGACAAGGAGGCTCTAGCAAAAAAAGAAAGAGCTAAAAAACTGACGGCAGAAGCCTATGATAGAGCAAATGATATGGGCTACAAGGACATTAATAAGACCGAATTAGACATAAGTAAACCCCAGAGACAAGGTTAGAAATGGCATACGAATTTAGTGAAAATATCCAACGAGGTATTTTGTACTTTTTAAAATCTGATAAGGACTTCTACCTACAGATTGTTAACTTGATTAAGCCCGAGTTTTTTGAGTTTCCTTCCCACTCTAAAATATTTACAGCAGTAAAGGATCATTATGAGAAGTATAACAAACTTCCTACGGATGATTTTATTCTACAGGATCTTAAGCCTAAGATTGGAGCAAGAGAAAATGTTTCTGATTATGAAGATGAGATTCTGTATGTAAATAATCTGGATACTTCTACGGTTAGCAACGCTGATTACATGCTGGACCTTGTGGAGGGCTTTGCTAAGAAAGAGGCTATGAAGTCTGCTATCTCTCAAAGCATTTCATTAATTAAAGAAGATAGAGTGGAGGAGGTAGAAGCTCTTGTAAGAAAGGCTCTTCTCACTAATAGAGATGTGGATACGGGCCAGGATTACTTTGATGATTTTGCTGGTAGGTGGGATAGGATCTTCAATAAGAAGAATGAAGTAAAGTATAAAACCATTCTTCCCTCTTTGAATAGGTCATTAGAAGGAGGCTTAGGTAGCAAAGAGTTGGCTATGGTAGTCGCTCCTCCTGGAGTGGGTAAGTCTTTGTTCCTGGTCAATCAGAGTGTTCATTCTTTGATTGAGGGGCGTAAGGTGTTATACATTTCCCTAGAGATGAGTGAAGATAAGATTGCTCAACGCTTTGATTCTATTATGACATTGGTTCCTCAATTCAAACTCAAAGATCCTTCTAGTCAGCTTAATGTTAAAGAGAGGCTTGAACTATTTCAGAAGGAGTTCCCTGGTAGCCAATTGGTTATTAAAGAGTTCCCCACAAGCCAAGCCTCTATCAATACTATTCGCAATCTCCTTGTGCAGCTTAAAAACTATGATGAGTTTGAGCCTGATCTTCTTGTAGTAGACTACCTTGAATTGATGCGCCCCACTAGGGATATTCAGCAAGAGTATCACGCTCAACAGAGAGTGGCAGAGGAACTTAGGGGTATCGCTATGGAAAATAACTTTCTTATTTGGACTGCTACGCAAACTAACCGTCAGGGGAGGATGGTTAAAATTATCACAGATGCAGAGCTAGGAGATTCTTACGGAAAGATTAGAACTTGTGATTTTGCTATATCTCTCAATCAAAGTGAGGAAGAGTTTGATCAAGGCAATATGAGAGCGTATGTTATTAAATCTAGAAATGGAAGACCTAGGTTCACAGTCCCTATGGAAGTGGACTATGGAGTTCTTAGAATGTCAGAGGCAGAAGATACTTTTGAAGGTGGAGAATAAAAAATGGTAGCTAAAAAACCAGAGCATCCAATGGTTTTTTTTACTGGGATTAAGGAGTTTACAATTGTCCAGAGGTCATTGAATAAAGATAATTTATATGGATGTGTAGAGTTTCCTAAGTCTGTATTAACTATTGACCCTACTCAATGCATTGAGGATTACAAAGGTACTCTCCTCCATGAAATTTGCCACATCGGATTTGAGCTATATGGATTGGGGGAGGATGAGGATATGCCTCAACTGGGGAACGAATTTCTGACTACCGTTACTTCCAATATGATTCAGCAATTAGCTACATTAAACAAAGAACTGTTCGAATTTATCTTCGACTAACCTAAATATAGTATGAAAAATACCAAATTAAGTGTGAATTTTCCTGGAAAGGGCTGGGCTTTTGCTTTTCCTACAGATAAAACAAGGGAAGAGCTTGGAATTTCTTATTATAGAATTGGCTTTGAATTTGCTGCCGTAGATCAAAGTGTGACAGATCCAAATAATCGAACAAAACATTCACAGGTAGGCTCGGGTGGAGATTATTTAGCTAGGGATATCTTCGGAAACCTTACAGTAGTGAAGAAAAAGATTTATGATACATTATATCCTTCTCAGCGTTATACACCACCCCCCAAGCCCCCATTGTCCTCAGAAGCTTTAAAAGATCCAAATTTTCTTACTAAAATTGCTGAAGGGACAGCCAACCTTAAGTATAATAGTACTCAGAGATCTACTACTCCAACAACCTCTACATACTAACTATGAATACTTTAATTGAAACTCTCGATGATTTTACTTGGGAGAACTACAAGGACATTAGTGATGCTCTAGTTAACTTTACCGATCATGGAGTAGAAGATGAGATGTTTCGACAAGCATCAATTTACTCCTATTATTATGGTCTGATGAGTAAAGCTAAAAGGATGCTGAATGAATCTAGCGTAGAGATTACTCGATACGCTGCCAATCTCAGAAAAGTATCTAAGAGAGAATCTTCTACGAAGCTTACTGCAAAAGATTTGGATGATATTGTCTTTGGTGACGATTATTATTCTGAATTGCAAAGTAGTGTGGATGAGGCGACCTTCAAATACGAAATGCTCAAGGGATTGGTTCGCGCCCTTGAACAGAAGAAAGATATGTTGCAGCAAGTGTCTGCAAATAAACGCGAAGAAACTAAATTATACAAGTAATACTACTATAATAACTAACTATTAACTAAAGGAAACTAAAATGGCTATCGACCTTAATGCGCTTCGTTTGAAGCACGAACAACTTAACAACCCCGCAGGGGCTTCTAACTCAGACTTCCTCCAGAAGTTCTATCAAATTCCCGAAGGCAGCAATGCCGTGCGTGTTCTTCCTTGGAAGGATGAGGACAAGGAATTTTATGCAGAGACTAAAATTCATAGGGTTACTCAACCCGATGGATCTGTTAGAAATACGCATTGCCGTAAGATACATGGTGAGGCTTGCCCTCTTTGTGATGTGTACTATGCTTTGTGGAAAACTGGTAGGTCAGAGGATGAGGATCTGGCTCGTCAAATTAAGCCTCGCGCTCGTTACTACATGAACATTCTTGATCGGGAGAGTGGTGATGTGAAAATTCTTTCTATTGGAGTGATTCTTTTCAAGAAGATTATTGCTGCCATGTTGGATGAGGATTTTGGTGACATTACTGATCCCGAAACTGGTCACGATTTTAAGATCGTGAAGATCATGGAGGGTCAATGGCCCAAGTATGATCAGTCTCAACCTCGTCCTAAGACTTCGGTTTTGGGTACAAATTCTGAGGTTGCTGGCATCATGGATAGTCTCCACGATATTCATGCCCTCGTTAAACTGGAAGAGTATGAGGATGTGAAGAAGTCTGCTGATACCCTTGTTGGCGTATCGGTTGAAGGTACATCGGCTCCTAAGCCTTCAGAAGAAGTGTCGGACGATGATTACCTCTCTAAAATGCAAAGTTAATTAATTATGAGAGATATTATTATTACCCTATTACTTACTGCTGTACTAGGTGTGGGGTTGGGTTCCTGCGCTGTTCTTGAAAATTTCTTCGGGGAAGGTACAGTATTTACGACTGCGGATCAGCTTGCGGAAGGTCAGGAGGGAGCTATTATTCCCTTCGATCAGCTTCCTGATTCGGTGAAAGCAAAGATCCCAGAAGGGACTTCGCTTGTTATGGCTACCAAAGATCAGTTGAAAGCTGATGCTGCCTATGTTGCTACTGGTCCTATGGACGGTGATGATGTAGGAGGCGCAATTGATGCTGGTTTTGGTATTGCTAAGGCTTTTATTCCTGGGCTCGCTGCGTGGGAGGGTATGGTTACTCTCTTTAGTAAGCGTAAGCGTAAGCACTACGGTAAAGCTCTGAAATCCATTATCCCTACGGATAAGAACATGGATATTGGTGGTGCTGTGGGTAGTCTTGCGTCTGCTCTTGGTATGTCACACTCGTCTGACACTTCAAAAACTGCTTTTGAGGAAGAAGAAGAGTGGGAAGAGGAGGAAGCATAATGGAAATTGTAAAAGAATCCTCCGCATTAGACGGAAAGGTTGAATCTTTTCTCTCAACTCTATTAGAGGGTTATGAGCAGAATATTCAACAAGTGAATGAATTTATTGAGCAGCACGAAACTCAAGTCGAAGGTGCAAAAATGCAGAGAGACGAATGGGTTACTGCGGTTGATGAGCTTAAAGTTCTCCTTGAATTAGAAGGAGAAAACGAAGAAGAAGATTAAGTAGTTACTACAGATCTTCTATGATAGGAAGGCATCTCCTCACTTTATTCATGAGATGCCTTCCTATTTTTATACCATGAGTGATAAACTAAAAATACTTTGTGTCCCAGCGAACGAGGGTGGCTGTGCGTACTATAGAATCATTGCACCCTACCAAAAGCTACAAGAGCTTTACCCTAATGATGTAGAGATTAGATTTGACAAGAATCCGTTGGGGGTGGATGAGAAGAATGGAGCATGGCAACAGGACTGGGATTTTTCAGCCATGAAATGGGCAGACATTATCTTCACTCAAAATCTTTCTAACTTTGGTGGGAACTATACTGCTAGAATTGTTGGGAAGGGAAAAGAGTTTGGGAAGTTTGTGCATTACGATACAGACGATCTTCTGACAGATATTTACAAAGGGCATCGTTTGTATGGGGTGTACCAAGAAAAGGGCTTAGGAGATATAACTAAGTTTATCTATGCCCATTCAGATTTAGTGACGGTAACTCAAAGTAAATTTGCTGAAAGAATAGCTCCCTATTGCCAGCATAAATTAGCTATTATTAAAAATACAGTAGACTATAATCTGCCTTGTTGGAATATGGAAAAGCGTCCTAAACCAAGAAAGAAGTTTTGCAGGTTTGGGTGGGCAGGAGGAATTCATCATGAACAGGACTTAAAATACTTTTCAGGAGTTCCACATTTTGTTAATCAGAGAGTGGGAAGAGAGAATTGTGTTTGGGATTTCTATGGGCACCCACCTCCGCAAACACCGAAGGATGACTGGCAATGGGATGTTTGGAAACGATATAAAGAGATTATCCTAAGAGGTTTTAAGGGAGGAAAGAACTGGAACCTTCACTATGCTTTACAACCAGATAGATACGGAGAGTTTTTTACTAATATGGATGTAGCTTTGGCTCCTCTAGAAATGAATGAGTTTAACGATTCAAAGTCTGAGATTAAAATTGCTGAGTGTGGTCGTTATAAGGTTCCCTTGGTTGCTTCCAATGTGGGGTGTTATGATGAATGGATTGTTAATGGAGAGACTGGATTTTTAGTGGATCCTAAAAAAGGAATTGCTGACTGGGTGAGAATTTTATCTAAAGTAGCTAAAGATCCAGGACTAGTTAAGCGCATGGGTGAAAATCTACATGAGATTACAGAGAAAGAATTCGATATGAATAAAATGGTTGGACAAAGACTTGATCTTTATAGGGAGGCTATGAGTGTCTCAGTCCAGAGTTAAAATACTGAGTGGTTGGTCGATGCCTGGAGGTAGCACCAGCCATCACATATCTCTAACTAATTTACTAAATGATAACGGGATAGACTGCACTTTCTATGGTCCCCATGATTATCATTTAGATAAATGTAAATCTGGATCTATAGGGGTCGAGTTTAGAGATAATATTGCTCCTGGGACAAGAATCCCAATATTAATTGGTAATAAGGATTTAAAGATTGATCCAGATGATGTTGTAATTAGTCACTTCATTCAATTTCCTATAGACCCTGAGGCTGTATATCAAGGAATAGCTAATCCCACCCAGGCTAAAAGACACATTTTGAGTCTACATGAGACTAACATATTTCCTATACGGCATATAAATTTACAGCCTTATGATTTAATTCAGTATGTGAGCCAGCTTCAAAAGGATTGGCACTCTATCGACAAGGCATCTACCATCATACCCCCTGTGGTGGAAAAAGTGAAGATAAACGCTGATTTTTTAGAGGTGAATGGCAAAACTCAGCGAATGTATACAGGGAATGCTGGGGTCATTGGAAGCATAGACAGCCACAAATTACCGCATTTATCCATAGAACGAGCGTTGCAAGATGGGTTTAGGAAAGTCCTTCTTTTTGGTACTATAACAGATAAAGATTATTTTGATAAATATGTAGCCCCCCACATGATGAATGGATCAGCCGCTCTTCTAAATCATGTTGATGACAAATCTGCCATGTATAGCTCTATTGATATTGTTTACCATTCCTCCCTCAGAGAGACCTACGGGCTGGTGGAAGCTGAATGCAGATTAGCGGGTATTCCTTTCAATGGGCCAGGAAATAATCAAGAAATATTAGAAGAAGAGGAGATCTTAAAGAGATGGACCAACATTTTAAAATAATAACACCTGTATACAACGCTCAGGATTGGATAGGTAAGTGTATCCAATCTGTTAAGGATCAGGGTTACACTAATTTTGAGCAAATTATAATTGATGATAATTCCTTGGACTCTACGGTTAGAAAGGCCCAAGAGGCAATTGGAGACGATAAACGATTTAAGTTAGTCTGCAATAAAGAAAGAAGGGGGGTTCCTTTAAATCAAAAAAAGGGTGTAGAGGAGGCCAATGCTTCTAGTGAAGATGTGCTAGTCCACTTGGATGGGGATGATTGGTTTTATGATGCTAGTTCTCTTTCGAAAGTTGCAGCCGTATACAAGAGTACTGATTGTTGGCTTACTTATGGAAGCTATATTGATACGGAGGGGGAGGAGTGCGTTGCACGAAAATACACCAAATCCCCTCGTAAAGCTGTTATAGATGGGTGGCCCTTTTCTCACCTAAGAACCTTTAAGAGACATTTATGGGATTTGCTAGAAGATCATAATTTTAAAGATAGAGAAGGTAACTTTTATACAGCGGCAGCAGATGTGGTTATTTTTGTTCCTATTTTGGAAAAAATAGGTTACGAGCGGGTGGAATTTATTGAGGAGCCCCTCCTAGTATATAATACATCTCATATTAACAGTGAAAACAAGCAAAATTTAAGTGGACAAGTAAAGGCTGCTTTAGATGTTATTCAAAAATAAAATTTGTTTAATTACTCCCCCTTCCCCCTTTTTGTTAGATGAAAGGGTCTTTATGCATATAGGAATCTTAAAGGTAGCTGCTGCTTTAGAAGAGAGGGGATATTCTGTTGATTTTCTAGATTTAGCTGGAGTAGAGAATTGTGAGGAAGTTTTAGATACTTACTTAAACCAAAATCCTCTTATGAAGACTTTTGGTTTAACTGCAACCACTCCTCAAGTACCGTCTGCCTTTAAGATAGCTGAATACCTCAAAGAGTTTTGTTTAGGATCTAAGGTTATTTTAGGAGGAACACATCCTTCCCTTATGCATTCTGCTATGAAGAAGGAGAAAACTCCTGGAAGAGCTACGAAAGACATTCAAGCCTTGTTAGATAATTTTGATGTGCTTGTTGCAGGGGATGGAGAGAAAGCTATCTTTGAGGCTCTTGATTTGGACAAAGGTATAGTAGATGCTGATGTTCCTAAAGGGAATTTATTCTTAACTAATGACGAGTTAGAGGAGCTTCCTTTTCCTGCTCGTCATTTAGTGGATGCTGATTCTTACCATTACAATATCGAGGGAGCTAAAGCTACGAGTTTAATTTGTCAACTAGGTTGTCCTTTCAAGTGTACTTTTTGTGGGGGAAGAAATTCTCCATTTCTGAGAAGAATTAGAACTAGATCATCTGATTCTGTGGTAGCTGAAGTGCGTCATCTCTATGATACTTATGGATTTACTGGTTTTATGTTCTATGATGATGAGTTGAATGTAAGTAAAGAGTGGGAAGCTCTTTTGGAGAAGTTGATTGTCTTACAAAAAGAAGTTAATGTGCAGTTCATGTTTAGAGGCTTTGTAAAGGCTGAACTATTCACGCAGAGGCAAGCTGACCTTATGTACCAAGCTGGGTTCCGATGGCTCCTGACAGGCTTTGAGTCTGGTGACGAGCGTATCCTGACTAATATAGAGAAGAATGCTGATGTAGAGGCTAATACTAGGTGTATGCAGTACGCTAAGAATGCTGGCTTGAAGGTAAAAGCTCTCATGTCTATAGGTCATGCAGGAGAAAGTAAGGAGACTATAGAAAATACAAAGAACTGGTTACTTGAAACTAAACCAGAGGACTTCGATTGCACCATCATAACCACTTATCCAGGCTCTCCATACTTTGATGAGGCTGTTAAGAAGGGAGACCATTATGTTTATACTCAGCCTAGGACTGGTGATATATTATATCAGAAGGATCTAAATTATTTAGAGGAACCTGACTATTATAAAGGAGACCCTGATGGAGGGTATAAATCCTATGTTTGGACTGATCATATTTCTGCCAACGATCTGGTAATAGAAAGAGAGAAGTTAGAAGCCAAGGTTCGCAGTACATTAAATATACCTTTTAATCCTGCTGGGGGCTCCGTAGCTTTTGAGCATAGCATGGGACAAGGAAACCTTCCAAGCAGTATTCTAAGGAGAACCACACCAGTATGAATTGTCTTCACATTTTATTTTCTAAGGATCGCGCCCTCCAACTTAGGGCACAGCTAAATTCAATCAAAGAATTTGTTAGTGGGGATGTAGAGCATGTTGTTTTATATCACCCATCCCCAGAACACGAAGAATCTTATAAACAAATTGTTTCCGAGTTTCCTGAAATTAAGTTTATGAGGCAAACAGACTTCAAGCAAGATGTTGAAGCTTTAATTCATAAATTAGAAGCTCCTTATGTTTTCTTTACTCCTGATGATGGTCTTTTTATTAGAGAGACTAATATTGATACTATGGCTAAACACGAAGTAATTCGTGATTATATTTTTAGCCTTCGTTTAGGCTCTCATCTAACTGAGTCTCATCCTGTAGGAAGGAAAGCTCAACCCCTTCCAGAATTTAAGTCTAATGATAAGGGAAGATTAACTTTTACTTGGGATGGAGAGCTTGATTGGAAATATCCTCTGGCTTTGGATGGACATATTTTTGATAGTAAACAGATTCTGGCTTTTATGTGCATGGTAAACTATCGCACCCCTACCTCTTTGGAAGTTATGCTACAAAATTTTGTTCCTTTAGTTTTCAAAAAAGGAATGTGTGATGAGAAGTCTCATTTTGTGAGCATTCCTTGGAATATAGTAACGGACGAAATGAATAATCTTAATGCTGGTATTAAAACTGATGTATTTCTAAAAGCTTTTAATGAGGGAAAAAATATTAAAGTGGATCATATTTATGGTAGTCTTCCAATCGGGTGCCACCAAGAATATGAGTTGGAGTTTGTTTAATGAATTATCTTGTGCTAGGATCGGAAGGTCAGGTTGGAAAACCTTTATGCAATTATTTGGAGAATAAAGGTCATACAGTTTTTACTTATGATATAGCAGCAGATATTAATCAGGATTTACGACAAGAGCCCTCGTATCATTTAAGAACTTTATTTGAGCAGTGTGATTTTGTTTTCTTCCTAGCTTTTGATGTTGGTGGAAGTCTTTATCTTCAGAGATACGAAAGGAGTTTAGTATTCTTACAAAATAATACCTCCATAATGCAAAATACTTTTGATCTATTAGGTTATTATCAGAAGCCCTTCCTTTTTGCGTCAAGCCAAATGTCTAATATGCTGTACTCTTCTTATGGAGTTTTAAAACAACTAGGAGAGCATTACACTTCTGTTTTAGGAGGGCTTTCAGTTAAATTCTGGAATGTTTATGGACCAGAGGAAGATCCTGAGAAGACTCATGTTATTACTGATTTTGTTAAGATGGGTAAAGAAGGTATGATTAAGTGTAGAACATCAGGGGAGGAGCTACGCCAATTTTTATATGTTGAAGATGCGTGTGAAGCACTTTATAACTTAAGTTGTGCTTATGAGAAACCCACTCCCACCGAACCTCTTCATATAACATCTTTTGAGTGGTCCTCTATAAAGCAGGTAGGAGAGATCCTGGCAGATAAACTAAACTGCTCTCTGTCTTTTGCTACTAAAACTGATGAGGTTCAAAAGGATGCTCGTAATGAGGCTGATGAAAATATTCTGAAGTACTGGAAACCTACAACCGCTTTAGATGAAGGTCTGCAAAAAATTATTAACTACTCTATGAAGGAGACAAAATGAAAACAAACTATAAAGTACGATGGGTTGAATCTGTAGAATATGAATTAGTGGTGGAAGCTGATTCACGCGAAGAGGCTATAAATGAGGTCGCTGCGTTTCACGGGGGGAACCCGAACTCTTTGACAGGGTGGATGGAATGGGAGACTGATTTACTTGCAGTAGAAGCGCGGCTGGAAGGTTCAGAAGGCTTGGCGAGACGAGCCACGCAACCTGTAACCCAGGTGTGGAGGTGTATATTCAAGAAGTCTGATGAAGAAGTATAATTTAGCAGGAAATACATTTACTCATTTAACCAATGGGAATAAGGGATACTCTGTTCATGGAAAATCTTCAAAGCATATCCAATGGGTTCCAGGAGGGCAAGAAGAAACTTTTTATATTGATAGAACTTTAGATGGGGCTCTTCTTGATAGTTTTAGTAAGAAAAAATATGGGTGGCTTCTGGAGTCCAGGTATATTACCCCCGACATTATTGAAAAGGTGAAGCAAAATCATGAACGGTATACTGATTCGTTTGATTTAATTTTTACTCATAATCAAGAACTGTTAGCTCTACATGATAAGTTTCAGTTTGTTCCTGGGTGTGGGTTCTGGATTAAAGAAGCCAAAATGTATCCGAAGAATAAACTTGTCTCTATGATCTCCTCTAATAAAACTATGTGCCCAGGACACATTACTAGACTTAAGTGGGTAGAGGCATTGCGAGACAAAGTAGATCTCTATGGTAGAGGGTTTCAAGAGATTGAAACTAAGGAAGAGGGCTTATGTGATTATATGTTTTCCGTAGCTATTGAGAATGGATGCTATGATACTTACTTTACAGAGAAGCTTTTGGATTGTTTTGCAACTGGCACAATCCCAGTTTATCTTGGAGCCCCAGACATAGGGGACCACTTTAATATGGAGGGCATTATTGTGTTAGAACATCCAGATCAAATAGATGAATTATCAGAAGAATTGTATAATAGCAAATTAGATGCAGCGAAAGATAATTTAGAGAGAGCTAAAGCTATGGAAGTTCCTGAGGATTATATATACGAGAGGTACTTAGCATGAGTATGTTAGGACATTACGCTTCTTTTAAGAAAGGAGAACATAGAGATAATAACCCTGAAGATATTATAGGATTGTTCGATAGGCATAATCTGAAACCTAGAGGATGTATTCATGTAGGAGCGCATGAATGCCCAGAGATGTTTTGTTACGATAAACTTTTTAAGGATAAAGTTGTGTGGGTGGAAGCTAACCCAGAGACCTACACCCACAAAGCAAAACCTGTAGTTGAGGAACATAATCAGCACATTTATAACTTTGCAGCTTATGATAAGGATGATGAAGAATTAACGCTCCACATCCCAGTCCGTGATGATATATCATCCTTGTATTTATCTGAAGAGTTTCCTCATGTTCGAACTGCTCAAGTAAAAACTAAGAAGATGGATACTTTATTTGTAGAAGAAAATTTAGATATTGATAACTTTGATTTTTTAAATATTGATGTTGAGGGGGCTGAACTAAAAGTTTTAGAAGGATTTAAAGATAATTTGGAGAAGATAAATTCTATTTTTATAGAGGTATCTCTTGCCCCTAGATTTTCTGGATCAGAAGCTACTTTAGAAACTATACATAATTACCTTATAGAAAGAGGTTTTGGATTAACAGAAATTTCGTCCTCCATTCAGACATTAGGGTGGGGAGATGCATTTTACATTAGACAATGAAAATCGTTATAGGGCAACCAGGAGCTTTTGGCGATATTTTAGTTTGTGCCCCAATAGCTAAGTATTATGCTAATAAGGGGTATGAAGTATACTGGCCTATTGGAACAGAGCATTTGTCTTTAGTAGAGCAGTTCCCTTATGTAAGAGCTATTCCCCTCCCCTCTATTCAATTAATAAACCACCCAGACCCGAGAGAAGTTTTGTTTAGCTCTAGAATGATGATGAGTAAGAACCTTGCGGATTCTATGGGAGCTACTTACATGGATTTGGGAGATAGACCCCCCACTTCACTTTTAGATAATGAAACAGTAGAAGAGAAGAAGTACAGAATAGCTAAAGTTCCGTTTAAAGAAAAGTATAATTTATCGTGGGTACGCAATACAAAAAAAGAAGACGAGCTATTTGAATTAGTAGCCCGTTCCCCCAATTATGTATTCGCACATTTAGATCAGTCCGATGGAACTGCTAGTAAATTACCGCAAGAAAATAACTCTGATATTGTTAAGTGTGAGCCTGTCAATGGCTATAATATTTTGGACTGGTACAAGGTTATAGTAAAAGCTGAGAATATTTACTGCATAGAGAGCAGTCTCCATTGTTTTATTGATGGATTAGGAGATAGGATCACCTGTGAAAAGTTTCTCTTATCCACTAAGGGAGCTAAGATAACAACTACCTCCCCAACATGGAATAAAAAATATATATGATTGAAACCATACATTTTAGTGGAGAAGAGTACCCTCTTCTTCAAGCAGCAGGAAACGCTTCTCAATTTGCTATCCCCTTCGCAAAACACATTTGTACGGGGGTAGGAGTGGATGTTGGTTTCTGCAAAGACGCATGGAAATTTCCTGACGCAGTAGGAGCAGATATAGAGGATAACTCCAACGAGTATCATGCCCATAATCTACCAGAAAATCTAGATTATATCTATTCTTCTCATTGTTTAGAGCATATCCCTGATTGGGTTGGAACTATTGCGTATTGGGCAACTAAATTAAAATCAAAGGGGGTGTTGTTTCTTTACCTTCCCCATCGTGATCAGAAGTATTGGAGACCGTGGAATAACAGAAAGCATTTACACATCTTAGATGCAGCAATGGTAGCTGAGTGTATGAAGAGTTATGGATTTAAAAATATTTTTTATTCAGAGAGAGATCTGAATCACTCCTTTATAATCGTAGGGGAGCAACGATGAAAAAGGTAGTATTTTCTACATGGTGTACCGATGATTATGTAGATAAAGTTGGATTAGAGGGTCTCAAAAACTCTTTAAATTATTTTCACCCTGATATACCTTTGTTTGTATACGATACGGCACAAACAGAAATATTGAAGAAAAAGTACGGTACTTTACCAGCAAATTTTATGATGCCAGCTACCTGTAGTGATTTGACTGAGGAATACGATATGGTTATTCATATTGATGCAGATTCAACTGTTACGGGTCCTCTTACTGAGTTGTTAGAGAGTGACGCTGAGATTATAGGAGTAAGAAATAATAATTCCTTCGGAAAGGCTGGTTGTCATGGAGCCATTACTATAGGAGATATCCCCGTGTTTGAATTTTTAAATGCGGGGTTAGTGGGAACTAATGGAAGCAAATTTGTTAAAGAGTGGGGAGAAGCATGTAATCAAATTGGGCACCGTTTAGATGGAGGAGAGCAAGATGTTTTAAATATATTATTTCAAAGCAAGCAATACTCCACGAAACTTCTTGATCCTTTAGTAACTAATGTTTCTTACGGCCAATCTAATGTATGGGGAACTGATACTCATTGGGATAGTTGGGAGGAGTTGTATGTAGAGGATGATAAATTAATGCTTTATGATCCCAATACAAAAGTTCCTATGGTTGTGAAGGTGCTGCACCAAGCAGGAGGACCAGCATCCGTTTATCCTATGCGACCGTGGATGGAGTCTTTAGTGTCTGATGAGGTAAAAGAGTACTTTGAAAAGATTACGAAATGAAAGAAGCCATAGAAAATTTTATAGATTCCCTAGAGGAAGATAAACTTCTTAAGTATGCATACAATCAGAAGTGTGAAACTCCTGTATATTATTCAGGACCAGTTTGGGACAAAGAAGAGTTAGTGGCTGCTATTTCTTCGTTGGTGGGAGGACTTTGGCTGGCATCAGGGGAGCAAGTAAGTAAGTTTGAAAACCGATTTTCTAAATCTATAGGGATGAAACACTCTCTCATGGTAAACTCAGGAAGTTCTGCTAATCTTGTTCTATTAGCCGCTGCAAAAAAGGTGTTTGGGTGGGAGGACGAAGATGAAATCATAGTTTCGGTAGTAGGGTTCCCCACAACTGTTTCTCCTATTATCCATAACAATTTAAAGACTGTGTTTGTTGATATAGAAATGGAAAGTTTAAATTTTGACATGAACAAACTTGAGGAGAAAATTACAGATAAGACTAGAGCTATATTTCTTTCTCCTGTTCTGGGTAATCCTGTAGACATGGATGCTTTATGTTCTATGTGTGAAAAGAGGGGAATCTTCCTCCTTCTTGATGGTTGTGATAGTTTAGGAAGTGAATGGGACGGCAAGCCCCTCTCTCAGTACAGCGTAGCCTCCACTTGTTCCTTTTATCCCGCCCACCACATTACTACAGGAGAAGGGGGAATGATTTCGTCTGATAATAAAGAATTGATAGAAACAGCGAGAAGTATTGCTTGGTGGGGGAGAGCTTGTTATTGTGTGGGATCATGCAATTTATTGAAAGATGGTGTTTGCGGAAAAAGATTTTCTCCCTGGCTTGATAATTACGAGGGGGTGGTTGATCATAAATATGTTTTTACCAATATAGGATATAATTTAAAGCCTCTTGATTTTCAAGGAGCTATTGGGTTAGTCCAACTTAAAAAAGCTCCCGAACTTCATGAAAAACGAAGACAAAACAAAGTGAGATTAGAGTCTCTCCTTAAGAAGTACATAAAAGATATTTATATCCCTAATGAGTTAGAGAATGCTCGTACCTCTTGGTTTGGGGTGCCTATCGTATGTAAAAATAAAGAGATAAAGCAACGATTAGTTTCCTTTTTAGAGAGCAATCAAATTCAGACTAGAAATTATTTTGCGGGTAATCTTCTGTTGCACCCAGCCTACGAACACCTGGATGATTTTTCGAAGTACCCACAGGCAAATAAAGTTTTAGATAGGGTATTTTTCTTAGGAACCTCTCCTTCGTATAAAGAAGGAACTTTTACTTACATTGAGGATGTTTTAAAGACATGGGACAAATAAGAGTAGCAGATTACATCGCTAATTTTATTGAGGAGAAGTTAGGAGTAAATCATGTATTTCTTCTTACGGGTGGAGGAAATATGCATCTTACAGATGGGATCTTAAAAAATAAAAATATTACTCCCATCTGTAATCATCATGAACAAGCGTGTGCTATGGGAGCCGTAGGGTACGCCAAGCAGACAGGTAAGATTGGGGTGGTTATGCCCACCACGGGATGTGCAGGAACTAATACTATTACAGGACTACTGGATGCTTGGCAAGACAGTATTCCTTGTTTTTTTATTTCTGGTCAGGTTAATATTAACCAGACTTGTTATAAATCACAAGCAAAGCTGCGAAAATTTGGAACCCAGGAAGCAAATATTTTAGAGGTTATAAAGCCCCTCACCAAATTTTCAGAAATGGTAGATAATCCTAATGATATTAGGTATCTTCTAGAGAAAGCTCATTACTTAAGTATTTCGGGAAGACCTGGACCAGTATGGTTAGATGTTCCTTTGAATGTACAAAGTAGTTTAATTGATGGGGATTCTTTGGAGGGCTATACTCCTGACTCAGCGGAAGAAAGTGTTGAGGTGGACTTTGAATTCTTACATAACTCTAAAAGACCTATAATTTTAGCTGGGAACGGAATAAGATTAGCAAATGCTCAACAGGAGTTTGCTGAAGCAGTGTCCAAGCTAAATATCCCAGTAGTGAGTACTTATTTAGCAACTGATCTGTTAGGAGGAGATAATACCAACTATGTAGGCAGAGTAGGTGTGAAGGGTGATAGAGCAGGAAATTTTGCTTTGCAGAATGCTGATCTTATTCTTGCAATAGGAACTAGTTTAAGCATTCCTTCCATTGGTTATAATTATGACCATTTTGGAAGGGAGGCTAAATTAGTAGTGGTGGATATTGACCCAGAAGAACACCAAAAGGAAACAGTTAGAATAGATAAGTTTGTTAAAGGAGATGCTAAAGAATTTATTACGCATCTAAAAGAAGTGGAGTATACTACTCCTCCAACATGGAATGATATGTGTCAGCGTTGGAAAGATATGTGGAGTTATAATATTTCTTTTAGTGATAGCGATCTTGTAGATTTATATTATTTTACGAAGACATTAGGCACTCTTCTCCCAAAAGAATCATCAGTAGTAGGGGATGCTGGATCAGCATATTATGTCCCATGTCAGAGTCTAAATTTAAAACACCCGCAAAGACTAATTGTTCCTGGGGCACAAGCAGAGATGGGCTTTACGATTCCCGCAGCTATTGGAGCTTATTTTGGTTCTCCTAGTACTACTATCATTGGTATTACAGGGGATGGATCATTCCAGTTTAATGTTCAAGAGCTACAAACTATAAAATATTATAATATCCCAATTAAGCTTTTTGTTTGGAATAATAATGGGTACTTATCTATTAGAAAAACTCAAGACAGATTTTTTAACGGGGATCGTATTGGAACTTGTCCTAAGTCGGGGGTTTCTTTTCCTGACATAGAGAAGATAACAAAAGCATACGGATTGTCTTATGTAAAGATCAATAATTCTGGAGAATGTTTGGATAAGATAAGGTATTGTATTGAGGAGGTCTCTGGTCCTGTTGTGTGTGAGGTTATGTGTGATGAGGAGCAGGAAGTTTTTCCAACTATAAGTGCTATGAAAAAGGAAGATGGATCTATAATAGGAAGACCATTGGAGGATATGGCCCCTCTCCTCCCTAGAGATGAATTTTATGAGAATATGATTATCTCTCCACTATCATGAAAAAAACCATAGTTAGTTTAAAGAAGATGAAAGAGTGTGGAGACCTCATCAGTTGGATTACTGCGTATGATCTCCCCTTTTCTCAAGCTGCTGAAAAAGCTGGTGTGGATATGATCCTTGTTGGCGATTCGGGGGGAATGGTACAGCTTGGTTATGAGACCACAAATCCTGTAACGATGAATGAAATGATAATTCTTTCACAGGCTGTCAGGCGCGGAGCCCCTAACACTTTCATTGTTGGGGATATGCCTCAAGGATCGTATGAAATTAGTAATACGGAAGCCGTAAGAAATGCAATTAGATTTGTTAAAGAGGCTGGAGTGGATGCAGTTAAATTAGAGGGAGGCAGGAGAGTAGCTGATAGAGTTCGTTGTATTGTGGACGCTGGAGTTTCAGTTATTGGGCATTTAGGATTAACCCCACAAAGTAGTGCTTCTTTTGGGGGGTATAGGGTGCAGGGTAAAACTAGAGAAAGTTTTGATGCCACTTTTGAGGATGCAGAAGCCCTTCAAAATGCAGGTATTTGTGCGTTGCTTCTTGAGGCTATGCCAGAAGCTCCTGCTGCTAAAATTTCAAGGGTTTTGGATGTACCTGTTTTAGGAATTGGAGCAGGTAAATCTACGGATGGTCAATTAGTTATAATACATGATCTTATGGGATTTTATCAATCCTTTAGACCTTGGTTTGCTAAGTGTTATATTCCTGAGGTTATTTCTGAATTTACAGAGTACATTTCCTCTTGTAGTGATTTAAGATCGTTAGGGCGCGATGATAGAGCAGATGGTCTTCTCAAATTGGCAGAAGTAGCTATTTCTGCATATATACGAGAAGTTAAGGGTGGTTTGTTTCCGAACGAGGATTACACCTACCCTATTAAGAAGGAAGAGTTAGACGATGTTGCACAATCAAAATACTGGTAAAATTTTAGTTACAGGCGGGGCTGGATTTATAGGATCCTATGTCAGTAAATATTTAATTTCTGCTGGATTTGATGTTATATCTCTAAAGAAATCTTCATGTAATTTACTGGACCCAGAAGAAGTAAATTTATTATTTGAAAACCACAATATTAAAGCAGTAATTCATTGTGCGGCGAAAACAGGATTCAGAGAAGATGAGCAGAGTCTAACAACTTTCTATGACAACATCTTAATGTATGAAAATTTAACAAAGAATACCAACACCTTATTTATTAATTTAGGGTCTGGGGCTGAATTTGATAATTCTGTTGACATAAGCGATTATAGCGAAACTAAATTAGGGGAGCGTATTCCTACAACTCCTTACGGATTTTCTAAATATGTAATAGCAAATAGGGTAGCTCAAAATTGTAATCAAGTAAATTTTAGACTATTTAATATCTTTGGCCCACAGGAGTTAGACAGTAGATTTATTAAGACAGCTATAAAAAATGTAATAAGCAAAGAGCCCATTATAGTTTTTGAAGATATTAAAATGGACTTCTTTTTTGTAGAGGACTTATGCTTCTTACTTATCCACTATCTCACAGAATATGCTACGACAACTAACCCAGGATTACCTAGAGACATAAATGTATGTTATAATGATAAGTATACACTACATGAGGTAGCAACGATTATTAATTCTTTCACTAGTCAGCAGGTTCCCATTTGGACTAAGCACTATAATAAAAATAAGAACAATTATTACGGAGATGGTAGTCTCTTAGCATCCCTCGGCGTTAGTTTTTGTGGACTATCGGCAGGAATCGAGAAAACTTTTAAAACTATAAAAAAATCATGAAAAAAGCAATTGTATGTGGAGCGGGTGGCTTTATCGGAGGTCACATGGTAAAGCGTCTTATAGGAGAAGGCTATAGAGTAGCTGCTGTAGATATTAAGCCTATGAGAGAGTGGGATCAGGTAAGTGAAAAAGCTCTTAATCAAGGAGAGTTTGATCTGCGAAATGCTAACTCTGTTCATAGCCTCCTATTTTATTCTAAAGCAGATGAGTTATATCAATTTGCGGCAGACATGGGAGGAGCAGGGTATATCTTTACTGGAGAGCATGATGCAGATGTTATGCACAACTCTGCTATGATCAATTTGAATATTGCTAAAGCTATAACTAATTGTGGTCAGAAGATTAAGGTGTTCTACTCTTCCTCTGCTTGCATTTATCCTAAGCATAATCAATTAGATCCCGACAATCCCAATTGTGAAGAGGGGTCTGCTTACCCTGCTCACCCTGATTCAGAGTACGGATGGGAGAAACTATTCTCTGAAAGAATGTGGAGATCATATGCTAGAAATTATGGGATGGAAGTACGCATAGCTAGGTTCCACAACATCTTTGGCCCCAATGGAACTTGGGATGGTGGAAAAGAGAAAGCTCCTGCGGCTATGTGTAGGAAAGTTATTCAGGCTCTTGATACTTCTAAAGAGGAGATGAGCGGTACAATGATGGATGAGGCTAGAATTCCCCACAGAAATCCTGTAGTAGAAGTCTGGGGTCCAGGCAATCAAACTAGGTCTTTCCTTTACATTGATGAGTGTTTAGAAGCTGTACGCAGACTGATGGAATCTGAGGTGGAGGAAGTTATTAACATAGGATCTGATGAAATGATTTCTATTAATAACTTGGCCCAGATGGCAGCATACATTAGTGGAAAAGAAATTACTATCAAAAATGTGGATGGACCTGTAGGAGTAGCAGGAAGGAACAGTGATAACACTTTAATAAAAGAGTTATTAGGCTGGGCACCATCTGAGCCTTTGATGGATGGTATGAAAAAAACTTACAAGTGGATTGAAGAACAATATAAAGCGACTCTATAATACACTGTGATGAGTGATTACTACCAATTCGATATGTATCAGGATAAGTCCGAGGAGACAGCGGTGTATCCTAATAAGGGTGACAACCTCTATTACCCTGCACTAGGTCTTGCTGGAGAAGCAGGAGAGGTGTGCGAAAAAGTCAAAAAGATTATGCGGGATAAGGGTGGGGTTTTATCAGAGGAGGATTCTTTAGAGCTTAGTAAAGAGCTTGGAGATGTGCTTTGGTATATCTCTGCTTTGGCTTGTGAAATTAATGTGTCTCTTTCTTCCATAGTTGAAGAGAATTTAGACAAGCTTAGTAGCAGACAAGATAGGGGAAAATTACAAGGATCAGGAGACAATAGGTAATGCCAATTTACGATTATCAATGCTCTGCGTGTGAGACTGTATTTGAAACTTTGCAGGGTATTCAAGAAAATATAGATGATCCTCCTACGCATTGCCCTAAGTGTGATCCCTTTGATCTTAATGAGGGCACCCTCTATAAGTATCATGGCAATATGCGCCCAGCGTTCAACCTTAAAGGTAAGGGTTTCTTTAAACCAGGGTGGAATTAGAACACCCAAAAAGTCAAACCTTCTATAATAGTATATGGATAACGCAGTACTAAAGAGACTTAAAAACGCAGGATTATTGTCAGAGCAAGTGCCCGACATGGGCTTTGTTTCAACAGGCAGTTACGCATTAAACAAAATCATTTCTGGTGATTTCACGAAGGGGATCCCTGTTGGAATGATTACTCAGTTTCATGGTGAGGCATCAACTGCTAAGACAGTTTTTGCTACGCACATTCTGAAGGAGGCGCAAGCAAAAGATTATTACACTATGCTTGTGGATTCAGAGAATGCGTACAACCCCGAGTTCGCTACGCATCTTGGAATTGATCCCAAGAAGCTCATCTACTCCACTCCCGAAACTTTGGAAGAGTGCTTTCAAGTTATAGAAGACACGATTCTGGCTATTAGGGAGACAGATAAGGATACTCCTATTGTGGTTGCGTATGATAGTATTGCTGTATCTCCCTCAAAAGTAGAATATGAGGCAGAGAACTATGAAGGCAACAATATGCAGGGAGCTATTAGAGCTAAGTCTACTGGTGCTTGTTTGAGAAAGATCAATCCCCTTATGCGTAAACATAAAGTTGCGCTCGTCATCATCAACCAGATTAGAAATAAGGTAGGAGTGATGTACGGTAGCCCCGATACAATGGCAGCAGGGGGGAAATCATTAGAGTACTACCTTGGCGTAAATTTAAAGTGTATCTCTAATAAAACCAGCGACCTCATTAAGAACGAGCATAAGAATGTCATAGGAATCCAAGGTAAGGTTCGCAACACAAAAAACAAGTGTTCCATCCCCTTTAGGGAGTGTGAGTTTGAACTTATGTGGGACGAAGGGTTAAACCCTTACGCTGGAATTTTGAAGCAGTTAGAAGCCGAAGCGTTGGTAAGCAGGAGTGGAGCATGGTATACTGTGGAGGGAACGGAGAAAAAGTTTCAATCTAAGGAGTTCCAAGACCTACTTCTAGACCATCAGGAGGAGGGTTTTGAGCCCCTTCGCAAATTTTTTGGCCTTTAGGCTTGCAAAAGATCGCCAGACTTGGTATAATAGGGCAAGCACAAAGGAGCTACAATGACTGACGACAAATTTTACGAAGAACTGTCCAACCTTATTAATGGGGCATTTGATGATGTGTTCGGTCGGAAGACTGGAGATAGAAAGAATCCAAACACTAAGGCTATGGCAAGCAGCCCCGCTGTAGGAGAAATTATGACTGACGATTTAACTGATTTTATTCCCGAAGAGGATCAACCCGAAAGTAACCCTGCATACACTTGTATTGCAGAGTATACTGAACAAACTGGTAAGCGATTCCGCATGACCAAAGAACAGAAGTCCCGCGAACTTTCCCGTGATGAAGCATTTAACGAAACCTTTGGAGGTACAAACTGATGGTTATTAAAAACGAAGAACTACTGCGTTCTTACGCTCCTGCTGCTTTTGCAGAAGCTCCCGAAGATGGACAGGTATCGAGTCGATACTCTTTCCTTCCTACTACTGATATTCTTGAGATCCTTCAAGATGAGGGCTGGACGACTTGGAAAGCCCAGCAGGTAAATCCTCGCAAATGGAGTCGAGGTCATGCCAAGCACATTATTCGTCTTCGCCATGAGGACATGACGCAAGAATCTTTTGGGGTAGGAGACTCCTTCCCTGAGATGCTTCTTATTAACGCCCACAACGGTACTGGGAGCTATACGCTTCAAGGTGGGATCTTCCGTATGATCTGTTCTAATGGAATGGTGATCTCTGAATCGGACTTCGGTAAGATTCATATTCGTCACATTGGGTTTGAGGCGAAGCAGGTTCAGGATGCTTCCCGCAAACTTGTCATGAACTCTTCCCGAATTGCGGAGAAGATTAACGACTGGAAGGAGGTTCAACTCTCTACCCGTTCTCGCGTGGACTTCTTTACGGATGCTGCAAAGATTCGTTTTGAGAATCCTGACGAGGGAGTTGTTCAAGATATGTCTAAGATTCGCAGAGAGGCAGACAGAGGACTTGATCTTTGGTCTACCTTCAATGTGGCTCAGGAGAACCTAATTCGTGGCGGCTTTGTGAATGGCTCGACAGGCAGAAATGTGCGACCCATCACTTCTATCCAGAAAGATGTGAAGTTTAATTCTGAGCTTTGGGATCTTGCTTCACAGTATTCTGTGAGCATGAACTAACTCATTTTCCTTAAATTAGAAGAAAAGTCTCTCTTCACTACCTAAATATAGTGAAGAGAGATTCTTCTTAACATAGATTATAATTATGAAAGGAAAGTACCTATTTCGTGAACCCTTGGCGTTAGATGATTTAGGGCTGTATATTACAGCCGCACAAATGCAATTCTATCTCAATACTAAGGAGGGTAGAAAGCACTTTAGGAAAGGAGATTCTGAGTTTTTCTCCTATTTTGATACCTGTAGAGTTTATAATTTGGTGTACGATATGATGGAAAGCAATCCTGAGTGCGCTAAAATGTATTGGGATGAAAAAACTGAAAGTGTCGCACTATCCTTCCCAGCAACAGGAAAAGTAGCACAAGCATTAGCTACCGTAGGAAGCTCTCTTGGAGATGATTATGATTCTGAGGATTCCTGGGGATCTTTTTCGTAATGGGAAAGACGCATAAAAAGGGAAATGAGGTGCCCTCTAGAATAAAAGGTAAAAGAAAATTTAGAAAATTAGAGAAGGATTATGTTAAACATCTTTCACATAATATAGATATAGAAGATACCTACTCTGATTTAGAAGAGGGGCTTGATGATTTTGAAAAATTTCATAAGCCCAAGAGAAAAAAAGGATAAATTATTAATGGTAACAAACTACATTCCAAAAACTGCTATCTTGGGTCCAACAAGGATTCAGAGAATAGCTAAAAAACTTATAGATGAAGCAGGAGAAGATAGAAAACTTGCTTTAGAAGCCCACAGATTTTTTAGGGCTATGGTGGATGAGAACCCACAGGATGCTGCTGCCAAGAATCTTATGGTGGATACGCTCAAGGTAGCCCAGGCTTCCAAGAATAATGTTGTGAAGATTATCAATCTTATGATTAAGATGGAAGAGACTCCTAAAGATAAGACAAAGGCATCTAAAGGTTCCGAAAATTCTGTTTTTAGTGAGTTGGATAATCTTTTAAATGAATAAGAGACAGAATTACAAAGTAGTTTCTGATGAGCTTAACCTAGTTCTTTTTGTAAAAGGATATAAGTTAGAGGAAGAGCGTAAACTATACAATAGCATTCGCAACAAGATTGAGACTGCTGAAGCTCCTATCAATATAGAAACCTATAAAGAATACATTGTTAAAAAGTTTCTTATTGATTCTGATATATTCATTGAAGGACTCACCGATGATATAGAGGAGAGGAATGAAATTATAGATGCAGCGTATGAAGCTGTTGTAGGTCTTTATCCACCCTTTTCCTTGGAATTTGTCTGCCAAGATTTGAATACGGATGTGTTCTTTTCTGGAGTTAAGGGAAGCATTCTTAGACATATGCAGGACAATGGCAACTTTCCCCATGTTGGAGAGCGTCATCCTATAAATTTATCGTCTATTGAGGATTTAGTGGACTTAGAGAAATATTTAGGTGAGAATATCATTGGGCAACACGAAGCTATATCTTCTCTTATACAATCAATGAAACTTATGGCTTCTGGCCTTGCAAAACACTCTTCTTTCTTATTTGTAGGAAGGACTGGGGTTGGTAAGAGCCAGCTATCCAAGTTGGTTGGAGAGAAATTTAGTGGCAATTTCTATAAGGTTAATTGTGCTGAGTACGCAGGAGGACATGAGTACGCTAAATTGATTGGTGCCCCTCCAGGCTATGTGGGTCATTCCGAAAAGAGTCTTTTAGCAGAGAAAGCAGAGCAGTCTAATCGCTGGGTGTTTCTCTTTGATGAGATTGAGAAGGCTCACCACAAGCTGTATGATTTTCTATTGTCTCTCTTAGATGAAGGAACTTGTACAGATAACATGGGAGTAACTCTGGACTTCTCTGAATCTATTTTTATCTTTACTTCTAACCAAGGTGTGAGTGATATTAAGACTGAGCGTGTAGGATTTAAGGCTGGCGAAGAGGAAGTTACCGAGAAGGTGACGAGTGATATTATCGAGAAGGCTGTAAAGCGTCACTTTAGCCCTGAATTTCTAAATAGGTTAGATGATATTGTACACTTTAATAATCTAACAAAACCACAGATAAGGCAGATTGTATCCTTACAACTAAAAACCATTCCCATAGTTATCACAGACTCCCTCATCAACTTTATTGTGGAAGGAGGATACTCTGCGGAGTATGGGGCTAGAAACATAGCTAGATTTATTAAGAATAATGTTTCTATTCAAATTGCTGATTCTATTTTACACAAATTAGTACCTAAAAAACCTGAAGGATTGTACACCCCGAGGATTGTTAAAGGTAAAGTAAAAATTGTAAATACTAAGAAATATGTGGCTTCTTCCGAGTGAGAACTAGTGGGGAGTAAGGTATAATAGAAGGTCAGGGGGATTCTTTGAGAGATTTTGCCCTTTAGGATTAGCTTGTGGAAACGCAAGCTGTCAGAACACAGATCCTAATTGTAGACCTTGGGGGATTAACTCATTGGTCAGAGTAGTGTTCTTATAAAGCATTAGTACGGAGTTCGATTCTCCGATCCCCCACCAAGGGACGGTAGCCCAATGGCAGAGGCAACAGACTTAAAATCTGTCAAGTGCGGGTTCGAATCCCGCTCGTCCTACCAAACAAGCACCCATAGCATAATTGGATAATGCAACAGACTTCTAATCTGTAGATTTCAGGTTCGAATCCTGATGGGTGTACCAAAGTGAGACTATAATACAACATGAAGAAACTAATGATGGCGATGCTATGTTTGATGGGGGTTATGTCCTCTAGTTTTGCGGGGATTACGATCACCCAAGACGGTACGATTATTGAAAACCAGTATATTTCTGGTCAAGTAAATGTGAAGGCTCACAATGTTATAATTCGTAACTGTGAGC
>Ga0209756_1001055_pt1 | contig 25928 bp, 24 predicted proteins | sample ETNvirenome_6_85_FD_184071 | JGI IMG/M metagenome (GOLD analysis project Ga0209756, IMG submission 184071) | Marine viral communities from the Pacific Ocean - ETNP_6_85 (SPAdes) (version 3) | ecosystem: Environmental > Aquatic > Marine > Oceanic | place: Pacific Ocean | collected 2013-06-19 | reverse complement strand
TGCGACCAAAAATAGTATAAGCATACCCATTGCTCTTAATGAACTCATTTACAAATTCCATGTAGGAGAAAATACCTGGGTACACATTCTTATAGTTATTAATAATCTTTTCGGCTCGCTGCATAGGGATTCCCATAGTTTCCGCTAAGTTGAAAGGTCCTCCCCCATATACAATTAAAAACGATACAGTCTTTGCGATCTGTCGCTCCTGCTTGGTGATGTTCTCCTTATTAAATAGCAACCTTGCGGTATATGTGTGAAGGTCTGCGCCCTGATTGAATGCTGTTTGCATATTACCTTCCTTAGCGATATGAGACAGAACTCTTAGCTCCATCGCTGCGTAGTCGGCTGCAATAAAGACGCTACCCTCTGGGGCTGTGAAAATACTCCTGATGTTCGTCTCGGTCTCCCTGGGAAGCGTGTGAAAGGAAACTCCCATAGCCTTCTTGGCATTGTAAGCAGCACAAGAAAGGCGACCAGTCGAAGTGCCATCAAATCTAAAGTCTACAAAGACCTTGTTGGTTCCGTTGTACTCAATAGCACTGCGCGTACCTTTGATATAAGTCTTGGCAAGTTTCTCAGACTTGCGTAGATCGAGAAGACCTTTTAGAAATCTCTTGGACTCTTGAAGCTGCTCCGTAGTCTTGGATTTCACCACAGACTTACTTACCTTCTTACCTTCATCTCTATGTTGCCACTTACCCACGGGACGCTAACTCCTCATCTATATGTTCCAAAAGTAATTTAAGTGTTGGAGCCGAAACAGAAGGCTTTCCACTCGCTGTCTTGTCAGGAGGGAATAGCTCCATCCCCCCCTCTCTAGTATATAAAACCTCAATAAGATCCTTGTTTGAGGAAAGGTTGTCCGTTTTCTTTACACTCTTACAGGTGTACAGATAGTCCTCCTCGTTCATATTTTTTGTGTTTAACTGTCTCCCTACAGCGTCAAGAACAGAAGGGTCTACATCTAAACCGTTGTACTCCATGTCTGCAAAGGTTTCTAGTGAAGGCATAACAATCTTCTCAATCAATTTAAACATAGGTTGCCCCTCCATCTTTTCACAGATTAGATTAAAGAGTTTGAAAGTAAAATAGGCATCCATCGCATTGCCTTCACAGCAATCAGATAGAGGCATATTGGCCCAGTCAAATTTACTAGGGTTGTCTATAGTGAGCATGGCTATATATAATAGGAGTAATCATGAGAATATTTATTTGCATACTGATGTTAATCGCGCTGTCCAGTTGTGGCACAATCAAACACGCTGTTGGTGGAGCTTTGGGTGGTGGGTTGACCGCAGCCTTCATCCCAGAGCCAGCAGCGGTCGCAGCAGGGGCAGCAGGGGGAGTAGTGGTCACAGAAATGATCTTCCCCTCTGCAAGCCCTACTGCTATTGCAGGACAAGTAATGGCGGGAGGACCAGTTCAAGGCTCTACGGCATCTACGCTGCATGAGACAGGTGGATTAATTAAGACGCTAGGCTACTGGTGGTTAATCCTCTTTGTGTTCCTTCCCCTCTTCAGAAAGAACGGTCGGAACTGGTTTAAGAAATTTGGTCAGATCCATAACACCGTATCCCAAGCAGATATTGATGCAAGGGACGATGAACAGGATGTAATTATGAAGCATAATGAGAGTAGGATTGTTGCTCTAGAAGAAGCACTTAAAGACTCTCAAGCTCGGTCGGAAAGTAAAGCTTAACCAGATCCATCAAGCTCTTAGGAAGGTTCTCATCAATGAAGTGGTGCATGACCTTGGTATCCCATACGTTCTGAGTGTAGATTCCGTAATTGATTAAGAACTTAAGGTCAAACTTAGCGTTGTGGAAAACTTTCTTGCTCTTGGGGTTCTCTAGAATCTTCTTTAGGCTGGACCACACCTTACCATAATTATCAGGGTCTTGGTCTTCTGCGCCTTGTCGAAAGGGGCTATCCTTATGGTCCAAAGGAATGACCCAGTTCTTATCCTGAGAGGAGATTGCTATCGTTTGAATGTCATCGGTTCTAAAGTTGAGTCCAGTAGTCTCAATGTCCAGTGCAAGAGTATCAGAACTGTGCTCTAGCTCTTTCCCTAAAGACACCACATCCTCTACCTTCATTAGTGTTTCGTATGAGAACTTTCCTTCGTGCGTTTTGCCAAGTATGTATTTTTCATACGCATTTCTGACATCCGTTTGGAATAAGTATTTATGTCTAGGCTCTTTAACCACAAAATAAGGATGAAGGATAGGAACAACGATGCAAGAGTGCCCATTAGGAGTGGTGAATTCATAGGATTTTCCTCGTTTATGTGTGATGCCGCTCTTCTTAATGAGCATCTTCATTGCTAAATTCCCACAAGGGAAGACTAACTTAGGCTTTACTTTGTCGATGGTTGCTTCCAGATGGACCCTGCACAGTTTCATATTGTCAGGTGTCATGTCTGCCTCTTTAACAGAAGGGCACTTCACAGACGCAGCACACGCAAAAGCCTCAGGATACGAGGACTTTAGTAGCCTCATGTCTTGCTGGGTGAACGGAAGTAAGCTATTGGGCCTGTCCTTTAAGGTGTCTGAAAGAAACAAAACGGGAGACTCATCTAGCTCCTCATAATCCATGAAGGAATGGCACACCTTGCTCTTCTTTAGAATCGTGCATCCAGAGCATAAGGGGTTGTCCCCGTGTGTCTTGTGACCAGAATATAAATTATCTAACTCAAACATAACTATGATAGGGTATGAAAAATCATTACATCAACAACGAAGACTTTGAAAGCACCATCTTATCATACCAGAAAGAGCCTGAAATTTATGAGGATAAGCTAGTTTCTTTATTTGATTTGTTGATCACCAATATTATTGAATCTTTTAGGTTCAAGGTGGATCCAGATGACGCAAAACAAGAATGCTTCGCCTTGGTCCTCAAGACAGTTAAGAACTTTAAACCAAGAAAAGGAACAGCTTTCAACTATTTTACTACAATAGTAGTAAACAATCTAAAATTAATGTATACTCGGGAGAAGAAGTACAATATTAAGATTGAAAATTACATCGAAAAACGAAAAGATGATTTCATGTAATTTTTAACTGTCTCATTACATGGCTAAGGTAATCATCAGACTCGTAGCGATCTCTCTTTAGCTTAACGAGATGCGGGAGCTTAGTGGTGTTGTAGATTACAAAGCTATGAGGCATGTTAAAACTGTCCACAATATAAAGAGGGTCTCCTTCCTTGTTGGAGGAGTACTTCGCCTTTAACTTTTCCACTAACCTCTGGGAAGGCTTGTCCCATAAGGAGGTAAACAGGATATTTATTCTACCCCTATCTCTTTTCTGCTTCTTGATGATCTTGTTGAGATCATTCTCTTTCTTAAGAAAGTTTAGTTGAAACATTATTTCTTTTCTTTGTATTTCTTGGGAGAATCAGACGCTACATCCTCATTGAGGCGATCAGCGGTCTGCGCTTTGTCTAGAAAATTCTGGGGCTGAATAGGGGAGGTAGCACCAGACACATCAAGCTCTGATTGAATGAGGTCAGCAGTAGAGGCTAACTTCACGTCGCCATCATCACCTTCAATCACAGTAATACCAGAGGAAGCAAGCTCCTCTTGGTTCTCCTTCGCATACTTCTGAACCATCTCTGCAAGCTGTTTGTTCAAAGCCTCGATGCCTGTGACAAAAACAGTCTTTAGGAAATCTGCGTCCGTGATATCCTCGGGCTTACACACCTCAGCAAAGTTCTTGTATGCTATGGCTTCATCTTTCGTTAAATTAATTTGTAATCTCATTCTATTATTTCTCCTTTCGCGGACTTTGATTTTCCATTTGTCCACATCAAGTTTGATTTTAGTTTGGTCAGCGTCCATTGTACTATTATAGTGGGACAGGCATATTATGGAAGACAATTACGACATTTCTGCATTGAAGAAGAAAAAGCGCAAGAACAGTAGGGCTAAGGGGGCTACCTTTGAACGACAGATAGCCAACACCTTTAACGATAGATTCAACACCACAGAATTTTCAAGAAGTCCTGGGTCTGGTGCATTTGCTACCACTCACAATCTCCCAGACTACCTTAAAATTTATGGGGATTTAATCACACCACAGAACTTTAAATACTGTATAGAATGCAAGAAAGGATACAATAACCAAAACTTATATAGTTTATATAATTATAGTAGCGAGTTCTGGGGTTTTTTAGATCAATGTCAAAAAGATTCGGACAAGTGTTACAAAGCTCCTATGGTAATCTTTAAACAGGATAGACAGCCTACACTAGCTATTGTATCTTATTCACCAACTAGTCCCGTTGTTGAGACAGAAAAAACAATACAAATAGTAAAAAAAGAAATAACATATAGAATATACCTGTTTGATGAGCTACTTAAAGAACAAGATTCATTCTGGTTTAACTAAGAAAAGTTTCTAGTAGTTGGATGTGACCTTTAACGTACTCTTCAAAGCTAGAGTTGTTTTGAGGTCTAGCTACCTGCGGAATATCACCTTGGATTCTGGGGTCTTCTAATGTTCTTTTGGATATAAACGTCGAAGTTCTGGTGTCTCTTGTATCACCAGCAGCATCATTGCCCTCTTGTCCTACAGAAAGACATAATCCATCAACGCAGATAGTTACAGAAGCTCCTCCTGCCTTGAACTTAAACGTAGGCTCATCAGAATCGGGATCGTTTTGTGCGTTACAAATCTTATCGAAAAGCTCATTGTGTTTGATGTCCAGCATCTCCCCAGAGTCTGTTACAATTACTTGTGCCAGATTATTAGCATTCGATCCACAAATAAGTGCAGACTTAATCATGTAATCCTGTGCTGCCATCTGTCTCTGTTCAATATCCTCAGGAGTATCGTCTTCACTTCTTGGGACACCTTCGGAATCATTTTTAAGCATGTTATATCTTGCACATCGAGACACTCCTTCCCTTGCATATTCTCTATTGGAGAAGGCATTACTCCCATCCCCTTTGAACTCCTTCAGTACGTTCTCCCCGTTCTCGTTGATAGTAAAGAAAGCCTTACTGATTATGGCATGGGATTGATCCTCAAACGATAGCATAGAAGTAACTTTCTTTGCAAGTTGCTTTAGAACTCCTTCGGGAGTTTGACTTTTTATCTTCCCTTCCCCATCAATGTAAGTCTTGTCCTCTAATAATTGGCTAGTTGCAGCAGAGATCTCAGCCTCTAGGTTTCTGGCATATTCCTGTTGTCTTTCCTCTCTAGGCGTACTCGGACCACCGTACTGTCTAGTCTGCATTGACTGAGCGAACCCTGGCTCGATGTTCTCATCTACAATAAGATCCCCCGTAAGTAGATTTGTCATTCTGGTCTGATTATTAATCTCTCCAAACTTAGTACCTTTAAGTTTTGCCAATCTTTTCAAACCAATAGGAACATGATAGGTTCCGTCTGGTTGTTTCTTACTCACTGAGGATCCAATTGCTTTCGCCTTTGCTCGGGCTACTTTTGGATCAGTATATGTAAACACTAGGTCTGCTCGTTGACCTGTCTTGCTTACCTTTCCCCCTTCTATCACCCCGAAACCTGCACCTTTTGGAGGAGACATAAATTCAATAAAAGGTTGGACAGAATCAATTTCTCGCATGACCCCCTCAAAAAATGCCCCAGGATCTGCCATACTTTCTAGCAGGTCTCTCTGCACACTAAGTTCGTGTGCCAATTCGATGCTTTCCCCCGCATTATTATCCACACGTTCCATAATTTTCTTAAGTATCTTCTTATTTTTCTTGACAGTAGCTAATAGTAGATCCCGCGCCTCGTCCATCTTCTTCTGGTTTCCTTGAGCTATTAAAAGTCTTGTGGAAAAAGCCATGATTGATTCATAGAAAGTTCCTTTAATTGCATTCATAGCTTTCTCATCTTGTTCCACCTCGGGACTTAGTTGAGATAAATCCTCCGTACTGATACCACAGCCCCCATCCTCTTTAGAAGCAGCAATCTTTTTAAGGGCTAGTTTGTGCATGGCATTAGGCTTTCCAATTACGATACCTTCAGTTGTGTCATTCCCATAAAGAAGAAGCTTGCTACCTTGGAACATTCCAATGCGTTGCTTTACTATACTACATTTAAAATCAGTGGCATTATCCAGAAACCCCGTAAGAAATGCGGCAGACCTGGCTGCTTCAGCGACAAGAGCAGCATTCGCCTTACCCCCAGGTTTGGTTGTTCCGTCCTCATCAATAACCCTAACAGTAGTAGCCGTAGCTAGTTTGTACTCTAACCCCATACTTCCCTCACCCGCAGCGAAGTAAGACCAGGATCTTTTACAAAATCTCTTTAGAGTTTCAACAGAGTCATTTGCTATACAAAAATCATCTACCATTTTTTTGGATGCCATCATAGCCCGAAGAGCCTCAGGATTTTCAACACCCTCTTGTTTAAAGAACCCTCCAATCTCTCTAAGCGCGGCTATTCTTTTAGCCTCTTCCTCTGCTGCTTTGTCAGCGTCCAAAGCATCAGCAGCGCCAATCGCTTTATTTGCAGCATCTTCACCCCCTGTATCAGCGTCCGCAACAAATTTACCTACGAATAGTTGAAATCTTTTTGGATTTGCTTGAAGCGCGGGAGAAATACTGACCGATGTTCCATTAATTATGCCCACTTCTCCGTTGAAGTTACCAGATTGAGCTTTGATTACTTTGAGGGGTTCTGCTTTTTCAACTTCCTGAGGATCATCACCTCCATCAACAGAGGGCTTCGCCGCAAAATCTTCAGGAGCGACTCGCGTTGTCTGTGTCTTAGCAGGAACAGCATCCGATTTCGAGGGTGGCCCCATATAAAATTGAATAGGCACACCTATCCCTGTTTTAAGAGTAATTTTTTTAGCGTTAGTACCTTTCTGAATCTCAGCCAGGTGGGTAGTCATAAAGGATTGAGCCAATGAAGCACCGTCAGATTGTTGCTCCTGATTAACCGAGAGCTTGTCCTCAGAGTCTTCTTCTTTTTTATCCGACTTCTTCTTATTATCCTTGTCATCGGCCTCTGAGATATACCTCAGCTTAAAGGTTCTTTTCTTAAGTTTGTCGTAACTATCCAGCAGTTCAGAGAAGTAGTCCATATTACATTATAGATGATTGGAATAAGGCCCAGTCCGTGGGTGTCGTAGACTGGGCCTTTTTTAAAACTTTAATTACGAGAGATCAATCAGGGTTGGCGTAGTCATAAGAGTTCATGAAATCATACTTGAATGAAACAACGACCGTGTGGAAATCATTTGTGGCATAATTGAACTCTGCCGCAGACCACTTACTAGGATACACTCCGTATAGTTCAATTGTGGAGTGAGGTGTCATAGTGTTATCAAGCATGATGACCTCTACCTTGTCAGCTTTAAAAGTAGACCCCGCTCCTCCCCCAGGCTGAGAACTCTTCGTCATTTCGCCAGTGATAGGATCATAGGTATGCTTGAAGAACTTCCACAGATCGGAAGCAGTCTCACGAAGATAGAGATTGTCGAATGTAACTACGAGTTCCCCTGGTTTATTTTTACCTGGGTAGAAGACCTGATCGTTAACTCTGTTAATAGGGATAGCTTCATTAGCAAACTCAATCCCGCTTATTTTCTTAGCAGCGAGAGTGAGATCACTTTGGTTTGTTATGTCTGCGGGAAGACCAAAAAAGTGAACCTCGAACTGGTATGCTCTTACTGAATCTAAATCAGTAGAGATGGTAGGAAGACCTTGCCCTGGGGTAAAGTTCCTGTCGTATTTATTTTTGTAATATGATGTTGTCATTATTATTTATTCTCCTAGAGATTGCCGAGATCGGCTGCTTGATTGGTGAGGTTGATTTCAAAGATAAGAACCTCAGCGGTCTTCGTAGGCTTGATGATAACCTTAGTCCACATTTCGCCTCGGTCAATTCTTACTGAGGTGTTAGTCGTTTCGTCACAAACAACTCGGAACTCGCTGATTCCTCTACGTCTACGGATATCGTCAAGGAAGGGGTTGATCCTTCCTTCTATTTGTGACCAAGTGAAAGTATCATTTGGTTCGAAGACGTAGCTCTGACAAGAGTTAACAATAACCTTTCTGACATAGATCATCAACCTTCGAACATTAATCCTATCCAGCGCAGTTGCCTCCCTTTGAGAAGTTCTTTGACCGAAGATTGTAATACCTTGTTGAGGGAAATTGACAATCGGGTTGATGCAGTTTCCACCACTGTAAAGGCTGTCTCTGTCGCCTTGGTTGAGTTTAACTTCAACCTCCGTAGGCTTGGAGAGCTTACCTCTTTGGAATCCAGCAGGAGCGAACCAGCTATCAGCCACAGCATCGGTGTAAGCAAACTGTCGAGCGGCAAAGATTGACGGATCATACCATCTATCCTTTCCATCGAAGGTGCTGAATACTTTGACCCAAGGCCAGTGAACCGCAGCGTATGAGTTATTGATCGCAGAGCTTCTGGAACCAGCGGTGCTTGTTGATTGTCCGTTAGTCCAAGCAATAGCGTCACTCACCGTTCCGATACCGTAAGGAGGAGAGACAAGAGCCATAAAGTTCTGGCTCGTAGAGGCCAGCGAAATTAAGCTATCCTGAACAGTTTGAGTTTGAACTCCAGGAACAAGAGCGATACCAACATTCAATACAGGATCATCAAGAACCTGCATACCTGTCTTGGGCTCAACAGAGGCGTTTCCAATGAGTGCATTTGCAGGAGCATCCCCTGTTCCTACACCATTGTTTCCACCTGCTAAAGAAGTGGCAGTAGATTGAAGAAGTTTATTCCAAATTCCTCCGTTAGTAACCACTAGATTATTTGCAACAGCAGTTCCTGTTCCTGTTGGATTAGTGACTGGATTTAGGAACTGAGTAGTCATCTCCAGTCCTGTGGTTCCTGCCATAGTTGCCATGTTAGTGAACCAAGTTGTTCCAGCAACAGCAGTCGTAGGCTGGTCATCAACAATAATATTACCTTTGATAATATCGGAGGTAAGGTTAGTGGCTCCTGTGTTAATTACATTCTCAATCCACGCACCAGAACCAACTAGACTTACTTTGAAAGTTTCTTGGGCTGTGCCGTCTTGATTGATAGCTACGCTCAAATTCTGTCCACCCAACGGGCTTACCGTCACAGAGTTACCACTAACGGTTCCATCTGTTCTAGTTCCAGCATCATAACCTGCTCCAGGGTAGAGTGATTCCACTTCATAAGCAACCGAATTTGTGCCTGTTGCCATATAAGAAGCTCCATAAACTCTAACCGCTGAAGCAAGAAGACCTGAGACTCCATAGTCAGCCTCGGCATTCAGAGTAGAGGAAACAGCAACCAGAGCCGAGACACCGTTGTCAGGATCGTATGAGGTTCCACTGCAAGCTGAAATGCCCAAAGAGGCTCCTGACCCAGCGAAGCTACCAACAATAGCTCCCGAAAGGTTAAGACCCGCTGTTAAAGATCCAGGCCCCACAACCACTCCCACCTTATCGGAGTCTAAGTCTCCACCGATAATTTGTTTAAGTGCTGCTGCCTGACTAGTTGTTGAAGTGCCTTCAGGAACGGAGAAATCTCGTCCTGCACTATTATTATCAGTAAACTGAGCCGTTCCATCGTTGTCATAAGATTGAATACGGAAAGTAATTGCTCCACCGAACTGAGAGCTACCAGTAGTTGTGGATCTCTTAACCCCCCACCCATTCAGTGCCATATCCGCAGCGGTAGTAGCGCCTGAAACAATAACAGCAGGGCAGACCCCCATACTCATGGTAGCCGAAGCATCAGTAGCGGTAGTGGAATCAGAGGCTCTAATAAAGTAAAGCTGATTAGTAGTCTCTAAGATCTCTAATGCTCCTTCAAGAGCTTGCCCAGTAAGAGACTCAGTAGGTTCTCCAAATGTGCGAAGAAGCTGATTCTGGCTTGTAATTAAGGTAGCCTTGTTCGTCGGGCCTTTAGGCGCAAAGCCAACAATCCCCACCACTGAAGTGTTGATTGATGGGGTGTATTCTGAAATATCTTTTTCAATGGTGTAGACACCAGGGCTTACATAATTTGCCATAATTTATTCTCCTAAGCGTTTGAAATCTTAAAAATTTTCCGTCTGTGTAATGTTTGGATTTGTTCTGTCACATAAGTTTCAGGAACCATGATACTTTCTCCTGGCTGCATCCACTTCTCCTTACAACCCTTCTCCGTATTAAAATAAATGGTAAAGGCTTGTAGGCTGTCGTTTTTGATTAACTTCATAACTAATTCACTCCTTATTATCTACCCACTCAAGGGTATTTTTTTGATAACTTTTTTTATCCAGCAAACACATTAGTACTAACGCCTGTCATTTTTGCTGCTGCGTGGGCATTATCCCCATGTGAAGCAATGCTATCTTGCATTACCGATACCAAGGCTCCTTCGCAAAACACGGTCCCTGCTCCAGGACCCAGATCCAGCCCTCCTGCAATATCTACTCCGACTCTAGAAACTCCCAGACCATTTGCGAAAACCGTAGTGCTGCCTGTGATCGCATGACCACAAGAAGCCAAATCTCCCGACTTAACAACTGCAGCCATCAGGAAGTCTCCACTTTGAATTGAGTTATTTTTCCTGTAGAAGTAATAAGGAACTTAGGACTAGGAATATAAGTTCTGAGTATAAGGCTTAGACTCTTCTTAAGAACCCTATCCTCTTTGTCCGAGGCTGTAACAGGAGTGACATCATCTTCAGAAAAAATGAATGATTTAGCTAGAGTAGAAAACTTAGTAGGAACCTGCATCTCAGGATTAAATTTCAGTCTAACCTGCTCTAAGATTTGGTCCATATCAGCCATGTACTTACACCAAATGTTTAGTTGGTAATTTACATTCACAGGACGAGGGGCTAAACTCAATACTCTGTAAGCTCTTTCCTTGTCAGCGTCCCACCACTTCTCATTAATGAGAACACTCTCGTTCCTTCTACGCTCATCATCATTATCCGAAGTAGTTTGGGAAATAGATAGGATTGGAAGGATGATATTGTTTTCTTGTTTCAACTTAGCAACCGCTCGTTCCGCGTTTGCATGAATACATTGTATCCCTACAAACTTTTCTTCTGAGTTGATGTAACCAACATCATTGAAGGAGGCTATCATTCCCCGAAGAGAATCCTTGTACACATGGGATATAGTATTCTGAGCCTGTGTTAACCTATAGATCTCTTTACGAATCCAACCTTCTCGGGTAGGATAGCTTCGACTCTGGCTAGGGTAAGACGCTGCATTCCAATTAACGTCAAGCCCAGTAGTGGTAAAAGAAACATTTGGTGAACTTCCCCCTGCTGACCACGGGGGGCCTTCTAGAGTAATAATACTCCCACCAGCGGTCCACCCATACTCTCCCGCATAATTTCCATTGCGAGTGACTGCGGTTAAACCTGCTGAGGAAACGGGAAAATGAAAATAAGGGTATGCTCCATCTCCGTAATAAGTAGGGTTTCCAGATAAGCCTACTTGCCAGGATAAGTTTGCGTCTACCGTAGCTGATGCAGCAATTGTTACACGGACTTGATCACCTTTTTTAATGTTTGCTAGATGATTGTACCAAGAAATACCTGATATATCTTTAACAGTAACAACCATTCCTGAAACCGCTGTAATAGGATTACCGTTGTGATCAGTATCAGTAGTATAATTACTATTTAAGGCGATCCAACCATCAGAGGTTGGAGTCATTAGACCTTGATAACTCTGCCAATGTCCTATACTAGAAAGCATCTTTCGCTCCAGCGTACCCACCAAGCTCTTCACTCACTTCCGTAAGAGGAGTGTCTTGGACATCAGGCGCATCACGAAGAAGCCTTGCAGAGCAAACTAGGTGGTATACACCGTATGCCTCAAAGCCATCCTCAACAACCTCAAAGATCTCATACATTTGGTTCTGGAACTGGGGCTTAATAACGTCTCCAGGAATTACAGAACGATGTAATTTCCTCTCAATGTAGCTTTTATTAAACGTAAACAACTGATCGTTTGTTAGCTCAAGACCAAATTGAGTAAGCTCTTCACTCATCGAAATAGGATCATAATGACCATGAACAATAATAGGTGCTTTAGCAACAGGTTTATCTCTAGCTTCCATGTACACAGGATCAAAATCTTCTGTCTGATAGTACTTATAAAAGAACATTTTTGATCCTGCTAGACGGATCATCTCGTCATCCACCAAATTAAACATATTTATATCAGGATTGGTCTGATCAAATAAGCTTAGAATGCTATCCTCGCCATCCAGATCGGGTAGCTCAGGTAGTTCTGTGGATACCTTGTAGTTCTTTCGGTTCAATTAATTATTCCTGGCTCAGGTTTTTCTGGGTGTTGTGGCTCCGAGTCCTGACTTAGAGGTGCCGTGACCTCTTCCTGTCGGCCTCTTTCCAGCGTCTCGCGCCTTCTTCTGTGCAAGAAGGTGTCCAGCATCAGGGTTCGCCCCAGGAACTTTAGCCTGAGTCCGTGCCGCTTCATCACTTACATCTGCCTGAACTTCCGTATCAACTGTTTTGCTAGAGGCTACTTCCGAAGCTGAAGTGCCCTTATATTTTTTCTGAACTGGAGAAAGTTTTCGACCTGCAACTTCATAAAGGATTCTTCCAATTCTGTGGTACTCTGTGTGAGATACAACAACCCCTGCTGCGTCATCTGCTGCCTTTGTTTTTTTTGATCTCTTTGAACCTGAAGGGCTTCTCTTAGGCTCATTTGATTTGCTTGTATCGTGAGGACCACCTCGACCATAAGCAGCAAACCTCGCTGTTGCCTTTCTATCCTCATCAGAAACTGGAGCGGTGTTTGGTCCACCCGTGGCTTCCATTAATTTTCTAACATAAGCGTTAGCATATCGTGTGTTGTCTTCCATAGTTTCATCCTCAGGCGAAAGCCTTTCTTTTGCTGTTGATAGGGTACGTTTTACTGCCTTCTTAGCTCCCTTCTTAGCTGCGCCTTTTGCAGCCCTTCCGCCAGCCTCTACAGCCTTTTTAGTTAGGGTTTCTGCAGCCTTAGTCGCGCCTCGTCCAAAAGTAGTAGCCGCTGTCCTGAGTGCTGCTGCGATTGCAGGAAGAACTTCATCAATTCTTTCTTTGTTCCATTGTTTATCCATAGTTTTAATATCCTTTTCGTACATTGCGTGATCCTGATCACCTTGTTGCTGTAACTCTTGAGACTTCTTGTTAGCGTCATTGCCAACAGGAACTCCCTCGTCACCTGCTGCATTTGCACCAGTTGTTTTATTTCCACCCGCAGTAAGAGAAAGCTTCTTAGCTCTCCTAGGCTTGGGGTTTAAAGGCTTCAAAGCCTTTTTCTGAGCGTCCATTTGAGTCTGACTAAAGCTTTGAGCTTCAGGAAGTCTTCCTTTAGGCCCAGAAGTGTGCTTTTTAAGTAGCTCTGCCTGCTTTGATTTAACGCCAGTTAAATTAAGTCTTCCACCACCTATGGTAGTACTAGTGCCTGTCTTACCCTTAGTTACATAATCACCACCCTCTGCCCCACGCACTCGCTTGGGAGCTTGTCTTTCGACAAGACTTCTAAGAGACTCTTTAAGTTTCTTTTTATACTTCTTGGGAGGATCTTCTTTCATCCACCTACCATGCTTAAAATCATCAGAAGCATTGTCATCAGTAGGTGAGTCATACCCTCTCGTATCATCTGCTTTAGGAGTTCTATATCCTTCTCTTTTCTCTTCTTTCTCCCAACAATCATCTTGAGAATCTTTAAGTTTCTTAGCGGGTTTTCCTGGTCCTGGTTTTACGACCTTAGAGGCAATAGCTTCCTTAAGCTTCTTACCCGAAGCATACCCTTGATTAGTAGAAGATTGGCAGATAGCGATAGCTGCACCTTCATCCTTGGACCTCTTTACTTTATCAACACATCGACTAACTCTTGTTCCTTTTGGCATAATTAAAACATGGTGAACACTGGTGGTTCTTCAATTTCTGAGAGAAGCTCTTCCTTTAGCTTATCCTTTTCCAACTCACTTGACTGCAACAAAGCAGTTCCGTTTAATACTGCGCCTCCTCCAGGGGATGGCAGTGTTCCATACTTTCCTCTAACCTCACCCAAAATTCCTTTAGCACACGCAACAGCATATCTTTGAATCCAATTTTTATAATAGGGATGCATTGTAGCCGTGTCTAATCCTCTGTAAACCAAAATAACAGGCTGTCCATTTGTAACAGGCACAGGATACAACTGAAGGACATTCCCATTAAGAAGATCCCAAGAACCGTCTTGGCTTAACACCTTCCTCATTGTCTCTAGGTGTTGCTGCATGAGATAAAAATCTGATATATTAAAGTTACTGAATAGGAAGTTGTCTTGGAAGTATTTGATAAAGAAATCAAACTCCAAACTGCCTGCCATATTCTGGATGCTAAGTAAAGATTTTTTATAAGCTACATAAGATAAGTTATTTGCTATCTGTAGAGGGAGAACATATTGGTTTGCTCCTGCTTGGCATTCAAAGGCAGCAATTTGATTACACCAGAAAGGAGCGTGATAATCTAATTGAGTGATGGCTTCATCAATTACTGTCTTTATTTGAAAGCTCGTTAACTCTACCCGAACAACGGGATGCCCCAAGCGAGCAAGAATAAAATCGTGAATTGTTTTCTCAAACTCAGTAAGCTCAATAGGATCTCCTAGGGTTCCAACATTGAGTTTGGAACCATCAATAGCAGTAGAGAAAAGCTTAGTATCACTTAGCTGATTCCCTCCATACTGTCCAAAGCTATCTCCATAGCTAAGTATTCTAGGATTAATCTTTACCATTTATCTGTTCCTTAGTGGTTTTTTTAGGAGGTCTTCCTATCTTTTTCGTTGGTAGCGGCTTACTTATAATTTCTAGGTTACGAGAGGTTACTAAAGTACAGGACTCAAATAACTCTCCAGGTCTAATCTCTATTACTTCCCCATCAATGTGAAGAAGCATGTTCCATCTACATTTGCTTCTATATTTATACATAATCCCTCTAGTGTATATAGGAAAGAGAAGAGGGTCAGAGGACAAAATTCCTCTGACCCTCTTGTTTATTTACTTTCTAAGTTAACTTAGGCAGTAGTATCCGTACCTAAGACACTGTTGTTTCTAGCGAAAGGCTGGAAGAGGAAGTTGCTGGTCGCACCGACGAGGCGAATGATTCTATAGAATCGGTTCATCGGTTCGATCTGCACCTTACCGTAACGAGTCAAGATTCCTTTCCTAGGCTGGAAGGACTCGGGATCCGTAATGGTCGGCAACTGCTGCAGCGGAATGTACGGGGCATAAATATAACCCGAATCCATTGCGTTCGCACCTTTGTAGCCCATCATGATTTCATCAGTCGGGTACATCGGATCAACGTACAGGTCGTAGCGACCCATAAACTTACCCTTATACTCGATTGAGTTCCTACCAATGTTGGTGGGACCATCAGGGGACTGGATGCCTCCTTCAAGCTTAGTAGCACTTTCGAGCATAGAAGCAACAAGGGGTGAGGTCAGAAGCCAGTTACCAGGACCACGCATCGTGGTACGGTAAATGTCCTGCGAAGCAAGGTTAATAATCGCAAGTAAGTTTGCGTATACCTCGCCAACGTGACGGGGATAAAGGTCAAGAGCAGTCGTGCTGAAATCACAGACAAAGATGTTTGAGTCAGTCTTAGCTGCACCTAAAGAAGTTGCAGTTGAGGTTCCTTGTCCACCATCGAAATCATAAGTGAATTGAGCGGGAACAAAAACACCTGTTGCAGCAGAGTTACCATCAAGACCAGGGAAGATACCATCGCTTCGGCTACCCAAGCTAATGTAACTAGCATCCATAAGATTCTGGTCAACACCACCGAGGTTCTTGTCACGAAGACCGTATGCAATCATACGGAGATCTTCGATAAGCTCACGGTCGATCTCAAGTTGAAGCTCCTTCGAAAGAAGGTCAGTAAGCTCCCGCTCAAGGTCAAGGTTGTGATAAGCCTTAAGGTCTTGAGAAGCCTCAAGAGTCCAAAGTGCTCTCATCTTACGAGTGTTAGCAACGACTGCTTCCTGCTCGATGTGGAAGGTCATCTCTGGGATGCCCGTTCCAGTTAGACGCTCACCACCTGAAAGGTTGTAGCCTCCAACGAAGTTCGGATTCGGCCATGCGCCGATTCTACCACCCATCGTACCTGAACCAGCACCAGCACCAACAATTTGGTTAACACCTCCGTTAAGCTCCGCTGCTCCACTCAGAGTTGCAAGGACGTTAGAAACGTCGAAGCCTGTTTGAGCACTGTCACCATCAAGACCGAAATTGGAGCCCTCTCCTGCGTCTGTACGGAAAGTACCTCCAGGTGTAGTGGTTCCAGGTGCATATTGGTCATCAATAGAACCAATAGCAGAAGCAACATTACCAGCATAGGTAAGGTTGAACTTACTGAAGACAGTTTGCCTGTTACCAGCACCAACACCACCATCCTTCGCACGGCTGTTGCCGAGGTAGAAGACTTGTGAGACTGGCCCTTGCATGGGCTGAACACCAACAAGGCTGTTGGCTAAAAGTTTCGGGTAAACCCGACGAACGAGAGGGAAGGCGAACTTCTGAAACGTACCAAGCTGACCAGTTGTGGTGGCAGCAGCGGTAATGGCCTCAGAAAGGCGATCCTCAACAATAGATTTTGCTTGGTTTTCTAGAAGCTGCGCTGTAACTCGACGGGTATAGTCATTATCAATACCTTCAAGCACGGGCTCCCACTTCTGGACAAGCGTTTCATCTTGGCGATGCATCATTTCCATATTTATATAATCCTATTAAGATTGGGAGAAAGGCATGAATTTCATGACCTCATCTGTTAAGAACTGATTCTCATAAGTTCTTTCTTCGTTAATCTCCTGATCTGCTCGGGAGATAACAACAGCTTTTTCAGATGAGGCGAATGCCTCTTCCTGGGAAGCTTCTAAATTCTCAACTTCTTCCAGAAGTTGCGACTTGTGACCTTCAAGCTCTTCCACCGTTTGTTCGGTGATAGATACTTTGTTGTCAAGAACTTTAACTGTGTTTTGAAGTTTGTCGTTTTCGATAACAAGTGAATTCACCTGCTCCGTTAAAACATCAAACTCTTCCTGAAGCTCACCATGTTGGTTCGTCATTTCAGAAAGAGCACTGTCTTCATCGTCAGTATTAAGCTCTAAGGCCATTAAAGTTCTTACTGATTCAAAGAGTCTCGCATTGCGATACACTTCGTTCTCTTCCGAGAGTTCAGTAAGAGCTTGTTCTTTAAGTTGGTCAATCTTCGTGCGAAGATAGGCGTTCACTTTCGCCTCTAAAAGACCAATTTTTTCATCCACCTGATCATTGATAGTGGAATCGACGAGGCTAAAAATAGCCTCTACCGTTGATTCATCCAATCCCTCAGGAAGAATTTCGGCAATATTTTTTAAGTTACTCATATTAATAGTCTCCTAGGTTCTTCTATATGTACAGCAGAAGGTAATAAAATCTACTTTTTTATTTAAAATGTAGGTGTTAAGGTCGGGTACTTCCCTGCTCCCTCTTGTCTTGCGTTTCGTCTTGAGTTACAAGGGCAGTCTTTTTACGTGGTCCTCCACCGTAACCCCTTCTTCCGTACTCTCCGCTCTTCAGCTTTCTGGTTTTTGGTTTAGCTTCATCTTCTTTCAGGTGCATCATCTCAGCGAGCATGTTACCAATTTGCTTATAGGATGTGTGACCCAGGTCTAGTTTTTGTTGAGGGGTAAGGTTAACCTTTTTACCACTCTTACGCTCTCGTCTAGCAATAGCCTTAGCTGCAATATCCTTGTCCTCTTGAGATTTTACTCCCGATCCAAACTCACCTGTCTTTCCTGCGCTATCTGATCTTGCTGCCGCTCTTACGTTCGCAGTAGCTCGTCTAAGCTCTTCCTTGCCTGCCACCTTTGCACTATACTTATCCTCGTCACTCATCTTAGGCTTTCCTTTAGGCTTTACTTTACTTCTGTCTCTCAGAGTTCCAGGAACCATACCCTGCTGCCCAGGTGTTGCTTGAGGTATATCGTCACGTTTGGGCACTGCGGCTGGTGGTTCTGGATTCGCTCCAAATCTCCCCCTAAGTCTGTCCAAGACTCCAGGTTTTTTCACGGGTGGCTGCGCGATCCCTGCTCTCTTTCTCAGAAGATCACTGCTTTTCTGAGAGTACCGTGCAGACCCTGCTCCACCTAAGCCTAACTTAGCTCTTAAACCAACATTACCTCCAGCCTCGCCTCTGCGTCTAATTCGAGAAGCTTGAACGTCTCCCTGTGCCTCTGCCCTCTTACCTGCTTTGATCCTCATACGGTCCCTGAAACCAGGTCCTTTCGTTCCCACAGCTTGAGGGGTTATTTTTTCTTTAGCTCGTTCTAATCTCTCTTGATCCGTCTCAGTCTCAAAGGCTTCAGCTACTTTTTTTTTACCCATCTTCTTAAAGGTTTTAGCTAGATTATATCTTTTAGACCCAGGAGGGCATGTAGGACCACCGAATTTGTCTCCCGTGCAGACTCCTTCAGTGCCTCGCTTCTCAATATCTTTTTCAGCATCTTGAATCCAATTGTCTTCATCTACTTTTTTTTGAGTAGCACCAGCCTTTGGGTCTTCATCTTTTGGGTCTTCATCTTTTGGTTGTCCACCTTTTGGTTTTGTAGTAGCACCAGAAGCTCGACTGGCCCAAAGAGCCTTTCTTCCTTTTGCTGTTTGTCCTGGCTTTAATGGCCCAGGCGTTGATAGGTCTTCAACTAAACTAGCCACAATCATTTCAGCAATTCTATGCCAGTGACCATCAGCTTTAACTAATTCTAAAGCTTCTTTTGTTGTGGCTGGCTTTGGTGGCTGCTTCCTCTCACCCGCTAAAGCTTTCTCGGTAGCAAGCTCTTCCGCAGTCTTCGGCTTTCGCAATTTTGAACCTTGCTGCTGAGTTTGAGTTGCTATTTGCCTCAGACTTCTTGGCGAGCGTGACTCATCAATCCAAGGCTGATAAGCTTCTTTCATTTTAGACTCAAGCATCGTAACAAAGTTGCTTTCTTTGGTAAGCTTCCCTTGTGTTTCTCTAGCGTACTTTGATTCAGTAGATTCTGATAAGCCAGGATATGCACCTCTGGTTGACGGGTCAGCAACAAGATCAAAAGTTACAAGACGAAAATCTTCGTTAACAACCTTCTCACCAGTCTCGTTCTCAGATAAAGTCCCCATTCCTCTAGAGGAAATTCCAATTTTAACCCCACCGTTTACTAGGGCAGCAGCAGTTAAGCCAGCGGGAGTCTTTAAAATCTCCGCTTCACCAATAAGCTCATCGCCCTTCATTTCAAGCTTGGTAATTAAGTGAGAAGCATTCGACAGTTTAACTGTATCATTTTGTGGGTGATCAAGCTCACCACACAAACGTCTTTCCGAGATCATTGGTTGTACTTTAGCAAGTTGTGATTCTAAAACAGCAGTAGGGTAAATCCTCCCATTGTTATTCTTCTCATTGCATCTCCCAAAGACCCCTTTGATCCTCATCTTGTCACTAGACTTACCTTCACTAAGCACTTGTAAGTTTTCAATAATAAATGTGTCTTGTAATAATTGCATTTTATTCTCCTTTGTCCGTTCGGCCATCCTCTCCACCGATTCCTTTTGCTTTCTTAATAGATCTACTACCGTACTTAGCAGCCAGCTTCCGTGATCCCTTTCCATGCCGCAATAAAGTACGAGCGGCATGCTTTTTTACGCTGGCAAAGTCTGAGGATGGGGTAGAACTGCCAGGGGTGAACCCTTTTGCGATTTTACCTCGGCCACTCTTTGAGCCCCATTTACCCTTTGAAATAACATAAAGTCTACCCGCAGCAGTTGTACTAAAAATTTGTCCTACCGAACCTGACGCTAAGGCAACCTTAATGCTATCATAAGTTTTCACTCTCCCCTTAAACGCTTTCTTTTTTTCTTTCTTTTTCCCTCCAGAAGTGTACTCTTTCCGTCCTGGTGAATCACCAGTCTTTCTTTCCTCTAGATGTTGAAAAATGTCAGTCAGTTTCATTTCGTTTTGAGAGCCTATTCTTGATGGATGCCTTAAGAACTGCTTTTTTAGTGGAGTCTCCAGGAAGGTCTGCTTTCTTGGTGGACTTGTAGCCATAACGCTTTTCCATGCTTTCCCAAGAATCACTATCCTTTTGGGGTCCTGCTATGCTAATACCAATGTTTCCGCTGCCCGTCACAGCCGCAGTCATCTCCTTAAGAAGACCTTTAACTTCTTCCAATAAAGGAACAAGCTGTTGTGCGGTCTCTTCGGTTAATGATTGTGGCTCAGGCTCGGGATCATGTCCGTCTGGATCAGTCCAAACAAGCTCAGGAATCTCGGCTTCTTCAATCACAGGAGCCTTGGAAACATACTTATCTCCTAGGATCTCTTGCATAAAAGAATCAGGCACTTGAGTTCGTTGGATATCCTTCCCAGCAGGAGCCAAGCCTTCTTGAATGCGCTGCGAAGGGGGTAAGGCTTTTCCATTTTGAACATTACTTACCTCTCCTAAAACTAATTGCTCGGCAAAATCGCCAATATTATCCATGATAAAACTCCTTTACCACTTACTCTTCTTCGTTTTGAAGAAGAAGTTCGGCAATAGTTTCATCAATAACGGAATCAATGTCCTCATCACCCTCTTGGAGTTGTGAGAGACGATCAACAAGACCGACAACAATATCTAAATGCTCAAGAAGGCGCTCTTCGTCGATAGCTTCAGAAAGCTCTGACGCGCAGAGGGGGCAAGCGTGTGCTGTTTCCTCTTCACAATTCTCGTAATCCCTCCTGCCTTTTCTAGTCTTGGATTGGTCGCCTCTACGGTCGCCGCCATCCTCGTAATCCGTGGCTTCGGAGTCATCCTTGTCCTTACCTTTGTCGCCTTTGCTTGCGCCTGTGTCCTTCGTCTTCTTCTTCTTCTCGTTAATGACCTCTTCATCGAGGCGAGGTGTAATACCAGCCTTGCCCCATGAGGCAGACTCGATTAACTGTGCGCGAAGTTCATCGCTTAAATTCATGTGATTCATAATAATGTCCTATAAAGGGTTGAGATTTCTTAATCTCTACACTTATCTAGCGTTCTACAAGAAAGAAGTATGTTTTATTTTACAATTTGTTAGGTACGTGGTACACGCTGCCTATCCATAGCGGCGAACGCTGGGCCAGCAGTAGTGGGAGAAGAGATTTTGTAGCCTGTTGCCATACTCTTAATAGGAGGGAAGGTGTCTTCTCCCGCAGTTGATCTCCTTTGGATTAGCTGTGTTTTTGTGTTCCCCAACCGTGCGCCAGTGAATGCAGTAGGTTCAAATACTTTTACATTCTCTATTCCTCCCTTCTTAATGAAGGGGAATAGCAAAGCATAATTTTCTATGGAAAGAAATTTACAAAACTCCTTTAGATTTAGTCTACTAATAACATCAAAAGTGGTCAGACTTCTCCCTAAAGAGTCCCAATCCAGGATATAATTATTATTTAATTCAGTAATAATCTCTTTGATTACCCTAAAGGTAGTTTTAAGTTTAGGAGGATTAACCTCCTGAGCAGATCCCAACTCTATATTATTTTTTCTGTATCCTGTCTGATACACTTTGGCATCAGGAGATATTCTAGTAATCCTATTCTGAGTAGAGTAATTTCCAATAGCATCGGGATAATCTGTACCTGTTAATACCACAGGTGCAAATGTATTCTGCGTACCGTTATTGAATTCAGGAGCCATTGTAGGGCCAGTTCTTATAGTCCTAGAGGATATTCTTCCCTTCTCATAAGTAATAAGGTTAGACTTAGAGTTCAGAAGATTATACTCAGGCCTATTAGTAGGGTATACTATAACGTACCAAGGAATCTGCCTAACTAAAAGTGGTGTAGCCTTGATAGTTTTAGGCGCATCTGCGAGGATATCCGTTTGCTTCACCTGTAATTCTCCTGTAGACTCGATATAATCCAGCATTCTATCGTCATCATCTAAAGTATAGATTCTAGAGTTTGCCTTGTATCTAATGTATTCGTTAACTTCATCCAGACCAGAAGTAGTACTAGTGTCCATTAACTGATAAGTAAGTGTTGTATTCTTGAGGAGATAGGACCCTTGTTCACTTGGTTCGGTAACAACGGAGCTTAAAACCGCACTCAGAACGTAGAAGTTTTGCCTAGCGGAGCTAAGAGAGTAATTAAACTCGATCTCACTAGAGACATCTGCGCTTACCGAAAGAGTCCTAGCGGGGTCGCCCCCTAAAAGGCTAACAGCTTTCATTCTTACCCTCTCAGGCAGTAGAAAAGCGTGATCTATTTCCGACTTACAGAAAAATCTTTTAAGGACCCCGCCTACTTTAACCTCTACAAAGTCCCCATCTTGAACTTTAATACTGCTTCGATCCACTAAGGTATTATCGTCTTTAATATAAAACTTTTTGAGATCACCATTTGCAATTCGAATTTCAATATGTTTGTCCACATCAGTAGCAAAAACTTTCCAATTAGGAAGGATCCAACGCCCCTTTCCTTGGCTCCTAGCGGGATCTAAAGAATAGTAATTTCGTTCAATATAAGCTAAAGCTGCTACTTCATTTACTGTATCAGAATTACTTCTAATTATATCAAAATTTTGTAGAGCCTCACTAGCCTCGGCATACTTACGGAGGAGTTTCATATTAACATTCCCTAAAGTCCCATCTAATACTCTACTACCAATCATGGAAAATATTTGAGAAATAGTTAAAGGAGTTCCGTCATAATTTTTTATTTTTGAAATATAAGCTCTAGCTTCGGGCTTTAAACTTCTTAGTAATGAATTTAATGTTACGCCCCTTGTCTTAGTGGAATCCCAGTCACGAATCTGGTCGATATTATTTACGATATAGGCTAGATTTTCATCAATTTCCTCGTTAAATAGATCAGAACTCCCTGTATTGTTGGGAATCATCTTAGAAGTTTTTGGAGTGAGTGTGTACGCAATATCACTATCCATTAATCCTTGGGGATTATTCTCCATAATAGAAGCTTGTATAGAAGGATCGTTGAGATCAATCCTATTGTCTTTAAGGGCTTGCGAAATAATAGTACTTTGAGAGATATCTTTTTCTTTCTGGGGCAACAAACCCGCTCCAACTCGTTTTATAATATTCCTAATAGATAATGTGCTCCCTGTCGATCCATCATCTCCAGCCCCAACAGCCAAAGTATCAACCCAATGGATACGAGCAGTTAGAAAAAAGAATCCGTAACATCCTCCCTCGCCGCATTCCCCTGCAGGCCAAGGGTTCACCCAATCACATTGCCAGTGAGCCTCAGTTATTTCCTCATTACAATTAGCAAGAGGAATGCCATTACAAGGTTCTCCATTCCATTCAACTCCTGGTCCGAAATCAGCGGTAAAGTTCTTCATACCTATAAGTCCAGTCCCGTGTTGAAAAAGAATATTTTCAAAGCCCGTTGGGGTGGGAGCCCATCTACTAAAATAAGGGGGATTTATAGTTACAGGTGGCTCATATCCCCCGATATTTGCGTTAAAAGTACCGCCAACTGCCACTCCCGCTCCATTTAGATCCCATTTGAGTGGAGTAAATACAGAGAACAACTCACCTGTGGGATTCTGAGATCCCCTATACAAAGTAATATCAACAAACAATTCCTCTCCGTAATTCTCTCCAGACTCACCAAACCCTGGAACTATATCTCCGTTTCCTAAGTTTATTACAGGATTCCCAAGATTTGGGCCTTCGTTTTCGCAACAATCTGTATTGCCTTGGTTCTCATAAGTCCCACCACAACCCCATGCCCCTTCTAAATAATTATCGAACGAGGGGTCTGGGCAGCCATCAAGAAACTCACAGCAATCAAAATTTGAGGGATCGTTTTCATCACAACCATCAGCAGTCTCATCAAAATTAGTTGCTTCAGGCACAGAACAGCCTACTGTAAATTGGCCCCCTGGAGTAATAACTCCTCCACCAAAAGGCCCTGTCGATTCTTTTGGACCTGTAGGAGGAAAATCAATTTCCTGATCATCAACTGGTTTCCCAGGAGGGACACCCGTGCCATCCAAAGGAGTATCTATATCGAGAACATCAATGCCTCCCGTGGTGTCATCAAGGTTAAAAGGTCCTTGACCAGGAAGAAAAGTGCCACAACCAAAAGTTATTTCAGGCCCATAGTTGATTTGTGAGTCGGGGCTCGGAGACATATTTAACTCGTTCTCAAGGTTATCGTCTGGTCCGTTCCGTTAAGGTTTCCATAATGGAATGCAGCCTGACTAATGGGAATTCCTTTAAAGTTCCAAAGTACCGTAGGATAGGTGCATAACCCCATCCTCGGGTTCCCTAAGTAGCCTTGACCTGCGGTAGTGCTATAAGGATCTGTGTTCGAAGCAAGAATAGTGGATACAGGAACCACAAAAGCACTGAAACGTCCCCCATCCCTTGCCGAGACAGTTACACTCGCTGTTGTCTTCTTTTTCTTAGAACTGCTAGTCACTACAGTGGTTTGGTAGGGAGCAGGAAAAGTAGCAGTTGCATTAGATTCAAGACCAGTCGTAGGTGTTGCAGCAAAAGCAACATAGATTGTAAACTCATCCCAACCCTTTTCAATCCAATGTCCTGTGTAGCTTGCAGGACCAGAACCTCCCCTATAGGTCTGGGGAAGACAATTTAAAAAGTCTACATCAACCGAGTAGTCTGCGAGCCAGGTCGGCCTCTGGAATTTAATCTTTTTAGAGATATAATGGAAAGAAGTGCTAAATCCTTGAGTGTCAACACCATAAGGGCCTGTGCTTCCGTAGTTGCGTACACCTTCAAAAGTATTAAGCTCCTCAGGGTCTCCACCAGCGTGAAGTCCTTGCTCATCAGTTGCCTGAGAGTTGCTTGCAGCATTACTTCCCCTGATGTTATCGCCAAAGAAAGTATTGATCCGATCATTAGGGTATGTTCCCTTACCCTCAATATCTCCTTGAATACACCATTGAGCTAAATCCCAGTCGGGGTAAAAGGGTATCTGAACAGGAGCAGATTCACTCGCATAAGCATAAGTACTTTTAATATATGATCTCAACGCGGCTGGGTCACTACCGTGAGTGGTTTCATAAAAGTTATATAAAGCTCCTTCAGGCCCGAAATTATATCCACCAAAAACATAACCCGTTGCCAGCGTCATTTGGTTGTTTCTCGTCATCCCATTGACCCCATCCTCCAAGCTCCCAATTCGGGTATCTAGGGGATCATAAAGTTTTCTAAGTTCGTAGTCCAGTTGTCCTTTCCCTACGGCTGGGTTCGCAAGCGATAGCTGCGGGAAGGCTGCGGCAATACCCCCTCTTTCGTTATAGGTTAATTCAGCCGTTCTAAAGAAGGGTCGGATATCAACAACATCGTTTGGAGATACAAGAGTAGAACCATTCTGAACCCATACATACGCAACAGGCATAATCGACTGACCCACCAATTCATAAGCATTTTCCTCTAACTGCTCCGAGATCAGAGGAGCTAAGTTTAAAATGTCATCAGGAGAGGGGAAGCTACCTCGAATATCAAATTCGATATCATTACCAGAGGCTGCCGTGAAACCCATAGTGCTGTTGTTCTGATCCCCAGGAGCCGCTAGGATACTAGGAGTATCCCCTGTGCTGGTAATATAATCTTGAGAAAAGTTAGACGTTCCTTGGAAGTTGGCTCTAATACCTGCTCCTTTTACAATGCCTAATTGAGGAGTGGTAATTTTTTGCTTACCTCCACTTTTTAGAATATTAACTCCACTCATATCTACAGGCTTACTGTAGATAAAGACCATATCTACTCGACTCTGCACCCCATCAACAGAGGTAGAGGTCCCATCAGAATTTGTATACATAAAATCATCAGGATCAAACGTAGGGACTTCAATTCTAAGCTCTGAAGGAATATCAACAAGAGATAAGCGTGAGACACCCCTCCATCTTTTGATAAAGTAACTCTCAGTTCTAGGAAATTTAGAAAAACCACTGTTCGGATCCGTAATCTCAAAGCTAGG
>Ga0209756_1001048_pt1 | contig 25981 bp, 26 predicted proteins | sample ETNvirenome_6_85_FD_184071 | JGI IMG/M metagenome (GOLD analysis project Ga0209756, IMG submission 184071) | Marine viral communities from the Pacific Ocean - ETNP_6_85 (SPAdes) (version 3) | ecosystem: Environmental > Aquatic > Marine > Oceanic | place: Pacific Ocean | collected 2013-06-19 | reverse complement strand
GTCCGTGAGGTGAAGGGAGAGACTTCCGGGGCGGAGAAGAAAGTGGAGCGGCATTCTTTGAGAGGCAGGACAAACAAGACGAAGTTTATTGTCTACCTGTCGGATGTGGAGAAGGAGCAGTTGGATTCTTTGGTTCGCCATAGGAATGATAGGGGTCCTTCTGATTTGATTAACCAGCTACTTTGCACAGCTTTAAAAGCACTGAGGTCGATATGAGCGATGGAACTGAACTGGCAGATTTGGTCTTATCTCACGTAAACAACAAGTCTGTTGAACGTGGTGATGGCAGGTACTACCCACGAACATCTGCGGTAGGTAGATGCATTCGGGATATGACCATGCACAAATATGGTGAGCCATGGAGCGACCCTCCCCAAGCGATGTGGGGAACACAGTTCCGCTTTAATGTGGGTCACGATACAGAGGACCGCCTCATTACAGCGATGGAGGAGGCAGGTCTTTCTGTTACCTGCCAGCAGATGACTGTGGAGGCGACGACCCCCATGGGTCTTAAGGTCCTTGGTCATATGGACGGCATCGTTGTTGTGCCCCATGACCTGCCTGTGGCTACCGCTGGCAAGTGGTACGTGATGGACGTCAAGAGTGCTGGCCAATACATGTATGGCCGCATCTACGACCCTGAGCACAGCAAGCCAAAAGAGGAGCACGTCCGCCAGGTTGCTGTATACGCGGAGAGCGTGATTAAGGACTCGAACTTCCCCGCTATTAACGGAGTGAAGGTGCGTGACCTAGTGTTTGAAGATTACGAATTCGGTGGAGGTTTGATTGCATACCTGTCAATTGAGCGACCCACCAAGGGGTATGGACCCAAGAAGGTTGACCTTCCAAAAGTTCACTTTACCCCATTTGAGATTGACCCTACGGAGGTCGATGTATACCTGGACCTGTACGATGAAGTGGAGATGCACCATCAAAACAGTACAGTTCCGGGTATTCCTGACAAGGACGACGGGATGGTATGGAACGGCATTCGCTGCTCCACTCGATGGTGCCAACGGTACAGCGTCTGTCAGGGATTGGTTGAGCCTAGTAACCCTAAGTTAAAGGAGGTCCTTCATGGATAGGGATACACTGTTTAAGAGCCTTGCAGAGCACTATGTTCTCGAGCCGGACAAGGACTGGTGGCAGCATCGCCAGTCACGCAAGTGGGTATTGACTCACTCTGCAGTGCAGAAGATTGCATATCAGGAAACCCCTGAAGGATACGTCATTCACGTCCCTGGTCGGTCTGACATTGATTGGATAAAGAAGGGTGACGCTGCTGAAGGTGGCATGCATGGGCCGGAAGTAGTGATTGGAGCGGAGTTCCGCTTGATGACAACCAGCGGCAAGGTCATCCGCAAGGTATATGCCATTGGTGAGGCCAACTGCAACAACGTCAACAAGAGTCTACCATACCCTTGGGCGATGGCATGGAAAAGAATGTTTGACCGTGGCGTTTTGGACGTTTTGGCATTTGCTTCTCATGGCTTCTACTCAGCAGAAGAGGCGGATACGTTTAACGACCCGTCACAACGAGTCAGCGTGAAGCAGGAGGTTGCACCAACGCCAGCACCTGTAGCACCAGCGCCTCAACCTGTAGCGCCACAGGCCGCTGCGCCGAAGGCCCCGCAACCACGGGCACCTGAGCCGCGAGCGCCTGAGCCAAAGGCACCGCCAAAAAAGGTTGAGGCCCAGGGGGATGATGAGTTGATTCGCTTTATTACTGCCAATGGCGTTGTAAGCAAGGGCGACATCTGCAATCACATGGGGTGGGAGCCAGCTTCCTTCCTGGGTCGGATTAACCCGCTTGTTGATTCTGGCGTTTTGATTCGGACAGGTCAGAAGAGAGGCACGAAGTACTCTATGGCGCAAGAAGGGGTTGCTCCTTCTACTCCATCTAGCTTGCCCCTAACTCAACAGGAGTACCATGTCGTATGGCGTGATGTTTCTGAAAGGTTGCGGTCCTTTGGGATGTCTCAGCTTGTGATTAGTCGCATTGTGCGGGAAGTCACAGGGCATGAAAGTGCAATTGCAGCGCATCAAAATGGCTCTTTAACGAAAGAGTCGGTTGATAAAATTTTTGCTCTAGGGCAAGAATGGAGTTCCTCTACCAATTCAGGCGGAGGTATTACTCATGGTCTTTGAGAAGATACGGGGGTTGCTCTCCGTCGATTCAGGGGCACTGCTCAATGGACGCATTGAGGAGCCGGGAGCATGGTCAGGGCCATGCGGCACTCGCTGGAAAGCGGGGGGACTCATTTACCCTGGTGAGTTTCGCGTCGTCCCCACCCGGAAGACTAAGGTGACACCTGCCTCGAGTGGTGTGACTGCTAGGAGAGACTGGCACTTTTTTCCCAACACAATTTGGAGTGTGCAACGCACACAAGGAGGAGGTTATGAAGCTTCGGGATAAAGCTTTGGGGCTGGTCTCTATTGCGGAGACGTTAATGCTGGAGGTCGCGAATGCGGAGGCTGGAAACAAGTCGGCTAACAAACGAGCAAGAACACTTTCGGTCGCAATCAGGAAAGAATACAAGGCTCTTCGCGAGCAACTTTTACTGCTTGAGAAAGGAGAACTCTAATGAGAGATATTAATGAAGCAACCGTCCTGGGGACCGTGAACCAACCTGTTCGCGTAAACCCCACAAAGAACGGCTCTGTCGCCAACGTATCGGTGGAGACAAAGCAGGTGCGAGGAGATAATTCTTTTAGCACTTACCACAACGTAACATGCTGGAATGACCTAGCTGACATTGCGTCTACCTTGCAAGAGGGTGACCGAGTGTTTGCTACAGGGCGCATCAGCACGGATTCTTACGAGAAGAATGGTCAGAAGATTTATAAAAAGATTCTTACCGCTTCCGCTTTTGCGAAGATTGCTCAAGGTGCAGACAGTGCTGAGAAGCCATCTGCAGCGCCCAGTGGACCACAAGGAGGGCCACCAGGCTCGGGTTTTAGCGGAGGGAAGGGCGGTAGGAGTGCCTTTCCCTATACGGATATCGTAAATAAAATCTCCTGGGATAAACCTGAAGCAGACGGCTTTTCTTATGCCGGAAAAGAAGGAGAGGAATACTGCGTCTCATGGGCAGACCCAAAGGACCCCGCCAAGGGCGGAACTCTATACATCTTTAAGGATGTTGAGGGGTGGTCCCCTAATGGTCGTGTTGGTGATGACTCAGACATTCCGTTTTAACCTATGAACTTGATCCTTGACTCAAAGACGATACGAACGCATCCTGCATTTGCATCTCCCCTTCGCGTTGGGGTTCTTGCTCATCTGGCTGCCTTCGCTGCACCAGTTGAAACAACTATTGGGGAAGCCTCCATCGCTCCCTTGTGTTTTTTTGTTTCACCTGCAGCGTTGGCAGCCACCCTTTCTGCCTCTCGTCCTCAAATAGAAAATGCCATCGTGGACCTGTGCAAGCACGAGCTTATTCGTGTGGATAAGCACCAGGGCAAGAGAGGCGAGTGGCTCATTGACATGACGAAGTGTGCCGACATGATGGTCGGTGACGATGGGGTAGAGCCTCCCAAAGAAGTCCCAATAAGAGACTTGATGAGCCGCTGGGACGAGTTGTATGAAAAGAAAAACGAATACAAGTACGTCCGCTCCCGCTCTGACTATTGGAAAGAGCTAGGAGACTGGAACCAACTGTACCAAACGCTTGAAGACCAAATTTTTGTGGCGATGGAAAGATACTTTGATGACATACGCTTTAAGCAATGGGGCTATGCATTCAAAGTATTCTTTAAGTCCGCCCCCCAACTGGCCCAGCAGGACCAAAAGCGAGCTTGGAAATTCCGATGACAAGAAAGATGAATGGAGACGTGACATGGAAAACAGAGTTTTATTTCTTGGCTTCGCTCTTGAGGGCACCTAGGTATATACACTCTGTAGACCAACCGCATAGCTTAATTGCAAACAAAGAGTTGCTCTCCCTTTTTAGGATGATGGAGCAAGCAATTAATCGAAGGGGAGCAGATGACCCCTTGATGGACAAACTTGATTACGAGGAGCTTGAATTAACTGCAGAGTTTTCTCGAAACACCAGCATGGACGTGCGCTCTGTATGGAAAGACTTGTCAGACCCTACAATTAAAGCGGCTCCTGAAAGGTTCCACCAACTCCTCGAGCATTACGCCGCACTGAGGTTTCTCGAGGATAAGTTCTCAGACCGAATGGCCCAGCTAGAGCAAGGTGTTTACGGACCTGAAGAGACAGTTAATCACATTCAAAGCGATGTGGTTAGCTTGCATATGTCCGAGCAGCACGAATCAAACACCGTTAGACGAATGATGCACGACATGTGGCACCAGAGATTTAATAATCCGTCTGCTTTAATTACCACTGGCTTTAAAAAGATGGACGACATTATAGGTGCTCTTGTCCCAGGGTGTACTTACCTATGGACCGCAAGGACATCCCACGGGAAGAGTTCATGGGTGGCCCAGGTTGTCAACCACCAGGCCAAAGCAGGTCACAGGGTAGGCATCATAAGCCTGGAGGACTCCAAGTCTGTATGGGCATCCCGGTGGATGTCTAAGGTCTCTGGCGTCCCCCTTGGAAAGATTAGGGATAATGTTCTGACATCTCCAGACTCTGAGCAGCTTACCGATAGAGAGGCTGCTGCTATTGAGAACAGCACGGAAGAGGATTACCTAGACAATATATTCCTGGCAGATGCAAAGGGTGGTCGTCTTACAGACGTGCTGCGGGTGATGAATGACCTTTGTGTCAGGCAGGGGTGCCAAGTTATTTGGATAGATTATCTTCAGGCGATATACGCGGACGCTCGCAACACGCGCTCGCGCAGAGATTGGCTAGAGTATTGCTGGGCTATGATGGAGAGGGAGGCAGATAGACTGCAAGTCCCCTTGATGCTAACGGCGCAGCTAAACCGGGAGTGGGAAAGCCAGCCACTTCCTGCGATGCCTGGACTCCGGCACACGGAATGGATTGGTGCTGCAGAGCAAAAGTGCTACGTTGGTGCCGTAATATACAGGCCATTTAGAGATCCTCGTCACTCAGACGCAGAAAGAATGGCTCGCTTTAATGACTTGCTAATAAATATCGAGAAGTGCAAACAGGGAGAAAATGTTGCGATTAAGTATAAGTTTGAACCATCGCAATGCTTAATATCGGAATTATGATTCATCCAATTGAAATAATAATAATTATCTTTGTGGGATTATCTGCCATGGACATGGCTGAAAGGTATAAGCTTGGCAGTTCTCACCGAGAATTAAAAAAACTAAAGGGCCTTAATTACTTTGAAAAAAAGTATGTTAAGGAATACGACCACTTCTTTAAGCCAGAGCTATGGCACTGGACTGCGCTTGCATTGGGCGCGGTTGCAGTTGCTCACAGGGTATTATGATTCACGTAGAAATACACGGCACCCATATGCCAATTAAAAAAGACGGGGCTGATGAGTCTGACAAAAAGAAGTGGAGAAGGATGGACCCTCTTTATCTACTCAGGATGGCCCTTGCTAATAAATTAAGAAGCAAGCACTGGAGATATGCTCATGGCGCAAAAACAAAATGGATGGCGGCTGCCGAGACCCACTCCAAAGTCAGCGGGACTCCGATTAAAGGCTCCGCAATTGTCGTCGTCGAGTACGCGCTACCCGGAGGATGCGACATCGACGCACCCGTCAAAGTCCTCCTCGACGCATACCAAGGAGTCTTGTTCGAGTCAGGAGACGACAAAGACATCGAGTCCCTTGTCCTCAGAAGACATAAGCCAGTAAGAAATAAACTCCAGCCACAGGTACATATCTATGCATACTCCAAAGAGTCCGAAATCGACGAAGCCCGTAGAAGGGCCACAGGAGCCTTCGACAGCATCCACCCATACCAACCCATATCTGAGTGCCATGCAGAGCCTTGAGCGGGAAGTTAGGGGCCTTAGTCGGGGCATTGAGTCAGACTTCACTCACCTGATGCAGAAGGTTGCTAAGTATAGGAAGGCGAAGCGGCGGAAAGATGCGATGGGTTTTAAGGAAGAGGGCTGGTACATAGACACAAAAGAAGACCTGCGCCTTCGCTCTATAGAATTAAAACACATGGAATTAAAACTACTTACATTGAAGGATAGGAGTAGTAATGGAATATAATACTAATGATAATAGTAGTAGTGATAATATACTATACTATACAGACCGAAGAGATGTTTTAATTCGCACATTAAAAGAATTATTAATTGATGCGGAGGAGGGGCGCATTCAGTCCGTGGGTGTTGTGGCCTTAATGTCCAATGGGGATGTCCATTGCCAGGAGTCTTACAAGAACAACACCGACCGTCTTGCCTTGATTGGAGCCACGCAGCTTTTATCTAGGCACATTATGGAATCTAAATGATAGTTCCTTTATTTTTTCTTTCGAGTGGTCTTGCGTTTTTTAGTTACTGTGCTTGCTGCTTTCTTCCGGTTAGTGGAGCGGGACACCACTCGAAGGTTGCTCTTTTTATTTGAGCCACCCTTAGACAGAGGCTTCTTGTGGTCTACCTCTTTGCCTTTACCGGGTTTTAATTTCTTATTGGCAGCGTTTCTTTTTGCTCGGGCTTTCTTGGCCTTAGTAGACGCATGGTCCCTGGCATACTCTTTCTTGTAATTTCTTTTTGATTTCTTGGTGGGCATCCGTTCCTCGCTATGGCTCTGTTCCAGGGCCTTCCATACATACATGCCTATAGCAGTATGCCACAGTTTGAACGGCATCGCTTTCTGTTTCTATAGTAACATCCGAAACACAAGCTTTAACTTGTTCCAAAGAGTTGCTACCGACACAGCCAGCACCCCCAGCAGCCACAGAAGTCGAGCCGAGCACATTTGCGATTCCTTTTAAAAGGCAAAGCCCCAATCCTCGACCAGAGCAAGAGGCTGAACGGTTCACTAAACATTGTCCAAATTCTCCATAACCTTCCCCATTGGAGGGTTTTTCACAGCCAGCAGATGCTTGAGACGCACACGCAAGCGATGTATGAAAAGCGCAATCGGTGGCAGATACCACAGATTCTTTAAATATGCGCCTAGATTGTTCCGTGCAGCCACACGTATTTAAAACAAGAATAAGGAAAAGGCTCACGGCAAAGAACCCCCAGAGATACAACTGAAGCTCTGCCATTGGGTTCTTCTCTGGCTTACTCTGCGGGCGTTGAGCTAGCAGGTGGCTGAGAAGCCCTTTCAAGGACTCGAATAATTTTTTCAATGCTTTCATCAGTTACCTCTCCAGGCCCAAGCCATCTCTCCATGATGCCATCCCCCAGCCCTAAAAAAAGAGCCACAAGGACAATAAATACAATGGATGAAAGGGCGTGTGTGTTTGAAAGAATGGCATTGACGGTGCTCGAGGGCTGCATCTTTTTATCAACGCAGTCAATAAGCTTATCCATCTTCCCATTTAACAAAACAAGTTGGCCATTTAAATCGAGGGCCTCTTTTTGGTTATCAAGGATTTCCCTTAACAGCACATTTGATTCGTCGTTAGACACGCTGGCCATCCCGTTGAAGTGTTCTTTGCTCATCTCTAATCGACTTCTTTATTACTTTAATTTGCTGCGAGAGGGTAGGATTAATGTCGTTTGACTCCATCATTATGTCCTCCCCACCAATTACTCCTGCTCTGAAGTAATTTAAGTATGCTGGTTTGTAGTCTCTGACAAGCTTATCAAGTCCCGATTCAGAAGAATCAGAGCCAGTGGAGTAAGTATACCCCCAGGCTTGCTTTGGATTACGTGGATTTTTTCTCCCGGTACCAACCATAGCGCATCGCTGGTCAGGACGCATGCTCGGGGAACTCCACCTGTTTTTAAACTTCTTAGAAATTGTAGAAATTCTAGTTCCATAAATCATTGGCTCATAGTAATCGAACACCTCCATCATCTCCGATGTGACCTTCGATGAAAAGCAATTTGCGAATAATTTTACTCTTGGTGCCAATAATTTAAACTGCTCTGCAAACTCAATCGCAGTGCCTTCGGGGTCTTCAGAGGCATTCCATTGCTTTTCAGCATTCCAATGATAACCAACTAAATTTAATTTCTTACAAAGGTCTGCGGCTGCAGTTGCCTCTTTTTTTGCTTTTTCTTTGGTGAGACAGTAATGGAATCCCCACCCGTGATGCTCTAGATTTAGATGTGCGGCCTCTACAAGCACTGACGCAGCCTCTTGTAGCTGAAACTTAGAGGAGCCGTCTAAGACCTTTACAGAGATCGCATCAAACCCATCTATGCTAGAAGCCCAGTCCTTATGGAGTTGAGACTTCTTCCATACAGTTAAAATGAATTTAGGATAATTCTTTTTGGCTAAGGCCCGTTTAATGGCCCTGATGATGCGAGCGATGAGGGAGTATTTGATTGGCATGTTGCCCCATTATTTCTTGGCTGCCTTTTTTGCAGGGGCTTTTTTGGCTGGAGCTTTCTTTGCTGGCTTCTTTAGTGCAGCAATGTCTTTTACAAGACCCTCCATAACAGTGATGACATCATCTACTTTCTTTTCAATTTCATCAAACTTTGTCTCGGCGTTATCAAGACGAACATCAAGTTCATCCAATCCGTCAATGACAAGGGTAACTTTCTTAGAATCGTTATGACGCAAGCCCATCAGAAATATCTCCGTAGTTCCATCCAATAACATAGCAACGGTGGTTAGGGGAGCCGCCAGTAGTATTGGAAGTAAATTTAAAGTAAGAGACTGGACCTACAATAGCCTCATCTCCAAACCCACCGTAACTCTCAGTCCCGGTTGCAGTTATTGCAACTATAACTTCTTCTACCCCGGTAGGCCGAACAACAGACACGGTGAGAGTTGGAGTTCCGCCGCTCGTACCCATATTGGTAGTCACTACTTGGATCATCCATTGAGTCTTGGAAGTCCATCCAACAAAATTAGATGAGGCTGCCAGTGGAGACATATCTGAGTCACCGGCAGTCGGGGCAACGCTTTTGTTCTGTGTCCCATTGGCGTTAAACGCGGGAGGGAAAAAGATAGACTTGCTTGTCGTTGACGCAGCAGTGTCATCAAGAAGATTTGAATCCGCTGATGTCGTGCCAGTCACGCCCCAATTCCCGTCACCAAGATTGGAGACAAGTACTCTGATATTACCAGCCATGGCTTAGTACCCCATCTTCTTCCCGCTCTTCTTGGAAGAGTTGTGATTCTTTTTGGATTTGGACTTAGAGTCCAGGCTCTTTGTGCTGCTAGCCTTGTCGCTGCTCTTCAACTTAGTGTGAGAGTACTTAGGCAAGCTATAATCCTTTCCGTAGTCTGGCATGACTTTCTCCTTTTGTTGCTAGGGTATACCACAATTGGTTAATTGCTCAATAGCTAATTACTTTACAGCGGGGCGATGCCCAACTCCTCCTTAATCAGACGTAGTTCCTCTACCTCTTCTGGAGTTAGTTCCTCGTCGTTAAATTCAATGTCATCAAAATCCTCCTGCCTTGCCGGAGGGGCGACATCCATATCATCAAAGGTTGGCGCTGGAGACGGAAGAGAAAACTCTGGGCCTCCAAATGGGCTGGCTTCGTACTCAGCCAAGCTAACATCCTGCCCCAACACAAGCGCCTTTAAGTACACTTGCATCTTATCCAAATGGGCCTGGACTTTAATTCGATGGCTAGCCTTTACTGCGTTTTTATTCCCTTTGATTTTGCTTATTGAGTTGTAGACGTGGTTTGCATAAATATTAACCATTTCTATCTGAGCCTCATTGCGAACACCGGCTCTATTCTCTATATCTAGGCGCTTGCCCATTTCAATCAAACCTTTGTACGCCGCTTTTAAGTTTGAAAGCTCTGCTCGGCCCTCTTCCTGCAGCACAGACTTAAATCTTTCGTCATAGAGAGTTGTGGATATGCCCAGAAACTTCTGAATGACATCTCTTCCGGTAGCCCCCATCCCGAGGGTGTCCTCGCCTGTTGCGGCACTGTAAATGCCAACAAGGCCTCTGATGGCAGCGTTGAAATAAGGCTGATGCTTTATCGTGTTTTGCCAGAACCGGCGCGTTGCGATGTCTCCCGCTTCTGGGACAACTGCATTGGCATCCTCGTAGCCGTCTTCTTTAATGTTGTCCAGTCTGACGGACAGTTTGGCTCGGCTTATTTGCTCCAGGTCGCTTGCCCTTGGGTTGTCTCTGACAGATGGCAAGAAAAGGCTTGATGCGGCTTCTCCTGTAAACCCTTGTGATCCTAAAAGCGCCGCCCCTGTGTACTTAAGCTTTTCTAGCATGGACAGGTCTTCCATGCTCTTGGTTTCAGCCATTTGTATTCGACGCCACACATTTGGATCCATGAAGGCGCTGAATTGAGCCCCTCTCATAAACTCAGGGCCGCCAACATATTCGTCTCTTTTGCCCTTTAGTCTTCTTTTTGCATACCCTTTAGCCTTTTGTATTTTATACGCGGGCATAGGAAGTGCTCCAGGGTCATACTCTGTGCTGGCAAACATTCGCGTTGCGTCAGGAGTTCCAAGCATAGCCTCGACCACAGCAATCTGCGCCTTTGCAGCGCCTGCGATCATGTATGCTCGAGGAGTATGCTTGGTCAAAAGATTTGCAAACGCTTCATTTGCCCAAACAGTGTAGCCAATAAAAGGCATTCCAAAAGAAAACGGATTCGTCCGAAGCATTGCAGTGAACATGCTGACATCTGGGTAATCAAACATAACTTGGTTTGCCCGGATTACGGCATCTCGAACTGTGAAGTTATGGTTCTTCACAAGCTCATACGCATACGATGCGCGTCCAATGTCATCGATGGATCCATACGCCTGACGTCCCTTCTTGAGAGAAGCACTAATTGCGCGAGGGATGCTAGGGACCTCAAAAAGATTTTCCCTTTTTGGAATCTGCCCCGGACGGGCGGCGTCATCCGTTGCTCTAATCAAACTAATGTTATCTGCCAGACCATTCCATGCCTGATCTGACCCCATAAGGCCATCCAGCAACTTGCCCATAGCGCGGTTATTAAGGTCAGTGGAGTCCAAGGAGTTCATAAACTCCCCTACAGTGCCCTTGTTGTCTTTGCCTGCAAAAACGTCTACAAGGAAAGACTCCGTGGCTGCTCTCGCCGCCCCTGAATCCCCAAGCTCCACAATTAGATTTCCAAGCACGCCCTCTTCAACCATTCGTCGAATAACAGGGTCTGCGCTTTTGTCCCCAGCCCGAACCTTTTTCAATTCATTATGTACCTTTCTCCAATACGTTCCTCGAAACGGGATGTCTGCAGCAACAGACTGGAAGGTGTACATACCAATTAAGTTTCGGACCATTGTACCTGTGATTGGGTTTACAACAGCACCAATCTTGTACATATTGTTTATCTTAACCAGCGCACTTTCTTGGGCTTTTACAAGCACATGCTGCTGTGCGTAATACCTCGCCACACTCTTGTGAATGTAGAAGTCGGACATAGCGCCACCCGCTTGAACGGTCTCGGCATCTTTTAGTCCTGGTCGCTGGTATCGAACTGTTTTATCGCCAACCTTTAGCTCTTTTGTCTTTACCTCAAACGGGTTCTTCCAAAGCAGCCCAAATTCCGCCATTCTTGGCAGAGGAATTGCATCTCCTTTAACGTATGAATTTCGATTTAAACCTGAGTTGGTGTTTAATTCGTAATCAGACACCAAAAGCCCATTTTCCCTGAGCATTGTTTGGAGTCGAAGAACTTCTCTTCTTTGAACCAGCCCCACGTATGTTTTGGCCGCAGACTCTCTGTAGCTTGCAAGGCTTTCTAATTGCTGCTCAAAAGAAAGGTCTTTCGCCCACAGTCTTGTTTTAAAAAACCGTGCGTCTCCCTGCATGACAATGCCGTTTTGATCAAGGGTCTCCTTGGCCGTATCCATTAGTGTTTCAAGAGCTTTTACCGGGTTGGTTTTAAACGTACCCTTTCCGTTCTTTTTATCTACAAACTCCTGCACCTTTTTCTGGTCTGGGAATAGCTGCAGATATTTCTGAGCAACAGCGGAAACCTGAACCTTGTACTGCTCTGGGCTAATCCCGCGCCTTTCCTCGAAGGGCTTTCCTGCCTTCTCATCATCTAGCCATTTCTTATAGTCCCCAAGAATCCTAGTGATGTGGCCAGCTTCAGCCTCTCTCAAGAAGTAAGAGCTTACATAGTTAACAAGACGAGGAATGACTTCGTACCCTTGGAATTTAAGTGGGCTTTCTCCTACAACACGGGTATGATTTTCGTACTGTTGCCTTGTCTGTGTGGAAACCTTTTCATTTTCCCCAAGCTCTTTTACAGTTGCCCGAACAAACTTCTGGTCTGCCGCACTTATTCCCTGCGGCATTTCTCTGCCATGGGTTAGCTCGTTAATAGCAGCCGCCACACGGGCCGCTCTTTCCTGGGCCTGCTTTGTGTCTCCAAAGTCACGGAGAACCTTATATTTCTTTCTCCGACTAGGCGCTTCTTTCCGGTCCCAGGTGCCGCGAGTCGAAACAACGTCCATGTCCCTGACAATGACGCCCTTTGGCCGTGCGCTTTGAATTGAAATATCAAGAGCTTGCTGCCCAAGAATGAGATCCATTCCTACGGAAAAGATCTTACTAGATATTCCCTGCACCGTGTTATTAGCCACAGCAAGCATTTCCCGCTCTTTTGGACCCATAGAGGCATACGTTCTTTGGTTTCCATTTTCATCTAAAGCAGGTACCCATCGAATGGACTCTACGCCTTCAAGGGCATCTTGTTGAGTAATGGACCTAATGTCCTTCGCTTCAGCAACAAGGGCATCACGTTCTTGTTTAAGGGCTGCAAGCTCTTCTGGGCTTTTTTGTTTTTGTAGTCGCAGTTGCAGGTCTTCAATCTTTGCGACATCTTTGGGGTCTAAAGAAACGGAGTCTTCAATTTCTTTCTTGGTCAGTTGGTCTTGAAGCGTGGCGTCTATCTCCCCCTTGCGGGTTTTGATTTCTTCCATGCGCCCACGCTCATCAATCGCGTCTTCCCAAACGCCAGGACTGTCCTTATCTTTCCTACGCTTTACCTGAAGGCGCATTACGTCAGCAACGTCAATGGAAAAGCCACCGACGTCAATCTTTTCGCCAATAAGGCCGCGATGAATTAACTCTGCCGCAAACTGGAATTGATCTTCAGCCAAGGTCGTAAGGCCTTGCAAAAGCTCTCCTTCAGTTCCAAACTCCTCAGAAAAGATGCCAAGCTCCCTTAGAGCATTTGCAACATCCGCATTCCTTAAATCAAAATCCCCCCCAAGCAATTCTTTTGTAGCGGCCTCAATGTCCGCCTTTGCCAATTGCTCAACGCCACCGGCTCGCTGTATCTGATGGTAGACATCTCGTCCCAAAAGACTGCTGTTTGTGGCGGAATACATAAAAAGGTGCTCGAGAAATTTCCCAAAACCGCTTTGGTGGTTCTTTGCAATCTGATGGTGCAGTCCGTAATTAACTACGTCTGAGTACCAGCTTGGTATATTTGCAAAAGAAAAAGGCCTCTCCATAAACTCAGCAACTGCCAACCCATAGTTAACAGCACGAGTGTTTTTTGAAGCCGCAGACACAAGAGCATCTGCCTTTTCTCCCAGAAGATTTCTTCTTGCAACTTGCGCGGCACCGATAATTCCAGTCTGGAAGCGACCCCTGTGTGGAGCATTTTTAATGGTAAGCTCTAAGCCATCCCCAAACACTCTTGAGGTGACATACGCTTTGGAGGCACTTCTTCTCTCTGCCATGTTTACAAAGTAATCTATGTAATTATCTGAAATGCCAAGGGCCTCATAAACAGCCGCGTTCTTTTCCCCTCGATGTGCAAGCTGCTCCGCAGTGCTTAGGCGGTTTTGTTGCGCCATTAAAGCCTCTGGCGTCGTATTATTCTTTGCGGCCATCTCATCAAGGACAGTCCGTAAATTCTTAGAGACCGGAGCGTTTTCTGCTCGATACACGAGGTCTTGAATCAAAGCTGCCTCAGACTCGCCAAGCAGTTCAAGATACACCCTGACATCTGTTTCGCCAGTAGAGGCTATTCTCCGAGCGTAATCTTTTGCTGCCTCTGCGTCTGTGCGGAGATGGGCAAGCAGTTTGTGATTGTTGGGATGGTCTGTATTCCAAAAGGCCTTTAGGGCCTCTCTGAGCTTTCTAATACCAACCGTGTCTTTGTTTGCAGCACGATTACTAATATCAGCAGCAATTTCTTCCCTTCTCTGGACTTCTTCTGGAGGCGGAGTTCTTCTTGGGGATTCCCCGGCCTGCTGAGATTTTATTTGAAGCTCTTCTTTTAGGCCTACCTCGAGAGCATCTGCCACATCTCGAGCAAACTGCGCCTTGTCTCTATACGCACGCGCAGTAGGATCATTTGCCTCTGCAAGCTCATCTGCTTTCGCCTCAAACTCTTGGGCTTCTCTTCGCTTTTGGTTTATTGTGGGCTGTACGTCATCCCCACTAATGCGAATTACATTCTCTGGACTGTCTAAACTAGCAGCGGCTTCCTTTTTCCTGCTAATAGGGCTGCTTGCTAATTTCTCCGCGTCTTTAAACGCTTCCATTTGAACTTCTTTTGCGGTTTTGTACTGCGCTTTGTACTCAGTCATCCCCTCTACATAAAGAGCTTTAGCGCCAGCGACATCTCCCTCTTTAAATAATTCAAAGGCTTGTGATACTTTTTGAAGCGCAGGGCTTGCCTCTATCGCAGCACCCACTGTGGTAACCCCATGCTTTATAGCGGGTTTTACTGCAAGCTTTGAAATGCCAGCAGACCCCATGGCGACATTAAGGACACCAAAGAGCGGGTAATTATTCCAAAACTCTTTTCCTTCCGCTACTAGCTTTGGGTCTCCAATGCCAGTCGCCCCTGCAAAAGAAAGGGTAAAGTCATGCCACATCATCTCAGGGCTCATAGACTCTGCCATTCGTTGGGCATACTCTCCAACAACTGTATCAAACTCAGAAGCTTGTTGCCGGGTGGCAACTTCTGTGAACACCTGGGCCATAATTACCCCGGCTTCGTTTTGGAACGCCTGTCCAAAGGCTCCAGCCTTCGCAGCCTCCCCAATTCGCTCTGAACTAATTCCTAATGCTTTTCTGTAAGTATGCTCACGAAGCTCATTTTTAAGCGACCACGGGTTCACGCCCGAACGGTAATTTGAACCTGCCCCTTCCCACGGAGCGACCTCGGATTCGCCTCGGTAGTGCTTCAACCACTCTTCCTTGGCGTCGTCTTGGGCTTTTCGCATCGCCCAGCCTTCCTTGGGGGGCCTAATTGGGCGGTAGCCTTGGAGGAAGAGGCTATCTGCATTATCTGGGTCTATCGCGTCTGCCCAACTTAAAGCTGATGAAAGTTTTAGCCTTTCAAAAATAGCCTCTTTGCTCCAGTATGGGGAATTTGGGAAAGCCCCGCGAAGGGCTGATTCTTGCACGGCTCGGCGGCTCTTTACCTTTTGCGCCCGCTCGCGGGGTGAGTCCAGAACTCCAATGTTGGCTTCCATAAGTTCTGAGCCAGCAAGCTCTGCACGAACTCGCTCGGCTGGAATGCCTTCCATAAATTCTGCGCCAGCGAGCTTTGCAGGAACTCGCTCGTAATACACTTTATTGATGTGCTCCCAAAGGCCCTTTTGGTAAGGGATTAAATTCTTTGGATCTAGGATGTATTCAATGTCAGAAGGCATCATTTTAACTGTTTCAAAGCTGCCTTCCTTTGGGTTGTGGGAACGCCCTCCTATACGGGCATAGAGGGCAAACATTCCTGATGTCCGAGCAGCCGCAACACTAGGGTCTCTCATTACCGCGAAGGTATCTTCGTACACTCGGACTTTCTGCGCCTCTACAGATTTAGGGTCTGCGTTTAATGACGCCCCTCTTAAATCAATTACTTGGTTTGCTTGCTCTGCATTAAGTATGTTTGCGTAATTAACATCTCCGGTGACCTCACCTCTGTTTCTAGCTCTCCCTTGGGTAGCGGCCAAAAAGCCAGAAACCGGGATTGTTGGAAGAAGAGTGGTCAGTTGAAGCAACTGCGTAGCAAGCTTTCCGCCAGTGCCTGTCACGTTTTCGGACTGAACAAACAGGTCCTGTGGCTTTATTTGCTCCTGCGCTCCCAGATACTTATTTAAATATTTAAATGCTTCGTTTCTTGTTTCTGCGTCAAATGCCCTCGTAGAGTTGGAGAGAAGCATTTCTGCATACTCATCTAGCGTGGGAGATTGATATGTTTCATTTTCTGCAATTGGGCCTTCTTCAACCCGTTTTTGGCCTTCGAGTTCTGGAGAATCCGTGTAAGCACCTTTTGGGCGGACTCGCATTCCGCCTTTTGTTAAAATAGTAGAGCCTGATGCCTCTGGGGTGGCTCCTTGCTCAAAAAAGAGAGCATTAAAGCTATCGATGCCTGCTTCTACAAAATTAAAATCACCCATTGCCCGAAATGCATTACGCATTGACGTCAGGTCCTTGCCGTACTTTGCATCATTTGGCCGGTCAGATTCTTTTGCATTGGACGCTTCTTCTACGGCGGCAGCAGCCATAGCCTCTAGGGCCAACTGGCGCTCAACTTCACTCCCGTATGAAACAGTCTCAATAACTTGTCTTGCTAAGTTCAGCTTTGGGTTTGGGCTTTCTCCCGCATCTAAATAAAAGCGTCTTTTATTGACTACAGTAGAGGGGCGCTCTGACTTAACATCATCCTCAAAGAAAGGGTCTGAGTATCCTGCCCCGGCATCAGGAGACGTAAATGGTCCTGGGTATATGGGGTCTTCTTGGACTGGAGTTGGCCCAAACTCACGGCTTTGCCCAGCCTGCCATGCAAACGATGACTTCCATGTGGACGCAAATTTCTTGGCATCTTCCGCTGAATCAAATTCAATGTAATTCCCTTCAGCTACTGCGGTGTAAGGATCTCTGTCCTCATACAAACCTTTCGTTGGATTATTATACCGCATTGAAGGGTAAACAATATGCGCCTCTTTGCCGTTAATGTGTATCGGCTTTTCTGGCGACGTGTACATCAATCGGTGCGTAAGCTCTAAGTCCTCATCTGAAGTTCTATGGTCTGTCCACTCCCCTTCTGGGCTAATAAATTTCTTAGGATACTTCTTGGGGTCTACAATTCTCCGCACAAACGGAATATTGCTGTTTTTTTGAATGTGAACATCTGGGTTAAAGGCAACTGGACCGGCCTCAACTGCTTCCACAAACTCGTCTACTTCACTAGTCCCGTCCTGCAAATACGAAATAGATGGACCCTGGTCAATGGGAACTACATCTAATGCCTCGCCAGTCTGGGCCTGTATGGGCTCTGGAAGCGGCTCTGGCTCAGCCTGGAATGCGTGTAAAGGGGCAGCTTGGTATTGGTACTCTGGGGTGTCTTCATAAGGGTTTTCGGCAGGCCCTTCTATAAAGGCGTCTATGACAGAAAGAGGACCCGGCATCTCCACTGGAGGGCTTTCTGGCACATACTCCACAGGCTGTGGCTCAGGCAAATCTTGAGCAGCCTGGTGTGCAGCCATCTCTGCTCTAATTAATCGCAACTCCTCCTCTTCCTCTTCCGTGAGGGGGGTTTCGTTAAACTGAACCATTGCTATTTAACTCCTTAGCGCACGGGTTTGGGGACCAACTCTGCATGAATTTGCGCTAGCGAGTCGCCTCTGTCCAAAGCTGCGCTTATTTGGGCGCTGTTTATTTTCCCCTGCGGGTCTAGTGCTTTTTTGATGTCATTCATTAAGCCGGATGAGTTCCTACCCTCTGGCATAACCCCGGCTTTTACGGTTCCGAGCCGATTCCATGTCGTTTTTCCTTCCAGCGTTCCCCAATAACCTGTTTCCGCTTTGGCTTTTGGTGCTGCCCATTCAGGAGCATCTCTGTTCGTTGATTGCCGCACCGCCCACGCCTGATTTCTTAACACCATCATCGCCTTGGGACTCTTTTTGAGTTGAGCATAGACTCTGCCTCTGGCGGCAATTCTTTTGTCATGAGGCTGCGTAGTATCTCGCATGATTTGTACGTCTTCTTGATTGGGTACCGCACTGAGATACGAGCCCTTGAGCTTGTTAATCACTCTCGGGAGTATGGTGTCTGCAGTAGCGGGGTCCTCAAGCTTATTCATGTAATCTGCTTTATTTGCTCCAGAATCTCTACCGTGAGTTACTCTGTAAGCAGATATATCAGATCTGCTAAGGGCTGCTATTTTGCTTTCTGGGTCTATCTTAAGATAACTTCTCCCTTTGTTGGCAGCCGCTGCACTATCTATGGCCCGTTGTTTTCGCCTTGCAAGCTCTTTTTGTTGCTCCTCGGGTGTTGCGTTGCCAATAATGCCCGGTGAACTACCAACATTTGGATTGCTCATGGCCTCTTTATAAAGCAAATAGGCTGCAGCGTGATTCTTTGCATCATTGGCTCTGCCTCCTGCTCCGCGACCTCCAGAGCCGCCTCCCGTTTTAGTTGGTGTAGGCACTTTTCCTATCGCAGTAGATGTCTCAGAAATGGCGAGAGATCTGCCTTCATCAAGCCTAGCCCGCAGTTGGTCTGCAGCAGCAGCGTCCATTCCAAGCTTTAAAGCATGGGCTGCAATTAAAGCATCTCGAGCAGGGCTTTGGGGAAGAGCAGCAAGGGCTTTCTCAAAATTACTAAGCTGGTCTCTAAGAGCCGTTGCTTGCTGCCGCTGCTCTTGGGACAGGTCTTTAAAATAGTCGATAGCCTCTTCTCGCTGGACCATTTTTCTTTCAAGCGGAAGAGTTATTTCGTTTCCTGGAGGAACTTCACCCTCTGCAAGATTTTTGTAATGCTTTCCTTCATAACCAAAATCAGAAGTCTCGGGATCTGACACTTCATACGCAGGCCCTCCGCCTGGAATTTGAACCACATTTACAGCAGGCTTTGGTTCTTGTGTTTGCTCATAGTCTACCATCTTTGTTTTTGGGCCAAAGTGAGAACTCATCGCAGCTTTTCTTACACTGGAGTCTACGTTGGAAAGATTTCTAGTAAGGGCATTAGACCCTATTTCCGCAGCGGCTGCTGCGTTTGCGTGCTGCTGTTTTTTTACATTATGTTCGTGTTGCTTTACGCCCAAGTCATGCGTCTGCTGAAATTGCCGATTTGACTCTACAAATTTCTTCGCCTCTAGCTCTGTCTTTTCTTTGCCACCAAACCACTCATAACTTGCCGCATTTACGGCCAAAGAGCCTAATGTTTTGGCCATTGTACTAAGGCCTGCATTTAACAGTTGATAGCCAGGGTTTGCCAACCTTCTTTGGTGGGCCAACTCTCTAGCGCGAATTTCATTGGGGTCTCCCCCTGGATCCCTAAAACGGGCCATTTTAAACCTCCAATGCTACTAACCTGGTTGGTCTGTATCCAAAGCCGCCGCAATTTTAGCAAGAGTCTCTAGCAGCCACGCTGCAACTTCATCCGAATCTTTCCCTCCTGCCACATCTGACATCGCCATCCCAAGAGCCACCATAATAGAAGCCCCGTATCCCTGGTCATCTTCTCCTTCGTACTGGGTCTCAATCATTCCCAAAAGACCGCTAACGTAATTGGCCACATCATCACCAAACATAGTGGCAATGCCCAGACCCGCTTGATTCAATTCGTTTTCAAGCTTTGCCCCATCTTGCTCTAGGGCTAAAAGCTTTGTGTAGGTGTCAGCTTCGAGCCCCCACTTATTAACTAGCGCCTGAAATTTTTGCAGGTCAAGGCCATATTTCTCAAGGTCTAGGGCAGCAATATCCCCTTCAGCAATGAATTTCTGAATTGCCACTGTGAAGTTCTTAATGCCTAGATCTGCAGCCATTTGGTTTAACTTTTCCAAATCCATGGCCATTGTTTCAAGGTCTTTAAACTGTTGAGTTACGCCCTTCATTTCTTCAAGCATTTGAGCGTAATCAGCCTCAACGGCCTCCATGTCCTTTACCTCTAAGTTCATGTACTCAGAAGCCATCTGCTGCAAGGAGCCCGAAATCGCAGTATTGATGTTCATGGTATGGGCGGCAGAGCCAAAGGTCCCTGCCATCGCGGCTTGTCGATCTAACCCCATAAGAACTTGCTGCAAGTGTGTTGCATATTTTTGGTCAAGAAGCTCTATGGCTTGTTTCTTTTTGTCCTGGTCGAGGCCAATGGTATTGCCACCACTTTTTTCAAGATACTTGTTAACAAAATCCTCAATCGCCTGTACGTTCTCTGTCCCAAGTGTAGGGTCTACGCCATCGTAAGGATCTGGAGTTTCAGGGACTTCCGGCTTTTTAATCGTTGGAGACCCAGGCGAACTGGGAAGACCGGCATCAAGCCCCTCCTGCATTTCCTCTACACTTTTTGCCTCATACCCCGCCTCATTACTAACCTCTAGCTCATCTAGCTCTTTTAATGCCTTAGACACCTCATCAGCAGCAGCCTGCACTCCCTTTCCTGTTTCCTCGGTCTCCTCTTCCGCTGCCTCCTCTTCCGCTGCCTCCTCTTCCTCATCTTGCCCAAATGCCTCATCAATCGCCTCCTCTTCCTCTGTCTTTTCGTCAGATTCATAGAATAGCAAGGACTTGGGGCGTTCTAGCTGTGTGAGGTTGGACATCCCAAGAGCTTTATTTGTTTCCAAGATTTCCTGCGGCGTCATGGTTGCGAGCACATTGTATCCTCTTGTGGGATCAAACGCTCCCTGAGTAACAACAGGCCGTCCTGTGGCAGCTTGTCCGCTGGTAACAACAGGTCGCCCTGTAGCAGCTTGCCCGCTAGTGACCTGCGGTGGCTGTTTCATGGCTGGCGTAAGCTTTCGCACAGAAGGTGCCGTAGGGGTCATTCCTGGGATCCCAACAGGCGTTTTGCTTTGCTGGTAGCTGCTCGCAGACTGCTGGGCAATTTGTCTGCCCACAGGCATGTTTGGGTTATACCCACCGCCAGAAGCAAGGTTTCTCTTTGCCCGCTGCTGAGTACCAGGAGTTGCGCCCATTCCAGTCTGATTGCTGGGTCCTTTTGGAAGTGGTAGTTTGGTTACCATAATAACTCCTAAGTAATGTGCGGCGTGCTAAGTCGAACGGTAAGAGAAACAGTTGGCGGTGTTGCAGTCCCAGTGGCATTGTTTTGAACAATCAACCGAATGTAATGATTTGCATTAACAGTCGCATTGGCGACATTAGAAAGCGTCAAAATCGTCTGAGAGTACGAGGCGTGGTAACACGAATGGGTTACCCCGGCAGCAACATTTGTCCACGCAGAAATATCATCCGCAGCATCTGTTCTCTGAAGAATAAAGGTTAAATTTTGGCCTGAGTTAAAATCAGGATTATTGTCCACCACAATAACTGGATTTGACTTAAAGGTCATCGTAGCGGGTATTTTAACCACGCTCCCCGTTAAAACATTGTAATGGTCTGCGGTGACAACTGCCCCAGCAGAAGCTGCCCCGGAAGAAGCGGTTGCTCCAACAGATTGATAGCCAGTCAACAGGCCCGCGTATGTCGCCGTGAGACCAGTTACCGGAGAGCCTGGAGTAAACATGGCTGTGTCTATATGCTTCCCAGTGGCAGTAAGTACCAACTCTGAATTTGGATACGCTAGGTTATCGTGGTCAACATTTCCATTTAAAACGCTAGCAATTGCACCAAACTTGGAATTGTGCATCGCTGCGTTATGCAGATCTCCGTCGCTATCCCCGGTAATCGTGATGTATCCCATTTTAACCTCTTGTTCCTACGCAGTATAGATTATGATTGCTCTCTTTGGGAACCACCTTTTACATTCCCAAGTACGCGAATCTCAGAAATCTCCAATCGGTGTGGCTCAGATGTATTAATAGAATACAAGTCCACATAAGCGGCCCTGCCGTCCTCGTCTGGGGCATTTACCCTTGCATACGCCTCAACGTACTCAGAACTAAGGAGAGGGGCGCTGCTGCCAGCAGGAGACTCGCCTAAAACCATCTCGTTGAGCACAGACTTTGTATTCTCGCTAAACCCTTGCTGCGAGTTAATTATTGTGTCTGTAAACTCTACATCGGTTTCAGTAGCATCAAATAACTTTAAACCCTCTCCCTCAGACCTAACAGTGGCCAACAGGGAAGAGGCGTTTGGGTTATCTTCTACATTTAAGCCAAGCTGCTTTCTCCGCACAGCGATATCTGTGCAAATAATTCTCCCGTCTGAATCTACTCGACCAACTCGGCCCAATCCAATTAAAACAGGAAACGCATCTCCCTTTACCTCAACTACGTCTTCAGACCCGTCTGCCTCGTAAGTCCCCGCAGTAATCACATCCTCTCTTCCGCCAAGTTCATAAATCTTATCTGGCTTTGTATTCCCACTTGCGTCATCACTCGGACTGCTTGAAAAGAAAACACGCTGTTTTCCCTTGTAGGTATACTCCGTCATATTAGTCCAGTTAAGAAGATTATACTTAGTTCCTGTACTGGTCGGAGCCGCTGGTTTAGACGGAGGAGAAGGACCAAAAGAAGCCCCTGGAGTAAGGGAGGTTGCGCTGTATTCCGGCTGGGCACCAGAGCACCAAATAGACCATTTGCCAGGCCCCGCTCCTTCAAGCATGTCTGCATAATTAAATATCCAGACCATATTGTTTTTAGGAGAATCATTTGCTGGCAAACTAAGCATAATCTGTTGCTTTCGTTTGTCGTTAATACAAATGGCTCGATCCATCGCATTTGAATTCACAAAAAATGGATACCCAATGTTGCTAGCCTGGAGCTTCTTTTCGTTAGCTCGAGTAATGCTTGGACGAGTTCTGCTAAACCAAAGCCCATCCATTTCATACGATATTTTATTTATCGTATTTCCGTCTGTCATGTAGCAGCCATCAGTTGCCACAAAAAACAAGTAATCTTTAAAGTAGCAAAACGCTCGAGAGCCCACTAATGAAAGCTCTGCAATGCGTACTCGTTTTGGACTGTTGCTACCGTGATTAATTATTTTATAAACATTTTGATCTCCAAAGACCACCAGGTTTGTCCCAACCCCCACCGTGGCAGTAACATCTTCATTAAAGACCCAGTAAAAACCACCGGGGTCTGTAACAGGAAAACTTCTCCAAAGAGCAGGCTCAGAAACCAAAATTGAACTAGCGTCAATATTCACTCGGTTTCTCTGCAAGTTAAGGGTCTCTTCCGGGGGATTTGAAATATGAATCTTGTCAGCCTGAGAAGGAACATCAAAGCTTAACGCGCAACTGTAAGTTCTTTTAAAGCCTGAAATAACAATTTGATCAAAAAAGTAGGAAAACGTGGTCGGCTTTAAATCGCTAAGTATGTACGACATAACTAAAGGAAAGTTCCCGCTCTCCAACACATTGGAACGAACCTTAAAGTTATCACCTCGATTTAACAAATGGGTGACCACCTGATTGCTAGGCTTCAATATCTCCACTTCCCACAAAGCCCCAATGCCATTGCAGAAATAAACAAACCGACCTGCTGCAACAAAGTTGTACTGAGATTTTGGGAAATAGCCCTCAGAAAAGGGAGGAATCGACACACCATCAACAACCGTTGGGTGCGGACTTCGAGTCTCAGAGTACGGTCCAGTTAATTGATACCAAGCTCGAGCTTCTCCACCCTCTCCAAATACAATTAAATAAACACGGTTTTCAGATTTACTGCCAAGTATAGAAAATAAAAATAACTCATCTTCTAGCATGTATGTAAATAGCCCCTGGCACCGAAAATCAGTCGCTGCAGGGGACCCAGACAAAGAGCTTGCAGGGTCTGCAAACGGGCGAACGCCTGGGCGCTCTCGATACATTCCCCGGTCTGAGATGTCTACATTAAGAAGGAGATCTGGAGCATCTGGGGCAGTAACTTCCCGCGTATCCATCCCTTTAAAGGGAGGCTTGTACTCCGCGATAACTGGCGATGATGGCCTCATTTAGTACTCCCATCGCATTGAATCTCTTTGTTGTGGCTGCTGGCGCTGACGCTGACGACAACCCATCTTTAGGTTTGAGTCGTACTCCCCAAGCACTTCTTGATACAGCGCAGATAATTGTGAAATGTCTTCACCCTTTGCGCTTTTAGCTTGGATTGCAGCCTTGTACACAATTGCAGAATGGAACTGGGGCAAAAACCCACCCAATAGCTCCTGGTCCTTATCTATTAGGTCAGGAAGCTGATCAGGAGTCCACCGCATATAAACATAAACTTCTTTCTTTGGTATGGGTCGAATAGAGAACTTCTTGCCCATAAAGAACGCCTGCACGGTACCGCCACCGCCAAAACTAAAGCTAGGGATGTCAATCAACGAATCTATGGAGGTTGCTCCTTGTAGGCTCGTGCTTGAGTTAACGGCGCTTGTAAACCCGGTAGACTCCATATTCGTTCTACGGGGCATATTAAGCTGTGCAGGGGTATTGTTTACGCTAATGTCTTCGTCTTTACCTAGAAGACCCGCGTACCAAATTGCCATAGGCAAACCAGACAGTTTTACGTTTAGGTCTACTTCATTTGCATTCGCATCGTAAGTGAACCTGTCTGTAATCTGAAATATCTCCGGGCCGTAGTTTACTACCCGGTGGTACATATCTAGGTTTGCATCAGAGAGAAGATCTAGTAGGTATTGCTCAGTCCAACCACCAGAGCCGTCCACCTTCCCACGGCGTTGCAAATATCCATTGAGTCGGCGTACAGCGTTTTCTACATTCATTACGGTATAATAATGCTAGAGGTGGTTTTATTTCGGTCAAACGCTGACCCAAAGTATTTACCACCGTGGTTTGGCCCTGAACCATCTTCGCCTAAGCAAAAATCCATGTTCTCGCCTGAAGCTCTTTTCCAAATCCAGAAGATGTCGTTAATTCGATCGTCCGCTTCATTTAAGGCATTCTTCATGTTTGCCTCATCTTCTTTCTCTTTCATCTCTTCCATCCGCTGAATAGCTGCGTGACGACCCTCGCGCCAGTCGAGAATCAATACACGCAACGAATCCAGATGGACTTCAGCAGGGATCCCGAAGGACCCAGCCTCACCAGGAACCTCAACGGTCATAATGGTGAAGATGGGCTTTTTCCCCCGGTATCTCTCGTTATTTGGCTTTTGCCCGAATACAACCCAACGATTTAACTGAACTCCGTCGAAGTTCTTCTCCACAAAACGTAGATAAAACTCCTCGTCAGGCAATAAGCCATCTAACCCATTAGCGCGTGTCTCCCACTCTTTGTGGGGTCCGGCATCGCTAGTGGCTACAAGGTGCCGGAAAAAATCTAACTCTTGACGAATTAGATCATCCCGGTTTTCCATCATCGGAAGCATAGTCACCTTTATGCGTTAGTGAACCGTGGTCCAGCTACAGGCTTGGCAAAAACAGTACAAGTGTACCGACCATTACCTGAGTTGACAGTGCTGCCAGGATCATTCGTCAATTGAAGAACCCGACCAGTCGCCCCGCCAAACTGCATTGTTGCATCAGTTCCATTAAGAGGAACAACATACTCATCAACGCCAGATGTTGCGCTACCAGTAACGTACCCATCCACAAAAGCATCAGCGTCAGGCCCGTCTTCATGAAGGTAACCAATGTCAATTACGCAATCTGCTGAAGTAAACGCAGTCACGATATTGATTCGGATTTCCACAATTTCCCATGTAGTCCCCATAGACGAAAGGACTGGAAATCCAAGCCCAGCATTGTCTACTTTTGTAAAATAAAGCGTCCCATCCTTAGCCCCAGTAGGGCCTTGGCAAAGCGCAAAAGCTGTAGGTGCCACATAAGCAGCTTGGTCACTGGACCCTCGAGGTCCTGTTCTCATAGAATCATTAGCCATTTTATTGCTCCTTTAAGCAAAAACGTCTTTGCCCGCAACAGGGGCAAGTCGCATATAGAAAAATAAACTCGGACCACTTGTCACACTGGCAGTTGGTTGGACTACTGGAACGTCTCCAGCATTCAGAAAAGGAACCCCGTCAGAGTCCACATTGCCGCTTCCTGCTGCAACATAAGAAAGTGTTTGCGCTCCTCCACGGGAAGTGGAAACCTCAAACTTTACAGCAGGAGTCGCAGGGATGTTTAGCGCATCAATATATGCGTTACCCTCTCCGCTAACCCCAACGTCA
>Ga0209756_1001046_pt1 | contig 26027 bp, 12 predicted proteins | sample ETNvirenome_6_85_FD_184071 | JGI IMG/M metagenome (GOLD analysis project Ga0209756, IMG submission 184071) | Marine viral communities from the Pacific Ocean - ETNP_6_85 (SPAdes) (version 3) | ecosystem: Environmental > Aquatic > Marine > Oceanic | place: Pacific Ocean | collected 2013-06-19 | reverse complement strand
GTAGAATTTTTATTGAATGCCTAAATACAGAAGGAAAGGGGCAAGTAATTGAAATAGAAACTCATGGAACTAATGGAGATTGTGTTATTAGAATTAAGTCTACAGGAAAGTTGGAGTTACAATCAGTAGGTAATATGGATATAAATTGTGGAGAAGATTTGCATATCCAAGCCAAAAATATAGATGTTAATGTTACACAGGCAACAAAGGTTAAATCTGGAAATGATATTAGCTTGAAGGGTGCTAATATTAATTTAAACCCAGGTAGTTTAACTATCGCTCCTGTAGATATTACTGATTCTATTAGCCACTATGGAACGTCTGGAGTATTAGCATATTAACGAGGTAGATCATGGCATCATTTAATTACGATACATTTAAAAAATTAACGACTGGCGAGGGAGCCGATATAATTGAAGCTGTAGGTATGTCCTTTGGAATGCCTAGTTGTTTGTTGAATTTAACTAGCGACCTCCTCAGTATCTTACCTAAAAAGATTATAAATAATTTACAACAAACTATTTTGAATGGGAGACAACTTGGTAATACCGCTACGGCGCAGGCTTTTGAATCTCTTTCACTTACTAATGGATTAATTGAATTTGATACAGAGACAGGAACTTTAAAATTTAAATCTGATTCTTCGTGGCTAGGGATGGACAATGATAACGCCCAGGCCATAGGAAATTTAGGAGCCCTCAATAATCTCTTAACTATAGCGGCTGGGGGCTACCAAGTTTATCAAAACTTACAGAACATCGGAGATCAGATTGATGCTATTGGAGATTGTTTTGATAAATTAGAAACGGTTCAATCTTTTGATGGTGGAAATGCAGCTAATAAACAGGCTCTATTACCTCCTGATAGTCAAGCTGAGTTGTTTGATGAAAATTATGGAGCTACTGTAGCTCTGTTAGAAAATACCGCACAGTTTGTGATAGGGTGTAATAATTCCTTAAAGGCAATTAATGATGTTTTAAATGCGCGATTGATTGATCCCACTTTAGAGCCCCGTATTTTAGATAGCGCAGATTTAGATATTGCTTTGTCAGGATCAGATTTTGAAAGATTTCCCCTTTTCGACCCAGGGCTTCCCACTCAGGAAGATATTTTTAGATTAGTATATGGACCCCCTGTTACTCAAGACGGGCAATACTTATTAACTTCAGATGGTTTATATTATGATGCTCAGTCAGGAGGTCTTAACCCTGTTCTGTTGTCTATTTCGGGAGTTGTTCCTATTGGAGAGGCGTGGAAATATAACTACGATCCTAATTTAGGAGGTAGGGGAGATGCCATTTCTATAAAATCCTTAGATGCATTTACAAATAATTTATTTGATATTTCTATAATTGATGATAGTTTAGGAATGCAAGCGAACTATGATGCTGATCATTTTTTAAGCGTTCTTATTGGACAACGAGATAAGCATGTATTTGATTTATCTGGAATGTTGTATGATTACATAAGCGAATTTGGCCCAGACTCTTCTATTGTTAGGAATCAAAGGCAGCAAATAATTTCAGATATCGCTAACCATAACCATAAGATTAATCGAAGAAAAAAACAAATTGAGGTTGCTATGAAAGCTCCTGAATTATATGGTGAACAGGCAGTTGGTCGTGCTGGCCCTACATTTGCTCTAGGGATGGTGCCCATTAATGATTTTTCCTATCTACAAGAGCTTAATTTAGTTGTAGATTTAGAAAAACAAAAGGCATTAGTGTTTGACCAAGGAGAAGTAACAGGAATAGTTCTTCCTATTATGCCAAAATTTGTAAAATCATCAGCAAAACCCCCGTCTATAGGATTCAGCCATCTAAAAGTTCCTACAGTGGGTAAAGGAAGTATCCTATACACTGCTTCGGGGGTTAAATCAGGCTCTATCCTTTCGTTAAATGATCAAATAGAAACAAATGGCCTGTTTGCTATTTATAATTTCTTAGAGACTAAGGTTGTTACTCCCTCTTCAACAAATTATTTTGTAACTAACTGTGCTACATCAAATCAGTATAATAACGCTAAATTATTAGGGACTAATACTAAAACTATTTTCAAACATGGATTATCCGTTCCATATTTAGAGGGGATTACAAAAAATAAATCTACTGACACGGCAGCCGCTTCAGCTATGGGGTCTTTTGTTAGAATGCCTGATGAATCTCAGTTTAGAGAATTAATGTATAATCCTAATGGATTTTCAATCGAGTTTTGGAGTTATGTTCCTGATATTTTGGATAGTGAGTTGGGATGGGCTAGTGGAGGACCCTCTTCACTTACTAAGGTTATTTTAGGTTGTGAGAATGTAGGTAAGAAGCCTAATGCTTCGGCTATTAATCATTTAGGTGCAGAAAGTGATCTTGATTTTTTAGCTAATAACCCCGGAGATCAGTTTGTGCGCGGGATGTTAATGGGATTCACTAGAGATAGGAGAATAACCCAGGTATCGTCTGGTTTTAGTAATTATAATTATGATAATAACCCAGGTGCGAGGTTTGGAAATCCTGGATCATCTCTCAGCTTCTTTATTGCGCCAACACAAGCAAGAGATTCATCATCATGTTCCTGGATTAACAAGGATGCTTGTAATGATGTTCCAATTTTCCATAAAATGAAGGTTGACCTATCCGCTAGAGGGAATAGGGAGGATAAAAGTTTTGGAGACGTTCAATCTCAATATGTTTTAATAGATATTACAGGAGATCCACATACAAACGAAATTAAAATGTATGCTGATGGACAATTAATGGCAACTTCTGCCATAAGTGATGTTTTTGGAGTACCAGCCTTTACTCCTCCAAATTTACCCTCTTTTAAGAAAAATGATAGTTTTGAATATTCAGGAACCACTGTAGATGGGCCTACAACGCTTCATGAAGGACCTAGATTAAATACGTTCTACACTCCCTGGATTGTGGGGGGAGGTTATACTGATGGAATGTATAGACATGGTAATTTCATGGGTGGTGATCGAGGGGGAATACAAAGTGGGTATGGAGGATTCTTAGGAAGTTTAAAATTCTATGACAGGCCACTTACGCCTCGTCAAGTCCAAAAGAATTATAATGCTCAACAAGCATATTTTAAAAAGATTAATGTTCAATTGCATGAATTTAATCACCTAACTGGCGAGGGATTTAATGTAGTCTTTATTTTAGCAGACGATATTGGATTAGAACAGTTGAGTATGTATGATTCTATTAACCCCATAGAAGTGAATATAGCAGCAAGACCTGATGCTACCCCTTTTAGTGATATACAGGATCCCACTAATGGAGAAAATTGGTATCCTTATACTCCCGCGCTCCAGACTTTTGCTAACAACGGAATGGTTTTTCATAATGCTCATGCTTCTCCCTACTGTACTCCTACACGCTCTGCTGTATTAACGGGGAAGCCTGCATTTAGTAGTCCTAATTATTCGTGGGGAGACGGCACTTCAGGATTGTGGGGACATGGAATGGGAATTGTCCCTATCTCAGGTAAATTTGATAAGATGAGAGGGGGATTACATGGGTTAGGAGCACCATACTCATTGTATGGTCATGACGGTACGTATGCACCTCTTTCTGAGTTAGTTAAATCTGCTGATGGTGCTACCTCTGTTTGGGATTCTAATAACTTTAAAATTCTTCCTACTCTAGTGAACGAAAAGGGTTATAAAACTTATATGGGAGGAAAGTGGCACTTAGCTCAATGGAATCAACTTTATACATATTATGAGGGAGATGATACAATTGGAGCTACTCATTTCCTTAGATCAGCATCAGGAACGGGGATGTCCCATATATCAAGTATAGGTCAGTGGAATAATTATGATGCAATGTTCCACAATCTAAACAAGGTTCCTGTCCCAGGATTAAATGAAATTGGGGACCTCCTAAATCCAGACGCATCTGCTAACCCCGAAGTTACCTCTGGAGCGGGCTGGTTGGCAGGGTATCCTCTCCTGGATCAGTCGATGGGATATGTTAATTATTTTAATTGTAGAGATGGGGATATACTCACCGTGTCTGATAGTGGATATACGTCTATAGTGAGTTCTTTAAATAGAACCGTAGCTACGTATGAGCAAGGGGATGCAAGTTCATTTGCTACTAACTACACATTTGCACAAGCAAGTTCTTATTTTAATAGAGCCCAAGAACCATTTTTTATGTATCTTCCTATAAATGCGGCTCACCTACCCTATACGTTGCCTAATACAACAACTACGTATAATGAAGCTTTCTATGAGGCATCGAATGTCCAGGCTAGAGCCGATGATGCTTTAGAAATACTCCCTGATGATATTACTGTTAGTGCGCCCTTTGTTAATATTAATGCACAAATTGAAAACTTTGATTATATGTTGAGTTCTTTCTTATCTTCTATTGATGCAAATAAAAGAGAAAGAACCGTATTTATAGTGATGGGAGATAATGGAACAGATAGAGGTTACATGTTGAAGAGACATAAGTATGCTACCTCTGCGGGCAGTCTATATGGAACAGGAGAAATTGCCTACAAAGCATTGTCTGGAAGTATATTTTATCCTCAACGTCGAGGAGGAGATTTAAATACATCTAAAGCGTACAAAACATCAGTATATGAAAGTGGAACTAAAGTTCCTCTTTTTGTTAGTGCTTCTTTTATTACTACTCCGTCTACCATCACGGACTTTGTAGATGCAATTGATATTTATGCGACTATTGCGGACATTACTAGAGCCAATGAAGTATTTGTTCCATTTACGCAACAGTTTCCCCAAAAAAGCAGTGGAATATCATTCTTACCTCTCTTAAGTGGGGCACCTTATCATCCCAAGCACTTCTCTTTTACAGAAACATTTACTCCTATAGGAAACTCTACAGCCTCAGCTTATAGTGTCCATGAGGCAGACGGAATGATTGATAATAATACAGGAACCTTCACGGGAAAGCAGGGAGAGTATGTTGGATCCAATGATCCTCTTGGATCAGATATGAGTATTCAACAAATGGATGCTATAGGTAAGAAAGGTAATCCCGTTATCCCATACGATAGACGTAGGGGATGGGCAATTAAAGGATCTAAATATAATTTCGGACATTATACAGTTTCAGGAGCTAACTCTGACGCTGTTTATGGTCAAATTATACCTGCCTCGGCAGGGACATGGAAATTAGTACGATGTACTAGTGGTCATATGTATGATGAATTATACCATTTAAGGAATGATCGGGACCTACCTGTAGACCCGTTTGAGCAAAATGATGTACTTGTGAATTATAAAGGGGTGGATATATTAGAAACCCTTTTATCGGAGGCTAATCAAGTTAATCGTGTTGATGATACATGGATGAAAACGAAAATATATTATGCTCTCACTAGAACACTTTATAAATATTTGTATTCAAGAGAGGAGCCTAATTTAGTTTAGGAAAAATAAATGGTAATTAACAGAACAATTATTACTACAGGTAATACGTATTTTCCACCAAATCAAAGGGATGTTGCTGGCTTAAGAAAAATTACTTTTGGATTAGGCTTTCCTATGGGAGGAGAGAGACTAAAGGGGGGATTATTAAAAAATACAACGGGCATAGATACCATTAAAGATGCAGTTCAACAACTTTTAAGAACCCAAAGAGGGGAGAGGGTGATGCTTCCTAAATTTGGGTGTAATCTTCGTAAGTATGTTTTTCAACCATTAACAGAGGCAACGTTCGAGTCTATAAAAAGAGAAATAATGTATTCTTTTAGTAGATACATTGTAGGAGCTAAAATAAAAAAATTACGAGTAGTTCCTTATGGGGAATTAGGGCCAGGAGGAGGAAATTCTCTCCTAGTTAGCCTTATCATACAATTAAATGAAGAAGATTTAACAGTCTTTGACGTAGAGGTAGTAGTTAAATGAGTTTTTCTGGAACAATAGCATCTGATTATTTAAAGCTGGCAGATATACCCCTGACTAAGCGGCCATCCCTTGTTGATTTCGCCGCTACTGATTTTCTTTCTCTAAGAGATTCGCTAATTAAGTATATTAAAGCGGTTTATCCGTTAGAGTATACTTATTATGTTGAATCTGATTTGGGAATGATGTTTATTGAATTAATAGCATACATGGGGTCTGTTATGTCTATGAAGGCTGATATGTTAGCAAATGAAAATTTCTTTGCTACGGCTAAACAAAGATCAAGTATTAAAAAACTTCTGGAGTTAATCGGAGTTAGAATGAGAGGCCCACTATCAGCGGCAGCTAACGCGAAAATAACTTTTTCAAAAACTCCTGTAGCCACTGGTGAGCAACAGGGTGGTGGGGGTGCTGGTGGGACTGGGACTGGGACTGGTACTGGCGGTGAATTAACTACGGGTCAATTTGAAATAGCTCAGAAGGATAGAGTGGTTAATGTTACTTCTCCTCAAGATGGAGGGGCTGTAGCCTATACCTTATACAAGGTGGTAAATGGGCTAGTAGAGCCTGTGGCGTCTCGCCAAGCAGCAGCGTTCGATGGAGGGTTTACGGACCAGGGGCGTCCCATTATTTTATATGGTTCGGAAAGTAGCAACCCCGTTGATAATACTGTTTATGAAAATTTAGTTTTACAAGAAGGTGTATTGGTTTTTGATTCAGGCTTTTTCGGAGCAACAGACCAAGGTCAAAAGAGTATTAAACTTACGCAGGCTCCTGTAATAGAGGGGAGTGTTGAAATATTTATTAAAGGGCACCACATTAAAGTTCCTGGAGAAGGGGGACCGGGAACCGGGGTCGAGCAGGACCGCCCACAAGAAGGAGTTTATACGGAAGTGGATAATATATATTTTGCTTCAGGCTCTTCGGATAGAATTTTTGAAATTGTTTATGATGAAAATTTTGCTGCTACTATTGTTTTTGGAGATGGTACAGTAGGTATTAGTCCTAGGTCAAATGATAAGTATAATGTACTCTATAGAATTGGTGGAGGAACTAGGGGCAATATTCTTCCTGATTTTATTAATGCATCCATAGTAGGTGAAACGCATCAGCTTAATCCCGATACAGGGGAAGTACTTAAAGTAGATGTTGCTGGAACAGTAACTAATACTGGGCCTGCTACGGGAGGTGCTAACGCCGAGACCGTAGAGCATGCGAAGAAATGGGCACCTTTAACATTTGCTAGACAAGATAGGCTCGTAACTTTAGAAGACTACGAAGTATATGCTAATACATTTATAAGTACATTTGGTACAATAGGAAAGGCTGCGGCTGTAACTAGGAAAGCATATTCTTCAGCAAATATAATTGATATATATGTATTAGAAAAAGCGTCTGATCTTCAATTACAAAAGTCTACCCCTACCTTTAAAACTCAATTATTAGCAGGCATTAATAAGAAAAAAATGGCAACCGATGAGATTGTTGTTGCTGATGGGTTGATTAGAACTATAGATTTAGTAACTACTATTTACATAGACAAAGAGGAAGAAAATAATCAAGACCTAATTACCGGGAGAGTGAGAGATGAAGTTTTAAATTATATGAGTATTGATAATAGAACTTTTGGAGAAACTTTAGTAATTGCTGAATTGAATAGGAAAATTTTTGAAGTAACACAAGTAAGATACTCAGAGGTAGATAACTTAGATGCAAATGTTATAGTTGATTTTAATGAGATTATTCAACTAAATAATCTTACCATAAATGTTAGTTTAGTAGATTAATGGCACGAAATAAGTTTACCCCCAATCCGCGTACCTATACAAAAAGAAATTTTGTAGATACCATAGAAATAATTACTCCTGATGTATACAAGGAGGAGGATAGGACGTTAAGTGGGGTGGAGATTAACCCCCTATCAAATATATTGAATACGCACCTAGAGATAGGTAATAATATAGGTTCAGTTTTGTCAATATCAGGGGTGCTTTTTACGCAGCTATCTGCGTTAAATATTCTTTCAGGGATTTCTCCATATTTTGTTAAACAAAATAATTTAACTAATATTGATCCTTATTTATTTGAAACTAAAATCCTAATCCCATTAGGAACTTCGCTTGCAAATTTTAACACTAGTGCAGAATTTAATAATTATCTTTCTAGTACGTTTCTCCCCCTAACAACACTAGCAACGGAGTCCTCTCCAGGTAAAATTCAGGAAAATATAGGTATATTATCTGCTTTTACTCCCAACGCCCCACTCGCCAGTAGCGTGCATAATTACTTAGTAGACGCTTTAGGGTGGTTTTACTTTTTAAATACGTCTGCTGATGGAGGTCTAGCGTGGGAGCCCTCTGGTTACGTTCTGAGTTCGCTAAATAAATTATACCTAGGTAATTCGCTAAAAACAGTAGATGGTATTAAAGGGCTTCAAAATTATATTTGGCGAAATTATTCTACCTGTACTACATTTTCTAATTTAAACTTAATTCCAGATACCTATGTTTCTGGTGCGCTGGATGCTGTTACGGATTCAGCGTCAGGGGTGTTACCTATCTACACTAGCGGTACTCAAAAGCTAGAAAATTTGCTAACTTTAGTAGACGTAATTTATTCGCCTGCTTTTATGGATCAGCAAGATTTTACTGTACGCGATGCTTTTGATGATTTTATTGAGGCTTCAATTAAATTAGAGGATTATACAGCTAAGGGTCCTCTTAGAAAATTTCTAAATGCTTTTGGTTTTAGTTTAGCGGACGTAACAAATCAAGTAGAAAATATTGGACTAATATACGATATTGAAAATGCAGAAGCTGATTACTTACCATACGTTGCCGATCTGTTAGGTTGGAAATTATACGGATCGTCTCATGCGAAGTGGCGTAGACAGTTACGGACAGCCGTTCAATTATACAAACGAAAAGGAACCTTAGACTCGATTCAGTTTGTATTAGATTCGTTAGTGGAAAATTCTGTTTTAGATGTTTCTGGGAGGGCTCAAGAGCTATGGGAGTCTTATATACCTTTCCTAATCTGGTATAGTTTAGGAACTGAATCTCCATATTTTAGAGATTTAACTACATGGACACAAGGGCGGGCAGTAGATGCAAGTATTTATACATACAATACAAGTAGTTTAGAAGAGAATATAAAAATAGTTACTGACTCGATTATATTAGATTTGTATAAGAAATTTCCGAATAATTTTATATTCAATGGAGAGAAGTTTCCTGTAAGTAAATTGTTCACGCTTAATAGATTTGGAGATCCCGATTCGATTTATACTATAATTAATGAGCCGGGAATGAAACAGTTCCATGTACACTACAAAGGAACTGAGGGGTATGACTTAGCGCAAGCTCAAGCCATTGCTATGGGTAGGACGCTGGAGTGGAATGCGGCTCACAGTACAGGACCCCTGGGAACTGGGGTTTATATGGCGGGATTAGATCATCCTCCAGTAATGTCAGATACTGTTTATTTATCGGCTACAGGTGATTTAGAATTTTTCTTTAGTTATAGAGATTATAATAATCATCCTTTACCTCCATTCGAGGAGATAAAATATTATAAGGATTGTTCTCTTACACCTCAGCTTGCTGCTTACCTAAAAGAACGGTTAAAGTGTTTTGGTGTTACAAATAGTCATGCACAAAATGTAGAAAATTTCATATTAAGTGCAGGTATTAATACGGATACAAACCTGGGGAGTCTTAATGAATTCTTGATGTTCTTTAGTGCAACCCAAGATCCCCCTAATTATAACAATGTATTAGCTAATATCTCTGATTATCAGAGTAATTATTTAGGATTATGGAATGGAAAATCATCTCATTTATTACTAGAATTTACCGATACAAATTTTGATTTCGCTAAAACTACTATAGAGGGGGATTCTAAATATGCTTTATATGATGCAGCTAGAATTACAAAAAGATTTACTCCTGCCCACGCCATCCCCTTAATTAACCTAAACGCCAGTACCGTAGATAGTTATAATGCTTCATCTACTAGGTGGAGTTATTTAGGTTTAGATAAAGATGATACTACTGTAGGTTACACTAGTGGGTCTGTTTTAGCAGGCTTTAGTTACAGCGGTGTTGATATGGGCGCTACTAATCCTGGAACCACTGATGGTAGGGGGGGCTTGAATACTTTTAAAAGAGGAGATGTGGATGATATTGCATCAGATAAATTGCTTTATATCGCTGCAACTTGGGTAACTGATAGTTCATCAGTTGCTAGGCGTGCTATCAGAAGACGAAACTATAAATTTACTTTACCTACAGAAGGTTACTATGAGAGGACAGGCTTTAACCATCCGAATAGTTGGGATGCCTCAACTCTAGAAAATTCAGTTTACCCCGCGTCCTCATTAGGAGAACTACCCTTAGGTTATCTCGCTTCGGCGGGTGCATTCTATCCTATTATTGATCCCCTAAATCCCTCAGGTGTATGGCATCAATGCGAAACGCTAACGTCTCCCAGAGCCTTTTCTGGAGTTTATACAAGTGCTACTTTCCCCTATCGGGGGTTACGAGAGCTAGGATCTAATGCTCTTATGTCTGAGTATTCTGTATCTACTGCTCGATATGTAGATAGAGGACAAATACCTTCCATTTATATCGTCATGCATCAGTTGTATGAAGCACAGGCGCGAGATCTCGCTCTGCAAGCTTCCGCTTCCTTTGATCTTGATCCCTCATCTGTGGCTTGGAAAGATAATGTTCAGAGCTATGCAAATAGCGCAATTGCAAGTGGTTATGTTTTAAATTCTATTGATGATTATCGAAACTTTAAATTTGGACCTGGACTGCACAAATTATATAAGGATTATAACAGGTATCCGAAATATCCTTTGAGTTTAGCTTCCGTGGATGAGACTGGGGGGAATCTTTTTGCTCATATTTTTGGAAAGGGTTTATACAATTGTGATTTTGATATAGCGGGGTCTGCGGCTAATACAGTCGGGCCGGTCGAAGGCGAGCCCATGGGAAGTATTGGGTATATTGCTTCTGGTTTTGGAGAGGGCGAGCCTATAAATCAAAACAATGGTTCAGGAATTTTTAGTACCTGCGCGGTAGCTGGGTGGGAAAATGGCGAAACATTGACTGGAGCTTCAGGAACATACATTGCTAGTAGTACAGGTGAGATGGTAATTCCTTTATCGGGAACTGAGTTTGTTGAAGGAAATATCAATAATGCAGAATTTAGAAATCCCAATATTTTGAGTGGAATAGAGTTTTGTGATACTTCAGGATCTCCAGGGGGTAATTCTTTTAATATATTTAAAGTAAACAAGGCTTATGCCCTTGAGGGGTCAGAGAATTATCTAATTGATAATACAATTATAAAATGTAAAACTTTTGGGGGAGCACCTCGTCTTAGGTTTGATTTATCTTCTTACGGAAAAAAATATACTAGAGATGATAGAAGAAATTATTTTATAAAAGATCATACTTTCAAATTGAAAATAAAAGCTTTAGTAGGTGAAGACGGTTCACCCTTGTTGGGAGGTGGGGCAATAGGTGTATGGCTGCACACTCAACCTGCATCCGGCCTTATGTGGACATGGAATCCCGCAGGAAAATGGATGCTACATTCTAGTACTGAAACAAGTAGAGCAACAGTATTTGGATCTTATGCTCATATTTTTAATTTTGCAAATAAACAGATTGATGATGTTTCGACTGAAAGAGTTTGCTTTGGGAATACAATTACAGAACAAAATACTATTAACAATCTTCATTTAGAAAATGTAAGGGAAGAATATTTTGAAACCCATGAATTAAATTTTGATACACGTAATTATACTATCTATAATAATTATGAATATTTAAATATTATTCCTGTTCCCGAACAATACTATAAACTTAAAGAGCAACTGCATAGAGACGATACCAATTATTACGTAGAGGTATTTTTTCTCAAACCAACTGATCCAAGAAAATACTTACTTTTAGATAATATTTCATTAGAAGATACTACACAACGAGAAAGGGCGGGAATAGGGACAGGACATGGAGTTGAGACTAGTGGAATTCCTTTACGAAGATTTGTAAAAGAGGATAAACTATATTTAGATAAAAAACAATTAAGAACTATACTAAAATTCTTTGATGGACTAACTGGAGCGGGCGTAGGAGTGTATGATACAAAACTGGCGTCTAGAGATGCAGCTATAACCGCCCCTATCTTAGAAGTTAGCGGAGGAAGTAGATTAAATTACAGAATAAATCCAAGAGTTAACCCTTCTGGGGTTGATGGTTATGTTCGGAATGCTACTTTTAAAAATTACCAATTAATACGGACGGATAATTAAATGAGGGGTGTTGTAGAAATATATGCTAATAATAAGCTTATCCTTAAAGAAGATAATCTTCTTATGGATGGAGCTAGTGAATTATTAGCTGACATAATGACAGTCTCTCCTTCTCTTTCAGGATTGGGAGTGGATGAATTAGACCCTGCAACTTCATCTATATTAGATGCTTCTAATTATATGATCCAAGCTATATCATTTGGGACTGCACAAAATACCTACCAAACTAATGCCCATTATTTTTCGGAAGAAAAGGCTACCCTATTATCAGGAACCTATCCTGGTGAAGAAAAAATAATTGTAATACAGCAAAAAGATCCTAGTGTTACAAATACAGATAAAACTGTAAGTTCTTATTCTCCTATAAATTTAATGCCTCACAACCCAGACCCTACGCTAACTTCGTTAGAAGTAGGGAGTGATGTTTCGGCAGTCTTACATATTCAAGGATATTTAGCTGAAGAGCCTGTAAGTAGTGTCCCTGTTAGTGCAGTTATACGTGGAAACGGGCAAAATTTAAATTTAATTCCTTCGGCGCATAATCATGCATTTTGTATTAATACCCCTTTATCTGCTGTCTCTTCATTAGTGGGTTCTATTGTTGGGTGCTGGCCTGCTGCGTTAGATCCTGAGGGTAATGGAGGGACTTCATTTTCAGGATTTGATAATAATCCAAGTGGTACGCAGTTGGGGGCTGCGTCTGTAATATACTCTGGAACATTACCCCAGGTTCAAGTTCCTTCAGGAGTCCCCTGTCGGTTGAAGGGTACATTTAACGCGGCTTCATCTATGGATACTTCTGGCTTTGTTAATATGATTATGTCAGGAACTCCCCATACGCTAGAGGTAGGGCCTGGGCTCTATGAGATGAGTAGTACCTATAGTGGATTATGTGTCTCAGGAAGTAGTAATCTATCGGGGGATGGAACTGGAGAACCTGTAGCTGATGGTGTTGTAGAATATTCAGTAACCATAGGGGCGGGTGATGTGGCTGGTGCTAACTTCTATGGTGGTATATATAACATGGGGTTGTGGACAATTGATATGGATAAATCTCTTCGTGCAGGAAATACTCCTCCTTATTCGTTTGATCCGCTAAATAATCCTAGGAGATATAAATTATTTTCTACAAAATCATTTACAAGAAATATAGCAAGAATCACTGACGATATTTCAGCAGAATCAAACGGGGTAGCAGGCTGTATTAGTTATGATGATTTATTAATTAAATGGAGAATACATTTCCTATGAGAAATTTTAAAGATGAATTTGGAATCACTGGTCATTTAACCATCCTGAAACGGTATAAGGATGGTGAAGAAGAAGTAGTCTTCGATGATCATAATATTATTGTGTCAGGAATGGGTGTGGGTCTATCATATTTGTTTACTGCGTCGGGATCAACGAATGTCTTAGACTACCAAATTGATAGATTCCAATTAGGGGTGTCAGGTATCGCGGGCGTGACGAGTGCAATTAATCAGCTTTCAGGAGGGTTAGGTCTAGCAGAATACGGGACGGGTAGTAATCTATTCATTGAAGAAGCAACCCAAATAGTTGATGCTGTAGATTTTACGCCGTCTGCTTTTGCATTAATTCCTGCTAATAAAATAACCCGAATAGGGGACACTTCTGTTCGATATACATTAGTAGCGGACGAAGAAGCTTGTAATGATTTAGAGAATGGAATTACTGGAGAGGATACCTACCTAAGTGAGGTGGGATTATTTATGAAGAACCCTAGAGGAGACTCTCCCCCCAATGCTTCTATCCTTGTAGCGTACAGAAACTTTTCAATTATTCGTAAAACTAGTGATTTTAGTTTAATTTTTAGATGGACACTTAATTTCTAATGGTATTTCAAAAAGACGATATTTATACAAGTAGTGGCAGCGTAAGACTGTATAACTCTTGGACTCCATATGTGTCCAAGTTTGATACTAGTTCCTTTTATAACTGGGAACAGGATAATCTTCCTCTCTATGATGTAGAGGAAAGAACTTATGAAAATTGGGAGCAAGCGGGCTTTGCCACTTCCTCCCTTCCTGGATTTGCTCTAACCGTTTCGGCTGATACTCCCCCCGCAACCCTACAAGCAAATTCAAATATATTTACTCAGCTTAGTTCTTGTATTGCGGCTATTCCTAAGGTAGTTCGGTTTCCCGTCCTAATTGAAGTCTGTAACTTTGGTGAGATGGGACCGTTAGAGTTACACAATTTCCGTATTGAAGAGGGGGGCTCGATTGAAATTATCAATAGAGCGTATAGTAAAGTTTATAATGCTTCAGCCTTTGTGGAGGGGATAGCAACAAACCCCGTTTATAATCAGTTTAATAATCTCCCAAAGAGAATAACATCTACTGATGTAAGTGCTACTCTTTTAAATGATACTCCCAACCTTTCTACTTCAAGTGTAAATATTGCTACGCCAGTATTTAGTGGAACGCAAGCACAATTTGGTGGTTCCACCGCATTATCAAATGGGATGGGAGACCCTAGAGTTAGTTCGGTATATTCATGCCTATATCCTAGAAATAATGACCGTAAAGCTCCTTTAGCAGTTGCAATTAAGAGGGATAATTTTATAAAAGGCACTGGCATAACAACCATAAATACATTTATGGTAAACCCCTATGAAGGTCAGGCTACTGTAGATTTAACCTTAGGGGGGCACGGTGCTGCGGCACCAGGGATTGTCTCTTCCTTTGATATTAGTTCTTATAACCCTTGGAATGGAGATATTGTACAGCGTACACCTATTGATGCGGGTGCAACGCACCGTGTTGGAGGCTCTATCTATCTAAATTCTCTATCAAAATTAAGTATTAAAAATTGTGATGGACCTATTTTTGTTAGAAACTTTATAGTTGATGGTAATAATCAATTAGTGCCAACAACTCCAGCCTTAGCTCAAGATGTAGGAATTAACATTATTAATTCTGACGTAGTATTAGAAAACTGTGCTGCTGTACGGTGTAATAAAGCAGGCTTTAAATTTAATAATTCTAAAGTTGTTCTCTCTAGATCAGCTTTTGCATATAGAAATTATGAATTATCTACCGCGACTAGTAGAGTTGCTGATATCGGCGTGGGATTCCATGCTGTTAATAGTGATGTTTCAATTAGTGCTCTGGTAGGTCTTGATGGGGAAGGGCCTCGGCCTGCTGGCGCAGGGGATTATCAAGGTTCTGGGTGTGATGTAATCATATGTGCTTCTCGAAATACCGTAGGGATACAACTGGATAACTCTAGATTAACAGGAGGGGTTACTAGACGATTAGGTGGGATTGGTAATTTGAGTAGCGGAGGAATAACTACTTCTGAATTTAATACAGGACAAGGTATAACTCTAAACAATTCTTATGTAAATATTGATGGATTATTAGATGTGTGTAACAATGATGTGGGGATTGATCTTAATAATTCTCAATTAAAATACCAACAATTATGTGCTGATTATAATAATACAGTGGGGTTCAGAGCTAACAACTCTCACTCTACTCTAATGGATTCATTATCAGGAATAGCACAAACTACTAGACGCCAAATTGATTTCTCAGGAAATGGACAGCATATAGATCTAGAAAATCAAAGTAAATTTACATTTGAAAAAAGTAAGAATAGTCTTCCTACATTATTTGGTAATACATTTATTGCTTCCGCTCTTGGAAGACAAAGCCCTGGATTCCCTATAGCTACGCCAGCTATCTCTATATCTGATAATTCAAAAGCTGATTTTATAAATTTAAAATTAACTCCTAGAACAGCCGCTAACCTCACTGCCAATATGCCTCAATATGGCTTAGGGGTTGCTGTTACTAAAAATTCAGAAGCGGATTTTTATGGAACTAAGAATGGTGCCACATTTATTTTAGGCCCCTCTACTTACGGTACTCAGCAATATACTGCTGGGGTTTATGCTGGTGATAATTCTGTTGTTGGATTCCACGGTCCCACATTCATCGGAAGATTTGGTATTGATGTTTTAGCTGAAAATCATTCTACAATAAATATGATGCCTCCCACAATTAAAAATACTTTCCTTGCTGATGTAAGTGGGTTTGATCTCAGCGATGGAACTAATCATACTTCAGTTGAATTACATTCTACAAGAGCCTGTTTAGTTGCTAACAAAAACTCTACCCTTAACTTAGAAAACTTAGGCTCATTTGATAGTTCGTGGCCTAGAAGTCCCCAGGGAATTCAAGCTTATAGTGTTATAGATACTGATTTTAAACGAGTGTATGGTAGTGATTTAGCATTGAGTACGGTGTGTGGGTTTGGATCTTTACAATTCTTCCCTAACCCCCAAAATTCAGTGGGTATAACTGGTAACGAATTAGATAGTTTAGAAGCCCAGGCGTTCCCTATTTATGGAACTACCCCTACATTTGCTGCTAATACGGCAGGGCGAAGTAATCAATTCCTAATTTCAGATGCAATGATTGCGGGAGCGGACTGGCCTACGTCTATGCTTAATGCAAGCCGAGGAGGAGTCTGTGTTAGAGCTACTGATAATAGTGTTGTAAATGTTACAAATGTGACGTTCCCTGTAGGGACTAACGACGGTGCTATGGATGGAGTTATTTATAACGCAAGTGGTACTGATTGTGATAGGTTAATGATTTGGAATATTGCTGATACTTCTAGATTTAATGCTGCTTATTGCTCTGTGAGTGGTATGTATCCTGCGGACGTTGGCTATCATGGTCCTAGTGCAGTGTGGGCTTCTTCTGTATCGAAAACAGGGGGCGCGGGCACTTGGGTATCTGACGGAGCTATTCCCGCTTCGGGGGCTCCATCCTCTACTCCTGATACAGGAGTTTTAAGTATATTGGATGCGTTTGGAGCAGGAAGCTCTACTTGGTGTGTACCATCAGGTGTTACTATTAACATGCCTTTCCGACGCTTCGCTTCAAATACAACTGATCCTTGGAATGGTACTACGGCACCAGGAAATACATTCTGGAAAGTAGATGCGGGAATAGCTTTGTCTGGTGGTAATGGGCATGGAAGTCCTGGAGATGTGTTTGAGGGTTGTGTTACTCCTGGTACTTGGGGAAGTGCTATAGAATCTTACAATAATCAAGGTGTCTTTAGATTATATTTTTCTCCGAAATCTGAATGTAAGCTATTACAAAATGATGCTAGTGGATATCTCTTTGGTGCTAATCACGGTGGGCCAGGGGAGGGGGGCGCTGGAACTGGTCGTACATTTTCTGGGGTGGTTGGTCCTGCCTATCAAGTATTTGCTCAATGTTATAATATGTCAGCACCTCTTTCGGCTGTAGGAAATGATGCCACTTTAAGTGGTCTTTATCCTAACTTATTAAAACTTAGTGAAGATTCAGATGGGGATGGCATCTATGATAAACTATGGACTTCTGGGTTCTATTATTGTGAAGAGTTTGTGGAGGATCGTCCTAGTCAATGTATGATAGATGAATCAGCCGCTAACACATTTGCTAATGCTAAAAATGCGTCTATTGGTATGGCAGGTAGACCAAGGAGGGTTACGTTATATCGCGCACGCAAGGATAAAGAGGCTAACCCAGGAGCCGAGGCGTATGAAGGAACTAATTCTACATATCCAACCCTTAATCCTAGAGGATTTAAGTCCGCTAATATATTTGATTTAAAGAGAGATAACTAATGGCTCAACCCACATATAACGAAAGTGCTTACAGATTTATTGACCCTGTTAGATATTTTAAAGCTAACGATCCTTATTTTTTTGAAGTAGATAATATTCCTTTAAAGCAATTACAAGAGAATTGTTTATGGTTAAAAGATCAAGTTGGAGCTACTACGCAAGGACTATTAAAAGTAAAACGACAAAATATTGAGGAGCTTCGTCCTTTTGCAAATGGCGCAGACAGAGTTGTACGGGTAAATCCAGGAAGATTTACTGCTAGAATTAATAACATACAAAATAAAGAACGTTTAGCATATTTAAAAATGGTAGCTGGGGGTGGACAAATAGATACCCATGCTCCCAATCAGTGGGAAGTTGGGATGGGGAGCGAAGGTGCATGGCCTCCTGGGGTGGAGCCTTCATGGAATAATTTATTATTTACAGCTTTAGAAAAATTTAAAAGCAACCTTGCTCAAGATGCTTTAGGTATGACAGGTTTAGAGGAGAGAGTTGGCACTTTTCCTATTTTAGGGCAGCATAGGCCCATTAATAATACGGGTATTTATTGGGCTAACATTGGTGGGGCTATTAGCTACTCAGGCAATTACCCTGGTGTTATTAGCCTGCTACCTGCTGTAATGAGTCGCGCCCTATTATGGGCAAAAAGTACTAATCAGGATTTTTGGATAGCAGATACTTGGAGTCATGAGCAGCCCTATGATGTGGGGTGGGCGTTACAAGTATTTACCGAGAGTCAGTTTATAAAGAAGTGGAGAGGTATAGCACGTAATGCTATTGTGGATGTTCCAGAAGAATTAACAATTGAGGTGCCCCCCTTTGATCCTACCGATTTTAATTATATTGATGAAGAGGGAGTCGAACAAACAATAGATGGGCTTGTAAGTAGGATTGATTTGGTTTTTATCTACAGTAAGCCTGTAGATACTAGTGCAGTCCGTATATATAAAGGCTACGGTCCTAACACTTCACAAATTTCTACGCCTCAGTTAGGGATGGTAAGGGGTGCAGGTATTAAAATGAATTATCAACCTTTAGCAAGTCTTCCTCCTGAGAATACTTCCATAGTGGGAACGGACTTAGATGGTAATCCTATGATTCTTGCGGCTCCTGGAGATGTTAACGATACTAATATGGGCTTTACTGCTGCTTCAGGAAACGATATCGCATTTGATGTGCGAGGTTCTTTCCCTGCTCCTGACGATATTTTAAATATAGCTCCTATGTTAGCTGAGGGTTTAGAAGCAAATGCATTGGAATTAGTGGGACAAACTGTTCTTCCTGTAGCTTATGTGTGGGTACAATCGGATTCTAGTATGGTAGGTGTTACAGATATAATTGATATTCGACCTCTTTTTAGAACCGCAGAATTAACATATTCGGAGCGAACAGGGATAGCAGCAGCAGTCCCACAAATATCACTTGCTAACCCCGTAGCTGGTTTGAACTATGTAGATAAAAAACTTGAAAGTTTAAGACTGTATACGGAGGAAGAAATTGCTAATTCAACTGCGAATCAGCCACAAAGTGGATTTGCTTTAATGGGATATATCTATGGAGGATGGCAATTTGGACCTGAGGCAGCGTTGTATGATTATGAATATAGAAAAACACACCCTAACAGTGCAGGAAATGATCATGATCCGTCCCTTGACTGGACTGATGCCACCACTTGGGCAACATTAGAATCAAAATATAATCTTGGAACAAGCCCAGCGAACATCCCCCAGTTACCAGAATGGGAGATTGCAGAATGGGTTCAGCATCCAAATAATATCCCTACAGGTGGATGGAACCCAAGTATGGGACAGATACCTACTGATTATATGACCAATTTTGGATCTTTTAATCCAACAGATAACGGAGGTTGTTTCTTATACCAGTGCGAAGCACCTTCTGTTATGGGTGCGTCACGGAGTTCGCGGAAAGATCAAACCCCACCCCGTGACCAGCCTGATACGATGTGGGCATTTGCTGGTGGAGAAAGCTGTACTGGTGGCCTTCAATATGGCATGGATTGCGAGGGAGCGGGACCTACTCCTGGGACAGGGGTTGTTTCTAAAGCATGGTTTACTTTTGTAAAAAAGAGAATAGATTTTCTTGCCCCTCCTAATATGCTGGATTATGATGTAGATGTCAAACTTGTAAATTGTTTAGCTCAAAATTATGCTGGACAGCCAGGGGCAACCAATTCTGGAGACCTGAACTACTCATATCAAGCTGCTGCGGCTACCTATTTTGGATCTTGGGTAGAGAAAGGAAAGGATTATTTTATTATCTACTATGCATTTAATTCCCGTGATATAAATAAGGCTGAACCGACGCGCACCGATACGACACGCCCGCTGCATATGCTCGCACCTCATCGTCGCCTGAGTAGTGGTCCCCTGTTATCTGTACGAGACTACCAGGGAGTTAATGATTGGGGAGCTTTTGTTGTTCCTGTACAAGACATGTTAGAGATGGGTCAGAATATCATTGGTTCAAGTTCATACCCAGGTCGGAAGGGATATTGGGGAAATCCTAGACTAGGTCGGTGTAGTCTTCCTACTGTTCAATGGACTCTAACTAAGGTTGATTCCACTGAGTCGGAGCGTCATGTCGCTGGATTACCTGATGGACCTATAACCATCCCGTAAGATGGGGGATAGAGAGAATGGCTGATTTTGGGTGTGGGGCGCTCGTTGCTGGAAAGAACGTTCTAGGAGGGTTTCCTATCCCCTGGGGGGGAGGTGGCCCTGGAGGTGGTGGAACGACAGGACCACCAGGGTTTCAAATTCCTGAACCTGATGATCCCCCTCCTGGCCCTCCTCCTGGTTATAAACCGCCAGGGGGGCCTGGAGGGGGCGAGGGAGGAGGAAATCCTCTAGTAGATTGTGTATGCCGAATCTCAAATGCGCTTCCTGGTGCGGGAGAACCTGTGCCTATGTCGGGTGGTGGGATAGACCCAGAGGACATCGACCCAGACCCAGAACCACCTAGCATATATTGGAGGTGCGTTCCAGACTCAGATCCTCATGTTTGTGATGAGCATGATCAGGGGCCTGGATGGGGTAATGAACCAGACTGTTTAGCCAATTGGGATGAGGGTGAGTGTGGTGGGCCAGATCCTGATTTATGGTATTGTGTTGGACAATTTCATTGCGAAAAGGGAGAAGATATAGGGACTGAGCCTCACGGGAATACTGGTTATACTAATGAGGCCGAGTGTACAGCGAATAGTAATGAACCAGGGGAGTGTGCGTTGTGGCATTGCACATCTGAAACAGTTTGTGAACAATCTGCTACTGAGGGCACCTTTTCTACTGAGGTAGAATGTCTAGCTAATGCTAATGACCCTAATTCAAGTTATAATTGTATTGAAGAGGAAGAAGAATTCTTTGTATGTACTGACGCAGAATCGTGTGTAAGTTGTGATGATGACCCTGGGGCTTGCGAAGGAGCAGGTACTTTATATGATAGCTGGACAGAATGTATTGCTGATGCTGAAGTAAATTGTCCTAAGTGGGAATGTAATCCTGAAACAGGAAATTGTTTTCAATCAAGCCAGGGAACATACCTCACGCAAGGTGAATGTGAAGAGAACTGTGATGAGGACGACCCTCCTCAGCCTCCGTGTGAAGAGTTGGAATGGAAACTTGCACAAACTTGTGTAAATATAGGTGCGCCGCTATTAGATCCAGGACATAATCCAGCCTGGGTTGAAGCTTTAGCCGCAGCACACGAACAAGCTGCATCAACTGATCCCCCTGGAGAAGTAACTATTGATGTTGATGAAAATGGGGAGGCCGCTGAGAACTTAGGGGCTGGTTGTGAGCCAGATCCTGATAGTCCCACTAAATGCTGTTCTGATAAGGATGCTGAAGGTTTTTTGAATGTAACCTGTTGCCCTGATGTACGAATACGGGTAAGTACAAATTGTGATAGCGAGCCATTGAGTTATAAATTGGGACGATTTGTTGAAAGAAGTCTAACTAGGCTTAGAGGAGGAGGTGAAACAATGATGCCAAATACGGGTCCTGTCATAACTTCTTCTAGGGGAAAACTAACATTAGATTTAAAAGATCCTGCTATTACAAATTATATTAGTACCAATTATCCTACTGCGTTGCAGGATCAGCGAGTCGTAGTCGATCCTGTGTACACTGCTCCTTCAAATCCTACTCCCATCATAAATACAGGAAGTACTTCTGTTTTTAAAAAACGTGTACACCCCAGCATTGAGTATACTAAAAATATAAATGGTACTTATAACGACTGGGATAGTTCCCCTGTCTATGATCTTCTTCCTACTGAAAATATTATAAAAAGTTTAAAGCCTCAAGCTCTTCGTATACTTTCAAGAATAAAACACTTTGATGGGGAGTTATTAAGACCCGCTCAAATTGCTGAAATTATTAGAACGCGAATAATAGACGGAACAATTAATAGCTTGGATATGGGTGTACTTAAATCTATTAGTAAGCAGAAAACCGAACCTATTAAAATTATTCCAAGTAGGAGTGGGGTTGTTAATACAGTTGCTGCATTAAATCTTTTAGAAAATAATAAAATTCCAATTGATCCTACAGGAGAATTATCCCGTCCATTAAGAATTCCAGGTAGACCAGGAGCAACAGAACGACAAGAACAAGTTGCGAAACTAACAAAGGTATTAGCAACTGATATAAGTAAGGCTGTTCCTATTACAATTAATGGGGAGATAAAAAAATTCTTTATCGGAGATGATGATGTAGTAATAGACAGGACTAATATTACTATAGAGGATGGTGATTATATTAATATTAGGGCAGACTCTACACTATATAAATTATTTTTAACTTCCGAACTCGATCATGCTTATGTGGCTGATCCCCTCTATCTGCGACAGGTGGAAAGATTATTGGGAGGAACGGGGGGCCAAACATTTAGTGTATCAGCTATGTATGATTCTAATATAGAATTTGATTATTCTATAGATAAGAAGTGGGAAAATTTTTATTTTGCGGCCTTGGTTCCTAGTTCGGTTGAGTCTTTGGCTACGAATAAAACACCTTACCTGGGCAAAACTAAAGCTACGTATGAAATTATGGATCATACAACTACGGAGGGACTAGCTGCGATTAATAGTTTAATTAAATATAGAATTAATGGTGCGTCCCAAACAATTCATTATGATGATATCATGCTACACTACATGACATCAGGGGGTGAGTTTTCTGTTACTAGAGAAGATTTTGTTGATAATGCTCCCAAAAATAACAAAAGGAGCCCCCTATTTCCTCGACAAGTTCCTTGGTATTATATTATTTTTCCAACCAATAAAGAGGAGTACCTTACTTTTGCTACTAAATCAACAATTCAATCCATAGCAGATGGTATTGTAACTAGAACTCTCCCTACTGCTCCTCTCCTCTATAGGAAACCTGGAAATGCGCTTGCATATCCTCCTTGGATTAAGGTTGAGTTAATAGATACTTCAGAGGTAGATGTATATGGGGAGCCTCTGGCTGTACCAAACCCAGCTTTAAAAGTCTCATTAGATCCTGCGGCAGCTATATTTAAAACAGGATATAAGGAAGGCGAGGGACAACAACCTACTCTAAGTAAAACTACATTCAGGGTAATAAAAGAGATTATAGAAAATCTATCCGATAATTATGTTCTAGAGAGAGAAGGCATTGGATATATTTTAAATAAATCAGATGTATTTTTTAGACTAGCAGGCGAAGAATATAACAAAGGAATGATATTAGAGAATTTTGTATATTTATTACCTAAAATAGAGGATGGACTAATTAAAAATATTAAATTAGTACAACCCACAAGGAACTCAGGACCTAACCCACTTACCCGAATCATGGCTAGGAAAACTACATTTACCGAGGACAAATTTCCTCCCATACGATCATTAAATACAAAGGGATTTTTGGTGCCTCCTTATGAGTATGTACTCCCCCCTGCCACTACTAAGTTTAATTCGTCAACATTAGGAGCACCTCCCGCCGATGCCAAAACTAAGGCTCGCGCTGCTAGGCGTTAGTATAGACAAAAAATAAAATAAAAACGGTTTATATTGAGAACTTTGCTAAATACAGGTAGAGATTAGGAATCTCAATTTTAATAAAGGATAAATATTATGGACAATTTCAGATTAACTGATGAGTATCGTAAGACGCTTTTAGAGTCTGCCGCTTGGAGTAAAGTTGGTGTAACTCTCTCAGAGGCTACGGAGGTAGTTGAAGAGGAAGAGGTTATAGAGGAAGCCAAAAAGGATAAGGACGAGGACAAGGGCAAGGACAAGAAGAAGAAAAAGAAGGACAAAGATAATGGCAACGGCGACGATAATGGCAACGGCAACGGCGACGATGAGGATGAGAAGTTTGTAAAAGAAGAAACTGCTCATGTTTGCCCTCTCTGCATGTCCCATTTGGAAGAAGCTATTGACGAAGATAGCCTTATTGAACATTTAGATGTGGTACTAGGTCTTGTAGATCGTCTATCTTCATTAAACGAAGATGAGGAAGACATGGATCAGGTAATTGATGCTGCCCTTCAAGATCTTCTAATAGGCCAATCAGAAGCAGAATAAGTAGCCTAAAATTCTGATGAAGAGTATTGCAGACTTTGCGGCAGATCTAATTTTAGATGAAGTAAAAGATATAGAAGAGGGAAAAATTGCACCTCCTTCTATGTCTACAAACACACCTCAACAAGCTCCTGCGGGGAAAGATATCAGGAATGTAAAAGTTCCTGCGTCTTTTATGCAGGAAATATTGGGAGAGGAGTTTGTTCCTTCGTCTGAGGAAGAGGAATTGGTTGATGTAGAAGAGACTCTTGTAGAAGAGACTCACGCAGAGGAACCTGAGGAGACTAGTTCCCCTTTGATTTCTGAAAATAAGGTAGATGAACTTGTGGTTCTTCTTAAAGAGGTTAAAGTACTTTTATCTGAAATGACAATGGCAACTACTACTACAGGTCAGATTGGAGTAAACCTAGCGGGTCCTGGTAAGAGAAGTACATTCAAACCCAAGAGGGGGTATGCACTTTCTACCAAAGCTACTCTTCCTAGTAACTTTAAAAGTGCAAAAGCAGTTTTAAAAGATGCCATCAAGAGGCGAAGAAGTAAATAAATGAATTTAGTTGAAGCTTTAGAAGTACTACACGAAGCGCGGGGAAGTATAGCAGGACGCAAGAAGTATACATCTAAAGAAGGAACTAAAAAGGAAGTAACCAAAGCCCCTAAGGGTAGAGTAAAAACATATAAAAGTATTAAAGATGCTCTAAGCCAAACTTACTACGGTCAAATTTGGTCTACCAAATCAGCAGGCAGGTTATATGTTACTTCTAAGGGGAAATGGGGAGAAAAAAGTGGTAGAGGAAAAATTGCGAAGGGGTTTACTAAAGGAAGTGCAACACCTTCAGCAGACTTTCCTAGTGTTAAAAAACATGCAGCCCGTACTATGCTAAGGTATGGAACTGCTTCTAAAAAGTTAGCTAAAAAGTATGGCAGCAGGACTATCCGAAAAAAACGAGGGATAGGTGGCAAAGACGGGCGTTTAGATAAAGGAAAATAAGATGCAGTTATTACAAGATGTATTTATTATAGAAAATCTTCAAGTTCTAGAAGAGGGTACTAAAAATAGGACAATGAAGATTAGGGGAACATTCCAACGGGCTATGGAAGCGAATAATAATGGTAGAGTTTATCCTACTACTGTTCTAGAAGGGCAAATAAGTAAATTACAGCCTTTAATCGCAGAGAGAAGGCTCTGTGGAGAGCTTGACCACCCGCAAAACGAAATAGTTAGACTGTCTAATGCTTCCCACTTAGTTACAAAGCTAGAGATGAAGGGGAATGAGGTTATAGGAGAAGCTGAGGTTCTTAAAACTCCTGCTGGTCTTACCGCTCAAGCCCTCATTAATGGGGGAGTAAAGATTGGTATTTCTTCTAGAGGGATGGGTACTCTCTCTGAAGATCATCGAGGAAATAAGGTGGTAAATGAAGACTTTAAATTAGTAACTTTCGACCTCGTAGCGGATCCATCTACGAGAGGAGCTTACCCTGGTCTTGCTGAGTCCACTGAGTCCAAGTTTGTAAGAGAGACCCAAAGTAAGTTACAGAAAGAAAGTAACTTTGTTACCATGCTTGAATCCAAAATGCGTAAAGCTTATCAGCCTTGGGTTGACGAATC
>Ga0209756_1001045_pt1 | contig 26036 bp, 23 predicted proteins | sample ETNvirenome_6_85_FD_184071 | JGI IMG/M metagenome (GOLD analysis project Ga0209756, IMG submission 184071) | Marine viral communities from the Pacific Ocean - ETNP_6_85 (SPAdes) (version 3) | ecosystem: Environmental > Aquatic > Marine > Oceanic | place: Pacific Ocean | collected 2013-06-19 | reverse complement strand
CCCTCAACTGAATCAATAGTCTAATTATATAAATATCAGTATATTAAGTGAACTAAATGTATAGATTAATAGATCATAAGCAGAACATACTTAGACCAAAAGGTGATCAGAGTTTTCACACAGTCTGGGCACTTAGCGTACTTAGGCAAGGTTGACGGTCGGACAAACTCTTTTTGAACGGAGGTGAGTTAGATCTCAGATTTATTTGAAGCATCGGTAACAGTTACAAATAAAGTGGAGATAGATTTCTCAACAATTTTTGTCGCAGCTGAACCTTATTTTTGTAATATATTTAATCATCATTTTGATAAGTTATGCTTGAATAAAAGATATAAGAGGAAAGCATCTGCTGAGATATTTTGAAAACGTAGAAGTTTAGAACGTGTATATCGCGAAATAATTCAGCGAATGATATTTCTAATTTTCTAAGAGAAGAAGCGAACGGGTTAGAAATTGATTATTCTAAAAATCATTGGAAAAATGTTCTATATCGAGCTTTGTCAAACTCAGTAAGTTTCTGCGATGCTGGCTTTAGAAAACAAGTTATCGCCTAGAGTATACAATAAAGTATTTAAACGAAACGAAGACTGTTGATTAAGTTCTGCTCCAATGCATGTTATAGCCCGCAATGTTACTCCACCCAATCATAAACTTGCCGGTGAACATAAGGGGAAGGTAGTTTTGTTAAATACTGGCTACCTGTCACAACCTCATAAACTTTTAAAAGCACTTACTGAGAGGTAATATCTAAAGCTACTAAATCTTTTCAGGAAGTTATAATAATTAGTTCCAGGACAATCACAAGCTTGTTCTATTAAGCCCATTTCATTAAATAGCATTTTAATATTTTTTGAATGTTATTTGTTACAATCTAATCTATCTTGATGAGCCTTTAAGCTCTTTGATTAATTTCAGTTTCTTCTCTTCATCTAATTTTGATATTTCAATTACTAGCTCTGCTGTTGTCTCATCTTCACAGAAAAAATAATTCAATGGAACATTTAGTTCATCAGCGATCTTCTTTAGGGTAGCTAAGTCAGGAATATGACGGCCTCTCTCATAGTGATTCATCCGACCACTCGCAGAGTTTTCATCCATGCCGATAAGTACCCCCAGCTGTTTTTGAGTAAAACCTGATTTAGTGCGGGCTTGTTTGAGTTTAATTGGGATTGGATTTTGGAACACAGAAGTTTCATTTTTCAGTCTCTAATAGTTTAGATTGTCTAAGTTTTACAATGTTTTGTACACTTAGGAATCCTAAGTTGTGCTTGTGGATATGTTCTTAATATCATCCTTAAATTTAAAACTTAGCATTCCTAAGTTTTGCATTATTCTATATACTTAGCAACACTAAGATTTCGTAAATATTGCAGTATAAGAAATGCCCCAAATTATTAAATTAAACCAACACATTTATTCCCTTTTGCTCGAAAAAGAGTGCAATGGTTTCACAATTGTCGAGCTAAGGGATGAATTACTAACCGTAACTGATACATATCAAGATATAGATGAGGCACGTAAATTTATTTATAGGCAAACGACAGCTCTTGAGCGGAAGGAGATCTTAATTTCAAAAGGAAGTGGCCGCAATAAAAAGTATTTTAAATCTGAGCTGTTTAATAAAGTTACCTTTAAGCCTAAACGGGTTTCAATTGAGCAGGAAATATCTATTAGCTGTAATACTGATAATCAAGCATCATTGTTTGTAGAAACTTTATTAAATGAAAAGAAACAGTTTGAGGCTGAACTTGCAATTTTACTGGGGGAAGTTGATGAATATAAGGCTCTACAAAAGCGATTTCCTGACCACCTTAACTTGTTCTATTCGGCATTAGATGATGCTAAAAATAATTCAGCTAAGTTATTAGGAAAAGTTAATGCTTTAACCAATGTATTGTCTTCTTTGAACAATGGTGCCTCGCAATGCTAAGAAGTTGGCAAAAAGAATGTCTGGAGTTAGCAGTAAAGAAATACACGGCTACTGATAAGCACTTTCTATGTCAGGCTACTCCTGGCAGCGGTAAAACAATAATGGCAGCATCACTGGCCAAAACGATGTTTGATAAAAAAATGATAGATAGGGTTGTCTGTTTTTCCCCATCGGTTGAAGTGGCTAATAATATTAGAAAAACATTTGGAAAAATAATTGGGTGTTCGTTTGATGGCTCATTTACGTCTATAGGCGTCTCTATGACTTATCAAAGTTTATGTTCAATTCCACAGAGTGCTTGGTTTGGGCTTAGTAAATATCGTACATTTTTTATTTTTGATGAAATACATCACTGCTCATTCTCGCAAGATAAATCTAAAATCAATACGTGGGGTGAGAGAGTGGTTTTCAACTTGCAGGATATTGCAACCTACACGCTTGCGCTATCGGGCACTCCTTGGCGATCAGATGCTCTTCCTATCGCTTTGCTAAACTATTCTGACCCCGAAGGTAAATTAACCTGCGATTATAAATATAGCTTTAGTCAGGCCATTGGGGATAATGTGTGTAGAGAACCAAAAATAGTTTTAGTGGACAGCAAAAGTATTTCGAATGGTCAAGAAACCTATCGTTCGATTGCTGAATTTCTTAAACAAACTCACTCAACGCACCAAGAAATTCTTAATAACCACTCTGCACTTACATATCTATTGAAATTAGCAGTATTAAAGTTGTCGGAAATAAGAACTTCAAAATCGACTGCCGGCGGTCTCGTTGTTGCGTCTTCAGTTGCACACGCAGAAATGATTAACAAAATATTGATTGAAGAATTAAATCAAACGTCAACGATAGTCACATACTTACATGATAATTCTACAAAAAAAATTAACTCATTTAAGTTATCTTGTGAACAGTGGATTGTTAGTGTTGGAATGATCAGTGAAGGTACCGACATACCAAGACTACAAGTATGTTGTCATCTAAGTACTATAAAAACAGAGTTGTACTTTAGGCAAGTTTTAGGGCGTATTGTTAGAGCTGGCAAAAATAAAATTGAACTCGCTTGGTTATTCACATTTGCAGAAACAAGCTTAGTTGAGTTTGCGGAGCGCATTAACATTGATATACCAGATTGTTGCTCTTATGTTGATATGGAATGTAATACTCTTTCATTATCAGATGAATCATTGAAGAATTTAAAACCATATAAGAAAGGAAAAAATAGCAGCTTAAAAGTGAACTCTGATGTACTTAGTGAAGATTGTTTATCTTCAAGTAACTATGAGTTTAGCAGTGAAGAGTTGCCTTATTGCTCTATGGATAGTTTAAACATTAAGTCACTCAGAGCTAGAGTTGTTGAAGCATTTTTATAACTACTAATACGAGCTATATTCACACAATAGCAGCGATAAAGTAGAGTATGATTAATAAAATATTAGATGATACTGTATATCCACAAGAGTGATAGGTGCGTAAATATGAAGAGTGATCTAACACAAAAATATCTTTGGTAGAGTCGAAATAGCGACCCATTTAGAGCTCAGACACCCCAACAGTCCAATTTATTAATCATTCTCTCTCAATTCTCTAATTAGCTTAGGTGATAGAATACGTTCAATATTTAAAATATTAGTTTGTGTTTTAATAGTTTTTACAATATCCAAAATCACGTTGGTATTGACTATAAGTTGTTGCTTCGACTCCCTTAGTTCATCTTTTAGACGTGCATTACTTGCAATTAAATTAGCCCTAGTTTGGCTATTACTACCCACTAATGATTCTCCCAAAACCCCTTTAACCTCTGCCTGCTGCTTAACAAGATATTCTTTTATTAAAGGCATTCTTTTTGTTAGAGTAGCTTTAGATTTAATGATTCCTCTACTACGTAATCTTTCAAATACTGATTTTTGTGAAATAGGGGATACATGATACCCATCAACAAGCATGTCCATAAGTATTTTCTCAACTTCTCGATCTAATTCTTTACCTTTCATACATAATCTCACAGGTACTTAGTTAACGATTACGACGTTTAAATTAATGTAACTAAATCATAGGAACTCATTACAAAAAAGCAAACTCATGTGGAGCAGGGGAACTACGCAATGAGATTTAAGTCTTAAGCTTTCTTTGCTCAACCGCGAATAATTCCGATAACATCTTTGGTTTTTTGAAGACGTCGAATGAAGCTAGGTTCACCTTTAATTTCTCAGATTCTAAGATTGATGACTGACTGAGTTGATATTCTAAATTACTTAGTCGACTTTTAAGCTCTTCTATAAGCTCAATTGCGGTATTTTCTTCTATATATTTTGAAGTAATAAATTGCTTTAAAAGAGTTATTTGCTCGTGCATTTCACTTATTAGCGCTGTTATTTTATCAAACTCATCCTCTCTTCCAGTAATAATAAAGTAAGGGCAATGGCTACCATCTTGGCACTTTGTGTTATGAGGGCATTCAAATGTTGTTAACTTTCTCATGCAACTCCCAATATACAGTGGATATAGATCTGAGTGAGACGAAATAATGTCTTTTTTAACCACATCAGTAACGTCCATATCTTCAAATTCAGAAAAGATATCAGCTGACGTTTTATCAATAATATCCTCTATAAAGTCTGTTCTATCTTGTTTAGTTGTATATGTATGCAAGGTTTGGTTAAAAGCATTGTTAGGTTGCAATTTAGTTGTTAAAAATATTTGGGATGTATCTTTAACTTTTTGCAAAGCATTATTAAGACTAACACTTGATTTTGTAACTAATGAATTTTGTGAACATAAACTAGGTTCGCTGTGAGTGATTAACTGATTCGAACGCGTTTTTTCTTGGATAGCTAGGTGTTGATAGTAAGCATTTTGGCGTATATCAGTTCGACCCATAAACATAGCCTGAAGATGTTCAGCAACGCCTGCAATAGCAAAGAAAGTATTAATAGCGTGTCTTGGGAAATGAGTATTTAAGTATGTAGTTTGACCAAATTCATCAATCAGTTTGTACTTAGAAAAAATAGAAGAACTAACTTTGGTATTACCACTACCTAAAAAGGACATCATATTTTGAATAGAAACGAGCTGTGGAATTGGTTTTGTATGCCCCGTCTTTCTTAATTTATTACTCCCTAATGGAACGATAAATAACATATCTTCATACTTTATTTCATAATTTATATTGTTTCTCTGATCCGCCATTCTAAAAATAAAATCTGAAGATATAGTCGATTCAGCTTGAAGGGCCAGATTCAAATATTTATCTATATCCTCTAAAGTATAATGTATCGTTCTATCTTTTCCTTTTATAACTACCCGAGTCGGCTTAATGTCAAACTTCTTTAATTTTGCTGTAGCGAACTCCCTCATAGCCGACCATCCTTTTGTTAAAGCTTTCTTCGATGTGCTTTGGTAGATGTCTCGTACAACATCATCTAAATTAATTAAACTTAATTTATTCGAAAGAGTGGATTTAAAATCATATTTCATTGGAAGGAGTGTTTCGAAATTATTTTGACGTACATATATTACTTGCTCTCTCAGACTAAGGCTCAAAGCTAGGGTGTCATGGAATATACTCTCCACTATGCCTATGGCTAAGGGTTCAACCCAATGGGTTCTTTCACCAGCTCCTTTTTCTCCGAAATACTTAATACCAACATAATAAGTTGGTAGTTTACGAGCCCTGAGTAACTTTACGATATCTGGATCCTTAACCTTCGATTTCTTCAATGCATCACGCTTCAACGAATAAACTTCACCAAAACGCATACCCGTGATTATGAGAAGAAGTAACATGTTTAACATGATTTTTTCACTGTCTGAACGAACAAGAGTTCGTAGCGCAATAATATTTAGGAATGTATGAATTGATAGATTTCGCTTGTCATCTTGATCGCCGAAGCACTCTGCAAATTCTGCTAATAATCCAGATTTAGCTTTATCTTTTTTCGCACGTTCAGTGGTATTTCGCGGTGGGGCAGTAACTTTTATTTTGAGCTGTAATGGAGCTCTCGTTATCTGAAACTGATTTAACCATTGGACCACTGTGTTCATTTGAATATAGTCATCCGCGGCATTAGATTGATTTTTTCGTATCCGTGCTAAAATATCAACCGTTTCCTGAATCACTTCACTGGTAATGTTGGTCGGAAGCGGTGGAATATTATTTTGTAGCATTCGAATATAAATACGCTTAAGCAACAATTGTCGTGACTTTAAAGTGGAAGAGGATAGCATTTTAGAAGACTTTGACATCAAATTCACAATATAAGCTTTTATAAATACAATGTATTCATTTTCAATCAAGATTGTGGATGAAGAGAAATACTCTCCCTTTTTCAAGATGCCTTTAAAGTAGGCTAGGTTTATGCAATCAAATGCGATATTCTCCCTTTTGCGATTAATAAGAAAACCTGTTTGTGACGCATTAAATAACCATCTATTGTCCTCCCAGCTTAGTTTTGCTTCCTTAGCAAGGACTGTATCGAAATAAGCTTTACTTTGGTTTATTAACAACTGAAGGTTTTCTTGTTGTAAAGTCATGAGAGCCCACCAGAAATTCTATTAATAACCATTTGGACTTCGTGTTTCGTGCAGGTCACTATATCGTTCAGTGGATTTACATTATTCCCTGATATTTGGGATACTTCAATCTGATTGATAAGTTCGTTAGTAATAATATCTAAAACTTCCTTGTGTTTATGCAAATCAGTAAATGGACGAAAGTAAAAACAACCGTAACAGGAACGAACTTTGGATAAGTGACATTCCTCTTGCTTACGTTCACAACCTCCTACTTTAAGTACGAGTTTACTGCCTAAGACTCCACTAACTATTTTGCCAGACCACTTATTCTCTTCAACACAATAGCCTGTCATCATCAAGCCAATCATGTTCTGCCAAATAGGGTTACTTCCAAGCGCTTTATGTTTTAATAACGCTAATTCAGGTGTGGCCGAAATATAGTGCTTCGCAGCGACTATGCTAGTATGCCCAAGGATATGGGCAATTTCCTCTGCGCTAGCGCCTCGCATTGCCATTGAATGTCCGATATTATGGCGAAAATCGGATAATGTTATAACAGGAGGAAACACTTTATTTTTTACTAAATCGGCCTTAAACTTGTCAGATTGAATAAACTTTAATGCTTCGTTTAATAACCTATTTAATTCTGGCGATAAGTTGCTAGTTATGGATACAAAAAGTTGGTCATCTTCACCAATACTATTTCTCGTTTTATATTCATCTACTAGCTGACCTACCTCATATGGAATTGCTATACGGTATAAATCGCAGGTTATTTTTTGCTGCTTCGCTATCGGCATTAAAATTTCATACCTAGCAAGACCAGATTTTTTATGATAGGAAACCATTGACACCGAAGCTCCTTGCAACATAGAAAATTGTGATGAACGCATCCCTGTTGAATAACACAACCCTAAAATTACTAAGCATTTCAATTCGTTATTTGATAATGATTCAAGCCCCTCTTTAGTGCTAAACTCTGCTAATCTTTTAACAATGAGGTGTTTTAGATGAGAAGGCATAGCATTCTCAATATCTTCATATTTTAAAAAATTATTGACCTGCGCGGGCGTTCTTAAAAAGTTCAATTTTTGATAGTTATTGATTTCAAAGCCCGGAAATCCGATACGAAACAGTGACCTAATGACCGATTTTACTGCGTAGTAGCCCTGTACATCTGCGTTATTATGCATAGCCTCTTTTTCTAAGTTATTTAAACTAACATTGTCATTTAGCTTATTTGAGCTTAAAAATTTTTTTACACATAAAAACAAATTAGCTGTCATAGGTGCCGAATGCTCATAGGCATATTTTATTGTTACGTACTTAAGCAATTTATTAAGATATATACATCGGATGTTAAAAGTATAAACGTATTTAACACCCAAACGTTTGAACACCCAACGTTCAGCTGTGGTATGAACAAATCTTTGATCAAATATTGAGTTGGAGGGTATCTCCATTATTAAGGGTATTTTAAGAAGTTTAATAAATGCTTTTTGCTCATCTTGAAGTGGGGGGGGCAGAGGACCCTCAGACATTCTATGAGATATATTAGTCATTTTCATCAACCTCTATATTTTGTAAATTAATATCATAGGTTAATACCGACAATAATGTATTATTTGCCTGTTCATGAATAAATCGTTTTGCATATCGATGAGGCATACATGAATTAGGAGCCCATCCACCTAATACTCGAAGAGAATCTATCGCGTCTTCCATAATGCCTTTTATGCTAACGATACCATCAACGGAAAATTGTGACTCTCTCAGTGAAAATTGCACTCTTAAGTGATTGTAAGCCCAAGTATGCCTGAGCCAATGCGGGCTAACGTTGCCTTGAATCGATTCACTGTATTGCGGGTCAAAATGATGTTTAAAATTTATCTTAAATGACTCAGAGTACCTTACAAATTCCGTTGCCACAGTGCTATATGATAGTGGCTGATATGGTGTTTTGTGTGAAACGAATATGTAATCATGCCCACAACTCAAAGGCCTAAATATATCAATGTATGTTTTGATATAACGGAAGTGCTTGCTGCTGATATCGAGCATTCTGATCGATGATTCGCTTTTTAAACTTGGTTTGTATAAACGGTAATCTTCTACTTCATCTGCTTCATCCTCAATGTTACGAACGAGCATTAACACTTTAGTTTCATCACTGCGATAGTGTTTAAATGAAAGCCTATGAAGTAGTAAAACTTCTCCAACTCGTAAGCCGTATACACTCATTAACACCATTATTAGATAGTTTCGAAGTTGAATATCATATGATGTCATAGGGTTAAGAGGGTTAGGGGTTATAACTTCGTAGTGGTTAATCTCGTTGTTTCTTAGTGAGATTTTATCTGGAACAAAAATAGCCGTATAGTCAATGAATTGTTCTTTAGTCAAACTACGAATTTGTTGTTGCTTACGGCTGCTTTTTGTAAATATATTGCATTTTTTCTTTATTCCATCGAGCTGTATTAAAACCAACTGTTGAATATTTGAAATATCATGCAAAGGCAAATTACTGTAATAAGTAGTTATGTAGGTTTTGTTCAAAAAATTAATGAATCGACAAATTGAAGATACTCGTCCTGAGGCTGTTCTCATATTTACAGAATTATTCTCAGTTAGCTGTACTATGTTATTGAATTCACGACCACTTAAAAGCCACTCCCAGAAGGGCTCTATTTCCTGAACCAACAATAATATATCTTGATAATCACTAATGTAAAAAGAAAAATCGAGAGTCACTTTATGCTTTGCATACCAAAACTCATAAAAAGCTTTCACAGATTCAAGTTCGTACTTCTGGTAGTTTAGTGATTTAACAATTAGTTGTGATTCTGTATATCTTAACGCTAAAAGCACAGGCAATGTTGTTTGGCGATCCAGCAAACAATAATACCTATTGCTACAGTTAATTACTTTGTACATGTCACTAGCTGCTTAGAAGAATAATACATATGTGTATAAACTTAGACTCAAAGATTATGAAGCACAAGAAAACAGAGGAAATAAATAATCATCTGATTTTGAGTGAATTGTTTATATTGAACTAAGCTATATGTACAGAATAGGGATCATGTTGTTTTTAACATAATATAAATTATAGGTAGTTATGTATATTATAATAAGGAGTGCGTATTACACCCCCACTATGTCCAATACTAGACGGTATCGGACATTAAGCTTATTTTTACCAAGCTATACCAAGCCTTACTTTGCTAAGTGCTTTTAGTTTATTCCTGGTTATTACGTTTTATTATTTATTACACTTAAAACTTTACTAACTATATTACTTACAAAGAACTTTAAGCATTCATTGGCTACTTTAAAATTTTAACTACACCAGTTTTTGCTTTGCTATTTTCATCAACCTTCTTTCAGTTCGGCGCTCTTTTATTAAAGCGCTATTTAAAACGTTTTATAAAAAGCCTAAATTTATTAAAACTTTATTGGTATTTTAAATGAGCCTGTTAGTTTTCCTTTTTGAAAAATAAAGGCTCAGTTAGTCAGTTATCATCCGTAGATTTTAAAAAGCTACCTAAAACAACCTTAGCTAATCCATACTTAAAATACGTTCTGCTGTGTATTCGTTAGTAATTAAACCGCTGATCATATTTGATCTAACTGCACCTAGTATCGCAAGTACTTTATCTTCACCGGCGGCTATAGCGTAAATTTGTTTATTACCTTCAATTTTTAATGGCGTACTGGCAACACGTTGGTTTACAGTGCAGTCAATTAATTGGCCGCGTTTGTCGTAAACCCAGCTGATCATTTCGCCCACAGCCCCTAAATTTTGTAGCTCTTTTAGCTCTTGCTCATCAACAAAGCCATCAATATGCAATGGCGATTTTTCGCCTAGGCTACCTACACCCACAAATGTTACGTCGGCTTGAGTGGCCAATTTTAAGTTACTGGTAATATTATGTTGTGAATGCAATTGCTGTTTCTCTTCAACACTTCTTGGTAATACAGGAAGCGGCATTGGGTAATGCTTTGCATTTATATGCTCGGCCATTCTAACAACTACATCATAAGGTGAAGCCGACCCATCAAGTGCCATGTTGCCAAGCATAGCCACTACTTTGTGTTGACTACAATCTAGCGTTGGCAGTTCATCAACACATGCACGTAGTACGCGCCCAGTACCCATAGCTAAAATTTTCGGTGTTTCTGATTTTAAATGGCGTTGTATTTCAGCAGCACCGGCTTGCGCTAAACCCACTGTTGAGTTTGGATCTGAGCCATCGCTAGGCACTACTTCACAAGAGTCTAAGCCAAAACGGCTTTTAATTTTTTCTGCTAAATCCATACATTTAGCAATAGGATGATCGAGCCTTACTTTAATAAGCCCTTGGCTTACAGATAATGCCACCATACGTTGAGCCGATTGACGGGATACATTGAGCTTTTTGGCAATTTCGTCTTGTGTTTTACCCGCAACATAATAGAGCCACCCTGCTCTAGCTGCATCATCGAGCTTACGTATTTCTGTATTTGATAGCTTTGCCACATAAACCTCTTATTTTGATAAGCCGCTTAGTTTTAGCGATAGATCATTTTATAATATTTGCAAATATATCATTCATTTATAAAATGCCGAAGTGTCACATTAATTTAATAACCAATACTTTAGGTAAATTTGCTATTCCTAAAGTATTGGGTGAAAACGGCGGATTAAACTGTTGGTTTTTTAATCGTTAAACCATTTTTATCAAATCTATGTACCTTGTGCTCAGGGGCACTTAAATATATTGTATCGCCATATTGTAGTGGGCAATCGCCATCTGCTTTCACCGTAACCGTGCTTCCATCGTTAATAGTTACATGTAAAAAGCTTTCAGAACCTAAATGCTCGATAACGCCCACAGTACCTTGCCAAGTTCCTGACTCAGTTGAAATTTCAAAGTGCTCAGGACGTACACCCAAACTGTGCGTTTGTGCATGGCTATCGTTATCTACTTCAATAAAGTTCATTTTTGGTGAACCAATAAAGCCTGCAACAAATTTATTTACTGGGTGTTGATACAGCTCAAGCGGCGTTCCGACTTGCTCAATAATCCCCCCATTAAATACTGCAATTCTGTCTGCCATTGTCATCGCTTCAACTTGGTCATGTGTTACATAAATCATTGTTGTAGCTAAGCTTTTGTGTAGTTCAGAAATTTCTAAGCGCATATTTACACGCAGTGATGCATCTAAATTTGAAAGTGGTTCGTCAAACAAAAAAGCCGACGGTTGCCTAACAATTGCACGCCCTATTGCTAAACGTTGGCGTTGCCCGCCCGATAATTGCCCTGGTTTACGGTCTAAGTAATCAGTTAAATTAAGTATTTTAGCGGCATTTGCTATTTTACTTTCAATTTCCGCAGGGCTTACTTTTGCACGTTTTAGTGGAAACGCAATGTTATTGCGTACACTCATGTGCGGGTATAAAGCGTACGACTGAAATACCATAGCTAAACCACGTTTTGCCGGTGGCGTCTGTGTTGCATCTTGGCCATCAATCTCAATTGTGCCGCTGGTTGTGTCTTCCAATCCGGCAATCATACGTAGTAAAGTTGATTTACCACAGCCCGATGGCCCTACAAATACAATAAATTCGCCGTCTTTTATCTCTAAATCAAGCGGTTTAATTACGTTTACTTCATCAAAACTTTTAGTTACTTTTTTTAGTGTGATGCTGCCCATGTGTGTTCTCCTACTTTACTGCGCCAAAGCTTAAGCCGCGCACTAATTGTTTTTGACTAAACCAACCAAGAATTAATATTGGCACAATGGCCATGGCAGAAGCTGCCGACAACTTGGCGTAAAATAACCCTTCTGGGCTTGAGTAACTGGCAATAAATGCCGTTAGTGGTGCGGCATTCGCAGCGGTTAAAATGAGTGTCCAAAATGCTTCGTTCCATGCCAAAATTACGTTTAACAGTAATGTTGAGGCTATGCCGGGTAATGCGATTGGCAGTAATACATGAAATATTTCCTCGCCAATAGTTGCACCATCCATTCGTGACGCTTCTAAAATTTCACCCGGAATTTCTCTAAAGTAGGTGTATAACATCCATACCATAATCGGTAAGTTTATTAAGGTCATAACAATGACTAAGCCCAATTTTGTATCTAATAAGGCAAAGTCTCGAAAGAGTAAATAAATAGGAATTAACACCCCTACCGGTGGTAGCATTTTTGTAGAAAGCATCCACATAAGTAGGTTTTTAGTTTTTTTCGTTTGCACAAACGCCATTGACCACGCGGCTGGTACGGCTATTAATAAGCCCAATAAACTTGAGCCGAGTGATATAACCACCGAGTTCCAAAAGTGATCAAAATACGGCGAGCGGGCTAACACATCTTGATAGTTTTCCAGTGTCCAATCAAAAGCAAATAACGCTGGTGTGGCTGATATTGCTTCTGCTTCGGTTTTAAAACTGGTGATTAGTGTCCACAAAATTGGGAAAAATATCATCCCACTGATGGTCCATGCTGCCAGGGTATAAATTAGTTTTGATTTTTTATTTGCTGCACTAGCCATGATTAACCCTCTAAGTTTTTACCAATAAGGCGCATTAAAAATATGGCTACAATATTGGCAATAATTACTGCAACTATGCCCCCTGCTGAGCCCCCGCCTACATCAAATTGTAATAACGATTGGGTGTAAATTAAGTAAGTAATATTGGTGGATGCATACCCAGGCCCGCCACTGGTTGTCACTAAAATTTCTGCAAAAATAGACAGTAAAAATATAGTTTCAATTAAAATAACAGCGGTAACAGCGCGTGATAAATGCGGCAGCACTATGTAAAAAAACTTACTAAAAGGCCCTGCACCATCTAAATCAGCAGCTTCGAGTTGTTCGCGGTCAAGGGATTGAATTGCCGTGAGTAATATCAACGCTGCAAACGGTAACCACTGCCAAGAAACAATAATAATGATTAAAAACAAAGGCATTTGCGCAAAAAAGTCGATAGGTTCAAACCCGAGCCAAATTGCAAAGTGTGCAAATAATCCGTTTACAGGGTTCATAAACATGTTTTCCCACACCAAGGCCGATACGGTTGGCATAACAAAAAATGGGGCGAGAACCATAATACGAACATAGTTTCGCCCCCATATTGCTTGGTCGAGGAGAACAGCTAAACCGATACCACCACAAATTGTGATAGCTAATACACCCGTTACTAAATAAAGGGTATTAAAAAAGGATTCAACAAATGCGGGATCTGTTAAAAAAAACTCGTAGTTTAAAAAGCCTACAAATTCACGTTCACCAGGAATAAGTAAGTTGTAATCTACAAACGAGAAATAGAGTGTCATGCACAGCGGCACTATCATCCATCCTAGTAATAAAATTATACTAGGAAATAGCATTATGCGTGCAAGCGTACGAGACTGTGTAGTTGCCATATCAGTGACCTTCAAAAAGTCAGCATTAACCTTAGCAACAACGACAAACGGCTACTAGATAACATGCTAATGCTGACGAAAAATACGAGGTAAGCGTTAAACTTACCCGCCTACTTATTTATTTTGGGTAGCGCGCTTTACGCATTGTGCGCTCAACTAGGCGTTGTGATGTGTTAAGCGCTTGCTCAACAGTCATTTGCCCAGTAAGTGCAGCGGAAAACTGCTGCCCAACAGCAGTACCAATTCCTTGAAATTCAGGAATAGCTACAAACTGAATGCCAACATAAGGCACGGGTTTAACAGTAGGGTTTTTCGGGTCGGCCGAATTAATAGAATCAAGCGTTATTTGTGCAAACGGTGCTGCATTCATGTATTGCTCGTTTTCATAAAGTGATGCGCGAGTACCCGGCGGTACTTTTGCCCAGCCTTTGTTATCGGCAACTAATTGGCTGTACTCTTTTGATGTAGCCCAGCTAATAAATTTCATTGCAGCATCAGATTTTTTTACTACTAGAAGGAATTGCAAGTGTCCATGACCATAGCCAGTTACCACGTTTACCTAAGCCATTATCTGGTGCAAGTGCAAAGCCTACTTTATCAGCGACTTCAGAATCTTTTTTATTGGTTACAAATGCGCCAGCAACCGTTGCATCAATCCAAATACCACATTTACCCGTTTGAAATAACGCTAGGTTTTCGTTAAACCCACTCGCTGACGAACCCGCAGGACCAGACTCTTTCATAACATCTACATAGTACTGGAGTGTGGCTTTCCATTCAGGGGTGTTAAATTGTGGTTTCCAATTTTCATCAAACCAGCGAGCGCCAAACGAATTTGCCATTGAAGTAATTAAAGCAACATTTTCGCCCCAACCTGCTTTACCACGTAAGCAAAGGCCATAAACACCTTCATCTTTATTGGTCATCGCTTTTGCAGCTTTTTGAATAAAGCTCCACGTAGGCGCGTTTGGCATTTCTAGGCCGGCTTTTTCCATTAGGTCTGTACGGTACATAACCATAGAGCTTTCGCCATAAAATGGGGCCGCGTATAATTTGTTATCTATGGTTAAACCACTGCGAATAGCCGGTAGTAAGTCATCAACGTCGTAATTTTCACCTAGGTTATCAAGCTCAGTTAGCCAGTTTTGTTTACCCCAAATTGGCACTTCATATGTGCCAATTGTCATTACATCGTATTGGCCGCCTTTTGTGGCAACATCGGTTGTTACACGTTGACGTAAAATATTTTCTTCTAGTGTTACCCATTTTAAAGAAATATCTGGGTTTTGTTCTTCAAAATGATTGCTAAGCTCTTTCATGGTGATCATGTCACCATTATTAACAGTGGCAATGGTTATGGTTTCTTTAGCGGCTACGTTAATAGCCATAACTGAACACGCGAGCATTAATAATTTAGTTTTCATCGGGTTAACCCTCATAAATATGTTAAATGACGCTTAAAAAATAACTGTAAAGCGCCTTAGTAAATAAAGCGGTGAGCAATTTCAACGTATTTACAGCGTTGAAATTACCTTTAAACCAAACAGTAAGTTAGTAAGCTATTTAAAATTTAACTGAGATTTCTGAGGTGAAACCGTCAAAACCACGACCAATTTGGCCGCCTGAGTTTGCGCCTTCTTCTTGGTTTACATACTCAACTTTTAAAAGTGTAGAATCTGTAAACCAGTAACCTGCGGCTACTTGTAAGCGCTCAACGGTGTTATCGTTTTGGCTGATTAAATCGGAAGTGTTTTCTGACTCTGCATAGCGTGCGGCTACGTAAAGTTTTTCAGGAATGATATATTGCTGTGCTTCAACGACGTAATATTCTACTGAGCTTTCGCCTTTAATTACACTGTTAGAATCAAACGTGGTACCGTTTTCGTCTTCCACGCCATCTGTACCAAAGTAGGTAATACCTGCCACTGCGTTACCTGCAGAGTCTGCAAAGGTGTAATCGTCAGACGATTTACCCAACATTAAAATGATGCTGGTTTGATCTGATGGCTGATACGCTAAATTTAATTGAATGATAGACTGATCAAGCCCTGGCATAACACCTACGTGAGTATCACGTTCGCTTGAAGGAGAAGCCGAAAAGTTATAGTTTTCGCCATCACCAAAACGATAATTTGTTGTTGTGAGTCCATCTAAGTTCGCTACGCTATTTTCAAAACGAAGTTGGTCGCCTTGGTTTGCTTGTAAGTAATTTAAGCCAACTTTAAAGCCACCTTCAAACTCTAATGTACCTTGTAAGCGGTAATTAAAGCCTCTATCTTCTTGAAATGCTTCGCCAAAACTTGATGTAGTAATGTGACCTGCCACGTTATAAGAACGAAGCACACCACTGTCAAAAGTTTCTGTGTAACTTAATTGTGCACCGTTTTCTGCGGTTGCGTAGTCGTTAATGCCGTTACCAATTAAGGCATTACCTTGGTTATCAGCGCCGTCTTGAAAACCTTTAAACTGAAATGGAGACGCGCCAATATTACCTAAACGAAGCGTTAAATTTTCGTTTTCGTTTGGTGTGTCGTATAAGCCAAGTAAATCAAATTAAATACCTGCAAAGTCGTTATGGAACGAAAAATCATGGTCGCCGCCGCCAAAATCGTTTGGCTCTTCGGCTATATCAATGTCGGCAGTAATGTATTCATTTATATGAAACTTAAGCATTAAGTTAGCTCTAATACGCCCAAAACCTGATGATTGCTCTTCATCTCCAGGACGAAATGCACCGTCTTTAGCTTGAATAGACTGAAAGTTTTGCATTGCTAGAAAGTTAACGTCAAGGCGGCCAAAGTAATCTGACATTTCTGCTTGTGCAGGCGCCGCCAACGCTGCTGCTACTAAAGTTAGCGCAAATTTAGCTTTCTTATTATTTAACATAATGAACTCTCTATTTAGTGTGTTGTGTATTTTCAGTGTGCAGCTAAAGCGAATGGGCATTTTATTTAAATGTGTTTTTAAACTTCGTAATGGGCATTGGCTCAACTAGCGAGCGTAATCACAAATGAATAATGTAACGTTAACATCTTTTATTACAAAACATTTACATGAAATCGTGTTTATAAAAATTTACATTTATAAACAGGGGTTTAATAGTTTTGAATTCCAAAATAAAATTGCCAGTTATGACTAAAGTCTTATTTAAAGTGTTCTGTAGAGGGCTATTGAAGAGCGTTATTTAACATTTATTAACTAATTAAATGGTGTGGGCGTTTAATTAATGCGGCAGGTTTAGGCGCGTAAAAGCGCTAATTGGTTGTTTTTTGATTTACTTTCTTGAGCTTATACAGTGCTTAGCATAAAATTAAATTACTTTAGATGTATAAAAAATAGAAGTAATTAACATATGGAATTTGTGCGCCCGCTTGAGCCTATACTTATTATTGATGACGTTAAGGAAATACGTGACTACCTAAACCAAATATTAACGGAGCTAGGCTTTGAAGATATTTTAGAAAGCAACGATTACCTTTCTGCAAAACCCCTTCTTGATAAAAAATCACCCAATGTCATATTTTTGGATGTGGACTTACCTGATTCTGAAAGCTCTGATATTCTAGAACATATTAATGATAGCTACCCTCACGCTCACGTTGTTATGTGCTCGGGTCATAACACCCTTGAAAACGTGCAAAATACATGGGAATTAGGCGCTAAAGGCTTTATAGAAAAACCTTTTAACACTAAAAAAGTTAATTCTGTTATGAAGCGCCTCGAACTAAGCGAATAAAATAAGGTCAGTATGCAAAGTACTGTTACGGCAATTATCAACGATTTATCGAGTGTTATTTTTGGAAAAAAACAACAAATAAAACTAGCACTCACCTGCTTATTCAGTGAAGGACATTTACTGATAGAAGATTTACCTGGTATGGGCAAAACTACGCTCTCACATGCACTTGCTGCAGTGCTTGGGCTGTCGTATCAGCGTATACAATTTACAAGCGATCTTTTACCTGCCGATATTTTAGGAACTAATGTATTTAACGCTAATGAGCACACGTTTACATTTCATAAAGGGCCGATTTTTAGCCAAGTTGTATTAGCAGATGAAATAAACCGCGCGGGCCCTAAAACGCAAAGTGCATTGCTTGAGGCAATGGAAGAGCAGCAAGTTACAGTAGATGGTACTAAATACACGTTACCAAATCCTTTTTTTGTAATTGCCACGCAAAACCCGCTTTATCAGTCGGGTACTTACCCACTTCCAGAATCGCAGTTAGATCGATTTTTAATGCGTATAAGTTTAGGCTTTCCTCCTAAAGAGGCTGAAAAGCAACTTATTTTAAACATTAAACCGCGAGACTACAGCCAATTACCACAAAGAATAGACGCTAAGCAGCTACAACAAATTCAAACCTTAATTAACCAAATTGTGATAAGTAGCCCTGTAATCGATTACATTATTGAATTAGTAACGCATACTCGTCAAAGCACAGCATTTGCAGGCTCGCTCTCTCCTCGGGCAAGTATGGCGCTGGCCAAAGCGGCTAAGTCGTGGGCATTTATTGAAGGGCGTGAGTTTGTAACCCCTGACGATGTACAAGCTGTATTTGCAAGTGTGTGCCAGCACCGATTAGGACTGCATAACGAGTCAGGCGAAGCGCAAGTAAATGAAATCCTAAAAACCGTTGCTGTGCCAGTTTAACGTGTTATTTAAAAATAAAGCCCAAAAGGTCAGTATATTAGGCACTTTAAAAAAGCGTTTACTTAATAAACTACATAAAAACAAGCATTCAAAGCAATCCATAACGTTGGCTCATAACAATATTTATGTAGTGCCCTCACAACTCGGCTTTTACTTTATTATTGTGGCTATTTTAAATTTTGTTATGGGCATTAATTATCAAAATAACTTAATTTTGGTGATGGCTTATTTAATGTTTGTGGTGATGATTATTGCCGTACTGCTTGGTTATACAAATGCCAAAGGGCTAAAAGTTGAATATATAAAAAGCTTTGCCAGCTTCTCACCAAATAAAGGCTCGGTTAAATTTATTTTAAAAGCTCCTACACTTACGCAATCAGTATCGCTTAGCTACTCGAGTGACTCAGAATACGCAAAGCACTTAGCGCAAGTTACACCCAGAGACAGCGCTTTAATTATTAACCTACCTTATAATGCCCGCGGTAAATATATCCTTGAACGTTTTAAAATACACAGTAATTACCCATTTGGGCTGGTAAGCGTGTGGAGTTATATACAACCCAATGACTCTGTTTACGTTTACCCTGCGCCAGAGCATGTATTAAACGACACTTACAACAGTACGTTTGAACACACAACGCAAACAGGGAGTATTAAAGAGCCCGGCAGCGAAGAGTTTGATGAACTAATTACGCATTTACCAGAAATGGGATTGCAGCGAATTTCATGGAAACATTACGCTAAATCACAGCAGTTACTCGTAAAAGAATTTATAGATTATAAAAAGTCCGATATTGTTTTTGATTTTAACCTGCTAACGGGTAACACCGAGCAACGCTTGAGTCAGCTTTGCTTTTTAGTGTGTAATGCATGCGAAAACAACACGCCGTTTACACTAATTTTGCCCTCAGCAAGTTACAAAACAACTAACAACGCGCACGATAAATCACAGTGTTTAGCACTTCTGAGCGAATACGGCGGAGCAAATAATGGCTGAGCTATTAAATTACCGAGCAATTAATTTAGCAATGAGCTTTATATACGCCTGCTTATTCGCGTTTTATTTATCGCATATGCCCATACTGTTTATTGGGGTTTTATCGCTTTTATGTCTTTGGAACGTGTACTTAACACTGACTAACAACCCTAAACCTAACGCGTGGCTTGCAAATGTTTTGGCTGGATTAGCTTTAATATTAATGATTTACACCATAGGTATAGGCGATACAGTCATATTGTTTGTTGCTATGTTATTGCTCTCTAGTATTTTTAAATTACTACAGGCTAAAACAAAAAAACATTACCATATTATTGTCACACTCACGTTTTTTTCTATTTCATCGGCGTATTTGTTTAACCAAAGCATAATAACCACCTTAACCATGAGCGCCCTATTTTTACTCAACTTTGCTGTATTGAGCTTAATTGAATTTTCTCATAGTTTAAAATTAGCCTCTAAACAAAGTGCTAAGTTGTTATTTATTGCTTTGCCCTTAGCTATATTTTTGCTGTTGTTTTTACCTAAAATGCCCGCTTTTTGGCAGTTACCTGGGCCCAAGCTTGCTAAAACAGGGCTCTCTGAACAGGTAGACCCGTTTGATATTGCAAAGCTGTCTAATTCTGATGAACTGGTTTTTAGAGCGCGTTTTGATAACGACACGCCCGCCTCACCTTATTATTGGCGAGCACTTGTACACGATACCTTTGATGGTAAAGCGTGGAAAACATCTGATTTATTAAAATATAATAATCAAAGCGCTGATCCCAATAAACAAACTTTAGTACAACATACCTACACTATTATTGCCGAGCCTGCTAATCAAAAATGGTTATATGGGCTTGAATACGCAACCAGTAACAATAAAAATGTTAAAAGTAATGCGCTAGGGCTATTACGAAAAAAACAATATCAAGCTAAAAGCTTGCAGTATCAGGTATCAAGTGCATCACTGAGTACTGAGCAACTTTCAAATTGGCAAACCTCTTATTACACACGCTTAAATAACCAAACAAACCAAACAAACCAAACAAACCAACAAGCAGCCAAGCTTGCAGCCAAACTTAAACAATCAACAACCTCGCAAAGCGACTTTTATAATGCATTGCTTAGCTACTTTGCGAAACAAGAATTTAGTTACACGTTAACCCCTGAGCCAATGAGCGATGACAGCACTATTGATCAATTTTTATTTGATAAAAAACGCGGCTTTTGCGGCCATTACGCCAGTTCAGCAGCGTATATTTTTAGAAGCGCCGGTATTCCCGCGCGCTTGGCCAGCGGTTATTTAGGTGGCGAAAAAAACCAAACAAATAATTATTTATCGGTTCGCCAATACGATGCCCACGCTTGGGTTGAAGTGTATATTAATAATCAGTGGCAAATTTTTGATGCCACTGCGGTGGTCGCCCCCGAGCGGTTAAATGGTTCACTTTCGCAAAACGAAGAACTCAATGATGAATTTAAAAGTAATCTCGATTTTGGCTTAGTGAGTTTAAGTAACTTTGCAGCCGTTAATTGGTTAAGGCTCAAACTAGAAACCCTTGATTACCAATGGACTAGCTGGGTACTTGGTTTTGACGAAGAAAAGCAAAGCAACTTTTTAAAATCACTTTTTGGAAGTAAACATCTTTGGCTGGTACCTTTAGCGGTTATTTTAGGACTTGCTTTTAGCTTTGCTGCTTACTTTATTTATTTAAATTGGCCACGCAATAAAAGTAAACGGCCGCCGTTAGTTTCAGAATTTGAGGCAATTAAGCACTGGGCAGATAAAGACGACATAGCGGCGCCTAGTCACTATTCACCTAATCAGCAGTTAATATACTTTGCTGAGCAAAGCCCTGATACTGCGGAACCTTTAAGCGAATTTAGCTATTTATTTAATCAAGTGCGCTACGCTAAAAAACCTTTTACTAAAGAACGTAAAAATCAGGCTAAAGATCTGATAAAATTAATTAAATCTTCAAAATAGAGAAAACTATGAATGCGGTTGTTATAGGCGTTATTTTAATGCTTGGGCTCTCCTTAGCCCGTGTAAATGTCATTGTAGCTATGATAATTAGTGCACTTGTAGCTGGTTTAACAGCGGGTTTAGGGATAAAAGAAAGTGTTGATGCATTTAATTCTGGTTTGTCGGCCGGCGCTGAAATTGCATTAAGTTACGCAATGTTAGGTGCCTTTGCAGTGGCTATTTCAAAATCGGGATTAACCCGTATCCTCGCCGAAAAGCTATTAAACAAAGTGAATGCACAAGGTGCTGGCAGCGAAACCTTTTTAAGCTATTTTATTTTATTAATTATATTAGGCTGCGCTATTTCTTCTCAAAATTTAGTGCCTGTGCACATAGCCTTTATACCTATTTTAATCCCCCCTTTGCTGGTTGTGTTTAATCAACTACGTTTAGACCGCCGCGCCATTGCCTGTATATTAACGTTTGGTTTAGCTACCTCTTACATGGTATTGCCTTATGGATTTGGTGGCATTTACTTATATTCTATTTTGCATAAAAACTTAGTTGATAACGGCCTAGACATAGTTAACACCCAAGTGCCTATGGCAATGATTATTCCTGCCTGCGGTATGTTGGTTGGTTTAATTATTGCGGTATTTATAAGTTACGCAAAGCGCCGTGACTACAAAGCGCAACCGTTAACAACACAAAGCAAAGCTAGCGACATTGAGAAACCAAAAAAAGTAATGATAGTAGGTTTGTTTGCTGTGCTTTCATCATTGGTTGCTCAAAACCTAAGTGGCTCTATGATATTAGGCGGCCTTGTAGGCGTAATGATATTTAGTGTATTTGGTGTTGTTAAGTGGGAAGAAAACGGCGACGTATTTAGTAAAGGCGTCGCCATGATGGCGATGATTGGCTTTATTATGATTTCGGCTCAAGGATTTGCCTCAGTAATGAAAGCAACCGGTGATGTAGCAAGTTTAGTTCACAGTGGCGCTGTATTATTTGATGGCAATAAGCCCCTCGCTGCGGCCTCTATTTTATTGGTGGGATTATTGATAACAATGGGTATTGGTAGTTCGTTTTCTACAGTACCAATTATAGCTACCTTATTTGTGCCTTTATGTTTAGATTTAGGTTTCTCGGTTATGGCAACTGCGGCTTTAGTGGGCACAGCGGGTGCATTAGGTGACGCGGGCTCTCCTGCCTCTGACTCTACACTTGGGCCAACCTCGGGTTTAAATGCCGATAGTCAACATGACCATATACGAGATTCGGTGATCCCCACCTTTATACATTTTAATATTCCATTACTTATATTTGGATGGATTGCGGCTATGGTGCTTTAACACCTCTGCACTATAGTGTGTAAAATTCGTTATTTTTAAGGCATGCATTCCATGCCTTTTTTATACCTACCTCTTTGCTGATCTAATCTATATATTTTTATAGCTGCTAAGATTGCTTTTACAACTAATTAGTATGATGTGTTCTTTTACTGTAATTAAATAAGCACCTAATAAAAGTGCTTATTTAAAGGCCGCTTGCCTTAATATTTACTTATTCAAAACCGTAAATCATTTTATCGCACACAACCGGTGTCGGTCTGTGGTCATCATCTACGGCTACAAAGGTAAAGCTGCCTGAAATAGCCGAGTGCTTATCATCTTTATGCATGGTTTCTAAACAAATATCCACATCCACTTTAAGTGATGTATTGCCCACATGCACAACTTTAGCAATTAGCTCAGCAAAAGTACCCGCTGGAATAGCCTCTTTAAAATCAACTCTATCAGATGAAATAGTCACTAACGGCTTTCGGCAAAAACGAGTGGCGGCAATAAAAGCAACCTCGTCCATCCATGCTAACGCATCGCCACCAAATAATGTGTTGTGATGATTAGTGCGCCCAGGAAACACCGTTTTAGTAACCGAGGTCGTTGAGTCTTCAATACGCTTTGCAATAATTGCATCGCGGTTAATGTCTGTCATAGTATCTACTTTTTATTAGCAAGCTTATCTTGCATCAATAATGCTGGGTCTAGACGCTCGCCTTCCCAGTTAAAACGCCAATCTAGGTGTGGGCCTGTTACACGCCCTGTCGCACCTATTTCGGCCACTTTGTCGCCTTGGGTTATTGTATCGCCTACTTTTACATCTAATTTGCTTAAATGAATATATGTAGAGGTAACGCCATGGCCGTGGTCAATAATAAGCGTACCGCCAGAGTAGTATAAATCGGGATCAGCAAACACCACAGTGCCACTAATCGGAGCATAAACAGGTGAGCCAGTTTTATTGGCAATATCTAGACCAAAATGTGGGCGTCGCGGTTCACCGTTAAAATAACGTTGGCTACCATAAACACCCGATATACGCCCTTGTGCAGGCTTTAATACGGGGTCTAAAAAGTACTGTAAATCAGAGTTAACCGCGCGCGCTTTACGTATTGCTTGCGCCTCACGGCTAATACGTGCGCTTACTTCTTTAGGAGGCGACACATACTTTTTAGCCACACCGGTAATTTTATCAATTTTATAATCACGTTTAGTGATCATTAAATCTTGCGTGTGTGTTTTACCGTTATTATCTATCCACGTAAGGGCGTGTTTTGCTTTCGCGTCGCGACCAAAGCCAAACACAAAATCGCCAGAGTCTGATAACTTTAATGTTTTACCATCTAGTGATACCGACTTTACATTTTCAAGCTTGCCTGTCACTAAGCCGCCCTGCGTAAGGTGCCCTTTTAGCTCAAGCGCTAATGCACTAAAGCTAGTGGTGGTTACAAGCGCTGTGGCTAAAAGAGTTTTAAGCATAACTAATCGATCCCTTTCCTACGCCTTCATATGCGGTAATTTTTACGTCTTTGTTTGGGTATTCTGCCTTAACTTGCTCAGCAAGGTGCTGAGCAATACATTCTACCGTTGTATCAACAGGTAAAATGTCACAGCGTGACTCGCTAATCGCCATTTCAAAGTAACCTTGTGCAGCGGTGTAAGCAAAACACACATCATCGTTTTTAGCGCTTATGTGTTTTAATTCGCTTGCAGCGATTTGATCCTCAGCCGTGGCTAAATAAATATCTTGCCATTTTTCTGCCCATTGCTTTTGTAAGCGTGGCATAGACATACCATCTAAACTAATACCAATTTGCGAGCGATGGCCATGAATAATACGCTGACAGTTACCATCGTGCTTTTTAAGGCCATGGCTGTAATGATAATAAAAACTTTGGCTGTGCTCTGGTTTAAGCGACAACTCAATTTTTTCAATGTTTCCTGGCAGTTTTGGTAAAATAGTGTCTATTAAAAATTCAGTCACTGATTCAACGCTAATTTCTGGCGCGTCTATCATGCAATAAGCTTGATGCGGAGCACTCATGGCTAAATGATGGTTATCGCCAAATGTGCAATCGAGCGTTTTGTGCGAATCAAATTCTTGTACTGTGCCATTTAAACCTTTAGCAATTGCTAGTTTGTGGTCTAAACAGTCGTCAATTATGCCTTTAATTTGCTTTTTAACTAAGCCAAAGTCTAACACCATAGACTCTTCATTTAGCTTGCCATGCAACGTTAAGTCAACAATCCAGCTCTCGCCAACGGCGCCGCGTTTGTTACATAAGTAAGAAAAATCAATCACTGTTAGTGAGTTAACAAAAAGGATCATAAACTTCCTTTAAACTGGTTATAAGTCAGGGGTAATTATAATGATTTCTGATTGTAATTGCGCGGTTTTATAGTGCAAAAAGCAATCGCCACTACTGATTGGCGATAAATCACGCAAAAAAGTCTTTTTTTCAACTGCTCCGAGTTGTTTAGCGTACAAGTGTACGCTAAAGTACTTGGCAATTTCTAAGCGAAGATAAGTGTTATGGAACCTAAAAATAGCTATACAAAAGAAGATTTGATCCTATGTGGTCAAGGTGAAATGTTTGGTGAAGGTAACTGCCGTTTACCAAGCGACAACATGTTAATGATGGACCGTATTACTTCAATCACTGCTGATGGCGGCGAGCACGGTAAAGGCCAAATTGTAGCTGAGCTTGATATTGACCCAAGCCTATGGTTTTTCGATTGCCATTTTAAAGGCGACCCAGTTATGCCAGGTTGTTTAGGGCTAGATGCTATGTGGCAACTCGTTGGCTTTTTCTTAGGCTGGTCTGGTGGCCCAGGTTTAGGCCGTGCTTTAGGTGTGGGTGAAGTTAAATTTACCGGTCAAATTTTACCTACCGCTAAAAAAGTAACGTACCGCCTTGATATGAAACGTGTAATTAAGCGTAAATTATTTATGGGCATGGCTGATGGCACAGTTGAAGTAGATGGCCGCGTAATTTACGAAGCAAAAGATTTAAAAGTGGGCTTATTTCAAGACACAAGCGCATTCTAAAATTAGTAATAAATGTATGCAAAAAGGCCTCCAGTTGGAGGCCTTTTTACGTTAATTCTTTGTCTTGTCCTGAAATGTGTTTACACATTTAGGACTTATTTTATGAAAACCACTAAAACTAAAGACGTTAAGCGTACTCAGCGAGATTATACATTAGGCTTTAAATTATCTATTGTTGAGCAAGTAG
>Ga0209756_1001041_pt1 | contig 26087 bp, 6 predicted proteins | sample ETNvirenome_6_85_FD_184071 | JGI IMG/M metagenome (GOLD analysis project Ga0209756, IMG submission 184071) | Marine viral communities from the Pacific Ocean - ETNP_6_85 (SPAdes) (version 3) | ecosystem: Environmental > Aquatic > Marine > Oceanic | place: Pacific Ocean | collected 2013-06-19 | reverse complement strand
GATGCCGCCAGAATATATATTAGTCAACGAACCGATATTGATAAGAATTTTGGTTTAGCAGATGGCAATATAGGATCGGCCAAAAATAAATCTGGAATTGGCATTAAAGCAGATGGTGTTAGAATTATTGGAAGACGTGGTGTTAAAATTGTAAGCGGAAGAATGAAAGGGCAAGCCGAAAAAGACTCCAAAGGAAAATCCATCCCTATAGCATCTCCCATTGAATTAATAGCCGGCAACAATACCGGCGCCAGAGAAGTAGCAATTTCAATTAATGCGAATGGTGAAACATCAACAGAAACAATTAAGGTGTTACAGCCACTACTTAAGGGTGATAATACTGTTGCCGCATTTAAAGAAATATCAGAAATATTAGGTAGATTAATGGGAGCATTACTTAATTTAACGTTACTCCAAACAACGTTTAATTCCACGATAGGTGTTACAGTGCCGGTATTAGCACACTATCCTTCTGCAGCAGCAACAACAGCAACTCAATTATTGGCCAATGTGCAGAATTCTATTTATCAATCACGAATTAATAAAACCTTGTGGGAAGTTAATTATTTAGAAACTTTTGGCGGCAAGTATATTTGTAGTAAAAATGTTTATACAACATAATTAAAAAAGAGAAAAATGGCAGAATCAAAATTTTTACGCTATCAAGATAAAAATGGGGATGGCTTAGTTGATGTTTGTGAAGATATCATCGAAGTCAAAGAGGGGGTAGTTTGTCCCGAATGTATTCCAGACCCAAATGCGGTAATGCCCGATTGGCGTACTGGCAATCAAAAAGAACCATGGCTTAATGGAAAAAACTGTAAATTTCAAATTGTTATAATTGCCAGTGATTATTCATCTTTGCTGCCGGCCGGCACTGAAGATCTTACCGAAGAAGAAGCTGCTGAATATGTAGAATTATCATTTGAACGATATCAAGAAGAAGCTATTAAAAATCTTTTGCTTGGGTTTAATAAGAAGGTTATTGAAGCCTCTAAAGAAGCAATTAGAGGAGCCATCGAGCATACAAAATATTATTTAGATGTTCGTGCAGCTTCTAAAGTTAGATTATTATATTCTGTACCTTACGAAGACTTTGCCTCGTTAGAAGATGATAACAACACAGAGGATGAAAAACCAAGCCCCATAGAACAACCTCTAGTTGACGCCGGCGCTAAGACAATTACATATTTAGCCGACGATCTTTACCCTTTTCTAACATTTGTACGAAAAGGACTCAAGCTTTATAGCATGTATTATAAAGTATATCAAGCAATTGAAGGCGGCAATTTAGTTTTTGCAAATTCAAGAAAAGTATTTACAACTGATCAGCTTAGCAATTATGGAAAACGAACCGGCTCTATGGGCACTATTTTGCTTGATTTAGATAATTTTTTAAACTCGAAAGGAGTTAATATTGTTGGCGCTGGCCAAGCAGGTCTTTTTAAGGATAGGGTTAAAAAAATAATTATTAAATTTGATTCGAGATATAAAGTAAAAAAACTAACAGTTTATACTGAAAATTGCGGAGAAGTCCCACTAGTATACGAGGGAGATAAATTATCTACTCTAACTAGCAAAGAGTCCTTTAAAGATTCGACAGCCATGGCCTATTTTGCCAATTTGCATGAAATGCATAGAGATCTAGATGCGAGAACTCCCGGGCCTTGGATTGATTTTATTAAAAAATATACTTATCCCGAAGTTGTTGAAGAGATTAATTATGGAATTCAGGAAACTAATGCCGATTGTATTGCAAAAAACCTTGCCGAAGAAGGCAAACAATTAGGACAAGATATTTTAGATCCTGTTTTTGGACTTAAAGACGCCATAGCATACCAGTTTCATAAAAATATGTGCAAAAAATCTCTTGGAGAAGCTCAAGAAGAATGGAAAAAATTGGGACTCGTCTATGATCCAGAATCAAAGTCAACTAAAAATATTCTTGTTTTTGCTCAAGAGCAGGCATATAAACAAATGGAAGCCAGCGGCAATCCGTTCGAAGAATTATGTGTGCTTCTTCTGGGTTCAGCACTCTCTAGTAAATTTGGAATGTCGCAGCAACTAACTGATGACATATTCTCAAAAGGCCTCGATAGATTAAAATTATGCGGTCTTTATGAGCTTTTAATGGACTGTATTAACTGCTTGATGAAAGGGCTCACATTAGAAGAATCGCTTTCTCGTATTCTTAAATCTGCTTTAGGAGCAATGTCAATTGAAAATTTTGGAGATCTTTTTGTCGGTCTCCCCGCGGAAAAGCAAGCCGAATTAGATGCATTGGTTAAGAAAAAGCTAGCCAGCGGCGATTTATTTAAAAACGATAGCCAAAATCAAGAACTCTCGGACACAATTGCGGGCAAAATAAACGTAATAAGACCATGGGAACAGCCGGCGAATATTGATGAACAGAGAGAAACCAAAAAAGAATCTTATGTGGGGATGACCGCACAAGAACTAAAAGGGTCTTCGGAGAGAAGTAGAAAGACCTTGGCACAACAACTTGATCTTACTGATCCTACCCGTCAATTAAATCCTAATGTTGTCTTTCAAGCATATGTTCTGGCATTAATAGAGGTATATGCTGATGATTATTTTGGATTGCTTGATATGCTAAATAAATATCCCGGAGCACAACTTATTGCTAGTTTTATTGCTTTAATGGATTGTCCAAGACCCCCTGTTCTCGATCCAAGCGTAACAGATGCTGTTAAAGACTTAGAGCTTCCTTTCTGCGATAACATTTTTGATATCTCGATGCCGCAGGTTCAGAATCCATTTGGCTGGATTCCTAAAGTGATGGACTGGACTGGTCTTTTGTTCTTGGCTGCACGCCAAGCCATTCAGCAGGCCATCATACAGGTAATCATAAAACTTATGGTGAAGATTTGCTCAATACTAGGAGGTTCCCTTTGTGATCTATTAGCCCGCGGCGGTGATATGAATGATACACTTCCACCATCTTTAGGAGAAGCATGCGAGGCCACTTTTAAAGATATGATAAAAGATTCAATTTGCGGTCCTGATGCGGATATCGATCAGATTAATACCACAATCGTATCTCTTTTCTCAAATCTTGGTGTTGGTGCGACAGCTTTGGCCAATCAAGATCAGGTGATTAAATTTGCCGAAGATCTTTCCTGTGCTGTAACCCCCAGAGAATTAATAGAAGCATTCCAGGGAAATTGCTCCAACGAGTTTTTAACAGTTGTTGACAGTTTAATTCAATTTGAGTATCCTGATTTCCGCGAAGGATTAAGCAATAAGAATTCAATTTGCTCCTTTTTTGGCGATACGGGCAACTTATTTCCAGCAGAAGTAAAAGATAATATGCAAAATTTTTTGGACGCATTACCGGCAGATGAAATGGTGCCGGCAAATCCATCTTTATGTGCTGCACCCGACGCGTTCGAAAATTTCTGTGAATTAAGGGCAGGCCTATTGGAAGGGCGCGCCTCACCTGAGCAAGCGTTGCAGATGTGCGAAGATATAAGAGAAGACTTGCAAGATGATTTAGAAGATATCGCTGATCTGTTAAATAAGAACCCTCTTGATGATGCTTTGCCTCCAATCGTTTCCGATCCGGGATGCGACAATGGTATCTTTCCGTTTGAGCCCGAGGAAGCCACAAATACAGCAACTCAAACTCTTAGTAATGGTTTCGAACAATTAAAGATTGATTTTTCCGAAGACATGCTTGGAAACGGCCCAGGAGAAAGGCGGTGGGGTCTTATTAATATGATTCTTTCGGACACACAGGGCAATCCATATACAGCACACACACGAAAATCATTTTTTCAACGACGATATGTGGATTTTGTAACCGATATGGACAAAGGCTCGCCATGGAAGAAGGATGAATATGGCAAGCATGCGGCTGTTTGGAAACAGGTTGGCCAGTTCCCAAAATATGTGGCCAACCATATGAAAAATCAAATGGAAGACGTGGCCGTATCGTTTGATTCAAACAATTTATATCTACCCACCGATAGATCAGTTACGAAATCTTTTGAAGATCTTGGATTTGATACGTGGTTTGGTCCGCCAGACGTTAACTTAACGGAATTGCCAGAGCTTGGCTATAACATCATACCTCAAGTTAAGAATAATGCCGAAGAAGTGGTGTTTGTCGAATTGGGCAGAAAAGAAAAACCAGATATGTCACTATCATTTCAAGATTTATATGCAGGCCGCGAAATGGTCGTCGAGAGCAGCAGTACCGGTATCACCTGGGGAAAGACGTGGGGATATGGTTTTGAGATAGGAATGTATACAAATGATTTACACGATTTAAATGCTTTAAAAGTGGGCGAAGACGAAATTCCTGCGAATCGTTTAGACGGGAATGCTAGAATTGTTATCACGGATAAATTTAATTTAGCAGTTAAAGAAATAGATCCAGATATTGAAGCACTAATGACCAAGGACCAGTTGGAAGAGTATGGAGCTTCTTCTGATGGAGATGCTATTTTAGAAGAACAGAAATATGAATTTTTGGCTATTGATGATGTTTTTGAAAGATTAGACTTTTCTGAATATCCAAACTTTTTGAGAACTTCTGAAGAAAAAGTTTCTTATACACCGCCTGTTTATTTGTTACAAGAGATCCTAAAGAAAAATGGATCAGCTTATTCTCTTGATTCTATAAAGACAGCATATGATAGCGCTATAACCACAATAACAAGCGACATGATACAACAAATAGCTGCTAATGAAGGGGCTTTTGCTTATGGTGTTGTTTTTGATGATTTAACCGCTAGTGCGTTTGATTATGTCTTGGCATCTGAAACAACAACAGAAGATGGCACAGTTATTTCTCCTGCCGGCACTCTTTATGCTGAAGCAAAAGTAGAAGCTGCAGATGGGGGTACCCGAAAAATTCGCAGAAAAGATCAAATAATGGGCGTAAGTCAAGATCAGTATGACAATGGCGAAGACGCTAGAGTGATTTACTTAAACCCTGGACAGTTTGGAGGCTCATATCTTAGCCCACCTTTGTATGTTAAGCCACTTAAAAATAAAGGATGGGTTGCATTGGTAGAGGCTCTTTTTCCTGAAATGAGTCAGTGCAGACCAAGACTTAGCGATCTAGTTGATTTTGAGGATATTGACGACGCTATCCAGAGCAAATATCAATCTATCCCCGAAGACGAAAGACTAAAAGGAGATCCTGATTGCATTCAAGAAATTCCTTATTCTAGAATACTTTCGAGGCCGGCCAAAGCCGGCATAGAAGGTCTTATTATAGCCGCATTGAGAATTTATGCCTGCACCCATTTTGTAAAATCGTTAGCCACCTTTACATGGCTTAAACCATCCGCAGAAAATTATAGTTCTATATTTTCCCAATATATTATTGAGAATATGGAAGAAGATTTCAAGGAGCCCTCAACAGGGTTGGCAGCTTTAAGCCCTTTTAAGGATAGTGAATTTTGGTATGGATTTTTAGAACAAGGTGTCCAATTGTATAGTCGCCTTATAGATGAAGGCGAGATAGAGCCTCCTCAGTATATATGGGACGCCTTAGACAGGCTTGGCAAAGTACAGGAAGCCTATGAATATCCTTATAGAGATGATTTACGAGATGCTAAAGCTGCTCGCGAAGTCGGCCGACTAAAGCTTTTAAAAAATTATAGAATGGAAAACAACCTAGAAGCAGTTCAAGAAACGGAAGAAGATGCCAAATTAATTTTAAACGAATTAATGAAAAAACAATTAGATTATGTAGGCGAAAAGATTGTTGCTAATCTAAAATCGATTGGGATGGTTCCGGAATATAGCGACTTGGTTTATTATATGTTGTCGCAACATACTTACGGCGCAACAACTTTAGATCTCTCTGGCGACTATATGGAAACAGGAACCGGAGACGGTATGGAAATCGGAGCTACCGGAGAATATACCAGCGGAAACACTTTCACAGTTCATGAAGTTCGCGGCGAAGACGATCTTAAGAAAGGAGATCCTTATGTAGGCTATTATCATGTCCACGAAGACGATGATGGCAACCCTGTATACATGACAGGTGAAGAGCATGTTGAAGATGAGCATTCTATTTTAAAACCGTTCGCTAGCAAAACAAAAATAATTTCTGCAGCAACAGGCAACGATCTGGGGGACATCTCCGAATATGGCACTCGTTCTGTTGTGAGCACATATCCGTTTATAATTGAAAAATATATTAGCATCAATGGCGCCAAAATGGCGCCAACGGATGCAATTGATAAAATTAAAACAAATCCATCCGGAGACAATATTTCCGATTGGTATCCAGGTACATTAGCACGCGTATTTGATGCCAACGGCGCCGTAGTTGGACTAGAGGGACAATTAGGAGTACGCTACGGTTTAGAGTTTTCTGTTGTGGTTGATGGAGAAAAAGCACATCTTACAACTGTTGAAATTGATGCACTGGACACATCTATTGATGATATGGCTCCATTAGAAGGAAGCAGCAAACTTTTATTGTGTTTAATTGAAAATCTCAAAAAAGATAATATTTTTCAAATAGCAGTAGATTATATCTTCGCATTGAATAAATCATCTGCATTCATAGCAATTTATAATGATCTCGCTTTCTTACCTTCAATTGGAGAAATAACGGTTCCATATGGAGTTTCTGAAGGCAAAGATTCAGATTTCCTCGAAAAACCCGGAATGAAAGTGAAAATCGAGATCACAGATGGCGTTCCGAGTGTCGATACGAGTGATTCAAAGTACGGCTGGGCAAGCTATAAGGAACGACAACCTGGACGCCTAGGCGGCCTATTTGTTAATGAATGGGATAGCTGGGATAAAGAATTGTTACGAAATTCTAAAAAACGCATAAAGAGAATGTTTAAGGATTATTACAATTCTAGAAAGTGGAGACCTGGAGATCGTGATCGCGATGGCAAAGTTTCTGATCTTTTTGTAAGAAATCTAAGAAGCTCTTTCGGGCCCAAGCCTGGAATTAAGCTAGTTCCATGGTGGAAAAGACGAAAATTCCGTATAAATCCATTCAATGCAGAGGGTGCAATGTGCAAGAAAAAGGATTGATTGATATTTACTGTAACAAAGGAACAATTATATGGCCTCTTTGAGTGTACATCTTCCTCTAACATTTAATTCCGCTGACGGATTTACAATGATTAAAAGCGTTAAAAGAATGATCAAGCAGAACTTTAAAATGCTTTTATTAACGGCGCCCGGCGAAAGAGTTATGGAACCTAATTTTGGGGTCGGAGTAAGAAACTATTTATTTTCTATGTATTCTGAAAATGTTCCAGCAAAACTTAGAAATAAAATATTAGAACAAGCAGGCACATATTTACCAGTAATTTCCATTACAAGTATTGACTTTCGGGCATCAAATCCTGATACGAATACTTTGGGATTAGTAATTACCTATCGAATACCCGAGATAGGAGCCGAAGATTTAATTGAATTAACTATTTAATTTGGAGACTTTTTATGCCAGATGAACAAAAAAAGATTCTTCCTATAGACTATACGCACAGAGACTTCCAGAGCATTCGGGAAGATCTGATGCAAATAGCGGAAAGATTCTACCCAGATACATTCCAAGATTTTAGTGAAGCTTCTTTTGGAAGCCTGATGTTAGATGCAGTAGCATACGTCGGAGATCAGCTATCTCTTTATATGGACTATAATGTTAATGAGTCTTTTTTAGACACAGCATATCAATACAGCAATGTTCTACGTCATGGTAGAGTTTTAGGATATAAAGACACCGGTCGCCCCTCTACATATGGTCAAGCAGGTTTCTTTATCATGATACCGGCTTCGACTACTGGAATTGGTCCAGATACGAGATACATACCCACCCTCAAGCGCGGATCCAGATTTACTTCTCAAAATGGGCTGAACTTTGTATTAATAGGAAATGTAGATTTTAATGACCCCAAGAATCCTACTGTGGTAGCAAAAGTGGACTCATCCACAGGCGCCCCCACTCATTTTGCAATTAAAGCATATGGAAATGTAGTGTCAGGTTATTTCTCGCAAGAACAGATTAATGTGGGCCCTTATCAACGATTTTTAAAACTAAAACTTAGCACTGGTAATATATCGGAAGTTCTGTCCGTCACTGATTCACAAGGAAATGAATATTTTGAGGTAGATTATTTGTCACAAGATCTTGTTTTTAAAGAAGTTTCGAATACCAATTTTTTAAACGATAATGTTCCTTCAATAATAAAACCTTATTTGGTGTCAAGAAAATTTATTGTTGAAAGAGATCGCTATAATGTTTATCTACAATTTGGAAGCGGTAAGTCCGGACAAACTGATGTTGTGGCGGATCCTCAAACTGTTGCATTGGACATTTTTGGAAAGTCGTACACAACAGACACAACATTCGATCCTTCCCGGCTATCCAAAAATGATAGCTTTGGAGTAGTTCCCGCTAACACCACGCTTACCATTACTTATAGAGTTAACAACCCTACTAATTCTAATGTTGCAGTAAGCGCGCTTAGCCAAGTTTCTAATGCGCAGTTTGATTTTAGCGATAGAAATTCTTTGACATCTCGAACAATGACAGAGGTCATAAACTCGCTAGAAGTCAACAATGAAACTCCAATTATAGGAGATGTCACCTATCCAACAAGTACCGAAATTAAAAGAAGAATTTTTGATACTTTCCCAACACAAAATCGTGCAGTCACACAAGCAGATTATGAAAACGTAGTCTATAGAATGCCGGCTAAGTATGGCTCTGTAAAAAGGTGTTCGGTACAAAAAGATCCAGATTCGTTGAAAAAAAATCTAAATCTATATGTTATTTCTGAAGATTCTTTTGGAAAACTAATAGAAACAAACCAAACAATAAAAAATAATCTTAAAACATGGATTAATCACTATAGAATGATTAACGATACAATTGATATATTGACTCCATATATTATTAATATAGGAATAGATTTTGTAGTTAAACCACAAGCCGGCGCCAATAAATTTGATGTACTAGATGCTTGTATTAAAGCACTATCAGCGAAGTATAAAGAATCATTTTTTATCGGTGAGTCTTTCTATATCAGTGATATTTATAATGAATTAAAACAAGTGAAGGGTGTTTTGGACGTGGTGAAGGTAAAACTAACAAATAAATCCGGAGGTAATTACGCTTCAACGGTTATAGACATCAACAAAAATACATCTCCCGAAGGCACTTATTTGATTACCCCTAAAAACGCAGTACTTGAAATCAAATTTCCAGAGACTGATATTCGAGGAAAAATTAGGTAATGGGACTTAAAAAATATGTCGCTGATGCCGACACAACGATTGTAAACGCATTTCCACCAAATTTGGAAACCCGCGCTACCGGCGCAAATGCTGGCGCTGCGGATGTAATGGAAGTTTATTCTATCTATGCTCGTGAAAATACAGGTTCACAAGAGCTTTCAAGAATCTTAGTAAAGTTTCCCATCTCAAGTATTAGCACTGACAGAACTAATGGCGTTGTGCCCGCAAGTGGTAGCGTCAGTTTTTACCTTAAATTATATAATGCGCAAACTTCAAAGACAGTTCCGAAGGATTTTAAATTAGTTGTTCTACCAGTTTCACAATCCTGGCAAGAAGGTGTTGGACTAGACTTAGAGAATTACAAAGACAAGACTAAGGGCAATACTGGCGCAAACTGGATGTCTGCTTCCAACACAGCAGCATGGACCAGTGTTGGAGGGGACTATCTTATAAGCTCCTCATTCTCCGCTATTACAGCTAGCCAGACATTCTCCACGGGCTTAGAGCACTTAGAGGTTGATATAACCCCACTAGTAGAGAAATGGATGTCTGGCGATATTAACAATTATGGCGTGGGCGTGCACTTAACTGCTAGCCAAGAAGCATATTATTCTAGCTCAACGGGAGAAAACACAGGCAGCATTATTGATAATGTCGATGGCGCCACAAAGTCATATTATACAAAGAGATTCTTCGCCCGAGGATCACAATTCTTTTTCAGCCGACCAGCCATCGAAGCAAGGTGGAACTCTACAACAAAAGATGATAGAGGAGATTTTACCTATAGTAGCTCGCTAGCACCCCCCTCCGAGAATTTAAACACTCTATATTTATACAATTATGTCCGCGGACAATTAACCAATATTCCTGTCGTTGACACCGGAAAGATTTATGTAAGCCTATACTCCGGCTCTGCTGCTGGAACTGCGCCATCGGGCTCTAGATTGAAGCTATATGATGGTGCCCAAGTTGCAACTGGTGGTTATGTATCCACTGGTGTATATTCTTGCTCGGTCGGCATTACAGCCTCCAACACGCCCCTTAAAAGAATTTATGATGTTTGGTTTAGTGGTAGCACTGTGTCTGGAGCCGATAAAACCCAATTTTACACCAGTTCTTTCGAGCCTACTGTTATAAATGCTTCACCGATTGTAACCAATCCTGTTTATTATTTGAATATTACGAATTTAAGAAACAAATATAGAAGCAATGAAACAGCACGATTTAATTTATATGTTAGGCACAAAAATTGGAACCCCACCATCTTTACCGTTGCCGAAGCAACAGCAGAAACCACAACCGTCCACAGTGCCTCCTACCGAGTGTATAGACTGTTGGATGGTCTCGAAGCCGTTCCCTATGGAACTGGCAGCGATTTGTATACGCTCTTAGAATATGACATGTCAGGAAATTATTTTGATTTCGACATGAACTTATTAGAGCCGGGCTATGCATATGGGTTTAAGTTCTCTTTTTATAATTCTGCACTTAGGTCATGGCTTGAGCAGCCTTATGCATTTAAGTTTAGAGTAGAAGACTATGAGTATTAAAAAACTTTTCGAATCTACGGATACTGAAAGAAATTATTCATCTGATAAAACACAAAAAGAAGCATTCAAGGATGTAGAATCAGAGCGTAATTTACAACAGTTAAAAGATAAGCAATCTGAGTTTGTACCCCAGGTTGATTATTCCAATCCAGTTACGTTTGCAAAATATGGCTCTGCTTATTATTATTATAAGGGCGGAATTGAGCACATTCTGGATTATTATCCTTATGATGGCTCTGATGCCGAAATAAACAAATTTTATAATGGACTGCTCGGCGTCGAAAAGTATGTTTTCGACAGCCTATATCCTCGCACAAATGGGCACATCAGATTAAGTGCAAACGGATGGGGCACCCTAAGCTCGGCAACCAATGATGGATATGGACTGCCTTCTTCCTTGGAGTATATTGATTTTAAAGGGGGTCCTGGAGTTGGCCTTTCAGGTTCTACTCTCGCCTCGATGTCGCCCAATCCGTATTCTAATAAGTTCCAAGACGCCAATATTTATGATACTGATATTTATAAAACCGCAGGCCTTCCAGCTAGCTATGGAAAAGGAACCCGCGAATCTAACTTAAAAGCAGATTTTGGCAGAGGTGTTACAATTGAATTTTGGCTCAAGAAGGCCGAGTTCACAAATTCCAAAACAAACAAAGAAGTTATTGTTGATATTTGGAACAACGAATCCAGCGGTTCGCATGCATATGGAAGAATTACAGTCGAACTAACAGGTACGGCGGGAAGCACCCCTTTTCTTATTACTGCGCAATCAGGCACCACCAACGGATTTTTCCAGCAGACAATTGGTCAAGATTTAACACCCACTTCCCTGGAAGATTTCCAGCATTATGCTGTCGTACTTTACAATACTGGAAGCCAACTTGTTTCAAGGTTATATGTAAATGGTGGTCTAAACGATGTTAGGACCAATACTAATACACTTGGAGAAATTAATCAAAAGAATTTGGTTGGGCGCCTAGGTGCTCTTTTAGTTGCCCCTTCTACAAGTTCAGCCGGAGGCTCTAGCGCCGCCGCTGCTGGCTCCGGAAAATTAAGCGCATCGTTAGACGAATTTAGATATTGGAAGGAAGCTAGGAGCGCTCAGGACATCGGAAGGCACTGGTTTAGTCAGGTACGCGGAGGTGTTAATAGCGATATAGCAAATACAACACTTGGCGTTTACTATAAGTTCAACGAAGGCATCACTGGAGATTCTGACATTGACAGCACCGTACTAGATTACGGTGGTCGCATAAGCAATGGTACTTGGACCGGTTATGACGCTGGAGACGCAACAGGCACGAGCGGCGGTCGTTCCCTTCTCTCTGCTATTGTAGAAGCTTCTGGGGCCGCCAAAGAATATAAAGATCCCATTATCTATGCTTCCCACCCACAAGTACAGAGTCTGAAAACTATTCTTCTTGAAAGCGGATCCGTCCACGACACTCGAAACAATGCTGCATTTGTTAATTATGCACCAGCATGGGTGCTTGAGCAACATGAGGATGAAGGCAACAATAATTTACCGATCATTTCCCATATAATGGGCTCCTATTTTGATAAGATATACCTGTATTCTTCACAGATTCCAAAATTAAAGCAGATTAATTATACAAGCGCTTCAAGCAAACCAGTTCCGTTTGCTGAACACCTGCCCCAATCGCTAGGTCTTTACACACCAGAACTTTTTGTTGACGCGAATGTGATGGAATTATTCTTAAATAGAGATGAGGATTCTTTGTTTGAGGGTGATTTAAACGATACAAAAAATCTTATCTATCTGAATTTATATAACAATCTCACAAACATTTACAAATCAAAAGGTACAGAGAAAGCTCTGAGAAATGTTTTGCGATGCTTTAATGTTGACGAGAGATTAGTAAAAATTAATACGTATGCTAATAATACGACGTATACATTAAACAACAATTTTGAGCAAGTAATAGAAAAAAGAAAGTTCCTTAACTTTAATAAACCAGAAAATAGAGATGGTGTTGTGTATCAATCTCGTCGCAACCTGGGCCCCCTTTCTGGATCGGGCTTTATTTCAGGAAGTAACCCCGGCACAGGATCAGTAGCCGGGAAGGGATCTGGTTCTTTTGAAGAAGTATATGGCGCCACCATCGAAGCAAACTTTATTTTACCGAAGTTTTTCGCGACTTATGATTCTTTCGACAGAAATTATGTAAGTTCTTCTTTGTTCGGTCTTTATACTGTCGACGGCGCAAACTCTGCTTCTCTTAGTGGGAGTGATACAACTTGGGTAAGTGATGATATTGCCAATTTTCAAGTTTTTGCTGTAAAGGATAGCGAAACCTCCAAAAACGTCCGCTTTGAACTCAAGTCTTTAAGATCTCCATACCCATTACCGGTATTATCGAGTAGTATTTTTGCAAATGCTTACGATGATACCCAATGGAACTTGTCCGTTCGAGTTAAGCCATCTAAATATCCTCTCGCAAGTATAGTATCAGGCGCCTTTGATTCAAATTACGATGTTGAATTTACAGGGTATAACGTTGATTTAGGTTCTATACAAAACAGCTTTAAAGTCACCGGCACTATTGATCAAAATGTTGGACGGAAATTCCTGACAGCACCCAAAAGATTATATATCGGCGCCCGCCGGACAAACGTTAATGGCGCACTTCTAAACAAATCAGATGTATTATTTGCCTCTGCTCGATATTGGATAAAGTATCTTCAAGATGGCGATTTGGCTTTCCATGCACGTGACTTCGATAACTATGGAATCTCTGGTTCCTATCAAAACATTACGGCTGTAGGCTCCAGCAGTATTGGTAATGATATTCGCAACTTAGATATGTTAGCCCTAAATTGGGATTTCAACACTGTCACAGGATCCGGGCCGCTTGGAGGGTTCACTGTATTAGATATTAGCTCTGGTTCCAATCTTATAACTCCTCTAGATGGTGGAGGCGGTCCGATACTTCCCCCTAGGGTACCTGCCGATGGATGGGTTGGCAATATTGCTGGTATGCAACATCCAGGATCTGGATCCGGCTTTGCAACCTCTTCATTAGATGTAGTAATAAAAGAGAGAATGAATGCATTCAGGTTTATAGAACCAGAAAGAGTTACATCCGCAAATATGGTTCAAATATTATCCGAAGACGACAAAGTTTTTGGTGTTGTCGAAACTGTACCAAGCTTTGTCCACACAGTTGAAAAGAGCATGTATCGAGCAATCTCTGAAGAGATGCTTAATTTCTTTGCTGGGGTTGTCGATTTTAATAATATAATTGGCGAACCGGTAAATCGCTATCGTGGGCGCTACAAATCACTAGAAAAGCTAAGAGAGCTTTTCTTCCGCAGAGTTAATAAAGTTAGTGATGTAGAAAAGTTTATTGCATATTACAAATGGTTTGATGACGCGATTTCTATTATTATGGGCCAGCTAATGCCGGCATCTTCTGAATTCGCAGCAGATACATATAATACCGTTGAAAGTCATGTGTTAGAGAGGAACAAATATAGAACACAATATCCTACTATCGATGTAAAGGCTCCCGATCCAGAAGCAGCCTTCGAAGGTGGGCCTGCTCTAGGATATAATTATCAAGAAGGCTCTACTACTTTGGCCGCATCCCCGCGCCCACAAGACAAGCATGAATATTTCTGGAAAGCAAGAGCACTGCGAACATCTGATGAGTTAACTTCTGGAGATGCAACAGTAGACGCACAGCGCGAGATTTATAGAAAAGTGGTCTACTCGGCGCCAACTTTGCAAACACCACCGTTTGTAGTATCAACTCCTGATGGAGATCAATATAAAAACGCTGACGAATTTGCAAAGAGAAATTTCCAGAAACCCACAAGCGTTGCTTTCACCAATCTTAGCGCAAGCGCAATTAAAGGCGGCGTAAACTTTAAGCAGCCAAGAAATATGCATTTTGTTTATAATGCACTATATCCGTTTGGTCCGATTAACACCGGTGATGATGGACAGATTTTTGTTCCTCAAAATGTGTTATTGGCTGAAATGTTAGATTTAGTGGGTCTCCCGGTAAACTTTGATAATCCAGATCTTAAGAGAAAGATTAAGAGAGTGGTCAAAGTTCAGCACGGACGCGATTGGGAAGATGGCATAGGCTACAATAACATGAAGTCGTCTTTCGCCTTCCCGTTTAATATAATGAGTTCTTCTCTCAAAACTGGCTATAACAAGCACGTTTATGATAGAGTTACTGGCGGGATCGAAATTACAAACTTGCACCACGATGTATATGGCGGCAACTTCGAAATTCCGATGCAAGGAACATTTACAGAAGCTGTAGTCGGCGGCCATCAATCCAGGCACATTGGAATTAATACTGGCAGTTCAGGCGGAAACCTAGCCAATAAAAAGACACGTCCAGAAGCCTGGAGATTGTTGCTGGGATCCGCGCCTGTGCTCTCAGGTTCCGGCTCCAGAACTACTGGCTCTCTCGGAATGGTGGGAGTTGATTATCCTGACCCAGATGTAGGCGCAGGGCCTTTAACAGCTAGTGGTAAAATAACGTTAACGGGTGTTCCTTCTCAAGATCAATATGTTGAAATTGCAGACGGCGGAACTGGCCAAAATCAATATAGGTTTGTTTACAACCCCTCCTCCGGCGTTTCAGGCAAAACTGCCTCTTGGGGTGCCGGCGCAAATACCGGCTCTGCTGCCCAAAATCTGGCTAATGCAATCAATACTTTGTATAATGCCGGCGATTTAAGCATTACCGCTTCTAATGCTGTGGATGTTGGCGATGAAGACGATCAACAATGGGTTGTTGACCTGTCAAATACTGAATTCGGAACTCCAGTTTCTAGAAGAATCAAGGCGAGAGGTAGCAAAGGTAATATCGCAATTACAGACGCAGCTTCCAACGTAACCGTTCTCGGTATGAGCGGCGGTGCAGACCCTGTAATCTTAAACTTTAATGCTCCCAGAGCAGTTTACTATCGAGATCCCTTAATCAAGAGACCCGTCAACATTAAGAACATTCAAATGAGGACCGGTTCAACGATTATCGGAAACTACGAAAAGAATTATCAAGTTGTAAACACTGTTGGTGCATGGCAGAACCCACGCGCATTTATCGAAAATCCGCCAAAACTGCCTGATATTATTACGTCTCAAGCCAATCTTTCCGGCACAATCCAAATGCGCAACTTCTTGGCGCTTCCAATGCCGCTAGCCGGAGGTGGTGGTAAGCTTGCTGGACCCGCCGGAGGTGGCCGCTATAACATGAACATGGATTATACCGTCACAGATATTAGCGGCAACACAAACAAGTCCGTAATCACCTCTCGATTCGGCGCACCCGGCGGTCGAGAAACGATGGCGAGAGGATTTCAAGATGTCCGCGCCGGCGAATTCTCTGTATATAATACAATAAACTTCAGGAATCTCACCGTTCACCGGAAGTCTCAAGGCCCAAGTGGCTCTCTTTCTGATCAATTAAAGAAGCTGCGAGGTTCAGATGAAAGAGTGGAGTCAGTAAAGGTATATGATATTCATGGCCGAGATTACGGATCCAGATCGCATCTGGCGCGCCATAACGCACGCTTCGGCCGAGATTCCCTATACATGACCGGTACTTACGATTCTATCCTCACAGGCGGCTCTGTTGTTTCTCCGGATGGACAGACAATAGACAGTGGCAATCCGCCAGGAAAATCTTATGATCAGTTGCCTGCTTTCCATAAGACAAACAGAAATCGTGTAAACGTTATTAAACTGACAGCCTCCGCATTAGGTAACGATGGCCTAGGCGCGGTTACCGCATCTCAGTTTGATAACTATTATGTTACGCATGCAATCCCGCGCTCTACCAAGCAATATGCTTGGATTACAGCCTCCGCAACAAACACATATCAAGTATATGAATATACGCCGGCAAACTTTAAAGTACGACGCTCTGGAAGTATCTATGGCGCGCACAAGCCCGGAGACGTTTATGAAGATGCAATTGATTTTGTTAGCGCCAGCAAAGCGGTCGCTCTTGTTAGTGGTCGATATGATCTCCATCGTCTTAAAAGCGGTTCTGCTATGGTGTGGGGGTATGATCAAGAAGTTATCGATCAGCAGCCGGCCTTTGACTATATACCGGTAGATTTTGCTGGCCTTAACACCATAATATATGAACCAATTTCATCAAGTATTAATACACTAGGTTATCCTAATTTGCAGGGGGGGGATCGCCCGTCTCCGGACGCGGTTTCCGTCGCTAATTTCAGATTCCTGAATATCCTAAACCGATTCCAGCTTACAGGCGGCGCCGGCTCTCTTAGTTATGATTTAACAAACAACAACTTTGATGGAAGCCTGTATGCATCCTCTGGTTCCCTGCAAGGATGGTGGAGGTTGGATGAAGATGTATCCTCTGCGGGCGACGTTGTTGATAGCAGCGGAAAGGGCAAAACAGGTACATTTGATGCATCAAACGACCGCCCAGCATATACAGAAGCTCTATTCCCAACTCCTTATATTCAAACAGCTTCCTGCACTTTTGATGGCACTAGCGACAGAGTAAATATTGGCGGCGGCGCCACATGGGATGCCATTATTGGTAATGATACAGGCGGCGGTTCCACTCAGCAAATGACCTTTGCAGCTTGGATTTATGTCGATGATAGCCCTGCCGCAAATTATCCTCGTATTATTAGCTTTGGTTTAAATCCCGGGGTCACGTTCCAGACTCACAAAACATCCCTTTATTTATCATTTGATACATATTGGAGCACCAGTGGTCATGTTAACTGGGAAACCGCTGCTAGTGTTTTGACAAAGGAGAAATGGCACCATGTTGTCGCTACTTACGATGGCAGTAGTACAGCAAATGATGCAAAGATTTATCTAGATGGCGTCCTCATAAGCGCCCCGGCCTCGGAGTCTAGAGTCGGAACATGGCCTGGAATCGATAGTAATAATTGCTATATAGGAAATAATGCGAACGATCTCGGAACACAATTTACTGGTCAAATAGCCGACGTTGGTGTCTGGAATACAATCTTAACGGCTAACGAAGTTAGAGCCTTATACTATGCTTCTGGGAGAGTGAATGCAGGAAATTCGATGACTCCGCTTAATATAGCTGCCTCATCTTCTGTGGTAGGCTGGGCGCCCAATGGTGCAGCAAGAGCACTAAATGGCCTCTTACTCCACCGCCAGGGCCCATATGGACACCCATCTTGGAAGCAAGTCAGACAGCACTATCACCCGATTGTGAGAAAAGAGCGTAGAGAAAACATGATCTCCGTTCTCACGGGATCAGCATTCTCAGCGTCCTTGGCGCGCTATGATTTGCGTCCTGTTTCCACACGAGGAAGGCCCGCATTACTAAACTTTGATCAAATTGAAGGAACTGCCACACCCGTTCGCAATAATGTTACGTTAAAGATGACAGATAACAACGAAACAATCTATTTCAATCAAAAGGACTTTAACGATTTTGCAATTGATTTAAATGATCCAACAGTTACTTTGTTCGATCAAATGGTGGATATAACGAAGCCCATTACAACCGGCTCTGCTTGGCGCCCATACGATCTAAATTGGATTGTTTATTCTCAAAACGTTTATCCGTCTCTTAAAAATGAATACAAGAGTTCGTCTTATCAGCGGGTAGGCTATGATAGCCTCTACTGGCGCCCGACAGCCGAAGGCCGCAGAAAGCTATTTGACGATGGAGGCGGAAGTTCTTCACATCGTGCAGGCACCGCGGCCGACGCCGGCCAAGAGAAATCAGGATTTTATAATTCGTGGGGCATCCCGAAGCGAGGATATAGCCGCACCCAGTCTTATCTAAATGGGGTCTATTTTGGTTCCGTAATACAAACTTTAACCCAATCAAGCTGGCCGCTGGATGCTCCAAAGGACTTTTTGGCTCGAACCGCCTCCATCGCGGGCCAGGATTGGGGCTGGGTCTATTATGCTTATGGCAATCAAGGCTTTCAGGCTTTGGGCCAAGCCGGCGAACTACAAAATACATATTTCCATTACTTGGGATTCGGCGCTTTAAAGGCATCTGCTTTTGTGAATTGGACCTATACTATTCCAAGCGCCGGGAACACTAATCAGTATGTTTTTGAGCTACAGCTACGAGGGGGATCCCCAGGTGCCCTATATAGCAGAAAGCATGCACTTCCTTCTCCATTTTCCGTAAGGGCTCCTTCTGGGCGCCCCATCGCCGGAGTGTGGCCTTCGGGCACTCTCGGCGGACAGGGCAGCGGCGGACCCCGAGGCTTCCTCCAACCGCTGCAGTACGAAGGTCGGTCCCATGTGTTTAGTTCAGATCAATCAGTTGATATAGGCGGCGGCGAAGCTTTATGGGAGGCGCCCTCCCAAGCTGGCATTGTTATGCGCCCTGATCCAACTAATGCGGATACAGGAGAGATTGATGCTGTTGAATCAGCTAAGCTCGAATCTACATTTGCGTCATATCCATCTGCGCCTTTCTGGGATAGCTATGAAGATTTTAACGAAGATCTTAAGCTTGTTGGAAAAGATTATTCAGTAGTGCCAGAATTTAGAATTAGCGAACATGTAGAAGATTACAATAAGTTTGGAGTATTTAATCCGAACAAATTTGATACATTTGAAATTTTTGGTTCCAAAGCTGCAAATGGCTCTAGAATTACCAGCGCAACTTCTTCTTTCTATAATGATTATTCCAATTCTGAATTCTTAAAAGACTTCTTAAAGGTTAAAGTAGATTCTCTGTTAGATGCGAAAGAGATCAAACTAACCTGTAATGCTGTCGTAAGATTTAATCCATATAAGGGATTTTATCCGGCCCAAAGAACCATAGATCTAGTATCCCAATTTTCGAGATCTTACGGCCCACGCCTGGAAGCGTGGTACAATCAAAACCCCAACTCTCCCACAATGACTCAAGAAGACACTTCTCGCCTTCTGTATTTTAGAGGAAAAATGCTACAGCCTATTTTACAGCCCATATGTTCACCCGGAATTTTGTATAATTCAATTAAATCAGGAATGGCTGTTGATTATCCAATTATTTCGGATCCGACGAAGATATTAAAATATCCATTTGGAAAATATGATGTACAAGGGACGGGATCTTTGTGGCCCCCCACTGAAAATAGTGACGGTCTCCCCGCGGGCGACACTATGAATTGGATGATTACAGTTAACAAAAATCACCTACAAACATCCCTCACAGACATAACAGGATATTCGGATCAGTCGACTTTCTGGAATAAACGAATTCCATTTGAAGGAATTATTCGACCTGAAGATCATTTAATGGGAGTTGTTGTGGCCGATATAGAGCCCCACCCATCATGTTCGGCTATGGTCACAGCTTCTATGAAAGAAGGTTCCGTCGATGCGACTTACACAATGATGGCTCAAAACTTTTTTGGAGAAGTAGGAAGCTTTTTCTTAAAGGACGAGACTTTTTCAAAACTTGAATCTAAGATTGTAACTGATGATTTAAGATTTGTAACGGGTAGTGTATATGCGGCTCGCATTAAAATGCGTCGTTCTGTTAATGCATTTCGGCAATATATTTATGAATCTGGCGCGCAAGGTGGCAATACTCCATATACTATCGATGGCGCCGTAGCTTATGGAGTGAAAGTGCAGGAAGTTGGCTTTGGGGCTCCCACAGCTTCATTCCCCCTTCCTCAAGACCCAAGACAGAACCCCAGATTTGCAGAAACATTTACAATGTATAGCCGCCCCACCGCATTTGGCCCTCCCATCGCGGGGCGTCCAACTGGATCGGCTTATGGCACCATTAGTCACACTAGCCCAACGGGGAGGAATGTTCCCGGCCAAGAAGACGCCCCGGGCGCCAAAAACATAGAATGGGAAATGACGCCGGAATCATTCCAGTCAAATTATTTTCCAGCCGATTCATTAAACGGCTTTAACTGGTCATTTACTCCTCCATATTATCATGGAGAAGCTTGGGCCGACATTCTTTTCTGGCCCCGAGCAGACAAGAGCTACGATCTTGAACAGATTTTAAGTGAATGTTTTATTCAATATTATCGTTTTGACAATGGTGTTGTAAAGGACGCCCGACTTGTGACTCCCACCAATGCTGCGCCCTTTTTCCAAGGTTCGTTAATAAATAGTGGGGCGATTGGGTGTGAAAAATTCAACGCTTCAGCCGGCGGCGGAAGTTTAGATTTGGATTATTCGGCGCCATATGGAGGTAACAATATTAATGCCAACGCGATGCAACTCACCGCTAGCGTAAATCTTCTTGGTGTGGAGAGAGTACAGTTTGTTGAAAGAGACCAATTCGGAAACCCCATATCAGATAGAAACACATCTATTGGCGGCAAGTGGGTAATTAAGCCTAAATTTGAAACCCCAATGATGAACTTTAATGATTCTGGCTCTCACTCAATTCGACCAAATATAAATCTTACATTACCTACAAATTTCGCAGCAGAATCTACTCCTCGCGGAATGTGGCATCAATTTGGCACGATTCCCGACGATCCAGAAATTGGTGTTTTCTTGGAAATTGGTGATATTCCCGTTAACTGGCTACAAAATCACCCCACGGTTCGCGCGAAAGATACTCCGTATAACAACTTCCAAGCCGATGTTCTAGGAAACTCAATTTCCACCAGGGTACAATCTTTATCAGATTTGTTTGGATTTGAAAAAGACACTTCAAGTATTAAAATGGGACAGTTGGCAGATTCGCGCACAATTAAAGAAGCTATTGTAGCAGTTCCCTATGTTCTCGACCAAGTAGATAATTTAACCGAAGCAACTCCGGCGGTTTCAATGACTAGAAAGAAGTTTATTGAGATCCCGAAGATAAGATTTGAAGCCGCCCTTAGAAATAGGTTTGGTTCAGCAGAAGGCGATTCGCTAGAAGCCGCCGGCGCATCAATTAGAAAAATGGTTCAGCAAATGGAAGACTTTGTATTCCCGCCCCAATTTGATTTCTTGAAAAATCCGGACATTAAACCAATTACCATGTATGTGTTTGAATTTGAATATACATTTGATAGAGATGACTTATCCTATATGTGGCAAAATTTGGCTCCGAGAAACTACAAGAAGATGACTTTCCAATCCGAAACAATTGTACATGAATTAGCAGACAATGAATTACTGTCCGAAAGGAATCTCTTAGATAATGAGAACTTGCGATGGATGGTGTTTAAAGTTAAGCAGAGAGCAAAGCAGAAGTGGTCTGATCATCAAGTCCCTCAAGCGGGTAGAGCCACAAGCCAGCCCTTCCTAGATGATGCATTAAGAGGCCAAGATCAGCAAACCGGTTACGAGGTTCAATATAACTGGCCATATGATTTTGTGTCTTTCGTTGAATTGGCAAAGATAGATGTGGATGTGCTATTTAGAAATAAGAATGTGGAGGTAGATGTTCCCATTGATCCAGCAGTCATGCCGCCACCAAGACCACCCGCAGCCGAGCCCAGTATAGCCCCAGCCCAAAGAATACTATCAAGATTATTAGAGGAACGAGAGAGAAATCAGGCCATGGGTCTCAGCCATACTCATGCGCTATTAGACAATGGATATACATCTGTTGAAGACGGTCACAAGCATTCATATACGCTAGATATTAATGGAAATGGCCAAACATCTTATGATGCTGGTCACATGCACACCATAAGCAGGAAGGTAGTTGCGCCAATTTATGAAGATCAACAAAGAAGAGAGGAAATGACAGAAGAAGCTCCTCCCGGCACCCGTCCAACGGAACGCCGACGCAATGACAGAACTGAGCGCCGCACACCACGCGGAACTCGGAGAGGCCGAAGAGGCCGCGGCGAAGGTGGTGAAACCGGAGGAGGCGGCGGCACTGGTGGAACTGGTGGAGGTTATTAATTATGGCAAAATTTTTAAACAAAAAAGAACAAGTAGTTGATTTTAAGCTAACTCCATATGGCAAATATTTACTGTCTATTGGAACTTTTAAGCCAACTTATTATGCACTCTTTGACGATAATATTTTGTATGACGGAGAGTATGCCGGCCTAAACGAAAATCAAAACACGGCGCATGAAAGAATTAAAGAGGGCACGCCATATTTAGAATCTCTAGTCCTTTTTGAGAATGTCGAACTTCCGGGAAATTATATAGAAGAGGGCGAACCATCGGCACAATTTAGTGCGGACACGCTAGCACAGTATGGCGACTTCTCGACAGCACAGCAAGCATATGCAGATGCAATAGCACAAGGCGCCACCACTGCCGATTTAGAGACCAACAACATTAACCCGGCCGCCTTTTTTCAAAAAGGCTCCTTTGCCACAGTTTTAGATCTCCCGAGAAAAGATAGCTTAAAGTTTACATCCATGATTGGAGACGCATATTTAGACGGTGAAACCCAAGCAGCACCATCTTGGAAAATTGTCGCTCTCCAGGGTGATATCGAAGAATCGACTCAAAAAGATATGGAGAACGATTTAGATATTCCTCAAGTTAATATAGAATTAAATTATGCCAAAAAAGTTGTTCCTTATAATATAGACACCAACCCCACTAATGTTCGAGACATTAATGACCGAGTTTCTACTTTTTTAAACGACGAAATGATTCAATTAGTCATGGACGATGCTTTAATTTACGCAGACGAAGTTAACACACAATTATTAACAGAAAACTTTGAAATTGATGTATTTGAAATTGTTGAAGAATTTCCGGGAGCCGTTGCCTCTTCTAGCATTATGTACAATTATTGTGCCGACAATAGCTTAACAATAACAGAAAACAATACTCTTAGTATCAATGATGGATTAAATAACGTCACATTCGTTTTTAAAGACGGTTCGACTTCTGTGGCAACTGATGTTGATATTAGTGATGCAGATCTTGTCTTGCAAAATCTACAATCAGCAATAAATAACAGTACCGCAGAGGTTAGTGCTTCTCTTGGTAGTGCCGATAGTGCAGGGTGTTATAGCTCACTAATAGTTTCTAAATTACAAGTAGGGCGTATTGGAGGTGCTAGTGCACAAGCTTTTGGGGGCAAATCAACCACTATAACAACAAATGAAACCACTGGCATTACATTGGCGAATGCTCAAACAATAGGCACCCCGTCTGCAGCTACGGCTAACCTTTTTATAAATGCTGCAGACGACGCCGATAAGACTATCACACTTGTTTCAACTGACGGAACATCCAAAACATACACGGCTAAGGACACAGAGAGCCTTGCTGATAATCACTTTTTGCGCGCACCTGACACCACTACGGCCAGTCTTGAACAGTCCGCGACGTCTTTAAAAGCATGTATTGAGGGCACCGCCGGCCACAATGGAAAAATAACCGTAGTTCAATCAACGGTAGTAGCCCAACAATCCTATCCTCGTCTGAGGCTAACACAAGCAACCGCGGGCCCTGATGGCAACAAGTCTATAACGAGCAATATGGACGCTAATATCCCCTCTACATTTACAGGCGGTGATTCGGGCCCATCTCAAACTATTCTTCGCGGCGGCATGGATAAGCGAGTAACTTTTATTCGTAAGTATTTTGAGAAAGAGACACCTCAAGTTGTAAATGGAATGCTTCAAAGCCCAACCCCAATAGTAAACTCCCCTCAAAGCTATACAACATCAAGTGTTGAATATTATTTTGATATTTTAGTAGATTCTGAAATTGAACAAAGAGTTGCTTGCAAGAGTGCGGAAGCATTTAATAAGCAATCTTATTATATTGATTTAGATTTTGATTGCGAGGAAACAGAGCAAGATTTTGTTTACGCAGATATTTACGGTAGAGTAACGGATCCAGAAATATGTCAGACTTAATTATAAAAGGCAACGTTCTTAGCGACTTGGGAGCATATTTGCCAACTCCCTATATACAAAGTGTAAATGTAGGTATTGATAAGCTCACAGTTAAATGCTCATTATATCTTAACTTTTTAGATAAGAGCGAAGAAGAGATTGGCTCCATTATAACCGATCTCCAAGATTTACAAGTATATGTATTTTATGCTCTCGGCCCAGAATATTCTCAGCGAATAATTGACAAAAAAGCTCCAAACATATTCAAAGAATTTGCAGTAGGTCGTTCGGATTATCAACAGCGTCAAGGCACTGTGAACGCCGGCGCTGACTCTGGAATAGATATACGCCGCGGCGGCTGGGACTGGTCTACTGTGCAGATTAACAATGTCTATGCAAATGACATTACTTTAGCGGACTGGGAATCACAATGGTTCTCGGGTACTTTAGGCAGGTATGCTAGAAAACTTGAAGCATCTAATTTTCAACAAATTCCTTTTAGTAGCTTTACAAGAGGTACCACGTCGTTTCGAGACGAAGAAGACAATCAAATAATAGAATTTTCTGGGGATTTTGAAATTAGTGTATACGCAGAACGATATTGGGCGGCAGGAGGAGCTATTAGTGATACAAACGATAAGACATATACTTTAGATAAAAATTCTGATAACTATTTATTTGGTGTCAATGACGGAGTAGATGACAGTCTAACCGGTTTAACTCTTTTTGCATTTTCGTCATTTTTAGATTATAATTCTGCTGATCAAGCAGATTGGACCCTAGAAGACGGCGCATATAATGTAGGCGGCAATACGAGCGCAACAAACCCGTCAGCATGGGCTTATACGACAGTATCCGACAACATTAGAAGATTTAACGCAATTTATCCAAAATTGCCTAACAGGTTGGCCGTAAAACAAATATCAAATATTGCATATGAAAATGTCTTTAAAGATGAAGAGATAAACAGAGAACCGCAGGTATTTTATGTTCTTGCATCCGGCGCCAATTATCATGACACGCCCGTTCAAGTCGGCTCCGGAACCTATTATACACAAGATGGTATTACTTTAAAAGAAATAACAACCAAATTTCAAGAATTAGTTGATGAAAATCAAGACACTAAAGATGAAAATCTGAAAAATATTATTGATAATATCTCCTTTATTTTATTAACGTATGGCGAATCTCATAATTTATTAGTCAAACTAGGAGACTTGGGGAGAGCATTTACTAGCAAATCTACCGCTACACCAGTTGGAAAGCTGTATCAGAGATATAAGAAAAGACTTTCCGCTACTACTACGGCCGCCGCGGCAGGTAATGTTTTGACAAAAAAACTGCAGAGAAACCTGAAGATAAGAGACACAAGAAACCTTGAACCTGCCGCTGTTCCTAGTCCGACTGAGTATACACCTCCAGTTGAAGGCCAGGATTGGTTTCAAGGCTCCACTTCGGCAGAAGTAGCCTCTTTAAATGGCGGAGAGGTACTCGTTGATCGTGGTAGCAATTCCGACTATGACCTTGGTCCAATAATTTACA
>Ga0209756_1001036_pt1 | contig 26160 bp, 25 predicted proteins | sample ETNvirenome_6_85_FD_184071 | JGI IMG/M metagenome (GOLD analysis project Ga0209756, IMG submission 184071) | Marine viral communities from the Pacific Ocean - ETNP_6_85 (SPAdes) (version 3) | ecosystem: Environmental > Aquatic > Marine > Oceanic | place: Pacific Ocean | collected 2013-06-19 | reverse complement strand
TTATACGTGAATCTTTAAGATGTTGTCCTGTCTGTGGGTCTTACCCAAAGAGATCATTGGATGATGTTTGCCTTACTAAATTTGATTGTTGCAGTAAATGTCACCTTCAATATGTGGAAGGCAGAGAGGAAAGATGGCTGAAAGGCTGGCGTCCAAAAACCCAAAAAGAGGAAAGTAAATAATGGCAACAGTATACGAAATCGTTCAGGGGCTAGCCCAGGCAGCCGCCAACGCATATGACGGGGCTCTCGGTGAAGACTATGAGCCGGTAGAAACAGGAGCGCTCCGCAGAGAGCAGGGAGACATGCTTATCGACCAGCGAGTGATGGACGGATTCGGTGTGAAGTTTTATGGCAACATGATGTGCCTCACTTATCACTCTGAAGTCCAGCTTAAGGAGATCTACGGTCCCGGCTTCGAGTCCGAGATTGATCAGCGCATGACTGATATCGCCGGCTGGCTCAAGAAAGAGTACAAGCGCATTACGGGAGACTCCGTCACTCTTACCGAAGAAGGCGAAGTGGATATATTTGCAGAGAACTCTTCTCGTGTGCGTTCTTGGGTAACTGCCAAGAAGCACTTTAAGATTAACCAACTTGATGAGGCCATGAACGACGATAACTCTGGTAACTCTAATACTGTAGAGAAAGGTTGGGAATCGTTTCTCAATCAAGGCGGATGGGACGGAAAACGCCCTAAGAACGATACGCGCTAAGATGATTAATGAGTTTTCAACTAGACAAAAAACAAAAAGTAAAAGAGATTCTAAAGTGCGGTAAAGACCCCGCTTACTTTCTGAAAACATATGCCCGCATATCGCATCCAATGCACGGGCTGATCTTATTCGATACGTATGATTTCCAAGACACGCTGCTGCATGATTTTAACGATTATCGTTTTAATATTATTCTAAAAGCACGCCAGCTTGGAATTTCAACCATCACAGCCGGCTACATCGTCTGGCTCATGCTGTTCCACAGGGATAAGTCCATTTTGGTTATGGCAACAAAGTTTGCCACTGCTGGAAACCTTGTCAAAAAAGTTAAGGGGATTATGCGCAATGTTCCCGACTGGCTAAGTATTGCAACTATTACTGTTGATAACCGTACTTCTTTTGAGCTTTCTAATGGTTCTACAATTAAGGCCGCATCAACCTCTGGTGACGCTGGCCGTTCTGAAGCGCTGTCGCTGTTGGTTCTTGATGAGGCCGCCCACATCGAGGGACTAGAAGAATTGTGGACGGGCCTGTATCCTACGCTATCTACAGGTGGTCGCTGTATTGCTCTGTCTACTCCTAACGGTGTTGGCAACTGGTTCCACAAAACCTGTATTGATGCCGATGCAAATGTTAACAACTTTAATCTAACAACGCTGCCCTGGGACGTTCATCCTGATAGAGATAAGGCTTGGTATAAAAAAGAAACCAAGAACATGTCCAAGCGTCAGATCGCGCAAGAGCTAGAGTGTAACTTCAATACTTCTGGCGAAACCGTCATCTCTCCAGAGTGCATGGAATGGATGTTGTCAAATGTGAGTGAGCCTAAATATCGAACTGGGTTTGATCGCAACTTTTGGATTTGGGAGGAGTATGATCCGTCATGCAACTATCTTGCCGTTGCAGACGTTTCCCGCGGCGATGGAGCCGACTTCTCTACGCTACACATGATTAAATTAGAGACTCTCGAAATAGTAGGCGAGTATCAAGGCAAGCCAACACCAGACATGTACGCCAACTTCTTGAATCAAGTAGGGCGAGAATTTGGAAATGCGATGCTTGTGGTAGAGAACAACAACATCGGATACACCGTCCTCGATAAAATGGTTGAGTACGCTTACCCAAATTTGTATTATTCGATTAAGTCTACACATGAGTATATAGAACAACATAGGGGTGAATACCACACGTCTGCGGTACCGGGTTTCTCCACGACAATGAAGACGCGCCCCCTTATAGTTGCAAAATTAGAAGAGTTTATCAGAAATAAACTAATTAAGATACATTCTTCGCGAACTGTAAACGAGTTTAAGACATTTATATGGAGGAACGGCAAGCCCCAGGCAATGAAAGGCTATCATGATGATTTGATTATAGCATTGGCAATCGCGTGTTGGGTTAGAGATACAGCGATTCAATCAAGTGCGAGAGATTTAAATTATCAAAAAGCCTTTGTAGACGCCATCTACACAGTTAAAACAACCATGAATACACAAATAAAAGGTCAAGATGGCTACAAGCAAGGCAATGCAACTGATATAATATCTGAAGCGAAATCCTATTGGGAACAATACAAATGGATTATAAAGTGAGAAAATAAATGGCGCCCTCAAACAGAAATAGAAATCAGGGGAAAAACCCTGCAAATCGAGAAACAGATCTATTCAAAGCACTGACTAGACTATTCTCTGGACCTATTATTAATTACAGGTCACAAACTGGCCGCAAGATTCGGCGCCAGCACCTGGACAAGTATTCTTCACGTTTCAAGAGCGCCTCTGGCCAGCAGTTTAAGAAGTCCCTCTACAATCCGTTGGACACAATTGCGACCAACGCAATTCAGAATCAGCGCCGCTCAGAGAGATATGTAGACTTCGATCAGATGGAGTACATGCCCGAGATAGCGTCTACTCTTGATATTTACGCAGACGAAATGACAACTCACACAGAGTTGCGGCCGATGCTCAACATTAAGTCTGGTAACGAAGAAATCAAGGCTGTCCTTACAATCCTGTATGATCAGATTCTCAACGTCCAGTACAACTTGTTTGGCTGGGCTCGCACAATGAGCAAGTATGGTGACTTCTTTTTGTATCTTGATATTGACGACAACCATGGAATAACTTCCGTGATTGCATTGCCGCCGATGGAGATTGAGAGGCTGGAAGGCCAGGATAGCACGAACCCCAACTACATCCAGTATCAGTGGAACTCTGCTGGAATGACTTTCGAGAACTGGCAGATTGCACACTTTCGTATTCTTGGCAACGACAAGTACGCTCCTTACGGCACTTCTATTCTTGAGCCCTCTCGACGCATCTGGCGCCAGCTTACTCTAATGGAGGACGCGATGATGGCTTACCGCGTTGTTCGTTCTTCTGAACGCCGCGTCTTTAAGATTGATGTTGGCGCCGTTCCGCCAAATGAAGTCGAACAATACATGGAGAAGATCGTATCCCAGCTTAAGAGAAACTCCGTGGTCAACCCCGATAACGGACGCATTGATCTGCGCTACAATCCGATGGCAGTGGAAGAAGATTACTTCATTCCTGTTCGCGCTGGTTCCGTTACGGATATTCAGAATCTTCCCGGTGGCGCAAACACCACACAGATTGACGACGTTAAGTATCTTAGAGACAAGCTGTTTGCAGCACTCAAGATCCCGCAGTCGTATTTGTCAATGGGCGAAGGCGCCAACGAAGATAAGACCACGCTAGCACAGAAAGACATACGATTTGCCAGAACAATCCAGAGACTCCAGCGCGTTCTTATTGCAGAGCTAGAGAAGATCGGCATTATCCACCTCTATACTCTTGGTTTCCGCGGCGACGATTTGCTATCCTTCTCTTTGGCTCTCAACAATCCTTCCAAGATTGCTGAGCTACAGGAACTAGAGTTCTGGAAGCAGAAGTTCGACATTGCTGCATCTGCCACTGAAGGTTACTTCTCCCGTCGCTGGGTTAACGAGCACATATTCGGACAGTCCAACGAGGACTTCGTTCGCAATCAGCGCGAAATGTACTACGATAGAAAGACTGATGCAGCGCTTCAGCAGGTCGCGGAGTCGGCCGCAGCCGAAGGTGGCGGCGGTCTTGGTGGCGACCTAGGCGGCGATCTTGGTGGAGACCTTGGTGGAGACCTCGAAGGCGACCTTGGTGGTGACCTCGATCTCGGAGGCGCCGAAGAGATGCCTGCCGGCGATGTGGACGCCGCCCCAGAAGGTGGTGGAGACGACTCCCCGCTTCTCGCAGTGCCCCCAGGCTCCCGCACTTCGCCCAGGTTGACGCCTGGAGCCAAGGGTAAGGTCTACCATCCGGTAAAGACCGATAAGCGAAAGGCAGGCGCTAGAAGCCGTTCCTTCGCCGCTGCCGGCTCAAGAGAGAAGGCCAGCAGCACTGCCCGAAACATCACTCCGGGATACACAGATATTAAAACGTTGTCTGGAATGAATGGCTTGGGAAGTCTTTACGAACAGGAAGACTCTATTTATAAGTTGAGAGAAAAGACGGAAGAGGGCAAACTCTTTGAGATTAACGACTCTATCCGACTTCTTCTAGAAAGCCTAGGCGATAAAGAAACCACCACGGAGCAAGAGAATGAAGAAGAGACACAACAAAAAGCGTAATACAGCGTTTGTATTTGAAGCCCTCGTCCGCGAGGCTACGGTTGCGATCATAAAAGAAGATCACGTCCGTAAGAACAAGGCTGTATCTATTATCAAAAAGCATTTTGCTCTTGATTCGATATTATATAGGGACCTACAAAACTATCGTTCACTGTATGAAAACCAGGAGATAGATAGAACAACGGCCGAGAAGATAGTGAAGGAAGCACGCTTGGCCAGCCGTCTTATGGACGCACATGGTCTTTTTGTTAGCCAAAGCGATTTGATTGCAGATGTCAATAAAGAACTGACACCGGAAGTGTTTAATAACTTTGTGCCCAATTACAAGACATTGGCTTCAATCTCTCAAATGTTCTCCGATAGATCTTCCCCCAAAAACGCTATTATTCTTGAGAACACCATTGTTGACAATATGGTAGCTATCGCTGAGGAAAGGGAGTCTATGGCCCCCATTGACAATCTAGTCCTAAATTCTTTTATCACCAAGTTCAACGCCAAATACCAAGATGAGCTACTGGAAAGTCAGAAGACTCTATTGAATTGCTATATCACATCATTTGCTGATAACGGCGTCGGACTTAAGACTTTCCTTAACTCGGAAATAGGGCGCCTTAAAGAGGCGCTCGATCAGTCCCTTGTATCCGACATAATTAGAGAGGACGAGGATTTGTCCGCTAAGGCAAACAAGGTCGTAGAAAAACTCTCCAGCTTCCAGAAAGAAGGAATCAGCGACAAGGTGATCTTAACTGTGCTTAAGACTCAGAAGCTGGTAGAGGAGATGGACTAAGATGGCTATTAAGATTACTATCAGAAAAGGCGAGCAGTCTTCGATCATTACTCTGGAGATGAACATTCGCAAAGCTGTGAATGGCGATTTGATGATTTTTGATCACGGAGACATTGATATAGTTTTGTCTCCAAGAGATAGTAAGGTAATAGCATTCCCTAAAGACACATTGAATGACTTGACCTACGGCGCCCAGAACAGACTGTTCACCCATTTACATAAACGAGGCGTGGTCATGCCAGAATCTATCCAGGCCGGATCATTTTTTGGCGCCTTCGAGGCTAAACTCCAGAATCCCTTCAAAGAGGGCATCGACACGGCCAAACTGGCCTTGGTGAACATTTCTTCTTTTATTGATGAAGAACGCCCCTACTTTGAGTCAATGGAGGCGATTGTCGGTATGTCCGAGGACGAACTGGCCCACCCCGACAAGGAAGACTCCACCGAGCTTGGTGAAGTGCCACAGAGAGATGAGCAGGGCTCTATACGCCCTGGGTACATTAAGACTCCATATGCTGCCAACTACTTGTACACAGTATAGGAGACACTGAGATGGAGATGCTTGCTTTTATACTTTGCGCCTATGGCTTGACGCAAATACTGGTATATAGCGATTTTCCGCTATTAGCAAAATTGCGCCCCTCCAAAGATAATTGCAAGAAATATGGAAAGGTTTTCCACTGTCCGATGTGCATGGGTTTTCATGTAGGTTGGTTTTTAATGCTACTTTCCCCATATACAGAACTATTTAATTTTGACGTTACTGTTGCCAATTTCTTTATTTTAGGTTGGTTGTCTTCTGGAACATCGTATGTTCTGAACATGATCTTCGGAGATTCAGGGATTAAATACGAACAAAAGATGGAGATATTTGATGAACAGCACATGGACTAAGAAGTGGATGCTTCAGCCGGTTAGACTTTGTAAGTCTGGCTGCATATTCGGGCGGGTTGCGCCCGCATTTTTTATTAAGGAATAAACAATGAGTAAAGTACTTTTACGTGAATATTATCAATTGTGTGATGGCGGAATCTGCCAAGATCTACTGACCGAAGAGGAAAAGAGATTTGTTGCAGACGGCGGCATGATGTTGTCTGGAATTATGCAGATGGCAGAAACTGTCAACGGAAATGGAAGAACATATCCGTTGCGAGTTTTGCGGACTGAAGTCAAAAACTATCAGAAGCTTATAAAAGAAAAGCGTTCTCTAGGTGAACTCGATCATCCCGATGATTCCGTTATCAACCTCAAGAATGCTTCACATCTTGTCACTGAGTGCTGGATGGACGGAAACAATGTTATGGGCAAACTTCGTGTTCTAAATACTCCTTCCGGTAAGATCCTTCAGGAGCTTGTTAAAGACGGAGTGAGCATCGGCATATCTTCACGAGGCATGGGCTCTGTGACTGAGTCAAATGGGCACACTACCGTAGAAGACGATTTTCAGTTAATCTGCTTTGATATGGTTTCTGAGCCTTCAACTCCTGGCGCCTTCATGATGAAAGAGGCCAAGGAGTACAAAAATGAAGTGTTCACCAAGGCAGATCGGATTAACCGATTGTTAAACGAGGTGCTTGAAGACGAGACGGGTGATACATGAAAAAAGCAGAACTAAAACAGCTTATCAAGCCGCTTGTAAAAGAGTGTATTCATGAAGTCCTTTTAGAAGAAGGGCTTTTAAGCAATGTTGTGGCGGAAGTGGCCAAGGGCATGCAAGGTAATCTTGTAGTCGAGGCAACGCAGAAAAACAATGACGATGTACTATTTAATGAGGGCGAACATCGTAAACGCCACGTCAAAGAAACCAACAATAAACTACAAGAGCACCGAAAGAAGATGATGGATGCTGTCGGGAAAGACGCCTATAACGGCGTGGATATATTTGAAAATGTCCAGCCAACCCGCGGCGGCACTACTTCTCCTGCTGCGGGAGCACCCGATCTAGGGGATGCTGGCGATCCAGGAGTGGACATATCCTCATTGTTCAACAGTGCTTCTAAAGTTTGGCAGGCAATGAAATAAAATGAGTAAAACAGCACGAGTTACCGTTAAAGCCAAAGAGTGCCGCGGCGACCCGAATAAGATGATTCGGAAGTTCACTAGGAAAGTCAAGAAAGAGGGCGTCTTAGAACAAGTACGAGAGCGTAGATATTTTAAAAAACCATCGGTTAAGAAAAAGGAAAAACGTGAACGTGCCGCGCGTCAGCGCCGTCGCGATGAAATAAAAAGACAAAGAGCGCTTGAAAGACGCAGGAGAAAAGTTTATTAACTATTTATAGTTACGACAAGGTTAAAACAAAGGAAAAAATATTATGGCAATGTCATGGAAAGCAGAAGTAGGAATTAACAATGTACCAGCGTTTCAGGTAAGCGGAAGGCCGTTTGCAAGCGCCAGTGTTGATTATGATACAACTGCTCGCGTAGTGGAGTTTCCCTATGTAACCCGATGGTTTCAAGTTATTAACAAATCCACTGTCCCGCTTCGTGTTGGATATTCGGCCGCCGGCGTGACCAGTGCCGGCTACTATTTTACGGTAGATGCGAGCGGATCAAACGGCTACGGAAAATCTACAGTATATGAAACAAAACTTACCAATTTATGGTTATATGGTGGCTCTGCCGGGACCTGCGATGTGGTAGCTGGCCTTACCACTATTCCTAGGCAACGCACATCTGGTAGTTTAGGCTTAAACTTCTCTGGTTCTGGCCCTGTTGCTGTAGGGGTATAAACTCATGGCGAAGTACGCTTGGGCATATATTAATGCCACCAACGTTGGTGGCCCCTCTGGCTCAGTTCAGTTCATATCAACAGAAACCAACTCCACTGGTTCTACTGACTTTATGTATTATACCGCTTCAGTAGGCGGATATGATCCCAGCACTCTCGCTATTACTGGAACAGTCCGCATTGATGGCGCTCTGTACGCTAGCGAGTATCACATCTCTAACGTCACCGAAACGTCTGGCTCCACTTACTTCGGTAACAGCAATGGCGATGTTCACATTCGCACCGGTAGTATGACAGTTGCGCTGTCCTCGTCGACACCAATATTAAATGTCTCAACAACAACTGAGCGCGTTACAGTACGAGGCTTCGCCGGTAAATATACCCCGGTTACTGCATCTCTGTTTACTTCATCCAATGCTGACTATATTATTGGGATCCAGAAGGTGGGGAACGTGGAACTGCGAGTTCACGCAGCAACCTCGGCCCAATCGGGCGCTGTTATAGTGATTAAAGATGAAGTAGCGAGCCGAGCCGGACAGGTTATTGTCTCATCATCATCGCCCAATACTATCGATGGCAGCAATTTCTACGTACTTTCTGGAAGCTATCCGGCAATCAGTCTATATAGTAATGGAGCTAATTGGTTCGTATACTAATATAGACTAAGGAGAGGGCAGCGACCATGGGTTATAACGCTATGTCCGGGGCCATCCGTGCAAGTTCTGTTGAATTGCGCAACGTCTCAGCGGTCACAGCCGCAACCCTATCAGGAAGCCTCCTCTACGGAAACGGAGCTTCGGTCACAGAAATACCTCGGATAGTCGCCAATGCTTCGGCGGACAACCTCCTCACAGTGGGCGCCAACGCCAACAGTATGGTTGGGGAACCGAATCTTACTTTTGATGGTTCTCTGTTAACTGTTAATGGAGACATAACGGCTTCAGTTGGGGTCACTGCAAACACCTTATATGCTGGAGATTCGTTCTTTACTGGAACAGTTAACATATCCGCTAGCCGCGGCCTGACGATTACTGGCTCAATTGCTCCATCGGGCAGTAACGCATTTTCTCTGGGCTCAGCTAGCAATAGATGGAAAGAATTGTTTGTTGGCACTGGCTCCATTCATATTGGCACAAATGGCGCCACCATCGCCTCTAATGAGGTGCAAGATATTATTACATTCAACAAGACTATAAGTTCTAGTTTGAATATGTCTGCTTCTGCATTCTACGGAGATGGCGGCAATCTTATAAATGTTAAAGCCGATCACGTCGTAGCAGAGGGCCCAATAGCGGCTCTGCAATTTCATGATATAGACGGAGACATTACTGGCTCTGTTGATTTGATGTTTAGCTCTTCTGTCTTGGCGATTAACGGAGGCCTCCAAATGAAGCGCGTAAGCGTAGTCGAGGACTACAGTATTTCGACTACCGATTATTACGTTGGAGTCGACACTGTAAATGCGTCAGGGGTAATAGCGCTGGGTCTGCCAAATGCAGCACTGATGCGAGACGGTCAGACGGTGGTCGTTAAAGATGAGGGAGGCAGCGCAAATGCCCGGAACATCACGATCAATGCAGCCATCGGTCAAACGATTGATGGGCAAAATTCAGTAGTTTTGGAGTCACCATACGCATCAATTCATCTTTATTGTAACGGCGCCAATAGATACTTCATCTACTAAAAATTAAGGCCCTCCAGAAGACTATTTAAGAGCGACGAAGTGGGATTTATCTCTCGCTTCGTTGCCTAAAAAAACTATTACTATGGAGGGTTTTATAAATGGCTTATAAATTTCAATTAGGGGCTGCTGTGATGAGCGGTTCTCTACAGCAGGAAGAGGGAATCACTACAACTGATTTCTCTGGTTCCGGCTACATTAAGGCTGCTGGTGATCTAACCACAGCCGGCGCCGTCAAGTTCGACGGTGTTGCTGACACTGCTGTTGCAGTCGGCGCAGACTCATTCTACTTTAAGGACGCAGACGGTCAGGTCAAGTCCGACACTCTCGCTGATTACGCGACTGCTGCTGCTGGCCCCGGTCTCTCCGCCGCTAGCGGTGTCTACACTGTCAACGTCGACGATTCTGGTGTTGAGCTTAACGCTGATACACTTCGCTTGAAGGATAACGGTGTCACTCTTGCCAAGATGGCTGGTGTCACTCGTGGTTCTCTCATCGTCGGTGATGCTTCTGGCAACCCGTCCTACCACGCTCTCGGTACCTCTACTCAGTTCATGATCTCTGATGGTGATGATCCGGTTTACCGTACCATGTCCGGTGACGCTACTCTAGGCGCTGACGGCCTCTTGACCATTTCTGCTGACGCAGTCCACGACACCATGTTGAACGACGACGTTGCAGTTGGCCTTGCTGGTGTCGGCCTCTCTGCCGCTTCTGGTGTCTTGGCTATTGAAGCTTCTGGCGCTGTCAAGGTTTCCTCTGACAAGGTCGGTATCTCCGGTTCTTTCGCTGGCAACGGTCTTTCCTATGGTGGCGGCGTGGATTCTATCTCCACTCTCGCTGTCAACGTCGACGGCTCTGGCATCGAGATCAACTCCGATACCCTTCGCTTGAAGGACAACGGCGTGACTCTCGCTAAGATGGCTGGTATCACTCGTGGTTCCATTATCTCCGGCGATGCGTCCGGCGACCCGCAGGCTCTTGCTGTTGGCTCTGCCCACCAGTTCTTGCAGTCTGATGGTACAGACCTCGCATACGTTTCAATGAGCGGTGACGCTACATTGGCCGCAGGCGTCCTTACCATTTCTGCTGATGCAGTTCACGATGGCATGGTCAACGATGATGTCGCTACCGGTCTTGCTGGTGACGGCCTCTCCGCTGCAAGCGGCGTCTTGGCTGTTAACGTCGATGACAGTGGTATCGAGACTAACGCTGACACTCTTCGCTTGAAGGATAACGGTGTTACTCTTGCCAAGATGGCTGGACTTGCCCGCGGTAAGTTCATCATTGGTGACGCGTCCGGCAACCCGTCTGCTCTTGCACTCGGCTCTTCCGCACAGTTCCCGGTCTCTGACGGTGATGATTTGATCTACCGTAGCATGTCCGGTGACGCCACCTTGGGCGCCGATGGTCTCTTGACCATCTCCGCCGATGCGGTTCACGATGGCATGGTCAACGATGACGTTGCTACTGGTCTCGCAGGCCTCGGTCTTTCCGCTGCAAGCGGTGTCTTGGCTGTCGAAGTCACCGGCGCTGTCAGAATCACTTCTGACAAGGTTGGTCTCTCTGGCTCCTTCGCCGGCAACGGTCTTTCCTACGGTGGTGGCGTGGATTCTATCGCTACCCTCGCCGTCAACGTCGATGGTACTGGCATCGAGATCAACTCTGATAGCCTTCGTTTGAAGGACAATGGTGTGACTCTCGCTAAGATGGCAGGCATCACTCGTGGTTCCTTCATCATTGGTGACGCTTCCGGTGACCCGTCTGCCCTCGCACTTGGTTCTGCTGCGCAGTTCCCGGTCTCCGATGGCGACGACTTGATCTACCGCTCCATGTCTGGTGACGCTACTCTAGGCGCTGATGGTCTCTTGACCATCTCTGCTGATGCAATCCACGATGGCATGGTCAACGATGATGTCGCTACCGGCCTCGCTGGTGACGGCCTCTCCGCTGCAAGCGGTGTCTTGGCTCTCGATCTTTCTGAGTTGTCTGCTGCTGCTATTGCAGTCTCCGCCGACAGCTTCGCCTTTATCGATGCCACCGATGGTTCCACCAAGAAGGAGTCCATTGCGGACCTCGTCACAGCCATGGCTGGTGGTGGTCTAACTGCTACTAACGGTGTCCTCTCTGTCCAGAGTAACGACGTCGCGACCTTCGCTGACGCCAACGCTACTCTTGCTGAGGGTATGAACTACGGTTCTGCGTCTTTGACCGCAGATCGTACTCTGACTCTTCCGGCGGCTCCGTCTGTTGGTGACGTTATCCACGTTAAGGCCCCCGCCTCTTTGGGTGGTTTCGATCTTATCATTGCTCGCGGCGCTGGCGCCCACAGCATTGATGGTGAGGCTTCTATCTCTCTCGAATCCAACTACGGTGCGGTCTCCTTGATGTACGTTGCTGCTAACCTCTGGAAGGTCTGGTAGTTTAGACGTCGATTACCCTTCGGGTTAATCATTCTATATTTGGGCGCTCCTCTTTATGGGGAGCGTCCTTTTTTTTGTACTATTTATAAAAGAGGTTTCAATGGCGACATTAGATTTGCATGGCATGTACCACTCGGCAGTAGAAAGGCACGTAGAAAACTTTGTCCTACTTAATGATACACCGTTAAAGATTATCACTGGAGATTCTGCGAGAATGAAAGAACTTGTTTTCCAGATATTAGAAAGGCACAACTTCAGATACTATCCAGAAAATTACACAAATTTTGGTGCCTTTGTGGTCGTAAACAAATAAACTTTACCTACTTATAGACAAGGAACAATATGCATGGCTTATAATACTTTATGCGGAACCGTTAATTTCTGCAACGATAGTGGCTCAATCGAGAGCATGGTTGACGACTATAGCAACCAGACAATCCGCGGAAATAAAACTTTCGCCAGTACAGTTTCGGCTAGTGCATTTTACAACACAGCCACTGGCGCCCTCCTGACCTCAAGCGCGATTAGCACAATCGCAGGCGATGGAGCCGGCAGGGTTGTAGTATCCGATGGAGATGGTACCGCAACATGTTATACTCAACTTACTTTCGATGGGAGTGCGCTTACAGCGTCTATCTTCTCTGGCTCCGCCGCCGCCCTTCAGGGGATCCCGCTGGAGACCTCAAAGGTTAGCGGTCAGCTATCCGCATCAAATATATATTTCGGAAATGGACTTGAAAACCAGTCCAGCAAGCTGTCAGCAAAGGCCGCAAATGGCATTAGCGTCGATTCAAATGGTATCAACGTCAATACAGCTACTACAGGTGGCTTAGGGCTAGCAGGGACCGCCCTGAGAGTAACACCGAATGACGCGACCGCTAAAGCTGGCTTAAGTAATGGCGATCAGTTTTTGATTTCTGACTCCGATTCCGGCAATGCGCTAAAGAATTCCACCATGGCTGTGTTGGGCACCTACATGCAGAATACATTGACCTTCACTTCCCCTGGTGGTTCCGATAGTCAAGTTCAGTATAGGTCTGGAGGCAACTTCACGGGGAACTCCAACTTTACATATGATGGCTCCGGGACAGTAACAACGCTTAATCTCAGTGCTTCTGGGCATGTCTCTTCCAGTCAGTTCGTTGGTAACGGCTCCGGCCTATACAATATTCCTGGCGCCAGCCCAGGAGGCACTAACCAAAACGTTCAGTTTAGGAGCGGCTCAAACTTTAGCGGAAGTTCAAACCTCACTTTTGATTTCCAGGCAGCCACCAATAGCCTTCAGATTATCGGTGACGTCAGTGCGTCCAATGATATTATTGCAGATAGAGATCTCACTGTTGGAAGAAATCTAACAGTTGGAGGCGTCATCTCCGCCTCATCAGATGTTTCTGGTACCGCTTTCCATGGTCGCGGCGACACCCTGACAACTGCCCCGATTAACAATTACACCGCAAATCGCGTAGTCCTTTGTGGCGCCTCAACAAATACCATAGATACCTTTTCAGGGCTTACCTGGAACAACCCGACCTTAAATGTCCCCGGCACCGTGGTAGCTACAAATACTGTAAGCTCTTCTTACTTGCATCTCTCTGGCGCTACTGGCAATGAAGTCATAAGAATTGCAAAGAGCAATACAGGAACAAAAGAGATTGTCTTCGAAGTTGCTGGCGCTGATCAGGCAGAGATACAGCTAAGTGCCAATGAAGTGTTGGTCATGTCTAACGCTAGTACTAAAGACATCATTCTAAAAACAAACAGTCAGAACACCTTGAGGCTCTTTGGTGCGACTCAAAGAGTTGGTATTGCCAAAGAAGGAACAACAGCAAACGCTGAGTTGGATGTCGATGGTGATGCGATTATCAGTGGTTCGCTTATAGCCTCCGCTTCCAGCGGTGTCGCCATAACAAGCTATCAAAACCCAACAGGGTTAAATAACGACACTGGTGCTGGTGAAGTAGTTCTGTTCGGCGGTGGTAGCACGACTGCTGGAAAGCTTTATTATCTTCACACGGACAGCAACTGGACCGAGGCAGATGCCGATGCTGTCTCTACAGGCGCAGATCAGATGCTTGGTATTGCTCTTGGTGCCAACCCAGCGGTTGACGGCATCCTTCTTCGAGGATACTTCGACGCGCACACTTACTTATCTAACTTTTCCGCTGGTAAAGCGATATATGTAGATACAACTGCCGCAAACATGAATACCACTGCCCCATCGGCAGCCGGCGACTTTGTAAGAATTGTGGGCTATTGCACAACAACGGCAAATGTAATATACTTCAATCCAAGTTCGGAGTGGATTGAATTGGCATAAGGAACAAGAATGCCCATTCTTAAAGTTAACAACGTAGAAGACGATAACATATCCAAGATAGATGGGATTGCTTCAGATAGCATTTCCAAGTATGGCGGACAAACGTTTGAAGCAGCGGCAGTAGCAGCTAAGTGGCTATTTGTTGGGTCTGCCGGCAAAGTGTGGCAGAGTAACACTTCAAATGTCGCTTCAGGTTCTGTCTCAGAGTTGGTGGATCTAGGTGGTCAAACTTTTTATGGTGTCACTGTTGGTGAAGACGGTAGTTCCAACAAACGATGGGTCCTCCACCAAGACGTCACCGCCGGCGAAATATGGTATGCCAATGATTCAGGCTCTTTAGGCACTGCGGGCTCTTGGGTCAATGTGGACGTAACCAATGGTAAGCAGGCCCTCGGTTACGGTGGTCCCAACTTGGCTTGGGGAAACGGAAAATGGGTTGGTGTCGGAACAAAGCGAACCTCCGCCGGCAAATATTATACTGCCATGTCTTCATCTGACGGCGCCACCTGGGAAGAGATCTCATCAAACGTGTGGACCTCTAACGCAAACGGATTTATAGTCGGCTATAAAGAAACAAACTTCTGGGCCACTCCGGTCTATCCTAACATGTACACTAGTAGTGATGGAGTAACATGGGGTCAAACTCCGATTACAACAACTTTGCGAGTCAATTCATTGGCGTATGACGGTACGTCGCGGTGGGTTGCAGTCGGGAATGGCGGAGGCTCATGGTACAGTGACGACAACTTCGCCACCATTACTACAGGATCTTATCCCCATGGAAACAATTGTTGGGGACTTGTATACGCCAAGGGCTCCATAAATAAATGGATTGCTGTTGGTAGTAATGGTGAGATGGCATACAGCACGAATGGCGTAACCTTTTCGGCTTCAACATTACCAGGAATTGTGGGCACCAAACGCTTTTATCAAATCGCTACAGACAACACAACTATCTGTGCGGTAGGACAGTCGGGCATGATACTTACTAGCTCTGATGGGCTTAATTGGGCCTGGGTCAGTTCTTCAGATGTTGGAACTGCTAATATTCACGCAGTTTCTTCTGACGTCATCGGTGCCGGTTGGCGATAAAACGGGTGTTTTGATTTACAACACACTATTTATTTTGAATATTTATCTTTCTAGGAGACACTTATATGTCTAATTTGCTTAAAGAAGCTATTGTGGATGCCGCGGCATTAAAAGAAGCTGCGCTCAAAAATGCGGAAGCTTCCATTATCGACAAGTACTCAGTCGAGGTTAAAGAAACCGTTGAGCGCCTGTTGGAGCAGGACGAACTAGCCCCTGACTTAGGTGACGATTTTGGCGAGCTTGATGCTGCCGCTCCCGAGGATAACGGTGAGCATCGCGAGATTACTGAGGAAGAGATCCCCCTTGCGGCAACCGATAATCTTTCTGATGAAGTCGGCAAGAATCTTGAAGAGATGCCCACGGAAGATGAAGAAGTGGTCTTCAACGTTAACCTCGGCGCCCTCAATGAGACAATCGAAGCTCTTCAGGCAGAGCTTTCAGAGAGCGATGAGATCGATATCGATCCAGACGAGCTTGTTTCTGCACTTTCCGAAGAGGACTCCATGAAGGCCACCGACGAACTCTCAGAAGAGGCCACTCTCGATGTGGACTCTGAGGCAGCTAAGGTTGATGCCGAACACAGTGCCGATGAAGATCTTCTCGATACCATGGAAGAGGATCAGGAGCCTTCCGACGAGTTGGTTGATGCCGTAATGGAGCGTCTCACCGTTGATATGGCAGCCTCCCTTTCTGGTTGGGCTGGCCGCTCCTCCGAGAGCACTAAATACGAAATGGAAAGAGGCTTAGCTGCTCGTCGTAGCACTGACGCCGCCGAAGACCTAGAGCTTCTTAAGAAGGCTCAGGAAGAGTTGACTTTCGAGAACAAGCAACTCACACAACAGATTACACAATATAAAAGCGCGATAGACGAGTTAAAGTCAACTTTACTTGAGTCTAACTCATCTAATGCGCGTTTACTTTACACGAACCGTGTTCTTAGAAATACCTCCTTGAATGAGCGACAAAAAGAAAGAATTGTCGAAGCGATTTCTAATGCTGGTTCCGTCGCAGAGGCAAAGACCATCTACGATACACTTCAGAGCACAGTGGAGGCAGCGCCTAAGCGCCGCCCACAATCACTGAGCGAAGCAATCGGTCGGCGCTCTTCTGTAATCCGTGCGACTCGTAAAGAGTCAACGGCATCTGATCCGAATCTGGATAGGATGAAAAAACTAGCAGGTATCCGTTAATAACGGTACCAATACAAAACATATACAATTAAGGAGGTATTTAAAAATGGCTAGTATAATCGAACGGTTGACCGAAGGTGTTGTCAACCGTGACATGCGTGCCGAAGGTCACGCTTTGTTAACAAAGTGGGAACGCACAGGTCTTCTAGAAGGACTTGACACCGACCGCACAAAGGACTCTATGGCTCGTCTCTTGGAGAACCAGGCCAAGGAGCTTCTACGTGAGAGCAGCAGCATGAGCGCTGGTGATGTTGAGGGCTTCGCAGCCGTCGCATTCCCCATCGTCCGCCGCGTTTTCGCAGGGCTAATCGCAAACGATCTCGTTTCCGTGCAGCCGATGAGCCTACCTAGTGGTCTCATCTTCTTCCTGGACTTCGTGTTCTCACCGAACCTCGGTGCGAGCGGATCCCAGACCGATCGTATGGGTAACATCGCTGATAAGTCCATCTACGGTACCAATCAGGTTGGTTCTCAGATCACTGGTGGTGTGAACCTCGTGGGTGCCACCACCAAGGAAGACCTTTCTGGTCCGCGTACCGTTGGTGCCCGTGGTTATGCATATGCATCCCCCACTGGTTCTGGTAACATTAGTGCGACTGAGGTGAGTCTTGCCGATTCATTTTCGCTCACAGGTTCTACTGAACTTCAGAGGCGAAAGTGGTTGCAGTATGATCCTGACATTCTGTCATTGTCATCTTCAAGCGACACATATGGTGTGGCAGTCTTTACGATTGCTGGCAGCAACATTACTGGTTCTACTAGTGGTCAGCCCGCTGACTTCAAGAACCTGGGTGCGTTCTCAGCGTCTTTCGATAACTGTACTGGGGTTGCAAGCTCTGCGCGGGTTATCCGTCGTTTGACAATGCAGACCGGTTCGGCTGAGTCCTCGCGCGTGACATTCATTGTTGGCGATGTTGACGCTGCTGGAACCCTGGTTAACACTGTTGCGGTAGCGGGCGGGGCGAATGCTGCGCAGCTACAGTTCCCAATCCGTGACAACATCACCACAGGTGGAGGCCTCGGCTCTGTCGTTGGTACCACCCTATGGGGTCTAGAGGGTAGCGAAGATATCCCCGAGATCGACATCAAGGTGGACAGCATCGCTGTCACCGCACAGACCAAGAAGCTTAAGGCTAAGTGGACACCGGAGTTGGGTCAGGATCTAAACGCCTACCACAACCTCGATGCCGAAGTCGAGCTTACCAGCATCCTCTCTGAGCAGATCGCTCTTGAGATTGACCGTGAGATCCTTGCTGACCTCGTTAACGGTGCAACCGCTGGTACCTACTACTGGTCCCGCTCCCCCGGTCTCTTCTTGAACCGCGAGACGGGTGTTGAAATCGGTGCTGCTTCTGCTGCTCCCGACTTCACCGGTACCGTGTCTGAGTGGTACGAGACTCTTGTTGAGACCATCAATGATGTGTCTGCACAGATTCACCGTAAGACTCTACGTGGTGGTGCTAACTTCGTCGTCTGCGGACCTGAAGTTGCCAACATCCTTGAGTTCACCGCTGGCTTCCGCGCTTCCGTCACTGCTGATGACGAGAAGGGCTCCATCGGTGCTGTCAAGGTTGGCTCACTAAGCAAGAAGTTCGACGTCATTGTTGACCCGTACTTCCTCCGCAACGTGGTCCTCATCGGTCGTCGTGGCTCTTCCTTCCTAGAGTCCGGTTATGTATACGCACCTTACGTGCCGCTACAGACCACACCGACCATCTTTGGCCCGGAAGACTTCGTGCCCCGCAAGGGCGTGATGACTCGGTACGCCAAGAAGATGGTGCGTCCCGATATGTACGGTGTCGTCGTTATCCAGGGTCTCCTTGGTGCGGCAGGTGCCACTAGCTAAATAATAGCCTAGTAAGTACTAGAAAATGTAAAGCCCCCTTCCGAATTCGGAAGGGGGCTTTCGTTTGTGTGGGACTATATATAGCGGAGGGAGAAATCCTTTCGTTAATTGACCTAATTAATATTCATAGAAGGAGAAATATATTATGGGAACTAAAAGAGTAGGTTGGGCACGAATTCGTAGCCTGATTAACGAAAATCAAAACGATCTATATCGCCGAAAGGCGACCACTAAATCAGTAACTTCGGATACAACACTGGTTGCCGCCGACAGTGGCAAAGTTATTTTGATGGGACAAAACGGGGTAGATATTACATTGCCCGCTGCAACTGCTGGGATGACTTTTACGATCATTCAAGTGGAAGATTATGCTGCCGTTGTTTGTACTGTTGTCGCAGCAGCCGGAGACTTCATGGCCGGCGCTGTTGCTGGCCCTAGTACTGCATCACAAAATTTGGCTGATGGTAGTTCCGACCTCACAGCTACATTCGGTAGTGCTACACTAGCAGGCGACCAAATTACCCTTCTGTCAGATGGTACTTTGTGGTATGTAACTGGTACCGCCGCTGCCGGTGGTGCCAACGGTATTGCATTTAGCTAGAAGTTAACAAGTTTTTGTTATACATTATCTTATCCCCCCTCCCTTTCGGGTTGGGGGGTTTTTGTTTGCGAGATCAAAGCTTAATAACTTCGATCTGGTGAATTATTTCGCCGTCAATTTTTTGAGATTTTCGTTTTAGCAAATAGTTAACTATTTATTATCGGACATACAATAGGAGTTCCCATGGGAAAAAAGCGCAGACTACTGCACAGTAAAAAGTTTGCACTAAAGCACGACAATCATCCACGGATGAAGTTAAACGCGCAAACAGTTGAAGACACCGAGCCTTCCATCTTAATGACAGAGACGATTACACCAACGGTTGTTGAAACAGCCGAGGTACCGATTCTGGAAGCTACAGCTACTGAAACCACACCGGTTATCACTGCTAAGGCACCAGAAACCACAAAGACTAAAGCTAAGGCCGCCCCAAAAACTAAAGCCAAGGCGACGACCAAGACTAAGGCCAAAGCCGCTACTAAGCGCAAGGCTGCCGCTTCAAGGCGCCGCAAGTCTACAAAAACTGAAGCGAAATCGGCGACAGCATAAAATAAAAACATCTTTGCAACGAGCGCTCTGATCCATCGGGGTTTTGTTTATTCCATTACTACTTATGAATGCAGGAGAAAATCTTAATGCCGAGAAATCTAAGCCCCCAATCTACAGTTAGCGCAGTTATTTTGACATCTACCGGATCTGCGGATCTGGTAGCCACTGCGCTTCCATTTGGCGTGTACACGGGTTCAGTAACATTTCTTAGCGGCGCCTCAGCCCAGGTTGCTTACACTTATAAGAAACTAGGTGGCGATGTTGTAGATATTGAGTTGACACCCTCAAATGTATATGCCGCTTACGAAGAAGCTGTTCTAGAATACTCGTACATACTCAACCTTCACCAAGGCAAGAACGTACTGTCTAATGTTCTCGGCTCAGCCACCGGCTCTTTCAACTATTTAGGCGAGCAGACAGCCGGGCCTTCTGGTTCAAACCTTAAGTACCCGCGCTATTCGCTAGGGTATTCCCGCCGTGTTGGCGATGCTGCCGCAGCAGCCGGCGGGTTTGGCGGCACTATACCGCAGTATTCAGCCTCATTTAAAACGGTCCAAGATCAGCAAGATTATGATTTGCAGAGCATCATCTCCGCAGCGTCCGACAGCGGTACTGATGATGGCGGCAATGTTGTGGGTTATGCCGGCAAGGTCGGCAATAAAAGAGTAATTATTACAAAGGTGTATTACAAGACACCCCGCGCGATGTGGAGATTCTACGGCTACTACGGCGGACTTAACGTCATAGGCAACATGAGCACTTATGGACAGTTCTCAGACGACTCTACTTTCGAGGTTGTGCCTACATGGCAGAATAAAATGCAAGCCATGGCCTATGAGGACTCTATCTTTACACGCACCTCTCTTTATTCTTTTGAGATTATAAACAACAAGCTGCGCCTCTACCCCACCCCGAGCCAATATGGATTCGGAGACGGGTTCAACTCCAGAATGTGGGTTAAATTTTACGTTGATCTACAGCCGTATGAATTGGACGGAACCACTGATACTGGAATTGAAGGTGTCAACAACATGAACACGCTGCCGTTCGATAATATTCCCTTTGAGAGTATTAACTCAATGGGCCAACAGTGGATTAGAAAGTATGCCTTAGCATTAAGCAAAGAGATGTTGGGGCAGATTCGTGGCAAGTTTACCACCATTCCGATTCCAGGCGAGAGTGTTACTTTGAATCACAGTGATCTTCTATCGCAAGCTAAAGACGAGCAGTCTACTCTTAAAGATAAACTAAGAGAGATACTGAAGGAAACCGAATACTCCGCACTCGCCAAGGAAGACCAGGAAGTGGCGGAAGCAGCAACGAACGTATTGAAGGTGACGCCGTTGCCGATTTTTGTGGGGTAAATAGAAGATGTCTGACGAATGGAAGAGACCACCACAGCCTCCTCCTCCCCTCTTTTTAGGTGAGAAAGAGCGAAACCTTGTAAAACAGGTAAACGATGAGCTTATTGAGAAAGTCATCGGACAGCAGATTTTGTATTACTCTATTGATCTAGAACGAACCGACTTCCATGAAATGTATGGCGAGGCTGTTGAAAAAACATTCCTCCCGCCCATCCGCGTGTACGCCCTGGTGGAGTTCAATGAGCAGGCAACATCCTACTTAGACGGCGTTGGCGTCGACGAGATGGGTATGATCACAGTTAAATTCCACCGAAGGCGCCTCACAGAAGATCAGAACTTGTTTGTGCGCGAAGGCGACTTTGTTTTGTACGGCAATAATTATTACGAGCTTGTGAAGATAGAAGAAGAAAGGAAGCTCTTCGGCCAAGTTGATCACACTTTTGAAGCGAGAGCAACGTGCAAGCGTGCCAGAAGAGGACTATTTGATGCTACCTGATAACTTTGACTTTGCCTTGTTGCCAAGCGGCTCTAACGGCTATGCTCTTAATGAAGTAGGCATGCTGGCTTCGAGTATTGAAGATATAGATGCTGCTCTGTTCGAATGGATCAAGCAGGACCTCTCACTGTCTACGTGGAGCAATGAAGGTTTTAAAGCCGTCCCCGTTCTATGGCAGACTCCCGAACGCGCGTATCAGGTCAAGCATTCACGAGAGTTGCGAGATCAGAATAAGTCGATCATTTTGCCGGTGGTCACCATTGAGCGCACATCTATAACAAAGGATCCAGGACGCAAGGGCTCATTCCAGGCACAAATCTATTCTAACAAGAACAACGGGAGAACAGGTCGTGTTGTTATCGCCCAGAGAATAGTGCCCGACAAGACACGAGCATTTGCCGTGGCATCTGGCACCCGAAACAACTCAGGAGGTGTAGACCAGAAATACTACCCAAGAATCAACAAGAAGGTGGTGATTCAGTCTCTCTCTATTCCTATTCCCATATATATTAACGTGGATTATAAGGTATTGATAAAGACCGAATACCAACAGCAGATGAATGATCTGTCTGCTCCTTTTATGACAAGAACCGGACAGATCAACTCCGCAATCCTTACTCGAAACAACCACCGATACGAGATGTTTATTCAGCAAGGATTCAGCCAAAATAACAACATAGCCTCACTTGGAGAGGATTCCCGAGACTTCACAACCGAGATAACCATTAATGTGTTGGGCTATCTTATTAGCGAAGGCGTCAATGATGATCGTCCTATTCTGCGCGTCGATGAAAATATAGTCGAGTACCAATTCCCACAGGAGTCCGAAGTACCTGCCGGCAATTTTAACCTTTGGGGTAAAGACGGTACATGGGGAAAAGATTAGTTCAGGAACTACAATATTGAAGTTGGGCTGTCCGTTTGGGTTTGAAAATACTATTTAAAGTATGATTAGGCATCAAATGTACTTGCTTTTCATAAGAGGAACCACAATATGTCAGTAAAAAGCTTCAAGTTTGTATCTCCGGGAGTGTTTATCAACGAAATTGATAACTCTTTCATTCCCAAAACCCCCCAGGCCATTGGCCCGGTAATTATCGGTCGCTCAGTCCGCGGCCCTGCAATGCGCCCTGTTAAGGTTGAGTCCTACTCAGACTTCCTGAACATGTTTGGCGACACTGTACCCGGAAATGGCGGTGGAGATATCTACCGTAACGGAAACTTCCAGTCTCCGATGTACGGAACTTACGCAGCTAAGGCATTTTTGGCCTCCAACGTTGCACCTATCACTTACGTGCGTTTGCTTGGGCAGGAGACCTCCGTTGGCTCTACTGCCGGTGGCGCAGCTTCTTCCGGCTGGAAGACAACCGGTAAGCCGACCACGGGCTCCGATGGCGGCGCCTACGGTCTCTGGATCTTCCCCTCTAGCTCTAACGGACTAGGAAACTACTTTACTGGAAGTAACGCCGGCGAATTGGCAGCTATCTGGTATGTCCAGAGCGGCTCCGTGGCTTTGGCTGGCGGTCTCGCTGGTACTTCCTCCGCTCCTGCGGTTGTTACCGCATCTTCTTGCTTGGTCGAGAGCGATGCAAACGGCAACTTCAAGGCGGTAATCAGCGGTCTCGCTGCTGGTGACACCACTACAACTTTCAACTTCGACGACAGCAGCGACTTGTTCATTCGCAAGCGCTTCAACACTAACCCGCAGCTAAGCTCCGGTCAGGGTGACTTCTACCCCTCCACTTCCTATCAAGCCTACTGGTTGGGTGAAACCTTTGAGCAGGAGATCCGCGATGCAGGTCGCACCGGAGGCGCCACCGGTAAGCTTGTTGGCTTGATCGCTGGTATCTCTTCTGGCTCCAGCGATGCGGTCGGACCCTTCAACATGAAGGGTGCTCCTTCTCAGGATGCGGTTGCTGGCTGGTTTATCGGTCAGGATCTCGGCTCTGCCGCTTCTTTCCAGGTCGCCTCGGCACCCAAGCTCTTCCGCTTGATTGGCCGCGGCCATGGCGAGTGGCTCCACAAGAACGTCAAGGTCTCCATCGAGAAGATCAGAGAGTCCAGCGTCTCTACTTCGGATTACGGCTCCTTCTCTCTTGTCTTGCGCTCACTGCTAGACACAGACAGCAAGGTCGTGATTCTTGAGCGGTTCGACAACCTTTCACTTGACCCCACTTCCCCGAACTACATCGCTCGCCAGATTGGTACTCAGTATGAGGAGTGGGATGCTTCCGAGCGCCGTCTACGTACCCGTGAGACTTACCCGAACCTCTCTAAGTTTGTTCGTGTTGAGATGAACGCCGATACTGATGCCGGTGCAACTGACCCGACACTTCTACCGTTCGGTTACTTCGGTCCTCCGAAGCTTCGTGATGTTAGCGCATTCACCGCTTCCGGCTCTCTATCAGATTTGGACGAGCGCTTTGTGCGCCTCGGTCAGGATCTTCCCGGCCGCCCCAACCTGGCCGACGCGGTGATTTCTTCATCCTATCCCCCGGTCCTGGCGGACTTCGCGGTGACAGCATCTTTGAACTTCCCGTCTGTACGTTTGCGCAGCGCAGCAACCGATGGTGGTCTATCCGACCCGCGTAACGCTTACTTCGGATTCCAGGTCACCAGAACTGCTGCTAGCACTCGCCCCGACGCCAGTGTTGCGGATCCCGAGCGTCTTTGGTACGCCGGTTTGGGCACCACTTCTGGTGTTCCGGCCGACACAACAGCAGCAAGCTACAACGTGTCCACATCTGCGCTCGAAGGCTACTCATACGTCTTTACCATGGATAACGTCAGTGCTTCTGGCGACAGTGTCTACACCTACGCTTCCGGCTCACGCCGCGCAGGCAACAGTAGCACCGCACGCAGCACAAACACTTACGTCACTCTCCTGGATGCAGGCTACGATCGCTTCACAGCACCCTTCTGGGGCGGCTTTGATGGTGTTGACATCACAGTGCCGGATCCCTTCTACAACAAGGGCATGACCGACATTAGCAGCACTTCTGAGGACAACTCCTACGCTTACAATACCATTAAGCAGGCGATTGATACCTTGGCTGACCCCGAGTACCTTGACATGAACCTCTTGGCTGTTCCGGGCCTCACTGTGGATTCCCTCACTACTCACGCAGTCAATGTGTGTGAGGAGCGCGGCGATGCACTCGCACTTATCGACTTGCCGAATGTTTACATTCCGTCCAGTGAGCAGTACTTCGCTGCTGCTTCCTCCCGTATCGGTACCACTCCGACTTCCGCCGCCACCGCGCTTCGGAACCGTCAGGTTGATTCCTCTTACGGTGCCACCTTCTACCCCTGGGTCCAGACCCGCGACGAAGGCACTGGTCAGCTTGTGTGGATTCCGCCCACTGTTGCGATGATGGGCGTTCTCGCTAGCTCCCAGGCATCTTCTAAGCTCTGGTTCGCTCCCGCTGGCTTCAACCGCGGCGGCTTGAGTGATGGTGCAGCCGGTATCCCGATTTCCAACGTGACCGAGAGGCTAACCTCCAAGGACCGCGACACTCTATACGAGGCAAGCATTAACCCGATTGCCTCCTTCCCGTCAAGCGGAATCGTTGTGTTCGGACAGAAGACCCTCCAGGAGCGTCAGTCTGCGCTTGATAGAATCAACGTTCGCCGCATGGTTATCTTCCTTAAGAAGCAGATCTCCCTCTTGGCAACTCAGGTTCTATTCGACCAGAATGTGCAGTCCACTTGGAACCGCTTTAAGGGTCTCATTGAGCCGCTCTTGGCTAACACTAAGATTGATTACGGTATCTCCGATTACCGATTGATTTTGGACGAATCTACCACAACTCCTGATTTGATTGATCAGAACATTCTATACGCGAAGATCATGGTTAAGCCTGCTCGTGCTATCGAATACATTGCGATTGACTTTGTGATTGCATCAACTGGAGCATCTTTTGATGACTAAACATAGATTACAACTACTTAACAATGTAAGGAGATTTAAGTAATGGCATTTTGGACACAGACAGGGCCCGGCATCGTAGAGCCCAAAAGAAAGTTTAGATTTAAAGTAGAGTTCATGGGTCTTGATCCATCTGGCCAGGGCGGCACAAACACAATGTGGTACGCAAAGAGTGCGACAAAGCCTTCTTTCCAGATTAACGCCGCTGAACACAAGTACTTGAATCACACATTCTATTACCCAGGCTCAGTTACATGGCAGGACGTGTCCATGACCTTGGTTGATCCCGGAGACCCGGACATGGTTACCTCCCTGTCCTCTATCATAGTCGCTGGTGGATACTCTCCTCCTTCTGACGCAAACGATATGGTCACTATGTCTAAGTCAGGCGTTGTCACGGCTCTTGGTGCGGTCAAGTGCCACCAGCTAGATGCCGATGGTAACCAGTTGGAAAGCTGGACTCTCCAGAATGCCTTCATTACCGAGCTTAAGTTTGGTGACCTGGAATACGGCGCCGACGAACTAATCGAGCTTTCCCTCACACTTAAGTACGATTGGGCAACTCTAGAGTCAAGCAGCCCGTCCATCGCTACGGCTGCTACCGGCGGTGGCCCTCTATTCGCCCCCTAAGAAACTGACAATACAATAACAAGAGAGGTGACATTTGTCACGTAATACAGACCGGACTGGTGGCCCTTCTACTCCGCCGCCAGATACCGCAGTCCCCCAGCAGATGATGGCCGATAACGAGCCGTTTTCATTTGTAGTTCCGAGCGAGTTCGTTGAACTACCATCTAAAGGCCGCTTTTATCCGCAAG
>Ga0209756_1001031_pt1 | contig 26211 bp, 20 predicted proteins | sample ETNvirenome_6_85_FD_184071 | JGI IMG/M metagenome (GOLD analysis project Ga0209756, IMG submission 184071) | Marine viral communities from the Pacific Ocean - ETNP_6_85 (SPAdes) (version 3) | ecosystem: Environmental > Aquatic > Marine > Oceanic | place: Pacific Ocean | collected 2013-06-19 | reverse complement strand
ATCCAATAGAGTAAGCATCGGTGATTCCGTAGACTCTCCCGCAGCCACCTTAGAAATCACAAACAATGCATCTGCTGGAGCGTATAACGTTCCTCTTGTGCAGCTTAATAATAATGATGTTGATCAACACGCCTTACTCATCGAGGCCGCAAACACAACTGTTCAAGTAGCTCAGATTAAAGCATCAAATACTACAAGCAATGTAATAGAGGTAACAGGAAGTGCTCTCACAACAGGCGGATTACTTCACTTACAATCAGACTCTTCTGATGCCGGTAACAGAACTCTTTTTACTGTCCACAATGACAACACAGCAGCGGTTGGCGTTCAGATGGTTCATTTCAAGAATGACGCCGTTGGGGGTGCTGGGGATCCGATACTCCTGGTCGAGTCAACAGCAGCAGAGACAGAAGCGATTGTTGAGATAAGAAACTCGAACACCGCGACGGACAAGCCACCGATACTCAAGCTCAATCGCGCATCGTGGGCTGATGCTGACGATATGGGTATCGGCACCATCATATTCCAGGGTGTGCACGACGCCGCAAGCTGGCCGGATAATATCGAATACGCAACCATTGTAGGATCTGCTTCCGACACAGCCGAGGATGACGAGGGAGGTAAGATTGTATTCAACGTGTTTGCTGGAGGACAAGCAGGCACCGCTGCATCAACAAATCTCTTGTCGATAGGTGGCGAGGTCAAAGACGGTGCCGTATGTGAAGTAGTTGTTAATGATGCTGGAATTGACTGTGATTTCCGCATCGAGGGAGATAGTGAAACCCACCTCATTTTCGCAGAAGCGGCGAACGACCGTGTTAGTATCGGTGCCTCCGTTGATAGTCCCGCCGCAACGTTGGAAGTTACTAATGCTAGTGATGGTGGTGTCCCTCTTATACAACTTAATAGCAACGATACTGATAAGACAGCGTTAGATATTAATGCTGCAAATATTGATGCTTCTGTTGTTGATATTACTGCCAATGCTGTAACAACTGCTGCTGCATTAAATATCGACGCTAATGCTCTAACAACAGGAGCCGGGTTGGTTGTGGCAAGTACAAGCACTCAGACCGGTTCCGCTTCTGCTTTGGTTGCGATTAAATCCAATGGCGACCGAGGGCATGCCTCAAACCGTCACTCAGGATTGTTTATTGATTATGACTCAACAGCGGGAGCCGCTGCTGCTGCTTTATATATCGACTCCGAACAAACAACGGGTATTGTAGTCGATGTCGACGCGACAGAAGTAACAACAGGAACGGGTCACAGGCTTAGTCTTGGCAATGTTACCACTGGAGCCGGATTAGTAATCGATCACAACGATTCTCAAACTGGAGACGAAGTAAATCCAACAACTTTGCATATTGATTATGATAAAAGCGGAGTAGCTGCCGATGAAGCCGAACAGCGCCCCACTGCGGTAAAGATTGATATGAGTGATGCTGCTACCAACCACGCAGGTAGTGAGGTAACAATGACAGGCTTGGATGTTAACGTGGACTCTGCCAACACCCAAGGCACTACAATCAATACTGGTATAGATATTAGTGTCACTGATGCAGCCTCCAACTATGGGCTCGTTATCGCCGCAGAAGATGGCGCAGGGAGCGATATTCAAATAAAATCCACCGCTGACGGCGGCGATTACTGTACAATTGCAACTATAGCAGACGGAGAAACAACTATCACCACTAGTGAAGCCGGTGGTGGAGCGACTGCTCATTTTAATCATGTGATTGATGGAAATATCTCGTCTTCAGCAAATAACGGGGCAGGAACCTACAAGGTCCAAGCCACGACATTTGACATTGATGCTGGCTCGTTTGGAGTGAATGTTGGAGGCGGGACAGTAGCTACATCAAGTCTTGGTGTAAATGCTCATTTTAACCCAACTACATTAAAATCGGCAACAGGAGGTGGAGAAGTCGTGACATTTGGAGCAGAGGATGGTTCCGATACTCTCGCCGCAGGTAAACTAATGTGCTTGCAAGATGATGGAGTTTGGAACTATGCAGACGCAGATGAATTACTCAGCAGCAGTGCCCTGCTCGGAGTAGCGCTTGGAACTTCTATAACTGATGGTATCCTTGTACGAGGCTACTTCCATTTTGCTTCTGTACAAGGAAGTTTTAAAGCTGGTCAACCATGTTATGTGTCAGAAAATGCTGGCTCCGTTGATTTCGTTGCCCCAAATTCCTCTGGTGATACTGTACGAGTAGTCGGCTATGGAACTAGTGTGACTAATGTTATATATTTCTGTCCAGATAATACCTGGATTGAACTATAATGGCCAACATACTTAAAGTAAATGGCGTTGAAGGCTGCGATGCAGTCAAAGTAGGCGAGACTGAAATCAGTAATATTCTTACCTGTGCAGGTAAAGATTACACAACCTGTGCAGCTACAAGATGGATGGCAGGCGCGAACACTGGCAGGGTATTTTCCACAACCGCTTCAAATGGACTCAATGGATGGGGTGATGGTCTTGGCACAAACGGATCTCTTCTAGATCTCGGAAATGGAGATGTTGAGACTGTTGCCTATGGCAGAAGTAGCGACGATGCCCTCGATCCCGACCGTTGGATAGTTGGTCTTAATCTCAAGAGCGGACCCTTTGGTGCAATAGTTTATATTAATTCTGGTTCTGGAATTGATGGTGCTGGTAGACCATATTATACAACATCTAGTAATTGGACTTCAGGATCCGCTCCTGAGATGGTGGCTGGATTTCAGGGTGTACAGGGTATTGGTTATGGAAATGATATTTGGATGGGTGCCGGTCAAGACGAAAATGTTAGTGGCGACTATCGAACGTTTTACAGATCGAGTAACTATGGAGTCTTTTGGACTCGGTTAATAGAAAGCAATGATGAAGCGGATGAAGCAATGGCGGTGTGTTATAAGGGTACTGGCGATACATGGCTGGCAGCACATGGTAAATCTATCTGGAGATCCACTGACAATGGAGCTAATTGGACAAGAGTATTGACTGGTGGTACGGCGACTTGGACTTCTATCGCCTACGACGGTGCGGGTCGATGGATGATTGTGGGAAACAGCGGTGATGCTCTTTACACCGACGATGATGGAGACAACTTTGTAGATCAAAGTTCAAAGACCGGAACGTCTTTGCACCTTATGCAAGTAGTGTATATGAAAGGGAGTGTAAATAGGTGGATTGCGGTCGGACAAAACGGAGTAGGCAAAAGCCAAACCAATGCAGCTATTGATGAAGGTGATGACAATTGGACCAATATGTCACCTCCCGATTCCACCAGTATGAACGCAATTGCAACAGATCACAAGACAGCCGTCGCCGTGGGGCAGAGCGGTAGAATCTGGGCTACTACTAATGGTACATCTTGGACAGCAGCCGTCCGCGCTGACAATGTTGGCACCAACGCCTTAAAATCTATTGCATGCGATATTATAGGGTCAGGAATCTACAAATAGGACGATGCAGGAATAACCATAAAATCTGGCATTTAACTTTTTAGAACACTATTTATTTGTGATTAAGTATCTTTAATGGAGTTTATTTATATGTCTACTTTGCTTGAGCAAGCGATAGTTGATGCCGAGGCACTAAAAGAAGCCGCTATGAAAAACGCAGAAGCATCTATTATTGAAAAATATTCCTCTGAGGTTAAAGCCGCAGTTGCATCTTTAATTGAACAAGGGGGCGAAGATCTCCTTGGCGATCTTGAAGAAGCCCCAGAGGATGAAAGTCCAGTAATGGACGAGGTTCCTTTTGCAGTTGAAGAAGGCGACGATCCAATTATGGTTCGACTTGATCTCGAAGCATTAGAACGTGCGCTCCAAGAAGAAGGTTCCACCGATGCTGAAGAAACACACGAAGAACTTGCCGAAGATCTTGAAGACGATATTCAAGAAGAAGATATTGAGCTTGATGAGATGATTCTTAATGCCATAGCAGAAGAATTAAAAGTTGACGTAGGAATTCCAGATCAAGGACTTGGTGGACGCACAACTCCAACTGATAGAAATTTAGAAGGGCAAAAAGTACAACTTGCTGCCCTTAAGGATGATGAACTTGCAGAAGAACATGCTGCTCTAGAAAAAGCTAGAGAAGAAGCTGGTATGTACATGGAGCAAGTGGAAACCCTTAGAACTCAAAAATCAAAATTAGAAAAAACAGTTTTACATCTTAAGGAGCGATTGGAAGAAGTTAATCTTTCCAACGCTCGTTTACTTTATACAAATCGAGTATTAAATAGCACCTCCTTGAATGAGCGACAAAAAATTAAAATTGTCGAGTCTATTTCAAACGCAGATTCTGTAGAAGAGGCGAAGGTCATTTACGAAACCCTTCAAAGCGCCGTGGGAGATGCTAGAAATAGTCAATCTCCACAATCACTACGCGAAGCAGTAGAGAAACCATCGCCAACGCTTCCCCGAAGCATTGCAAGAAGGGAGGCACTTAGTGTTCAAAATCCGCATTTTGATCGGATGAGAGCACTAGCAGGCATTAAAGGAGGTAATAAATAATGTCCGTATTAAAAAAACTAACTGAAGGCATTGTCGATAGAGATCTTTCAAAGGAAGGTGCTGCACTTTTATCAAAGTGGGAACGCACTGGACTTTTGGAAGGTTTAGACAATGACCGTACTAAGCAAAGTATGGCTCGTCTTCTAGAGAACCAAGCTAAGGAACTTCTTCGTGAAACTTCCGCTATGGCTGGTGGTGATGTAGAAGGTTTTGCCGCTGTTGCTTTCCCCATTGTTCGTCGTGTATTCGGCGGCTTGGTTGCTAACGATCTTGTTAGCGTTCAGCCCATGAGCTTGCCCTCTGGTCTGATTTTCTTCCTTGACTTTACTGTTTCTGATGAAACTGGTGCTCGGGGTGGATATGAGTCTGGTGATTCCATTTATGGTGGTGGCAAGGTCGCTGCTGAGATTACTGGTGGTGTTTCGCTTTCCGGTGATGAGGCAGAAGATAGCTTCTACAACTTAAATAATGGCTATTCTTCACCAACTGGTTCCGCTGCGGTAACCATTCAAGGTGTTGCTTCCGGCACATTCGGTGGTAGTGGATATAAGACTACCCAATGGAATGCACAAACCAATGTAAACGTGCTTGGTTCAATTATGTCTGGTGCGCTGGGAGATCAGCTTTGCCGATTCGATCCAGAATTTACTTCTGGTACAACCAATGTTATGATCGGTAGAGTTGCAATTGCAAGTCTCTCTCAGATCAATAAGAGGAATTGGGTTACTGTCAGTGCATCTCTTGGTTTGGGCTCAGGTGTTCAACTGAATCGTAGATTGACTCAGCTTTCTGGATCTGCTGCGAATAAGGGTATTTGGAAGCCCGGTGATGCAGAAACTCATCTTTTGATGTTCTGGTCTTCGGACTCACAAACTATTGCACAGTTGTCGGCTTCAATTCAACCGTTGACCTACCTCTCTCCCGAAACCTCTTGGTCCATCGATGATGATTTCGTCGCTGGTGGAGCAAAGGGTTCAGTGATTGGGGATCCCCTTTGGGGTCTTGAGCAGGCAGCAGCTAGCGCTAGCGAGGCCAACGGACGAGATGTCATCCCTGAGATTGATATCAAGGTTGACTCTGTGAGCATTACTGCTATGACCAAGAAGCTGAAAGCCAAGTGGACACCGGAGTTAGGACAAGATCTTAACGCCTATCACAACTTGGATGCAGAAGTAGAGCTTACTAGCATTCTCTCTGAGCAAATTGCTCTTGAGATTGACCGGGAGATCCTCGCGGACCTCGTGAATGGTCAAACTGCCGGTAAGTACTATTGGTCCAGGGCACCCGGTAGGTTTGTGAGACGAACCGGTACCGGCGCTGGTGAAGAAGTTGGTGTAACTACGGCTACACCTGACTTTACCGGTACTGTGTCTGAATGGTATGAAACTCTTGTTGAAACAATCAATGATGTTTCTGCACAAATTCATCGCAAGACCTTAAGAGGTGGCGCTAACTTCATCGTCGTTGGACCTGAAGTAGCAAACATTCTTGAGTTCACTGCGGGATTCCGTGCAAATGTCACTGGTGATGTTGACAAGGGTACTGTTGGCGCAGTCAAGACTGGAGCGCTTTCTAAGAAGTGGGATGTCTATGTAGACCCCTACTTCCCTCGAAACCTCGTTCTCGTCGGTCGCAAGGGTGGCTCTTTCTTGGAAAGTGGCTACGTGTATGCCCCATATGTGCCATTACAGGTCACGCCCACTATCTTCGGAACCGAAGACTTCGTACCCCGCAAGGGAGTTATGACGCGCTACGGCAAGAAGATGGTTCGTCCTGACATGTATGGACTAGTCGTCGTACTTGACCTCGTATAAGCGAGCAAAAAAGCGATAATATAAAAGATTGCCCTCGTCATGCAAATGGCGGGGGTTTTCTTTTAGTGCTCAACTATTTACAGTGAGGAGGCTTATACCCAATGGCGATACCCACCCTTACTCCAAAAAGCACAGTTAGTGCAATCGTACTTCCTGCCACGGGCTCAGCCCTATATGTGGCAGATCAGTGTCCGTTTGGGATGTTTACCGGTTCTACAGAGTTTTTATCTGGAGCCGCAGAACAGGTTGCATATACATATAAAAAGCTTGGTGGAGATGTTTTAGATCTTGAAATTACAACCGGAAGTGTTTATGCTTCCTACGAAGAGGCAGTATTAGAATATTCTTATATTGTCAACATGCATCAGGCAAAAAATATATTATCAGATGTTTTGGGAATGACAACTGGTACTTTCAATAGTGACGGGGAACTGCTTGCAGGCACATTGTCTTCTAGTCTTAGCGGCACACACGTTGCTCTTAAGTATCCACAGTTTACATTTTCATACGCACAAAGGGTAGCAGATGCCTTTTCAACCGAGGCACGCGCAGGAGGTACCACGAGAATATATTCCGCATCCTTCAGCACCACTGGAAGTGTACAGGATTATGATTTACAGCAGATTCTCCATAGCTCTAGTGTTAATAATTTAGATGCAGCCACAGGCGAACCAGTCCCTTATGCCGGGTTTGTAAGTGGAAGCAGAATAATAGTGGAAAAAGTTTATTATAAAACTCCTTCATCAATGTGGAGATTTTTTGGATATTATGGCGGACTAAATACCGTGGGTAACCTAGCAAACTATGGACAATATGCAGACGATTCAACATTTCAACTAGTCCCAGTTTGGCAAAATAAGGCGCAGGCAATGGCGTTTGAAGACTCGATTTATTCGAGAAATTCCCACTGGTCCTTCGAACTAAATAATAATATGTTAAGAATATTTCCTACACCAGTTCAAGGAGGGGCTTCACCGAACTATTTCTGGTTTAATTTTCGGATAGTTGAAGATGCCTGGACAGCCTCCTCGGGCTCTATGGTAGATGGAATTAATAATATGAATACAATTCCATTTGCAAATATTCCTTACCAAAATATTAATTCTATTGGTAAGCAGTGGATTCGCCGCTTTTCGCTTTCTTTATCAAAAGAGACTCTGGGTCAAGTACGATCCAAATTTGCCACAGTCCCCATTCCAGGCGAATCTGTTACGCTTAATGGTCCTGCTCTGATCTCGGAGGCACGAGAAGACCAAGACAAGCTCAGAACAGAGTTAAAAGAAACGCTTGATCAATTAACATATCAAGCCTTGATGGAGAAGGATTCAGCTATTGCGGAATCAGCCAACACAATTAACCAAAATGTACCAGCAGGCGTGTATGTTGGGTAGGGGGGTATTTTAAATGGCTGATGACAAATGGTCCCAACCTTCGCAAGCACCTCCACCACTATTTGTAGGCGAAAAAGAACGTAATCTTGTTAAGCAGGTCAATGATGAACTTATTGAACGAGTTATCGGACAACAAGTTGTTTATTATCCCATTGATCAAACTATTACAAATTATAATGATCTTTATGGAGAGGCGATTGAGAAATCATTTCTACCACCAATACGAGTATACGCACTAGTCGATTACCAAAGTACTGAAACGAAAGCCGATGAATCGGTTGGTATTGATAAGTCTAATACAATTACTATTTATTTTCACAAAAGAAGGTTGACAGACGATCAAGACTTGTATGTGCGGGAGGGCGACTTTGTTTTATACGGAGACTATTTTTACGAAATAACAAGCGTATCCTGGGCACGGCAATTGTTTGGACAGATAGATCATAAATTCGAAATTGTAGCAACATGTTACTATTCAAGAGAGGGACTGTTCGATGCCACCTGATAACCCAAGAAACCAAGACTTGGCACCTTTGCAAGAAATACCTTTTATGCCCTCGACAATCGAGACTATTGATCGTGCTTTGTTTGATTATATTGATGATGAGTTAAATATATCTTGCACGACGAACAAGGGTTTTAATAAATTACCTTTTATCTGGACAGGTGCAGAGCGGGCTTATCAAATTAAACACAATAAAGATTTAAGGGATTCTAATGGTTTTTTAATATATCCAATAATGACTCTTGAAAGAACAGCTATTTCAAAAGATGTGTCAAAGAGAGGTGCATTTTATGCTGCGATACCCAACAGACAAGATGCTAAAGGCGGTTTGATGACAGTCGCAAGAATGATTAAACAAGATAAAACAGCAAATTTTGCCAATGCCGATTCAAAAAGACTTATAAATAACAACATAGGAAACAAACAAAACAATTTCCCAAAACATAACTCCAAAGTCGTCTATGAAACGATCACTATGCCCATTCCAATGTATTTAGAAGTACAATACACTTTAACTATCCACGCAGAATATCAACAGCAAATAAACGAAGCTCTTACAGCGCTTATGACCACCTCAGTATATGGACCGGATTATTTTAATATTTCCAAAGATGGACACCATTTTGAAGCTTTCATTGAATCAGACTATGATTTAAATAATAATGCCGCTTCGCTGATGGAGGATACAAGAGGATATCAAACACAGGCATCTCTTAGGGTACGGGGATATATTATTGGTGGCGATAAAAACGAAGATCGCCCCAAGATTGTTAGACGAGAGAATGCGGTCGAAGTTAAGATCCCACGCGAACAGGTAATATTCGGAGACATTCCAGAAAATCTACATGTCAGCGGAAACGTGCCATTTTATCGAGAGTAGTTTTGACTTATTTGGGGCTTTCGCCTTTTGTTCAACTATTTATTAACGATAGCAAGAATATAAAATATTCATATTAATATTGTATTGAAGCAGTACAAGGAGACACTTCATAATGGCAGCTAAGTCTTTCAAGTTTATTTCACCCGGCATTTTTATTGATGAAATTGATAATTCAGAATTGCCAGCACTTCCAGAGGAAATGGGTCCAGTTATTATCGGACGCACAGAACGTGGTCCATCGATGCGACCCATCACGGTTAACGCCTTTTCGGAATTCGTTCAAATATTTGGAAACCCCATCCCAGGCGGACAGGGCGGCGATGTTTGGCGTGACGGAAACTACCTTGCTCCCACATATGCTGCATATGCTGCTCAAGCGTATTTGAAGAACAGTAACGCTGTTACAATGGTGCGTCTTGCTGGCGCTCAAAAAAGCGGACTTTCACACGGCTCTTCTGGAGAAGCAGGGTGGCAGACAGCCGCGAAATCAAACGCCGCTAGCGAAGCCACTAATGGCGGCGCTTATGGATTGTTTGTTTTCCCATCAGCGTCGGCTCCCACGGCGGCTGGACAAATAATGACAGGTGCCCTTGCCGCAGTCTGGTATTTAAACGAAGGTTCACTCACCATTTCGGGATCGGCAAGAAACTGCACTGGAGCAGGAGCGCTCGGCTCTTTCGTTACTGGTAGTGGTGTTATGATTAGATCTTTAAGTGCCAATACACGGGTTGCAGGAACCGCACAGTCTTCCTCCGCAGCGGTTGCTAATGAGTTTTATGCAATTATCAAAAACAACGACGGTAATATTGTAGAAGAAACCGCATTTAACTTTTCTCCCTCTTCCGCGAGATACATAAGAAAAGTTTTCAACACAAACCCAACTCTTGTAAACTCAGCAATTACCAGAACGGCACAACAAAAAACTTATTTCCTTGGTGGAAGTTTTGAAAGACACTTAGGTGTCTATGCTACCGGCTCTTCAGCGGGACAATCATGGGGCGTCGTTCTGGGTCTTGATAGTGGCTCCAGTGCCGCTGCTGCTGATTTCCGTATGGGATTCCAAGCGGCACAAACTCCCTGGATTATTTCACAAGATCTTCAGTCATCTTATACCAACTACGAAATAACGAACACTAGTCGTGTTAGGAAACTGTTCAAGTTCCACACGCTTGATGCCGGTGAAGATGAGATGAAGAAACTTAAGATCTCTATTACCGACATTAAGGTTGCAACCAATGATTTTGATCCTTACGGTTCATTCAGTGTCGAAATCAGAGATGCGCGTGATAATGACAATGCACCAGTTGTGCTAGAAAGATTTAATGCCTGTAACCTTAACCCTAACTCGAACAAATATGTTTCACGAGTTATCGGAGATCAATACCTTTCATGGGATGATACCGAAAGACGACATAGATTATACGGAAATTATCTTAATGCATCACAATATGTGCGCGTTGAAGTTAATAGTGACGTAGATGCTGGTGTAACGGATCCGGCACTTCTTCCCTTCGGTTCATATGGACCCATTCGGATGAAGTCGTGGACATTTCATAGTGGCGCGGCCGCCACATCGCCCGATGCCTCTGGTCAAAACGCCTGGGTACGTGGCGGAAGTAATATCACCCAACCAGTGAAGGGTGTTGATCAATTATTCATAAACATATCGGGCTCGCAAGTCGCGGCTGGGGACGGTGACAATTTCCCGATCCGTGACGAATGGTACACTCAGCTTAAAGCGGTATATCCCACTCTTCCATTGAGAGCAAGCGCTTCCGCTGGTGGCGTTCCTAATCCAAAGGATGCATATTTCGGAGCGGACTCCACACAGGCTTCCAACAACCGACATGATGATAGCTATGCCGATGTGCTACAGGTACTGCCATATTCTGGCGACTCCTTTACCACAGCCGCAGGCACTGAATTTTCATATCTATTTAGCCTTGATGACCTAAGCTCTTCTGCTGGAAATCTCGCCGGAACAGGTGTTGCGGTTTGGGTTTCTGGTTCCCGCGCAGCCGGAACATCTTACACGGCTCTAAGTGGTACGTATAAAGAGGTCTTAGATGAGGGATATAACAGATTTACTGTTCCACTCTATGGCGGGTTCAACGGTCTAGATATTAGAGACAAAGAACCTTTTAACAATACCGATCTCGCTGATGGAGCAGATTCAACAAATTATGGTTACTATTCCGTTAAGCGAGCAATTGATACGGTTGCTGACCCAGAGGTTGCAGAATATAACTTAATGGCTGCACCCGGTATCTGGAATGAAAGCCTTACTGCCCATATGATTGAGGTATGTGAAGCTCGGGGCGATGCGCTCGCAGTCATCGATCCTAAGACCGGCTTCTATGCCGAGACAGAAAACACAAACTCAGTGAGTTCTAACCTAGGATCTGTCGCAACAGCCGTCACAAACATGAGAAATAGAAAGATTAATTCAAGTTATGGATGTGCTTACTACCCATGGGTCCAGATTAGAGACAATATTAGTAACAGCATTCTGTGGGCACCCCCCAGTATTGTAGCGCTTGGTACATTCTCTAGCGCACAAAAGAGGAGCGAGCTTTGGTTTGCCCCCGCTGGCTTTACGAGGGGAGGTTTGACCGAAGGCTCTGCTGGATTACCAGTATTACAGACCCGCGAAAGACTAACCTCCAAGAACCGTGATGATCTCTATGAAGCAAACATTAATCCAATTGCTACATTCCCAGCAGAGGGTATTGTAATCTTTGGTCAAAAGACACTTCAGGTAACGCCTTCGGCATTAGACAGAATTAATGTGCGTCGTTTGATGATTTTTGTCAAGAAAGAGATTTCAAGAATGGCAGCTACGCTTCTATTCGATCAAAACGTGCAATCAACTTGGGATCGGTTCTTAAACAAGGTTAACCCCTTCTTAAGAAGTGTGCAGGCGAGACTTGGACTTACAGACTTTAGAGTTATTTTGGATGAAACCACAACAACTCCAGAGCTAATTGATAGAAACATTATGTACGCTAAGATTCTATTAAAACCCGCACGAGCAATTGAGTTTATTGCACTCGATTTTGTTATCACAAATACAGGTGCTAGCTTTGAAGATTAAGAATAAAAGAACTATATATTATAGAAACAGGAGAAACAAATAATGGCACAAAATTTCTGGTCATCAAAGGACTTAGAGCCAAAACGCCAGTTTAGATTTATTGTAAGCTTACAGCCCGGTGGAACCGAGTTGAGATTTGCTTGTAAAACGGCAGATCGCCCAAGTTATACAGTTGGCGAACAAGAGCACCGATTCTTTAACCACACTTTTTATTATCCTGGTAGAATGAACTGGAATACAGTTGGGATGACCCTAGTTGACGCCATAACTCCAGGTTCAACCGAAGTTCTTTATGACTATTTATCTGATATCGGTATTCAGCAGCCCAGGGATTTTACTTCCGCGACATCGACAACGATTACGAAGCAGTCTGCTGTAAACTCGCTTGGCGATGTTAAGATCAGGGAACTTGGCACAAATGATAAGGGTGATACGGTCATTATAGGCGAATGGGCACTAGTTAATGCTTTTATAACCGAAGTAAACTTCGGTAGCCACTCATATGATGCAGATGAGATGGTTGAAATAAGCCTAACATTGCGATATGATTGGGCAGAATATGATGCAATACCGACAGGTAGAAAATTAGCATAATTTAATTTTAAAAATTATACTAATTACTGTATACTATAACATATACAGAGGTATAAATGGCTAGAAATAATCAAGCACGCACTGGTGTTGCGGAAGCACCAACCGATGCTGTTGAAAACGAAACTCCGGTGGAGCCCAAGGCACCACCCAAGCCGGGTGGTCTTGCATATGTCGCCCCCACAGAGTTTGTAGAGCTTCCGTCCGAGGGGCGCTATTACCCTCCGGGACACCCGCTATATAAGCAGGATACGGTTGAGATAAGATATATGACTGCCAAAGACGAAGATATTCTGACATCACAGACTCTTTTGCGTAAAGGCGTTGCGGTTGATCGAATGCTGGAAAATCTCTTGATTAACCAAGATATTGATGTTGATGATTTGCTTGCTGGCGACAAGAGCGCACTAATTCTTGCCGCTAGGATTTCTGGATATGGTTCGTCTTATCAAACTAGAGTCACATGTCCAGGGTGCAAAATAGCATCGGTTTATGATTTCGATCTTGACGCAACTTCTACAAGTCCAGGCACAGTTGTGACAGAAGGAGTTGAGGAAGTTGAGATATCCCCAAACGGCACTTTTTTGGTAACACTACCTACAACAGAATATCAAGTTGAGTTTCGACTCTTAACTGGAAAAGATGAAAAATACTTAACAGAAGCAGCCAATAAAAAATCAAAGATGAATTTACCAGATTCCAATTCTACAGAATTGTTAAAAAGGCTTATTATCTCAGTTAACGATGTTACCAATAGCAGAGAAGTAAGTGATTTTGTTGATAATATGCCAGCCCTCGATTCGCGTTTCCTTCGGGCTTGTGTTATTGGCGCAACTCCAAACGTTGACATGTCACAAGAATACTCTTGCTCTAACTGCGGCTATGAATCCGAAATGGAGGTGCCGCTTACAGCGGACTTTTTTTGGCCTGGGTAATGAATATATGGAGATGGTTTACGAGCATTTCTTTTATTTAAAAATGCACGGTAACTGGGGCTTTCAAGAGGCATATAATTTACCAATTGGGTTGCGTAATTGGTTTGTGAAAAGGCTATCGAAACATTTCGAAGAACAAAATCACGAAGTAGAAAAAGCAAAAAACAAGTCGAAAGTCCGCCGCTGAACTTATACTATGAGAAAATTGGGTTAACGCCCAATTTTCTTTTTTTATGGAACTAATTAAAGAAGCAGCAATATAAGGAAAACTTCTCATGAAAGATAATGGTGACTTAGTGCCAATTAAAATTGATTTAACAATTGGCAATGCAATTAACGAAAGTTACCTTGCTATGTTTGGTGGCGCAATTCAAACAATTCTAGGTGGAATGTTTGGTGCTCGAAGCCCCGCTCTTGTTCCCGTTAATGTTGTGGGATCGAGTTCACAAATTAAATCTTTTGAAAAAGCTCTCGCGGGTGAAGCCAAATACCTCAGAGCAATGAACAAATATGGTTTAAATGATCCAAAGGTTGTAAAGAACAAAGCAGCTTTAGATAAAGCAATAAAAAGCTTCGAAAAAGAAACCGGAATTATTTGGCCATTTAAATAGGATTTAATAAATTATGGCTCTGACCCCCGAAGAAATTGAAGCACTCGAACAACAGTTAGCTGACCTTCGCGCCGAAGTCTCCGCGCTCGGTGCTGAAGGCGCGGCACGGGCAGCAGAGCTAGATATTCTGGAAGATGCGCTGACTAGGGGCGGTGAAGCCGCTGCGGGCGTTGCCTCCGCAATGGCAAGAATGCGCCGCGAAATAGCGGAAACCTCCGACGCCTCCAGGACTCTTGCAAGAGGTACTGAGCGCTTAATTAGAACACTAACCGGTGTTGAAAGAGGTGCAGATGGAGCGGCCGCCGGTTTCGCCAGAATGATTTCCGAAGGTGAGGCTGTTGGAACCGCCTTTCACATAATGGGTAAAGAAATTGCAGAAACGCTGACACCGACGAACTTGGCGATTGCAGGTTTTAAAAAGTTTGTTGAAGCGTCAACTGTCTTAACTCTAAGTGTTGATAACGCTACTGCGGCGTTTGCCAAATCCACAGGAACCGGATTAAAATATAGGGATGTAATCAAATCGGTAGAGTATCAAAATCGTGATCTTGGTGTAACCGCAGATCAGGCAGCTACCGCAGTTGGTGCTCTTCAAGGCGGATTTTCTGAATTCTTAATGATGTCCGAGAAAGCACAAAAAGATTTAGCTGGTACCGTGGCTCAATTTGAAACATTCGGTGTCTCTGCGGATAATACAACTGGTTTTCTACAAGCCGTCACTAGAACAACTGGCAGGACAAGAACTGGTGCTCTAAAACTTCAAAAGTCTATAATGGGTACTGCAAAAGCCTTTGGGGATGATCTAAATAAGGTCATGCAGGAAGCCAGCACAATAATGCCCAAGCTTGCAATTCACGGACGAAATATGGAAAAAGTCTTTGATGACCTCTATTCTGCCTCCAAACGAACTGGCATGGGAATGCAAGATATTGTATCCCTGTCTGAGCAGTTTGACACGTTTGAGAGTGCTGCCGACGCAGCCGGAAACTTAAACGCTGTTCTTGCTTCAATGGGTGGCACGCCGCTTGTTGACACAATGGAAATTCTTGAAACTACAAATCCGGCTGAAAGAATGGAGCTATTCCGCAATGCTATTTCGCAATCCGTTGGTGATTTCGAAAGTCTTGATTATTGGTCACAAAAGGCTCTAGCTAGCACATTAGGAATGTCAAGTGAACAATTGCTTATGATGATGAACCAAGAGGAGCAGGTAGACGCGCTAGAGGCTGCTATGACAAAAGCCGGATTAAGACAAGACGAGATGGTAGAGCTACAGAAAGCAGGTCGAGATTTTGCAACGGAAGCGAAAATTTTAGCAATGTCGTTTGCAGTATCTCTCCAGGGTCCATTAAATCGACTCAAGGACACAATGGGTGCCATTAGCGGCTTCTTAAATTCTTTTAACGAAAGTTTTGGCTGGATGGCGGGGATTGCGAAAGTTGGTGGGATGTTGATCGCATCCTTAGTGGGGGGCACACTCATGACCCTCGTTGGTTCTCTAATGATGCGAGGTTCAAACCCTTTGATGCAAACCTATGCGTCGGACGTAACGACTCATACCCTCCTGACCCAACTCCTCGCTACGTCAACCACCGACGCTGCGACAGGAGCAGTAACAACCTCTGCCTCCGGTGTGGGTGCCTCCATCGGGAAGGGTACCGCACTCACCATAGCCATCGCAGCAGCGGTAATGGGGGTAACTAAACTTATAAGTGATATAGAACGAGACAAGGCAGCGGGGGAAGAAGAAAAAGCCAAGCACAGAGCGCAAATCGGAACCGCGCTAGCCGTTGTAGGGGGGATCGGCGGGGCGGTAGCGGGCAGTTTTTTGATGCCCGGTGCCGGAACTGCGGCGGGCGCATCAGCGGGCATCGGTATGGGAACAGCCATCGGTGGACTCCTCGGAATCGGCGGCGGCGCAGCGTTGGGCTCGTCGATAGGCGGCGGAATGGCAGAAGGCGGCATCACCCAAGGACCGTCTCTTGCTGGAGAAGCCGGTCCCGAAGCTGTCGTTCCATTGCCTAATGGCAGAACAATTCCGGTTCAATTAAATACTGCTGCATTCGAGCCGTTAATTAACAAGCTTGATGAAGTCGCAAGCCGTATTACAGACGCAGTAGATAGAAATCAAGCAGTCCTTTTGCAAAGTGACCTAGAATCAGCAGGATTTAGAAGAGGGCGCACGCTGGCGCTGGACTCACGATGAGTATTATTAAAGCAACCCACAGACCAATATATGGCGAGGGATCTAGCGCACCTCATATTGATAAGTCTGCCGCTGCTTGGGCGATCCAACAAGGATACAAAGTAAGATTTACACATGCTACCGGTCATTCGGTCGAGTTCCCAGCTAATATAACAAGCTTTTCCGATAGCCATAAAGGTAACAACGAAATGAGATACTACCAGGATGATGCAAATCCTATATTTAATACTAAGTGGACGGCTAGACAAGTTAGTTTTACACTTTCGTTGGCAAACGCATCTCTTGAAGAGGCACGATATAATGAGCAAAACATTAATTTATTGCTATGCATGATGTACCCTCAATATGACACATCTGATAAAAGGACAGGCACTCCAACGATATACTGTCGCGGGATATCGTTTCTTCAAGATCCCGCCAGCAGAGACGGAATAGGGCTATACATCGGTGATTTAACATACAGTCCCAATATAGACGCTGGATTTATCACAAGCAAGGGTACTGGAATTCTTGGAGAAGACGAAATCTATCCAGTACAGATTGATATTCAAATTTCGGGGGATGCTATCATTTCAGAGGGAGACTCCTTGCAGCACCCATTTCCAGATACTTATCCAAAATATTACTAGGTAACAACTATGGCAAAAATTAAAGGAAGTCCCAAGCAATATGGAAACGGCAATCAATATAGTGCGATTCAACAAACTGGAGACGGAGCATATCCGCCTTTAGAAATCCGAAGAGACAGCGCCCCCAGAATGCATATGGTAAGATATATTCTTTTAGATAGCTATTCTGAATCATACAAGGCCGATTGGGATTTTTCCGACACCTCTCCCGGCGATATAAATCAAAAGCCGGTGTACTCGAAAACAATACGGACCATAGATATATCTTTTACTTTGGCTGCTCGAAATGTCCACGAAGCGAAAAAAAACTTAGATTTTTGTCAAAAATTGGCAAAAACCGTGTATAGGGATTTCATTGGTGTCCCAGGCTATACAGCGCCCCCGGCCGGGGTCGAGGGACCACAACGGTCCACCATAGAATGGGCTGGAGGTGCAACACCTGACTATGTTATTAATTTTGGAACATTTTTAAGAGAACAAATAGTTAAAATGTTGTCTTTTGATTTTGATATAAATTTCGATGCAGGAGTATTTGACTATGGGTCAACCCCATCACAAATGATAGATCCGATGACGCGGAACACTGAAGACTTAACTGTCGGAGAGCGTTCTGATAAATATTGGGCGTCCGGTAACAATCAACCAAGCGATGTGATTAAAGAAGATTCTTATGTGTATCATGGCGACAAAGGAGGAGTCTATCCAAAACTTGTTACTGTTAAGATGGCAATGCAAACAGATGAACAGATGGCCATCGGTTTTGGCGGATCCTTTCGTGCCCCAGAATCGGTTGGCTGGTCGTTATCGGCAAAAGGTGCACCTCGGAATGCATTGCTAGACTGGCCCCATGGCACCGGACCAATCGCAGCAGCCGAATATTGTCAGCGTACCCCCAACGATGGCAGTGGACAACCCCCAGGCGCAGTGGGGTCGCCACTGGACCCTAATAACGAGCAAGTGGTGGACATTGAATTAGACCAGGAAGAGGCAGAAGCGATCACCGAAAAATATAAAGGACTTTTAAAATAACAATAAATAGGAAATTTGTATTAATATCTATTTAATATCAAGGAGGGTTAATAATGTCGTCAAGGACCAGAAATTACGGAAGACGGTTTTTTCGCAATGTAAGTAAAAAATATACTGATATACTCAGACGGAAAAACAGTCCCGGCATAACTCAATGGACAACGCCGGTATCCATGGCACTTTCACCAAATACCAATTCAGCGATTAGAGATATAAGCCATATTTGGAAAACGGGTGATAGATATTTTAAACTCGCAAATCAATATTATCAAAATCCAGAATATTGGTGGGTTATAGCTTCGTACAATCAAGCTCCCACCGAAGGACATCTTAAGGTTGGGGATGTTATTTTTATCCCTACCCCACTAGATGTGTTTCTGGGAAGCCGATAAAACATGGGAAGCGACACTCCAGAATATACCGAAAGAGAGCTAGGACAAAGGCTTTTAATAGATCGTATAGACGAAGTGCTTGTACAAACGGGCAGATCTACCGGCTTTCCCGGCGAGCCAGTCTACGCAGGCAACGTAGCCAAATGGGGCGAGGATGGTGGCGATGTAGTCGATCCCGATAGACCTGATGGCTGGGACCAGACTATCGCTGGTCCGCCCGCTCTTGCGATTACAAGAGTGGTTCGAGATGGCAGAACCAGTGACGGGAGCTTGACAGCCGAAGGACTGCTTAACACTTATGACCCGCAAAGTCTAGTAAATGCTTTTGTGCCAAAACAGACCCTTTCTATACTGGATCTCGACACTAAGCTGCTCAATATCTTAGTGCCTTTCGTCAAAATATATAAAATGTATCCACGACCCGGCGGCGATCCTATCCCTGTGGAATTTAAAAAAGATTGGCTAAGAAATAACCCGCGTGGAACCAAAGCCTTTTCCGCTGAAGGCATGCCTCCACACAAAGATATTAGAGTTGGTCTTACGGGCTGTAAAATTGATAAAATGGGAGAGAATCCCGGCCGGGTTGATAACAACATCAAGGTGCAACTTACTGTAGAAACCCAGGATTTAAATAATTTATTTTATAGGTGGAAAATTTCCGAACTTGAGAAACTAAAGGTATCCGCCAAGATGACGGGGCAAGAGTTAAGTGATGAAGCGGAGAGGATTTTAAATAATGGAGTAGCTTGGATTGATTTGATTAAAATGAACCCTAAAGGAGAGGCTAGTTCTAACAGTTGTGATTTATCATACGATCCGCCCAAATCCGAAATAAAATTAGTAATAGGCTATGGAACACCATCGAGGTCTGAGATAAGGAACGCCTTGTATGCCCGTGAACGGAAAGAGCGTGTCTGGAAAGACCCAAACAAGGCCAGGGAAGCACTGAAAAATTCTGCGCTGACCCCCGCAGCCAAAGCACAAATAATCGCCGCAGCGGAGTACAACGAACAACTAATTGACGAGATTGGAGAGGCAGAATTTAAGGCAAGACTAGAAAAACATGACAGACCTAACGTTGATGACATTATCGAAATTATTGAAAATCATAGAGAAATATTCTATTTACAGCTAAGTCATCATGAGTTTGTTCTAGGCTCCGATTTGCAGGTTGAATTAAAAATTCATTATATAGCCAGAAGCGAATTCGCGGATCGAGCCCCAGGAGCAGATTTATTAGTCTCTTCAAAAATACGAGAAGAGTTAGCACGCAAGCAGCGCTCTATACATGATATAAAAGCAGATCTGGGCAACTTACAGGCATACGATCCCCCAGCAGGTTTGGACCCTGACTCGCCAGAGTATGCAGAAATAATGGCTCAAAACAGAGATCGAGAGGACTGTCGATGGCCACTGGAGACTATGTTAAAGGATGCACAAAGCGAATATGACAAGGCATTTTTAATTGCAAAGAAGCGATTATACAACCAGCTACTACTTAAAGGGCACGATAATTCCAGAATCTACAAGGTTCGCATTCCGAAAACTCTGGATTTGCGCCCCAGCGCTAGCGATCAAGACGCAGAAGCTAAACGTGCGGAGAATCCTATACTTATTAGAAATTACCGCGATGTATGGTGGACAGATAGCCACGATGCCAACATATCGCCGCTTGCCAGTAACGTCGTTGATCAAGAGCGGCTCACCGCGCTAGCGAACGGTGAGGAGATGAATGATGACACAGATAGTGCCTCCGATGAACGAGAGAACCTTTTGAATGCAACTTTTAATGCCGTAGGATCGGATTATTATCAACTTAATTTTGTTTTTATAGGAGACATTTTTGAAGCCGCCTTAGAATTGGTGGCATACAATAATGATTATTTCGGGGAAACTCCGGTGCCAAGCCCTGGACTTGTTTCTGGGCGCAGCCAGCAGGATGATATGCCTGTGGCCGCATTTTATAGAGAGGTAGCTTCGGATGGTGCGCTTGGACCGCTTGCCACAGCCACAATTAAACTTCTTGGAAAATATGTTTTTGGAGACATTACGCTCCCAAAAAGATCCTCAGATCCCGCAACAAGATATATTAATATAGCGGATATACCAATTGATATTGAACATTTCAGAACTTATTGGTTTAATGAAGTTGTATCCAAACCGGCAAAGACGAGTTTTTTTCTTAGAGATTTGATCAATGGCATCATGACCCACTTGATTCCTTATGCACTTACAAACAGGGCAGTATTAGCGCTCTCCTCAGTTCCTCAAAAACGGCCCACCACACGCATAAGCTACTTTGCTTTGCCCGGATTCGGCGCAGGTTTAAATGTAAAATTAAAAAAAGAAATGGCACCCGAGGCACAGAGACAAAACCCCGACGCGCCCCCTGCCAACCCGACCATGGCTCCTTTGACCGCAGAGCAACAGGAGCTTTGCGACGAGGATCCTGAGTTGTGTAATATGGCTCTCTCTGGTGAGCGAGCCGCGCTGGTACAATACGTACCTTATTTCAAAACAACAGAGATTGCGAAACAACTATCCGCTGAGTTTGCTGAAATGTCAAACAACTCCAATAATACTGATAGTTATGATGTTGTTCTGATTCAACAAAAGCCGGAAGGAAAGGTAATGCGTACCGGACTCCGCAGCATCGATAAAGAGCACGGCATTCAACACTATATTTTAAATGTGGCAAATAAAAAAGCACTTATAAGCGCCACATTTAAGAGAAATGACTTGCCCCTTCTGGGGACCGCAAACTTGATGCAAGATTCTATAATAAATAGCCGTGGGATAATAAGAGAGAAATATGATGCCGATGTTTTATTACGAGGTAACGTTGTTTACAAGCCCGGAGCAATTTTATATCTCGATCATACCAGATTACAATCATCACACATGGACGCAGACCAGTTTAATCAACAAAAGACCGGTGGCGCGATGCTTCCGTGGGCTCTACAAGTTTCGCCCGCTAGAGCCCTCGGGCTCGGTGGATATTTTACAGTAACCAGCGTAAGTCATGACTTTGGACACCTTGGAACAGGTAAAAAATGGAACACAACTTTAGCAGCTAAATGGCTTTCATTTGAGTATATAGAGGGAATTCCAGATTCTTGCTACGACCAACTCACAGCACCCGGATCTCCTAACTTGATGACAACAGAACAGTGTTTAATAGATGCAGCAGAAGACAGAGTTGAACGTGCAGAGAAGGCTGCCAAGGAAGCCCGCGAAGCAAATCAAGCCGCCGTCGCCAAGGAGATCGAAGAGTACGAAGCAAAGCAACGCAACCGTCCAGGGACCGGACGACCAGGACAGAACCTTGGCCCGATGGGGGGCATGGGGGGCAAGAAATACTAAACTATGGCAAAGAAACAAAACAGCGCAAAACGAATATTTAATTTAAGAAAAAAATATTTAAACCACGATATTCCAACTGAGAAATATGATAATTTTTTCGACTTCTCGTTAACGCCATATTATGGCAAAGTCGATATGAAGGGTAACGTGGTATACCCCTCTGAGCGTCACCTTGTGGCATTGCCTGCAAACAAAGAAGCCCCTAAAGATACGGTATACGTGTTAAATTTTGTTGCCGATGCCTTTGCAGATTTGCAAAATCATCTTAATAAAGCAAACACGCTGGGTCTTATTAAAAATGAGGCAAACAATATTCAAACGATTGTGCCAACAAAAGGCTGGGAAAGTGTCCATACTAAGTATGCCGCTCATATTCGAGCACTATATCAACCATTAGTATCTGTCTATTTTGAAAAGCCCAGTGAAAAAAATGGTCTACAATTTGCTAGACCAACCAACTTTGATAAGTACCTACAATCCGTTAAGCACCTCTATAAGACTAAAGGTTCCAAGTTCCCACTTAGTCGCTCCTCTTTTATATTATCGCAAAAATGTTCAAAACTTATTTCTGGACTTGTTGTAGAAATTGAGCCATCGATAAATTATTCCGATGATGCGGCAAAGAATTTCACATATATAGAAAGTGCAAATTTTGAGTTTTACATGAGATCGCTTAGAAAGTTTGGATTTATGGCAGATAAAGAATACCCAGGTAGGATTATTGCCGATCTTGGCACCCCAGAAATGCAAAATTATATGGCTTCCTACAATATAAGTCTTGACAATCTTTTTGAATCATATTATTATAAAGCCACTGACTATGATTACGAATGCATTAGAGTTTATTTAATACAGTTTTATAATAATTATGCTTCGGCGTATCCGGTTGTATCGGAAACAACAACGTGCCATAGCAGATCGGCTAGAAAATATTTTTTAAATGAAAGCGAACTTGCGCTACGAAGACGACCAGTTATGAGCACCTATGATAATCAAAAAAGTATGACCCATACAAAGCTTATAGAACGCACACCTTTATCGGATAGTGATATACAAAATAAATATAATCAAGACTTTTGGCTTCCTGTATATGCTGAGTTTTTAAATTATGAATTATCTAACCCCTTGGATCAACATAGTTTAGAGAAAACTATTAAAAATGCTAAAGATTTAAAGAAAAATGTTGACTTTGATGCTGCTATCAGTTATATTGGAAGTAAGTTTAATTTTTATCGCTATTCCTTAGAGGATATGGCATTGATGACAAACTATGAAGACAATATCAAAACATCAACCAGTGCTACCACAGCAGCAGCTACCTCAACGTCGCCTTCGAATGGCGGCGGCACCTCTGGTATGGGCGGCACTGGTGGATATTAATAGGTGAACTTTGCTTATTCAAGCATTAGACGACAAACAGCACTGTATTGGCATTTATCACGAGGGTAAACTGATATATGATTGTGACGAATTCGACCTCGATGCCGTAAGTGCAACTTGGAACTATAGCCCTATTTTCGCTCAAAAAGATGCTGTCATTGCCTCTCTGTTGGTTGGGGGGAAATCATTGGATGAGGTATGTCCTGGTTTTCTAAGGCATCGTTGGGAGACTATCAATGCTCGGCTGAAGGCATTCTACAAGTCCTTTTCGACAGCGAAAGTCTCCCTTGATAGGCACTGTTTCTATGATCTGGTCCCCCAAAGATTTTTGCTTGAGTACTGCGAGGTTAAGAATAAAATCACTCAGCACATCCTCAACGAATATGACAAGCCAGAGAACTATGATTTTATGAGAAATCTGGCAGAGTTCACATATAACATTAGACAACAAAAACTAACCGTTGACTACGCAGAAATTGCGAGACAAAGCCACCATCTTAAGACCAGAAATTTTTTAAAAAAAAGCAAATACATTAAGCCATATATTTCATATAACATTCACGGAACAAAGACTGGTCGAATGACAACCTATAAAGGAGGCTTTCCAATACTAACTTTAGATGCTGACTATAGAACCATACTGAAACCTACAAATAATTATTTTGTTGAGCTTGATTATAATGCTGCCGAACTCCGGGTTCTTCTCGGGCTAAATGGAAAGGAACAACCACAAGATGACATCCATCAGTGGAATACTGACAATATTTATCGCGGCACCTGTACACGCGAAGAGGCAAAGAAGCGTATTTTTGCATGGCTATATAATCCAAAGTCTAAGGACTATCTATCAAATCGGCACTATAACCGTGACGAAGTACTTAAAAAACACTTCAACGGAAAACAGGTGAAAACCTTTTTTGATAGACAAATTGAAGCAGACAAACACCACGCATTAAACTATTTAATACAGAGCACCACAAGCGACTTGGTATTATCCAGAGCGTTTAAAATCGCAGATGTTTTGAAGGAGAAAAAGTCCTTTATTTCTTTTACACTTCATGATAGTATTATCATAGATTGTGATGATAGCGAGCGTGCAGTTATTGGAGAGTTAATAGATATTTTCTCTGAAACTCCTTTTGGCGCTTTTAAGGTTAATGTAAGTGCTGGAAAATCGTATGGCACAATGAGGAGACTAGGGTGGATACAATAATCGGTCTTGGAAAGGCGGGCTGTGCTATTGCGGATAAATTTGCTCAGTACCCTCAATATAAAGTTTTTAAAATCGACAGTGAAGACGTGGACAAAGAAGAGAAGCGCACACATCTCTTGAAAAGACAAACATCTCCAGAGGAATATGAAAAACACATTCCATCTTTGAAAACATTTTTTAGACACACGACCAATGATATTCTTTTTGTGCTCTCTGGGGCTGGATATGTCTCGGCAGCTTCCTTGGGAATCTTAGAGCAACTCTCTAATAAAAATGTGAGCGTTCTTTATGTTAAGCCAGATCGTGAGTTTCTGGGAGAAAAAAACGCTCTCCAAGAAAGATTGGTACGATGTATTTTACAAGAATATGCTCGTTCACATGCCCTCGGGCGTATATATTTAGTTGATAACAAGATACTTGAAACAATACTGGGCGATGTTCCAATTATTGGATATTATGATAAACTAAATGACTTAATCGTATCGGCACTTCATATGATAAATGTATACGATCATCAGACACCAGTTCATACCACTGCTTATGAACCTAAAGACACAGCGACTGTAAGCACAATTGGTGTTGTCGATATAGATAGCGGTGAAGAAAAATTGTTTTTTTCTCTTGACAATATCTCTGAAAAGAGTTATTATTATGCTATCAACTCAGAAGTACTTGAAACAGACGGCAAACTACTGCGACGATTAACCGAGAATATTAATAAAAATATCGACAAAGATATCAGAGCAGCGTTTCAAGTTCACTCTACATCATACGAACAAAATTATGGCTATGTCGTTGTCAACACAAGCCAAACAAATAACTAAAAAGATAACATGCTAAAGAAAATAATAAATGTCATAAAGAAATATTGGAAACGAGCCGCTATAATGATTGCTTTGGCAGCACTTGGCACGTTTTTGGCTGTCAATACATATAAGACCGGCTTTGAATTTGGACGAGTAGTCGGTCATTGCGAAATGGCATGCTCTGTTTTGGGAGCAGATTTTTCGGGATTTGAGTATGAAGGAACGTGCCAGTGCGAACAATCGGGCGGCTTCATTCTTAATATCCCCATTGATCATAATTTTTTTGATTAATTCCTTGACAACGTTACAAGGTTATGTTATATTATATCTTAGTAAAGCGAGATATTTATCGCTTTAACTCAAGGCAAAAGCCACAAATAAGGAGAAATAAAAAATGGCAATTAATATTGATAAAATGAAGCAGCGCAAGGCTGCACTAGATGGTAGAGGAGGTAACCGCGATACGTTCTGGCGTCCACAAGACGGCGAACAATGTATTCGTATTGTTCCTACCTCTGATGGAGATCCCTTTAAGGATTTCTGGTTCCACTATAATGTGGGCAACAATCCTGGTTTCCTAAGCCCGAAGAAGAACTTCGGTGAAGGTGATCCGTTGGATGATTTTGTTCGGAAGCTTTTTAACGAAGGCACCGAAGAGAGCATCAAGATGGCGAAGTCTCTAATGGCTCGTCAACGGTTCTTCTCGCCCGTTCTTGTGCGAGGTGAAGAAGAGAAGGGTGTCCGTATTTGGGGATATGGCAAGATGGTATATGAGCAATTGCTCAATCTTGTTCTTAATCCTGAATATGGCGATATTACCGATACTGAAACGGGAACAGATCTCGTCCTTCATTATGGTA